>Ga0207873_1002398_pt1 | contig 15485 bp, 14 predicted proteins | sample BGWIniCompost_FD_187373 | JGI IMG/M metagenome (GOLD analysis project Ga0207873, IMG submission 187373) | Cellulose adapted compost microbial communities from Newby Island Compost Facility, Milpitas, CA, USA - BGW Initial Compost (SPAdes)... ...
ATGGCCAGTTGGCCGCACCCTATGGTGCGTGGTTGACTTCGTGGCCCCCCGTCCAGACAATGCGCGTCCTTCCAACTCTGGCCAGTCGCCGTGTGCCCTCGTCCAGAGCCGTCAAAAAAGGCTAGGTAGCTCAGCTGGTTAGAGCGTGGCACTCATAATGCCGAGGTCGTGGGTTCGAGTCCCACCCTAGCCACCAATCAAATCATCGCAATGAAGTCAGCGTTCGATCTGACCGGCAAAGTCGCGTTCATCACCGGCGCGTCGAGCGGCTTTGGGCGGCATTTTGCGGGCGTGCTCTCGCGGGCGGGGGCGAAGGTCGGGTTGGCTGCTCGGCGCGTCGATGCGTTAGAGCGCGTCGCGAGCGAGGTGTCGAGCGCGGGTGGCGCCGCGGCTGTGGCGAAGCTCGATGTCGCCGATTCCGCATCGGTCGACGCGGCAATCCAGACGATCGAGCGCGCGCTCGGTCCGATCGACATCCTCGTGAACAACGCCGGTATTTGCATCACCAAGCCGCTGCTCGAACAGAGCGAGCACGATTGGGACGCGGTGCTCGACGTCAACTTGAAGGGCGCATTTCTCGTCGCAACCGCCGTGGCGCGGCGGATGAGGGACGGCAAGCGCGGCGGCAACATCATCAACATTCAATCGATCTTGAGCTACCGGCAGGCAGGGCATATCACCCCGTATGCCGCATCGAAGGCTGCCCTCGATCAGCTCACGAAGAGCATGGCGCTCGAGCTTGCGCGTTACGGCATCCGTGTGAACGGCATCGCGCCGGGGTACTTCCTCACCGACATCAGTCGCGAGTTCTTCGCAAGCGAGGCCGGCGCGGCGATGATCAAGCGCATCCCGCAACGCCGCCTGGGCCGCTTCGAAGATCTCGACGGACCTCTGCTGCTGCTCGCTTCGGATGCTTCGCGTTACATGACCGGCTCCACGATCGTCGTGGACGGCGGACATCTCTGCAGCAACCTCTGAGCTCTCGAGCACTGCGCGAATCCGTCGATCGTCGCAGCTGCTTTCGACACGGAAGTTGCGGACTCCCACCTGCTGCTTGCGCTGCCTCCGCCGCGATGTAGCGGCACGGCAGACCGGGAAGCGAAGAAGACTTCTCTTTTTCCCTGGCTCTTCTTCCTTGGCGCACTTTGCGCCTTTGCGAGAGTTTCTTAACTGCCACATTCCTCCACAATCCTTACGTGCTGCGCCATTCTGAGCGCGCGTTTGCGCCTGCATCCGGTCCTTAACTAGCTCCCACGGGTTGATCGTCGCCCGACTTGCAAAGACGAGTAGGCGAACTGATAAGGAGCGGGACCATGATCAAGAAATCACTGATTGCGGCTGTGGCCATGGCGTTGAGCAGCGGTGTGGCGCACGCGGACGAGAAGAACACATTTACGAAAGAGGAGGGCATCGGCGGGTTGACCGGGGCGGCCGCGGGCGCGCTCGTGGGCGGTCCGGTCGGAGCGGCCGTGGGCTTCATGATCGGCGGCATGTTCGGCGACAGCGTGGGTGACGCGAAGCGCTCCAAGCTACACGCCGCACAGCTCGAGCGGGATCTCATCGATGCGCGCATCGAGCTGGCGAAAGCGAGCGAGCGCAACGGTGGCGATGTGCTGTTCGACGAGCTCGCGCAGCGGCTCCATGCGGACGTGATGTTCCGCACGGGACAGGCCGAGCTCGACCCGCAAGCGGTCGTGAAGCTTGCCGAGCTCGGTCGATTGCTCGGCACGCTTTCGACGATGCAGATCGAGCTGCACGGATTCGCCGATCCGCGCGGCGATGCGGAAAAGAACCTCGAGCTGTCGATGCGCCGTGCAGATGCGGTGCGCCAAGCGCTCATCGACGGTGGGGCGTCGCCCGAGCAGATCCGGCTCTCCGCGCATGGCGAGGACCTCACGACGGCGCCGGAAGGGGACCTCGAGGCGTATGCATGGGAACGGCGCGTGACGCTCTTGATCCGCCCGACTTCCGAGTCCGCGGTGGCGCGCGCTCAGTGAGCACGAGCGCGAGAGGCCGGTGCGATTTCGCGCCGGCCTCTTTTCACGAGCACGGATACCCTTTCACGGCGACGAACGAATAGAGTGACGACTCCGATGTGTCTGGCGGGCATTGCAATGAACGAAGCGACGAGCGTGGATCTGGTGGATTTCGCTTCGGCACCGGCCGAGGTCACGGAATCCAAGCCTGAGGCGGACCGACTATTGGCAGGGGATCCGATCACGGTCGCGACGAACTATTACAGCGACAAGGGCGGGCGCTTCTTCGCCGGCATCTGGGAAAGCACCGTTGGGCGCTGGCGCGTCTCCTACACCGAACACGAGTTCTGCCACATCACGAAGGGACGCGTGCGCATCGAGAACGAGCGTGGCAAGCGCTGGGAGTTCGGCGTAGGCGCGACGTTTGTCATGCCCGCCGGCTTCTCGGGTACATGGGAGGTGCTGGAGCCCATGTCCAAGCTCTATGTGATCTACGAGTCGCGCTAGCGGCAACTCTCGGTCGGGAACGGTGCCCCGCCGCACCAGGTTGGGGCGATTCGACTGCCCTTATCGAGCGCGGTGAACAATAATGGGGCATGCCTCCCCACCCTGGCCCGCATCGCACACAGGCGTTGCCCCAAGATCACGCCCCAAACTCAAGCAGGGACGCGGATACGCAGGGGTTCACCGCGATATCGGCCATCCGCCGACACTTGGCATGCTTGCTGCATCTATAGCGGCGAGTTGCGGTTGTGGCTTTTTCGCTGCGAAGTGAGAGCCAAGGCAGCTGCACAGTTCAAAATTCCATAGTTTGCGCCGATTTAGGCGTGTCTTTTTCTCACCACAAGGGGAGAGTTATGCGAAACGTGAGGATCCTGGCTGCCTTGGGCATGTTGAGCTTCGTTGGCGTAGCCAGTGCTGAGGTCTCGGGCACGGTAACGGCAACGAACGACTACGTATTCCGCGGCATTACGCAATCTGCCGAGGATCCCGCGCTCCAGGCCAGCATCGACTACAGCCACAGCAGTGGCTGGTACATCGGCGCTTGGGGCAGCAACATCGATTTCGGCCCCGGCGATCCGGCCGACATCGAGGTAGACATCTATACCGGCTTCGCGGGCGAGACCGATGCGGGCCTGGGATGGGATGTCGGCATCAACTACTACTCGTATCCCGACGAGTCCGACTACAACTATCCGGAAGCTTACTTCAAGCTGAGCTACGGGATGTTCTCGGGCGGCATCTATTACTCGAACGATTGGGTGAACCTCGGCGACGATGCGTACTACATCAACGCGGGCGTCTCCGTGCCGTTGGGCGATGCCTTCACGTTCAATGTATCGGCCGGGTACAGCTTCGGTGATGCATTCGAAGACACCGAGTACACGGACTACTCGGTCGGTTTCGGTTACACGATCGGCAACTTCGAGCTCGGACTGAGCTATGTCGATACCACGCTGGATGACGGCGACGACTTGTTCGTCGAGGACTCGGACGTCTTCAACACCGAAGGTCGCGTTGTCTTCACGATCTCGACGACGTTCCCCTGGGGCAACTGATCGAAACAGTCTCAGCACGTGGCGCCGGCTTCGAAAGGGGCCGGCGCTTTTTTTTCAGGGAATGGCGCGTAGCACCTCGCCGAGCATGCTCACGATCGCAGCAATCTGTTCGGGCTCGATGATGAGCGGCGGCGAGAGCGCGATCGTGTCGCCGGTGACGCGAATCAAGAGTCCCGCTTGAAAGGCGCGCGTGAGCGCCTCGTGCGCTCGCGCACCGCTCGCACCTTCACGCGGCCGTAGCTCGATCGCGGCGACCAGCCCGATATTGCGAATGTCGATCACGTTCGGCGCGTCCCGTAACGAGTGCACCGCGCGTTCCCATTCCGCAGCCAACGACGCGCCTCGCGTCAACAGATTCTCGCGTTGATAGATATCAAGCGCCGCAAGCGCGGCGGCGCAGGCGGCCGGATGCGCGGAATAGGTATAGCCGTGAAACAGCTCGATCGTGTTCTCGGGTCCCTGCATGAACGCGTCGTAGATGTGCTTGCGCACGAAGACCGCGCCCATCGGGATCGCGCCGTTCGTCAGACCTTTTGCCGTCGTCATGATGTCGGGCAGTACGCCGAAGTAGTCGGCGCCGAACGGCGTGCCGAGTCGGCCGAACCCGGTGATCACTTCGTCGAAGATCAGCAGGATTCCGTGGCGATCGCAGATCTCCCGTAGGCGTTCGAGATAACCGCGCGGCGGTAAGATGACACCCGCCGAGCCCTGGATCGGCTCGACGATCACCGCCGCAATTGTCGACGCATCGTGCAGCGCAACGAGTCGCTCGAGATCGTCGGCCAGGTGCGCACCCCATTGCGGAATGCCGCGCGAGAACGCGTTGTGCTCGTGATCGAGCGTGTGCCGCAGGTGATCGACGCCCGGTAACAGGCTGCCGAACATCTTGCGATTGTTCACCATGCCGCCGACCGAGATGCCGCCGAAGCCGACGCCGTGATACCCCTTCTCGCGTCCGATCAATCGTTGACGAGAGCCTTCGCCGCGCACGCGATGGTAGGCGAGGGCGATCTTCAGCGCGGTATCGACGGCCTCGGAGCCGGAATTCACGAAAAAGACGTGATCGAGATCGCCCGGCGTGATCTGCACGAGCCGATGCGCGAGCTCGAATGCGCGCGGATGTCCCATTTGGAACGTGGGTGCGTAATCCAGCTCGGCAAGCTGGCGGGCGACGGCGTCGGTGATCTCGGGGCGCGCATGTCCCGCATTCACGCACCACAGACCTGCGGCGCCGTCGAGGACGCGTCTGCCGTCGTCGCTCCAGTAGTACATGCCCTCGGCGTGCGCAAGCAACCGCGGGCTCGCTTTGAACTGACGGTTCGCGGTGAAGGGCATCCAGAAGGCATCGAGCGCCGCGCGATCCATGGGAACCTCGAATGTCGTGGCGGTGGGTTGGCACCGATGATAAGAAAATAAACAGGCGACAGCCAATGCGCGGGAAAAACCGGGTGGCTCAACCTACGAGGTGTCGATTATTCTAAACGCCACTTCGGCCGAGGTTAGGGGAGAGTGAATGCCATGAGCATCGACGTGGGAGCTCATCTGCGTGCTGTGCGTCTCATGTACGGCTTGTCCCAACGCGAGCTGGCGAAGCGCGCGGGCGTGACGAACGGAACGATTTCGCTCATCGAGCAGAATCGCGTCAGCCCCTCGGTCAGCTCGCTGAAGAAAGTGCTGGACGGTGTACCCATGTCGCTCGCCGAGTTCTTCACGCTCGACATGCAGGTGGACCCGCAGGTGTTCTTCACGCGCGATGAGCTCACGGACATCGGTGATCGCGACGTCTCGCTGAAGCTGGTTGCCGCGAAGCGCCCCAATCGCGCCATGACGATCATGCACGAGCGCTACCGGCCGAAGGCCGATACGGGCTCGGACATGTTGAGTCACAAGGGGGAAGAGGGCGGCGTGGTCATCGCCGGCCGGATCGAGCTCACGGTCGGCGGTCAATCGCGGATCCTCGGGCCCGGTGATGCGTATTATTTTGCGAGCGCCATTCCGCATCGATTTCGTAACGTCGGCAGCGAGCCGTGTGAGATCATCAGCGCCAGCACACCGCCGACGTTCTAGCGCCAAGCCCGCACGCTGGTGCGATTCGCGCGGCGGCCTACTCACTGTCATAGCGTAGTCGTATGCAAGTTACCGTCGCCGCCACGCAGTTCGCCTGCACCGAGGATCGCACCGAGAATCTCGATCGTGCCGAGCGCCTCGTGCGCCAAGCCGCGAAACAGGGCGCGAACATCATCCTGATCCAGGAGCTGTTCGAGACACCCTATTTCTGCAAAGTGCATGACCCGAAGTATTTCGGGGTCGCGCTGCCGATCGCCGAGAACCCGGCCGTGCAGCGGTTTCAGGCGTTGGCGCGCGAGCTGAGCGTGGTGCTGCCGGCGAGCGTGTACGAGCGCGCCGGCAACGCGTTCTACAATTCGATCGCGATCATCGATGCAGACGGCGAGCTGCTCGGCACCTATCGCAAGTCGCATATCCCGGAAAGCCCCGGCTATCACGAGAAATTCTATTTCTCGCCCGGAGACACCGGCTTCAAAGTCTGGCGCACCCGCTTCGGAACGATCGGCGTCGCGATCTGCTGGGATCAGTGGTTTCCGGAGACTGCGCGCGCCATGGCGCTGCTCGGGGCGGAGATGCTCTTCTTCCCGACAGCGATCGGCTCCGAGCCGCAAGATCCCAGCATCGACTCGCGCGATCATTGGCAACGCACGATGCAAGGCCACGCCGCGGCGAACGTCATGCCGGTCGTCGCGTCCAATCGGATCGGCTCGGAAACGAGCGATCGCTGGACCGTGACGTACTACGGCTCTTCGTTCATCGCGGATCACACCGGTGCGATCGTCGAACAAGCCGATCGATCGAGCGAAGCCGTGATCACGGCCAGCTTCGATCTGGATGCGATCCGCGCGTATCGCGAAGCCTGGGGCGTGTTCCGCGATCGCAGGCCGGATCTGTACGGGCCGATTTTGACGCTCGATGGTCGGGTGAAGGGTTAGCAGGGCGTGTGGACGTGTAAGCGTGTAGACGTGTAAACGGGATCCTCTTGCCGCCCACACGACTACGCGTCTCCACGCGCACGCTTCTTTTCTCGCCACAACAAGAAATGCTTTTCTTCGCTTCCTGTCCCCCCGGTGTCGCCGATCTCACCGCCGCGGAGTTGCGCGAGTGCGGCGCAACGCGCACGCGCGAGTTCAAGCTGGGCGTCGAATTCGAAGGGACGCTCGAAGTCGCCTATCGCGCATGTCTGTGGTCGCGCACGGCCTCGCGCGTGTTGATGCCGCTCGCGACGTTCGCAGCGGACACTCCCGATGCGTTGTACACGGGCGTTTCCCGGATCGACTGGGGCGAGCACGTCGCGCCGACCGGGAGCATCGCGATCGAGTTCGGCGGTACTTCGACCGGGATCACGCACACGCACTTCGGAGCGCTGAAAACGAAGGACGCGATCGTCGACTATTTCCGCGAGCGCACCGGCGAGCGGCCTGCGATCGATCTGGAGCGGCCTGATGTGCGCATCGATGTGCGGTTGGATTGGGGTCGAGCCACGCTGAGCCTGGACTTGTCGGGCGAAAGTCTGCACCGACGTGCGTATCGCGCACGCGGCGTCGCAGCGCCCCTCAAGGAGAATCTCGCCGCAGCGGTACTACTGCGCTCGAACTGGCCGGCGATCGCCCGCGAGGGAGGCAGCTTCGCCGATCCGATGTGCGGCTCGGGCACGCTGGTGATCGAAGCAGCGCTGATCGCGCACGACATCGCGCCCGGCTCGCTGCGAAGTCATTTCGGTTTCATCGGCTGGCGCGGACATGATCGAGCGTTGTGGCAGACGCTGCAGGACGAAGCGCGCGAGCGGCGCGAGAAGAGCCGTGCGCGGCGTATAGATCTGCGCGGCTACGACAGCGATCCGGCTGCGGTGCGCGCCGCAATCGACAACGCCGAGCGCGCGAAGCTACGCGGTTTGGTGCATTTCGAGCGGCGCGAGCTGGCTCAGCTCACGAACGAGGGCGGTGCATACGGGTTGCTCGCGACGAACCCGCCGTACGGCGAGCGCATCGGCGATCTGGAACGGTTGCAGGCGCTGTATCGAACGCTGGGCGAGAAGCTCCGCGAGCACTTTACCGGTTGGCACGTGGCCGTGCTCACGGGCAACCCGCCGCTCGCGAAGCACATCGGTATTCATGCGAAGCGCAGTCATACGCTGTTCAACGGCCGCATCGAGTGCCGACTGTTGCGCTTCGAGCTCAACGAGCGGGCGCTCGCCGTACGCGAGCGCGGTCAGGTCAGCGCGGAATCCAGGGCGATCGAAGACGAGCAAGTCCGTGCCCGCCCCGGCGCGCAGATGTTCGAGAACCGTCTACGCAAGAACCTCAAGCAGCTCGGGGACTGGGCGCGTCGCGATGGGGTCGACTGTTTCCGCATCTACGATGCGGACATGCCCGAGTATGCGTTCGCAATCGACCAGTACGGCGATGGCGAGGGCAACCGATGGATCGTGGTGCAGGAGTACGCGGCACCGAAAAGCATCGATCCGCAAGCCGCTCGTGCACGCCGACGCGAGGCGCTCGCGGTGATTCCGCACGTGCTCGAGGTACCTGCCGAGCGCCTGTTCTTTCGCGAGCGGCGACGGCAGAAGGGGCATGCCCAATACGAGAAGATGTCCCACGGGCGCGAGTTCGCGATCGTGCGCGAGCATCCCTACCGCTTCGCGGTGAATTTCACGGATTATCTCGACACCGGGCTCTTTCTCGATCATCGCCTGACGCGTCGGATGATCGGCGAGATGGCGAACGGTCGGCGCTTTCTCAATCTGTTCGCCTATACGGGGACCGCCACCGTCTACGCGGTCGGAGGCGGGGCGTTGTCGTCGACGACGGTGGATATGTCGCGCACCTACCTCGACTGGGCGAAGCGCAATCTTGCATTGAACGGGTTGGCGGGCCCTCAGCACGGATTCGTGCAAGCCGACTGCCTGACTTGGCTGGAGGAGCAGGCATCGCGGGAGCGGCGTTACGATCTCATGTTCATCGATCCCCCTACGCACTCGCGCTCGAAGCGTATGGAAGACGATTTCGACGTGCAGCGCGATCACGTGCGGCTGCTGACGCTCGCCGCGCGGCTACTCGCGCCGGACGGAGTGATCGTGTTCTCCAATAACTACACGCGCTTCAAGCTGGATGCGGCTGCGCTCGCGGACTTCGAGATCGAAGACCTGACCCGTCGGACGTTGCCTAGGGATTTCGAGCGCAATCCGCGCGTGCACAGCTGCTACCGGATGCGTCGAAAGGTGAGCTGACGCACGGTCCGAGCATCGAAGCCGCCTCGATGCAGCGCGGAAAGTTGAACTTTGGCGGCCGTGTGGAATCGAATTCCGCATCTGTGCGCGTTTGCAACACGCGTCATACGTTAAATCCCAGAGCCGATCGTCGCGTTATCCGATTGATTAGAAGGGCGCGTTGCCGCACAATTGCGCCCGCTTCCGGGCCCGGAAGGCGATCTTCATACCGTTCTCGAAGTGTTGTCATGAGTGCCGATTCGATTCAGATCTACCGTCACCCCAAGCTCGGTGTCGTTCTATACGACCCTGTCGCGCAGATGGGGCTCACGCGCGAGCAGATGCGCTTGTTCAAGGTAGGCACCATGGCATCGAGCACGTTCCTGCGCGCGATCGTCAGCAAGGATCTGGCCGCATGCGACGACAGCGCCAGTGCCGAGCAGATCCAGATCTATCGCACCGCGCGCAGCAGCCGGCGTAAGCCCTATTGCGAGAACTGCCGCCGGCACTTCGGTTCGGTGGATTTCGCCGTCTGCGGGGACTGCAACATGATCCGTTGCACGTGCGGAACCTGCAGCTGCGCATCGAGCTCGCGCCGTCGCAAGGCTGCCTGACCTTCGCTCGTTCCTAGAACCAATCGTGTGCGCCCGGCGGCAACAGCGCTGGCGCGTCGGGCTCGTCTTGCGTGTAAAGTGCGCGCATCCCTTCGCAGCATGCGTTTCAATTTCGGCAGATGAACCTCTTCCGCGCATTCACGATCGAGGCGGCTCACCGTCTGCCCAATGTGCCCGCTGGGCACAAGTGCGCGCGCCTGCACGGCCACTCGTTTCGGGTTGAGCTGCATCTGGAAGGCGAAGTCGATTCGCACACGGGCTGGGTCATGGACTTCGCGGACGTGCGTGCGGCTTTTCAGCCGACGTTCGAGCGCCTCGATCACCACTATCTCAACGAGATCCCGGGCCTCGAGAATCCGACCAGCGAGAATCTCGCCATCTGGATCTGGAACGAGATGAAACCGAAGCTGCCGCTCTTGAGTCGCGTCGTCGTGCACGAGACCTGCACGAGCGGATGCTCTTATTCGGGCAAATAGCTTTGGGAAAGAAGAGAAGAGACTCTCGCAAAGCTCGCGAAGCTCGCAAAGAATAGAAGATCAAAGAGACGAGCCTTGTTCTTATTTCGTCTCCTTTGCGGTCTTTGCGAGAGTTCTTCTTTGGAGAGTTCGCTTACTAGAGCAGGTCGCGCAGCCGGTACCACAACATCGCCAGGACGAGCGCCGGTGTCCTCAGCAACGGGCCGCCGGGGAAGTTGCGATGCTGGAGCTTCGTGAAGAGGTCGAAGCGCTCGGTTTCGCCCGCCGCAGCCTCTGCCAGCAGTTTTCCGGCCATCGTCGCGAGCGCGAGGCCGTGGCCCGAGAATCCCTGCAGGTAGTACACGTTCGGTGCGAGGCGGCCGAAATCCGGCGCGCGGCTCATCGTGATATCGACGTAGCCGCCCCAGGCGAAATCGATCTTCACGTCGGTAAGCTGCGGGAACACTCGGATCATGCGTGCGCGTGTCGCATCGGCCGTGCGGAACGAATTCAAGCCGGAGTAGCTGACGCGGCCGCCGAACAGGAGCCGATGGTCCGCGGAGCGACGGAAGTAGTCGAGCACGAAGTTCGTGTCCGAGACCGCGATGTTTTCGCGAACGAGCTCGGCGATGCGGGCTTCCCCGAGCGGCTCCGTGGCGATGATGTACGTCCCGACCGGCATGATGCGGGCGCGCAGGTGCGATGACAGCTTGCCGATATATGCGTTGCAGCAGAGCACGACGATGCGTGCGTCCACCTGCCCGCGCTCGGTCACGACGTTCGTGATCGCGCCCGGCTGAATCTGCGTCACCTTTGAGTCTTCGTGGAAGACGACGCCAAGGCTGCGAGCGGCGGCGGCCAACCCAAGCGTGTAGTTGAGCGGATGGAAGTGTCCGCTGCGCGAGTCCAGCAGGGCGGCGCAGTAGCGATGGGTCGCGAGCAGCTGCTCGACGTCCTGACGTTCGAGGAAGCGGAGCGATTCGTATCCGTACAAGCGCTGCACCTCGTCCATGTGATTGAGCAACTCCTCGCGTTGGCGTGCCTTGACGGCCGCGTACATGGCGCCCCAATGCAGATCGCAGTCGATGGAGTGGTCGGCGACGAGCGTGCGGACCAAGTCGAGCGCTTCGACGGAGATGTCCCACATGCGGCGCGCGGCGTCGAAGCCGACTTGCCGCACCAGTTTCTCCTGTCCGGAAGCGAAGCCGGCGAGGACCTGTCCGCCGCTGCGTCCCGATGCGCCCCAGCCGATGCGGTTGGCCTCGAGCAGCACGACTCGATAGCCGCGCCGTGCCAAGTGAAGCGCGGTCGAGCAACCGGCGATGCCGCCGCCGATGACGCACGCGTCGGCCTCGACGCGCCCTTCCAACGGCGCATGTGTCGGCGCGGGGTTGGCCGATGCGGCGTAGTACGAGGTGATGTGTGAAGCGGGCATGCAGAACGATGCTGTGGCGCGCGCTGTTTAAGATCTTCCGACAATTTACACGCTGGTCCGCGCAGGCCCGCGCCGCAGCGAACCGCCGGCGTGCGCCAAGCCTATTAGGGTATTGCCACGAGGGACGCTAAGGCAAGCCCTTGATTATCCGCAAAAAGAGCAGACGTTGGCTCTTCGGCCCAGGCGCTTGGGCTCGAGTTGTGGTTAAATGAGCTTCCCTTGGAGGGCTGGCAGCTCCGCCGCCCGTTAAAGATCTTAAACGTGCCAACTCGCAAGCCGCTCATCGGAATCCCCGCCGACCGGCGTTTGCTGGGCGATCATTACTTCCACTGCGTGGGCGAGAAGTACATCCGAGCGGTCGTCGAAGGAGCCGGCGCGCATGCCGTGCTGATTCCTTCGCTCGGAGAAACCTTTGACGTGCGTGAGCTGGTCGTCGACTTCGATGGAATTTTGCTGACTGGCAGTCCCTCGAACGTCGAGCCGCACCGCTACCAAGGTCCGGCGAGCGAGGCGGGCACGTTGCACGATCCGTTTCGAGACGCGACGACCCTGCCACTGATTCCGCACGTGGTTTCGGCCGGCATGCCGATCCTGGCGATCTGCCGCGGCTTCCAGGAGATGAATGTCGCGTTCGGCGGCACGCTTTGGCAGAAGCTGCACGAGGTGCCGGGTTTTCGTAATCACCGCGAGAACCCGGACGCGCCACTCGATGAGCAGTACGGTCCGGCCCACGAGGTGGAGTTGACCCCGGGTGGACTGCTCCACGACCTGGCGGGCGAGACAAGGATCACCGTCAATTCGCTGCACTCGCAAGGCGTGCAGCGCTTGGGCGACGGCCTGGAGATCGAAGCCCGCGCGCCCGACGGCGTGATCGAAGCCTTCAGCGTGCGCGGCGCGCCGTCCTTCGCGATCGCCGTGCAGTGGCATCCCGAGTGGAAGTTCGAGCAGAACCCGTTTTCGCGCGCCCTGTTCAGGGCGTTTGGAGAGGCCGCGCGCTCGCGCGCGGCGAGGCACCGTATATGAGCGTTATCCAACAATTCTTCAAAGAGCACGGCATTTCAGAAGTCGAGGCGATCATCCCCGACATGGCGGGTGTGCCGCGCGGCAAGATCATGCCCGCGGAGAAGTTCGCCGAAGAAGAAGGCATGCGTCTGCCGGAGAGCATCTTCCTGCAGACCGTCACCGGCGAGTACCCGGACGATGAGCGAGCGATCAGCCCGTCGGAGATCGATATCGTGCTCAAGGCCGACCCGAACACGATTCGCGTTGTGCCTTGGGCCGCGGAGCCGACCGCCCAAGTCCTGCACGACAGCTTCTATTCGGACGGACGGCCGGTCACGATGGCGCCGCGCTATGTCTTGCAGCACGTGCTCGAGCTCTACGCCCAGCACGGCTGGGAGCCGGTTGTCGCGCCCGAACTGGAGTTCTTCCTCGTCGAGCCGAACACGGACGCGGACTATCCCTTGAAGCCGCCGGTCGGGCGCTCCGGGCGTCCCGAGATCGGGCGCCAGTCGTATTCGATCGCGGCGGTGAACGAATTCGACCCGTTGTTCGACGACATCTATGCCTTCTGCGAGGCGCAGGACATCGAGATCGACACGCTGATCCACGAGGACGGCGCGGCGCAGATGGAGATCAATCTGCTGCACGGGAATGCGCTGTCGCTGGCCGACCAGGTATTCCTGTTCAAGCGCACGGCGCGCGAGGCGGCGCTGCGGCACAAGATGTATACGACGTTCATGGCCAAGCCCATGGCGCGTGAGCCCGGCAGCGCGATGCACATCCACCAGAGCATCGTGGATCGCCGCACGGGACAAAACGTGTTCAGCGACGCGGAGGGAAAGCCCTCGCAGCTGTTCTTCTCTCATATCGCGGGTCTGCAGAAGTACCTGCCGGCGGCGATGTCGTTGTTCGCGCCAAACGTGAACTCCTACCGCCGCATCACCCGGCACCACTCGGCGCCGATCAACACGCAATGGGGCTATGACAACCGCACGGCGGGGCTGCGCGTCCCGGTGTCGACGCCGGCTGCGCGCCGAGTCGAGAACCGAATCGCGGGAGCCGACGCGAATCCTTACCTCGCGATCGCTGCGTCGCTCGCGTGCGGATACCTGGGGATGGTGGAAGGTCTGAAGCCGACCGAGCCGATCACCGGCAGTGCCTACGACCTGCCGTTTTCCCTGCCGCGGAATCTCGAAGATTCCCTGCGCCTGCTGCGCGATTGCCGTCCGCTCATCGACATCCTCGGCGAGCGCTTCGTGATCGCGTACACCGCCGTCAAGGAGAACGAGTACGAGACGTTCCTGCAGGTGATCAGCTCGTGGGAGCGGGAGCATCTGCTGCTGAACGTGTGAGGGGAGGCTACGGGCTACAGGCCACGGGCTACGGCCAGAGGCAGAGTGGTCCGAAGACGGAACTGAACGTTGGAGTTGAAGAGATGAACATGAATATCGATTACTTGGCGCACGTTCTTGATAGTGGAGCGATGCGCGCACGCTCGAAGAAACGGGCGGGCAATGCTCGCGTGGATTCGCGCCGCTTCCGGTAACTGCTCGCTGTTCGCCGGCAGACCGTCGCGCGCCGGCGTTCCAACTCGAATCCCACCCGCGAAGCTTGACGCGACGTGCACCGTTTCAAGGCGACCATCTGGCCGTAGCCCGTAGCCCGTCGCCTGCAGCCCATCACCATAGCCCTTCCTCGCGCCTGCGCCGTGCGTTACGCTTCGTGCCCGCAGGCGCACCGGGCGCCGATCGCTACTCATGGGGAGAAACTCGCGATGTACAGCAAGCGTGTTGTTCTAGCTCTTGCCGCGACCGCTGTCGCCGTCTCGGCATGCGGCAAGAAGGATGAGTCGGCCGCCGGTGGGGCAGGCGAGGAAGAAAAGGTTCTCAACCTTTACATCTGGAACGACTACCTGGCTGAGGACACGATTTCGAATTTCGAGAAGGAGACCGGCATCAAGGTCGCGGTCAGCAACTACGGTAGCAACGAGGAGCTGGACAGCAAGCTCGCGCCCGGCAATTCGGGATACGACATCGTCGTGCCGTCGGCTTCGGCGTACGAGCGTCAGATCCAGGCCGGCTACTACCAGAAGCTCGACAAGTCGCTGCTGCCGAACCTCGAGAACATGGATCCCGAGATTCAGTCGCGGCTGGCGTTGCAGGACCCGGGCAACGAATACGCGGTGCTGCACATGTGGGGCACGACCGGCATCGGGTACAACGTGGACAAGGTGAAGGCGGCGATGCCGAACGCGCCCGTCGACAGCTGGGCGCTGGTGTTCGACCCGAACGTCGCCAAGAACTTCCAGAAGTGCGGTATCGCGGTGCTCGACTCCGCAACCGAGATGTTCACCATGACGCTGGCGGCGATGGGCAAAGACCCGAACAGCCAGGATCCTGCGGATCTCGAAGCGGCCGGCGAGGCGCTCATGAAGATCCGCCCGTTCCTGCGCTACATCGACACGCAGCGGATGATCACCGATCTGGCGAACGGTGAGATCTGCGTCGCGGTCGGTTATAGCGGCGATATCCTGCAGGCGCGCGACCGCGCCGAGGAGAACGAGACTGGGCAGACGATCGAGTACTTCATCCCGAAGGAAGGCTCGATCATCTGGTTCGACAGCTACCTGATCCCGAAAGACGCACCGCATCCGAAGAATGCTCATACGTTCATCAATTACATGCTGCGTCCTGACGTGATCGCGGCGGTGAGCAACTACACGAAGTACGCGAACGGCAACGCGAAGGCGACCGAGCTGGTCGACGAGGACGTGCGCAACGACCCGGGCGTCTATCCGCCGGCCGAGATCCTGGCGACGCTCGCCCCGGATCTGGCGGACTCCGAGGAGACCACTCGGATCATGACGCGTCTGTGGACGCGCTTCATGACCGGTCAATAATCGAGCGCCATGTCCGCTCGGCCGGAGGAGCGCAAAGCGCCTTGGCTCGACCCCAAGGCGCAGCCCTACATTCGCATCGAGTCGGTCACGAAGAAGTTCGGAGAGTTCGTCGCGGTCAACGATGTTTCGCTGAACATCTACCGCGGCGAAATCTTCTGTCTGCTCGGCGGCTCGGGATGCGGCAAGACGACGCTCCTGCGCATGCTCGCGGGCTTCGAGCAGCCCACGAGCGGCCGGATCTTCATCGATGGCGCCCCCATGGAGGGTGTG
>Ga0207873_1002399_pt1 | contig 15480 bp, 18 predicted proteins | sample BGWIniCompost_FD_187373 | JGI IMG/M metagenome (GOLD analysis project Ga0207873, IMG submission 187373) | Cellulose adapted compost microbial communities from Newby Island Compost Facility, Milpitas, CA, USA - BGW Initial Compost (SPAdes)... ...
TTTAAAAAAAAAAAAAAAAAAACTGTATCAACAAAAACACAAATCAGCGCGATATGGCTCAAAAACCGTGTTTGTGGGCCATATCCGGCTGTATGGTCGGACCGCCGTTTTTTCGCGCAAACCCAAAACCGCCGTTGAGATAAATCTGGGCATCACCAGACGGTTGACAGCGCATGCGACAGGGTTTTTGGTCCCCTGATTTTACCCACTGCGCGCCCATAAAAAAAGGGGTGCCTAAGCACCCCTTTCAATTGCGTTAACCTTCCGACGCCAGTCGAATAAACCTGTCTGCATCGTCGCCAACCAAGTCAGTCAATTCTTGGCGCAACGCGACAATGGCTGACACGATATTGTGCGGTGTACGCTCGACAATTTCGTTTGCATGCCGAATGCTGACCGCCAATTCATCTGGCTGCAGTGCCGACGTGTCCTTTTCGCTCTCGGTCCCGAAAAATTCAAAGACTTCCATTTCCGCCAAAAAGCCATATTCGACTCCGCGGTTGTCCCGGTTATCCTCGAGCAATTTCATTGCCCCTTCGCGTGTGTCGGCTGCGCCAACCCAAACAAAGTCACCGGACTCGAGCACGAACACATTCCACCTGTTGCCATTCGGTGTCATCATTATCTCCATGTTGTCAAAGAACACGTGGGCGGAATTGCCCGCCCACAACGGAATCATGCCGCGTTGGGCGGGCAATTGGTATGTGTCAAAACGTCGCGCCCATGAAAACGGGACGGCACGGTGGCCGTCCCGCGTTTCGCCTCAAAGCGTAATGGTCGCGGCCGCAGCCTTCGCGGCTTGCTTCGCGGCCAAGTCCGCCGCGTATTGTTGCATGGCAATCTCCTCAACCTTCGCGCGCTTCTCCTCATCCAGTCCTTCAAAAAGACTGTTAAGAAATTCCTTCCGCGCCGTCTGGTCATCCGACGGAATGGCCTCGTACTTGGCCTTATTCGCGTCACCAAGCGCCTTGCGGATAATGGCGCGAACGAATGGCATGTGCGGCTCTTCGCTCGTGCTTGCGCCACGCAGCCCAATGGTTCCGGCAATGATTGCATCGCGCTTCTTCTCGAATGCGGCCTGCGCATCGGCTAGGCTGTCCGCACCGGCATACGCATCCTGCAGCGATTGCAACGCGAAATTCATCAGGTATTCGACGGAACGTTCCGGCAATTCTTTGCCGTCCAACAGCCATTTGCCTTTATCAACGGTCAATTCGACTGCGCCGATGCGACCATAAGTGCGATGATTGAATACGCGATTAACCTGCATTGTGGTGCTCCATGGTTGCCGTCGCCCCATTGCGACGGTGAGCCGAATATGGGCCCATACCATGCCAATGTCAACCCCGACTTGCGCAACATTATTGCTATTTTCCGCGCATTCCCGTTGCGCCATTACGGCTCGACACGCGCCATTGGCGCGACCCCCTCCCCCACCCTTTCACGGGCGGAGGCCCACCCCCGGTTCGACGATGCCACCCCCGCTCCCCCGGGCCCTACCCCTTCTCCAATTCTGTGGAATTTTCCCTCGTATGGCTCTCAACCATACCAGCGCCAAGGCGCGCCCCGTCCACGGCAGGTACCGGTATGGCTCTTGCCCCCACGTCGCGCACGTGATATTCTGCGCGGGTAGGAGAAGCGTTATGGATGATCTAGGGCTGGACCTTTTTCGGACGCGCGGAAGGGCGGCGGTGCCGGTGTCGGCGGAGATTGTCGGGACGGTGACGCAGGCGGATCTGGAATTGCTGAAGACGGAGAAGGGGTCGAAGCCGGCGCCGCTGAAGCGGATCGGGGAGCGACATCATGCGATGGCGCGGATGCTGGCGAGCGGGATGAAGCCGGGGGAGGTGGCGGTTGCGGTCGGGCTGCATCCTTCGCGGGTGAGCATTCTGCAGGACGATCCGACCTTTCAGGAACTTGTGGCGTTCTACCGGGAGAATGTGGACGCGGTGTACGCGGACCTGCACACGCGGCTTGCTGGAATGTCGGCGGATGCGGCGGAAGAGCTGCGGCGTCGGCTGGAGGAGAACCCGGAGGACCTGGGCCTGAACGCGCTGATGGAGATGGTGAAGCTTGGTGCCGATCGGACCGGCTACGGCCCGTCCTCGAGGCAGGACGTGAACGTAAACGTGAACATCGCTGATCGGCTGCAGGCGGCACGACAGCGTTTCGCGAAGGTGATCGACCATGCCGAGCAAATCAAAGAAGCAGGCCCGGACGATGCTGGCAGCGGCACGTAATGCCGCCTTTGCTAAGCGAATGGGCATCCCGCAAAAGGTCGCACGGAAGTTTGTGGCCGCTGACAAGAGGAAGAAAGATGCCAAAGGTTGATCTCGCATTCACGGACGAGGAGCAGAAAGAAATGGCAGCTGACTCCTGTTGTCCGATGCCGGAAGGGTATAAGGGGCCGAAGTACCCCTGGGGCCTTCAGGTTTGCTTCGAGGACTCGGTCCTGAAGAAGCTCGGCAAGACGGCGGCGGACTTCAAGATCGGGGAGACGCTGGACGTTCCCGTCACCCTTCGCGTTACCGGCCTACGGGCGACGGAGCGAGAGGACGGCAACATGCGACAATCAGTCGATCTCGTCATGGTCGCCATCGACACCGGCGCTAAGTCTGAGGAAGAGAAGGCACGGACGTTGTTCGAATGAACCTGGAACTGGTCGAAGAACTAGCAAGCTTCTCAAAGGACCCCTACGGGTTCGTCGTGTTTGCGTTCCCGTGGGGAGAGCCGGGGGAACTGCAGAATGCGAAGATTGAGCCTTGGCAGGAAAAGATACTTCGGGAGTTGGGTGAAGGTCTCGTTAATTTTGAGGGCGCCATTCGTCTTGCCCGGACGTCCGGCCACGGCATTGGCAAGTCCGCACTTGTCTCGTGGCTCATCCTGTGGGCGATGAGTACGCATGAGGACACTGTTGGTGTTGTGACCGCTAATACGGAAAATCAGTTGAAGACAAAGACGTGGGTGCAGTTGGCGAAATGGTATCGGCTCTTTATCGGGCGGGAGTTGTTCAAGATGACAGCCACCGCACTCTTCTCGGTGGACCCGGAACACGAGCGCACATGGCGTTTCGATATGGTGCCGTGGTCGGAACGTAACACTGAGGCCTTTGCCGGTCTGCACAATCAGGGCAAGCGTATCCTTGTAGTCTTCGATGAGGCCTCTGCCATCCCCGACACGATTTGGGAGGTGACGGAAGGCGCACTGACGGACGAGAACACCGAGATCATCTGGGCGGTGTTCGGAAACCCGACGAGGAACTCCGGGCGCTTCCGCGATTGCTTCCCCGGCGGCCGGTTCGAGCATCGTTGGCGATCCGATCGGATAGACTCCCGCACGGTCAGCTTTACGAACAAAACGCAAATCGAGGAGTGGATCAACGACTACGGGATCGACAGCGACTTTGTTCGCATCCGCGTTCTTGGGGTGTTCCCCCGTGTCGATGCTGACAGCTTCATCTCATACGAGTCGGCCCTCGAGGCGGCCCGTCGAGAAATCGAACCGCAGACTGGCCATCCGATCATCCTTGGCGTTGATGTTGGGCGCTTCGGTGACGATCCGAGTGTGATCTACCCGCGTCAAGGCCGGGACTGTCGTTCGCATCCGCCGAGGGTCTACCCCGGCATCGACACCATGACGCTGGTGAAAAAGATCGTGGACACGTTCCATGAGCTTCGCGCAGCGGTGATTTACGTGGATGAGGGCGGAGTTGGCGGCGGTGTCGTGGATCGACTGCGGCAGTTGCAAATGCCTGTGTTTGGCGTGGACTTCGGCTCGAAGCCGGACGGCTCAAATCCGGAACGCGGGGTGAAGTACCGGAATAAACGGGCGGAGATTTGGGGCGCGGTAAAGGACGCGTTGCCTCGGCTCGCAATCGTAGAGCGGGTGCCGGGGTTGGATCAGACCCTGCCGGAGGAATTGTCTTCCCCGACCTACGGCCTGAACGACAAGGAAGAAATTCAGCTGGAAAGTAAAAAAGAGATGCGAAGGCGCGGGAAGCCCAGCCCGAACGTTGCAGATGCGCTGGCCTGCACTTTTGCATTTCCGATAATGGAGCCGGATCTCGGCGATATGAGCTACGGCGAGTCGATTACGATTGCGCCGGATTACAACCCTTACTCCAGGGAGATGATGGATGTTCAGTAGGCCAAGAATACCAGAGCCCCCGCCTATTCCGCAACCTCCGACCAAGGCGGACGCCTCCGTGGTCACCGCCGGGCAGCGAGAGCAGCAACGTTATGCCTCTCTTCTTAGCCGGTCCGGGCAAAGAACCGCGGGTGGGGAGTTGAAACGAAAGGCTCGTACCGAAAAGGCCTCATTGATTGGGTGATTCTATGAAGATCGACGTGGAAGCCCATAATAAGAAAAAGGCCATTCTGAAGGGGATGGAAGAAGAAAGGCAGGCGTGGTGGCCGCACTGGCGCGAGCTTGCGGACTTTTATCTTCCACGTCGATACGTTTGGCTACAAACTCCGCAGGAGCGTGTGCGGAAGGTCGTCAAGAACCCCAATATCCTTGATGGGACGGGAACCACCGCCGCCCGCATCCTTGCGGCAGGGATGATGAACGGTATTACCTCTCCAGGCCGTCCGTGGTTTCGTCTTCGTATTCCCGGATTGGAGGATCAGATAGGTTCGCCGGAGCGCGTTTGGTTGGATGAAGTAACGCGCCGGATGATGCTTGTACTGGCAGAGTCCAATTTCTACAATGCCCTCGCCGTCATGTACCTCGACCTTGTCGTGTTCGGTACGGCGGCAATGATAATCTATGAGGACTCCGAAAGCGTAATTAGGTGCTACAATCCCGCTCTTGGCGAGTTCTATATCGCTCAGGATTATCGTCTGCAGGTTAATACCTTTGCCCGGGAGTTCACCTATAAAGTTCATCAAGTAGTTGCCATGTTTGGGGAGGAGAATTGCTCCGAAACCGTCAGGTCCGCGTACAAGGAAAAGGGCTCTCGACTGATGGAAGATGTTAAGATCGTCCATCTGATAGAGCCTAATCTGCCGGGGGCTAACGGATATGAAGTGCCCCGAGTGTTTCCATATAGGGAATGCTATTGGGAGGCGGGGGTTACTGGTGAACTGTTGGCCCTGCGTGGGTTTCACGAGTTCCCGTGCATATGCCCGCGATGGGAGCTTTCTGGCAACGACAGCTACGGTTCGTCCCCGGCGATGGACGCCCTCGGCGATGTGATCCAGCTTCAGCACGAGACCAAGAAAAAGGGGCAGGGCCTGGATAAGATGGTCAATCCCCCAGTTATTGCTGACATCCAGCTTAAGCATAAACCCACGGCCCTGTTGCCCAACGGTGTTACGTTTGTGGCTGGCATTAATAATGTCGGCGTGAAGCCGGCTTATACCGTGCAGTTGCCGTTGCAGGAACTGACTTTGGATATTCGCGAAGTTCAGGCTCGTATCCGTGAGACGTTTCACAATGACCTATTCCAAATGATCTCACAGCTTGACACAGTACGTTCGGCTACGGAAATAGACGCTCGAAGAGAAGAGAAGCTTGTCCGGTTGGGCTCTGTGCTGGAGCGGTTTGAAAACGAAGCACTCGATCCGGCACTACGTCGAGTGTTTTCCATCATGAACAGGGCCCGGCTGCTGCCTGAACCGCCGGAATCCCTTGCGGGGTTGGATATAGAAATTCAGTACGTGTCAATTCTTTCCACAGCACAGTCTGCATTGTCTGTTATTCCGACGGAGCGCTTTATCGGGCTGGTGGGCAATATTGCGGCTATGTATCCGAAAGCGGTAAACGTCCCGAATTGGGAAGAGTTGCTACGGGATTATGGACAGGCTATCGGTGTCCCCGCAAAGTCCATAAATCCGCCAGATGTTTCACAGGCGCTTAACCAGCAGATGGATGAAATTCTTGCTACCCGTGAAGCAGCAAACACGGGGGCGGTTGCAGTGGAAGCGGCCAAGAACCTCAGCGAGACGGAAGTTGGCGGAGGGGCCAATGCGCTGCAACGGTTGCTCGGAGGCTGATATGGGCCAGGAACAGGGTTTGGGGACCATACATGGCTGTATATCTTTTACACTTTGACAGGTCAGATGGTCAGCGGCGTCATTACCTGGGATACACCTCACGTGATCCCGAAACCCGTCTGCGTGAGCACCTGCGCGGGGTGCAGGGAAAACCAAGCTTTACTGGCAAACTCATAAGCCAGGGTTTTGTTCCCCGTATCGCTCATGTATGGCCTGATGCCAACAGGACTTTCGAGAAGAGGCTCAAACTTCTTTCGCGAGCGATACCGAGATTTCAGTTCAAAAATTGGTGCCCATGCTGCCATGCCCATCCTGTGTTCCCGACAGAGTTCGAGATCATGAATTGGAAACAAGTGGCCGGTATGGCTCTTGCGGAGTAACCGATGACCGTGTATGATGGGGACGAGAAGGCCAAGTATAGGAAGGCCCAAAAGAAGGAAAAGCAGCGGAAGGCACAACTCGATCGTGCTGTCACAGCGATGCTCCAACATGAAGATACAAGAGCATATCTTTATTGGCTGTTGGAGATTGGCAAGGCGATTGGGATTAACCCTTTTACCGCTAACGCCCTCACGACATCTTTTGCGTGCGGGGAGCAAAATGTGGGACAGCAAATAATGGCCCACTTAATCGAAGTCAGTCCCGATGGTTTTATTCGGGTATTGAAGGAGCAAGAAGATGCCGGACGAGACGACGACGACTGAAGAAACCTCTCTGTTGGAAGGCCAGAATGCCGAGGAGAAATCGGGCGGTCAGGAGGTCGCAGGCAACGAAGCGCCCCCCAAGGAGTCGGGCACTCCGGAGAAGTCTGAGGGAGAAGGCAAAAAGGAGGAGGGCGAAGCTCCGCAGCCTCTCACAGCCGAGGCAATAAAGTTACCCGAGGGACTTGAAGTCTCCGACGCAATGATGGAGAAATTCCTCGGGGTGATGAACGATCAGACGATGGACCCTGTAACGCGGGCCCAGGCGCTGGTCGATCTGCAAGCGGAAGCCGCCAAAGAAGCTTCTGAAAAGAATGCGGAACTGTGGCGGGATACGCAAGAACAGTGGGTGAATGAAGTAAAGAATGACAGAGAAATTGGTGGAGAGAGGTTTCAAGCCACCATTGATCGTGTCTCGAAGCTTGTGGACCAGTATGGATCGGAAGAGCTTCGCGATGTCTTCGCACTCACAGGAGCCGGGAACAACGTCCATGTGATTAAGTTCCTAAATAAAATAGCCGCCGTCCTTACGGAAGGAGGGCCTGTAGCCGGAAGTCCCGGTAGTCAGGCTCGAACGGCGGCGGAAATCCTGTATCCCAATGCAGGGAAGGAGTAAAGGAAAATGGCAACACTTACTGCCAACAATCCCACCCTTCTCGACCTGGCCAAACGAATGGACCCGGACGGGAAGATACCAACCATTGTTGAGATCCTCAACGAAACGAACGAGATCCTGCTGGATATGTCGTGGGTGGAGGGCAACCTACCCACCGGCCATCGCACTGTTGTGCGCACCGGCATCCCGGCGCCGACGTGGCGTAAGCTGTACGGCGGGGTCCAGCCTACAAAGTCTACGACTGCGCCTGTTACGGACACCTGCGGTATGCTTGAAGCATACGCAGAGGTGGACAAGGCCCTTGCGGATCTAAACGGCAATACGGCGGAATTTCGTCTCTCCGAAGACCGTGCCCACATTGAAGGTATGAACCAGGCAATGGCGGACACGCTCTTTTACGGCGACGAGGATGTATACCCGGAACGGTTTACGGGTCTTGCTCCTCGCTACAGCAGCCTTCTTGCCGAAAACGCTGATAACATCATTCCAGCGGGCGGTTCGGGTTCTGATAACGCCAGCATCTGGCTCGTCGTGTGGGGACCGAATACCGTACACGGTATCATCCCGAAGGGCTCCAAAGCCGGCCTGCAGATGACCGATAAGGGGCAAGTGACCATCGAAAACGTTGATGGTAACGGTGGCCGTATGGAGGCGTATCGTACGCACTACCGTTGGGATGCTGGACTCACACTTAGAGATTGGCGCTATGTTGTGCGCATCTGCAACATCGACAAGTCCGACCTCACTACGGACAAGCAAACGTCCGGGGCGTGGCTGCCTGATCTTATGTTTGAGGCCATCGAACGCATTCCCAATCTGAACATGGGCAGGCCGGTGTTTTACATGTCCAGAGACATTCGTACTAAGTTGCGGCAGCAGCTTGCTTCGGGTGTACAGCAGTCCACACTTACGGTTGAGAATGTTGGTGGTGTTCGCACTACCATGTTCCAGGAAATCCCCATTCGTCGTTGCGACGCGCTTTCGGCGGACGAGGCTTTGGTGTCCTAAGGAGGAACTACAATGATCCTTGACAAACGAACTGAGTTTGCCGATGGTGTCTCGGTTTCTGGTGCAGCCGGAACCCGCAATGTGGGCGACGTTATCGACTTGAGCACCGCCCGTGACATCGGTTCGGGGCAGCCCGTCTATCTGTACATTCTTATTGACACTGCTCCGACCGGGGCCGACACCGTGGAGTTTCGGCTTGTTTCGGACGCGACGGCGACGCCGGCTACAGACGGCTCGGCAACAGTGCACTACTCGACGGGGGCTAAGGCGATTGCTAACCTTCCAGCGGGTACGCGCTTTATGGTTGCTCTTCCGTTGGAAGACCCGGCATATGAGCGGTATCTTGGCCTCCAGTGCGTGAATGTGGGCGCCAGCAACCTTGCCAGTCTTGTGGTTACCGCAGGATTGACCCTTGATCCTCGCAAGCTGGAGTCCTATCCTGATGGGGTGAACTGATGGCTAAGGTCATCCTTCAGCGAGCATGGGCGATAGGCGGAGAGGTTTATCGTCCAATCAACAACCCCGTGACTGTGCCGGATAAATATCTCGAGTGGCTTCCCTCCACCGCTAAAGTTTTGAAGGACGAAGAGGCAAAGCTTCTTGAGAAGGAAAAGGCGAAACCAACGCCTAAAGCGCTCAGTCAGTTGAAACAGGACGAAATCCTGCCGAAGGGGTGACGAGATGGCGACCGATGAAGTTGGTATTTACAACCTAGCGCTCTCCGAGGTTGGGGCCAAATCATCGGTCGCCAGCACTACGGAAAAGTCGCGAGCGGCTGAACTCTGCAACATGTGGTATCAAACAGTTGTGGAGGTTGTACTGCGCGCGGCTCCTTGGCCGTCCGCGACAGGTGTTAAGCGGTTGGCGTTGTTGAAAGAACGAGACGCTTCTAAGGCTTGGGCTGAAGGCGACCCTGATCCCGGTTGGAGGTACGTTTACTCTACACCCTCAGACATGCTTCGGCCTAGGTATTTGTCAACTTATGATCGCTTCACGGTTAGCCTGTATAACGACTCACAGGCCATAATGACGAATGTGGAGAAGGCAATCCTTATCTACACTAAAAGACAGTTGCAGGTTCAGGCATGGGACCCGCAACTCAAAATGGCGATTGTGAAGGCGCTTGCCGCCCATATTGCCATGCCGTTGCAGGGTAAACCTGCTCGAGCGCAGAGAATTGCGGAGGCGGCAAACAACATCATCATGGAGGCTAGACAGGCTGCGGCAAACGAGGATGAGGCTTTGCTCGAGTCTATGCCAGACTGGTTTATCGCACGCGGGTACGGCTATTCCACAAATTATCAGCGATATGTCTACCCGTTTGGGCCGTTGATACAAGTGACGAGTGGCGTCGGTGTCGAATAATCTTATTCAATACGCTTTCGTTTCGGGAGAGATTTCTCCTACGCTATTCGGCAGATCGGACCTCGAAAAGTACGATCTTGGTGTTGCACTCGCCCGCAACTTTTTTGTAGATTATCGCGGGGGCTTGAGCACAAGGCCGGGTACACGGTTTGTAGACTTCATTAAACACGACGATAAGCCGACAAAATTAGTCAGATTCCGTTATGCTTCAGCGGTTGCCGAGACGTATGTCATACTTTTTGGTCAGGGCTATATCCGCTTTATCCAGGATGGCGGATATGTACTTGAAGAAGCAAAGACAATCACGGACGTGACGCAAGCAAATCCGGGTGTGGTTACTGTAGCGGGCCACGGCTTTTCCACCGGAGATTGGATAAAAATCTCGGGTGTTGGCGGAATGACGGAGTTGAATGGACGCACATTTGAAGTTGGTGCCACTACCACTGATACCTTTGAGCTTCTTGATCCGTTTGGCAACAATCTTGACACCACTGGGTATGGTGCGTATACCAGTGGCGGAACTGCATCACGTATCTACACTCTTTCTTCTCCTTATGCTGTTTCTGATTTGGCGGAGCTTAGAGCGCATCAAAGAAAGAACGTTATCACTCTTACGCATAAGGATTATAAGCCTAGAAAGCTCACTCGTAACGGCCATACCGATTGGACTCTAGCAACGGTTGACTTTTCCAATAATGTGCCGAGACCTACGGGGCTAACACTTACACCTTTTGATTCCTCAGGAACTAGTGGTGGCTATACCGGCGTCGTTACAGCTATAGATCAGGAGGGGCGGGAAAGCCTTCCTAGTGCCCGAGTGTCGATTACAAATGTGAACTCCGCCGATACCGGTAATACTTCCTTTTTCACTGGCGGCTATGTGACTTGGAATTGGACAGCGGTAGCCGATGCCGCATATTACCACTTATATCGCTCTTCTTTCGTTCGGGGAGGCGGTAATCACCCAACCGATCTGGGATTTCTGCAAAAGGTTTATGGAACGACTTATCGGGATCAAAACAGCCTGCCCGATTTTACGAGAGTACCTCCAACCGAGTACAATCCTTTTTCCAACGGACGAGTACTTTATATCAACGTTACCAACGGGGGCAGCGGATATTCGGCAAACAACACTACCGTTTCTGTAGCTGGTGGAACTGGGTTTGTTGGTCAGGTTATTGTAGGTCCTTCGGGTGCTGTTGAGGCCGTTATTGTTCTCTCTGGGGGGTCGGGATACCCTGACGGTGCTTCCGTCACCATTAGTGGCGATGGATCAGGCGCCACTGCAGAGGCGATCGTCTCACCGCAAACAGGTAATTACCCCGCACTTTCGACCGTGTATCAGCAAAGACAAATCTACGCTGCCACGGAAAATCAACCACTCACTATATTCGGTTCTCGCGTTAAAGAGTTTGAGAATTTTTCAATCTCTGATGTTGTTACCGAGAGTGATGGGTATGAGTTCGAACTTGACACTGAGGACGTATCCCCGATAAGGCATATTTTGCCTACGCGCGGTGGCCTGCTGGCGATGACGCAAAGCGGTATATGGCTGTTGACTGGCGGTGCAGATGAGGCCATATCCTCCATAAACGCTCTTGCCGACCCACAGGCCTACAACGGGTGCTCGTCCGTTCCTCCTATTCCAATCGACACGGATATTCTCTATGTAGAGGGAAAAGGTTCTACAGTCCGGCTCCTGTCCTACAACGACCTTTCAAAAGTCTATGGTGGGACTAATATGAGCATTCTTGCGAACCATCTCTTTCGGGATAGCAACCCAATTGTTGAATGGACATACGCGGAGACACCACACAATCTTGTCTGGGCTCGTCGTAAAGATGGTGCCTTGCTTGCCTTTACATTCGTAAAGGAACAGAACGTCTATGCCTGGACGCAATGTTGGACGAAGGGTCTTTTTGATAATGTACTGTCAATTCAGGAAGACAACATTGACACAACTTATGTGACGGTGAAGCGGTATATAAACGGGCGTTGGACTAAATTCATTGAACAGTTTGACAGCCGCCTTTTTGAGGATATAGAAGACGCCTGGTGTGTTGATTGCGGGCTGGCGTTGGGAAATACGAAACCAAACGCTGATATTACTTTCAGTGCCGCCAGCGGGGATTCCGTTACAGTTACAGCGAGTACTTCAGTATTCAGTGCCGACGATGTTGACAAGGTAATCCGTGGTGGCGGCGGAAAAGCGCTTATAACCGATTTTGTTTCCGGGACTCAAGTAACGGTTCAGGTAATTAAAGAGCTGACCTCTGTAATTCCAGAGACAGACCCCGGCATTCCTCTTACTATAGAGTCTGGGAATTGGACATTAGATGCGCAAGTTACTACAATCTCCGGTCTTTGGCACCTTGAAGGAGAAACTCTTGTCGGTCTAGCCGACGGCAACGTGGTTGAGGACTTAACCGTGAGTAACGGGAGCGTTACACTTCCGCACGCAGCCTCACGTGTCATCCTCGGCCTTGGTTACACCTGTATAGCGCAAACGCTTCCGCCGGTGGCTCAGGACGTTATTATAGAAAATCGGTCTAAAGACATAATCGGCTCTGCGGTACGTATGAACGATACGAGAGGCTTGAAAGTAGGGGCATCGCTTGATAATTTGTATGAGTTCAAGGAACGGACTAACGAAGCTTGGGGGGAGCCTATTAGAATGCAGAACGGTGTTGAAACGATCTTAATAGAGGCGGATTGGAATACAGAAGGTCAAACGTACTACGTGCAAGAGTACCCCCTTCCGGCAACCGTGCTTGGCATCGTCATTGATTTGGAGGTTGGCGATGATAACGATTGAGGAGGTAACGGCTGTCCCGGAATTGGAGTACACGAGCAATTCCGTTGCGGAGTTGAAGGTGGCACTTTCGCATACTCCCCTATGGTCTCCGGAAATGTGGCTGATCCGGGCTACCGAACCCCTATTCGTCTGTGGTGTCTATTGGCCAGCAATTACGACGCCGCCCGAGTTTTGGGTGCTCTTGTGCCGGACATGGGAAGAACGGCCCATAACGGTCACGCGGGCGGCGATACGATTGCTGCCGCGTCTGTTGGACCGTTACCCGCATATTCGCGCCCGTGCACCCGTGGATGACCGCAAATCGCGACGTTTGATCGAATTGGCCGGGTTCCGGCATTTGCTGGACCGGAACGGCTACGCCTGCTATGAGGTGAAGAAATGAGCTTTATTCCGGCTGTATTTGCGGCAATCGGTAAGGCGGTCTCGAGCATCGGCCTTGGCACGATCGCTTCAGTAGGAAGTACGGTGATCGGCGGTCTATCGGCGGTACAGCAGGCTCGGTATCAGGAAGCCGTAGCGAAAGCTAATCAGCAGATAGCTAATCAAAATGCAGCAATGGCGCTCGAGCGTTCCGGGTTGGAGGCAGCAGATCAGGACGCACTTACTCTTGCAGCTATCGGAGAGCAGTTGGCACTTCAATCCGCTTCGGGCCTTTCAACCGACTCGCGTTCCAACATAATGACGCGGAAGGCGGCACGGGAACTTGGTCGGAAAGACGCACTTAACGTCCGTTATGCCGGACAGCTAACTGCACGTAATTTTCAGACGCAGGGAATGAACTTTGGAGCGGAAGCCGCCGCGGCACGCGCAGAAGCTGCCGGAAGTCTGCTTGGCACATTCCTCAGCACCGGGTCGTTACTTAGTAGAGGTCGAAGCGTTAGAAATCCTGAACGTTATACAGGTGTTCCTTACGCACGTCCGGCGACCTTGTTGACGTAGGAGCTTCCAATGAAAATTCCACATAGTGTGGTTGGACGTACACGAATTTCTGATCAGCCCGCAAACTATCTGCGGGCTGCCGATTTTACGGGCGGTGCGCGGGCTATATCGCAAGGCCTTGCTGATGTTGCATCCGTGCTTGAGGAGAGAAAACAACGGCAGGACAGCTTTACTCGGATGAAGACGCTATCTGGGCTGTCCAATTTTGAAACGCAAATTGCGGCTCAATTAGCCGCGCTTAAACGTGACCAGTCGGTGGATATTGCAAATTTTCCACAGCAAGCTGCTGGTGTATTCGACAACGAGCGTGATAAATTTATAGCTAATAATGTACCCCCAGAACTACAGCCAGAATTTAGATATCGTACTGATCTAATTAGACAGCGCGTTATTGCCGACGCGCTGGAATTTCAGTACGAGTCTCAAGATGCCTTCTTCAAACAGGCAATAAAACAAGAGTACGACAAAGCGCGCTTGGCGCTAGAGGACAACCCCGATGCTCTTGAGGAGTGGCAGACTCGACTTGCTGAATATGTTGTTACCACCGATCTGCCTGAAGCCGAAAAGGTTGCCATCGCCCGTGAAATGAATATCGGGCTGCAGGCTCTAGTCTATAAACAGAAGATGGTTGATGAGGGGGTGCTAAGAGCAAACCTCCCCGCCAACTCTCCGACGGCGCCCTTGGCTGCTACGCTACTCATGGCGGAAGAGGGCTTTAGGGCTGAACCGTATTGGGACGTAAACGCATATCGTATCGGCTATGGTTCGGACACGATAACTCAGGCTGATGGAACGGTCGTAAAAGTTAAGCCTGGAATGAAGATCACTGAAGCCGACGCGCGAAGGGATCTTGCTCGCCGGATTGGAGAGTTTGAGGCTACGGCGGCGCGACAGACCGGGGTGGAGGCATGGGCAGCGTTGCCAGTTAACGTTCGCGCCGCCCTTACTTCCGTCGCGTACAACTACGGCAGCCTGCCGAACAATGTCGTGCGAGCGGTAAAGTCCGGAAACCTGACGACCGTGGCGAATGCCGTGGAGTCGCTCAGCGCTAATCCGGAGCGGCGTAAGCGTGAGGCTGCAATCATCCGCGGGCAGCAGGAAGTACCGCTGACGGACCTCGACAAGGACGAGCGGTTTGCGGCACTTCCATACGAGACTCGGGTGGCGCTACGTGAAGATGCTGAGAGCGAAATCGCCGACATCCTAACGAAGCAACGGGCTGAAGAAAAGGCTCTGTATGATCAGCGGTTTAACAGCCTGCTGAACGGCATCGCCGATGGCACCTATGGGATGGCTGAGATCAACGCAGCCTACAACAACGGCGCTGGGTGGCTGACCGATTTTAATGACCGGATGAAGGCGGAAAAGACGTGGAGGGATCGGAACGAAAAGATCATCACGTTGGCCTCTGCGCAGGAAAAGTTGGCGGATGATGCTGCCATCTGGGACCCGACCAGTACGGATGACAAGAAGCGGCTGAATGCACTCTTCAATCAATGGGGACCGGAGGCGCTGCGCAACCACGACATGCAGTATGTGCGTGGTCTTGCCATGCTGGCGGCGCGTACCCACGACATTCCGACTGATGCGATCGGGATGCTCTCTGGCATGACCCGCTCAAATGACATAACTCGGGCCAACTTCGCCTACAATGCGCTGGCGATGCTGCAGGAACAGGCACCGGAAGCCTACGCGCAGCGCGTCGATGACGACTTGGCTTCGCGTGTGGCGTACTGGCGCGCTCGGAAGGACACGATGCCGGAGGAGGAACTGGCGCTGGCGCTGAAGGGCGGCATGACCACGGCGGAACGGCAGCAGCGGATGATGCTGCGGAAAGAGGCGGAAGAGGTGCTGCGGCAAAAAGTGGATAAGGTGCCGCAAGCGGAAGCACTAGTCAATGAGTTCGTGCAGCGGTTTAACCCCTGGGGGCCGACTGGAGCGCCTGAACTGTACGGCATTCCGTGGGCGGCGCGGGGGCTCGAACAGGACTTCCGTACCGCCTTTATCGACGCCTACGAGATGTATGGGAACCTGGATGAG
>Ga0207873_1002400_pt1 | contig 15459 bp, 10 predicted proteins | sample BGWIniCompost_FD_187373 | JGI IMG/M metagenome (GOLD analysis project Ga0207873, IMG submission 187373) | Cellulose adapted compost microbial communities from Newby Island Compost Facility, Milpitas, CA, USA - BGW Initial Compost (SPAdes)... ...
CGAAGAATCTTCCGCTGCCACTGCGTGATCTTTTCGAAACGATTTGTTCATACTGCCCCGACTTCGTCGGGGCTTTTCGTTTTTAAACCGCAGAGTCGCGGAGGCGCTGGAGAAGTTGAGACGCGGAGCGAGCAGAGAAGGGTAAGTAACCACGTATTTTCAATGCCGGCACTCAAGTGGCAAGTACCGCAACATCAACACATCAACACATCAACACATTATATCACAAGGCAACTTAATCTGATCCGAGTAAAACTTCATCCTCGAATGCGACAGATCAAGAAGAGTGATCTTTTCAATGGAGGCGTGCTTGTGATTGACGAAGACTTCGAGGAAGAAATCTTCCAGGAGGTACAGATTGACCTTGTAACCGTAATAACGAATGGCCATGACGAACGTACCGCGTTCGTACAGGACGCTGATCTTCCTGGACAAGGGTAGTTTGCTGTATGCCTTCCAAGTCATCGCTACACGAGTCAATCCACTACCAAAGATAAAGAAACGCAAAATCAGCCACCGTACAGTTCAGCGAAAAGTTCTGCCCTAAAACCCCCCTTTCAGGACCCCTCCTTTTACCGGAATCGGTTGAAACTAAGCCAATAAAATTCTAACTTTCACTTTACAGTGTGTCCGCACACGGCAATAACGACGGAATAGCGCTGTTTCACACAAAAAGGGGCATAATTTCTATGATCAGGGGGTGTTGTTTGGCAATGCTGGCAGGGGTTGTTCTCCTGCTACCCGGCTGCCAGAATGCGTCAGAAGAAAGGTTGCCAGACAAAGTCAGTTATAACTTTCATGTCCGTCCTATCCTGTCCGACAAATGCTTTACCTGCCACGGTCCCGATGCCAACAAACGCGAAGCGGGCCTGCGTTTAGATATCCCGGACAGCGCCTTCAAACATCTGAAAGACAACCCCACAGCCTTCGCACTTGTCCCTGGCAAGCCTGAAGAGTCGCACGTATTCCTTCGGATATCCTCATCCGACAGCACCGAAATGATGCCGCCACCTGAATCCAATCTCAAGCTATCAGAACGCGACATCCGCATCATAGAAAAGTGGATCAAGCAAGGCGCAAAATACGAACCTCATTGGGCGTTTGTGCCTCCGGCAAAACCAGAAGTGCCCGAGGTCGACGATGAAGACTGGCCAACGAACGAAATCGACAGGTTCATCCTGCGCGCACTTGAAGACCGAAACCTTACCCCCAATGACGTGGCCGATCCGGAGCGGCTATTGAAACGTGCTTCGCTTGACATCACCGGCCTTCCACCATCCCTGGAGATGATGGACCGATTCCTGGCCGACTCATCACCAGAGGCTTTTGAAAGGATCGTCGATGAACTCCTTGCAAATCCTGCCTATGGAGAACGGATGGCGGTTTATTGGTGCGACGTTGCGCGGTATGCCGATTCCTACGGATACCAGGACGACAACCTCAGAACACAATGGCCGTGGCGCGATTGGGTAATTCACGCGTTCAATACGAACCTGCCTTACGACAAATTCATCACCTGGCAGATTGCCGGCGACATGCTGCCCAATCCGACTCTTGAACAGGTACTGGCTACCGGCTTCAACCGGAACCACAAATTCACAGAGGAAGGCGGCGTCATCGATGAAGAGTATCGCATCGAGTATGTGACCGACAAAACCAACACCGTCGGAAAAGGCATTCTCGCGCTCACCGTTGAATGCGCAAAATGTCACGATCACAAGTACGATCCCATCTCTCAGAAGGAATACTTCAGCCTCTTTGCCTTTTTCAATAACACCTATGAAAAGGGATATGAAGGCGACATTACGCAGTCGCGACCCGCAAAGCCTCCGGTTCTCGAACTTTCGGATAAGCAGGTACGCGAAATCCTCACCTTCATTAACAAGAAGGATACAAGCAGCCTTATGGTGTCTGTGATGGGTGAACTCGACACACCGCGTACCACGCACATTCTTGCACGCGGCGCCTATGATGCGCCAACGGTTCCCGTTTCACCGGCAACACCTGAAGCTGTGTATCCTTTCAGTGACGATCTTCCGCGAAGTCGCCTGGGCCTTGCGCAATGGCTGGTCGACGAAAAGAATCCCCTAACGGCAAGGGTATTTGTCAACCGCATGTGGCAGGAGTTTTTTGGAACTGGCATCGTCGCTACTTCCGGTGATTTCGGCATGCAAGGCGAGCTGCCGTCACATCCTGAATTGCTCGACTGGCTTGCGGTCGATTTCATGGAAAATGGTTGGGACATTAAACGGCTCATTCGCCAGATCGTGTTGTCCTCAACATACCGGCAATCGGCTGTTGTTACGAAAAAGAAACTGGAACGCGATCCTGACAATCGATACTTGTCGCGCGCCCCGCGCTATCGGATATCTGCTGAGTTTGTGCGTGACCTCGTGCTGGCAAGCAGCGGACTCCTCAATCGCGAAATCGGAGGACCTAGCGTAAAGCCTTACCAACCCGCGGGTATCTGGGAAGCGTCAACTTCGGGCCGCGGATTGCTGGCAACGTACCGACAGGATCATGGTCCCGATCTCTACCGGCGCGGACTGTACACTTTCATCAAACTCACAGTGCCACCTCCCTCGCACGTCATTTTCGATGGCAGTAACCGCGATCAGTGCGAAGTCCGCAGACTTCGAACGAACACTCCCCTACAGGCGCTGGTGTTGATGAACGATCCCACCGTGCTGGAGGCGTCGCGAGTCCTGGCTGCTAAACTATTGGATGAAGGCACATCCGAGCGCGAAAAAATTGAAAAGGCATTTCGCCTAATCGTTTGCCGCAAGCCGACTAATGCTGAGATGGATGTGCTGATGGCGTATTTCGATGAAGAAAAGACGGCCCTGGCAGGTAATGAATCCAAAGCCAGGAAATTGCTGGATGTTGGAGAATATCCCAAAGCGAATCACGAACCAGTGGCGCATGCGGCACTCATGCAGGTGATTTGTTCGATATACAATCTTGAAGAAGCCACAACACGATCGTGACTATGGAGAAAGAACTTCTTGAATTTGGTTTGAATGTCAACAGGCGTCGTTTTCTTTCTCGCCTGAGCCTTGGCATTGGTAGCGTGGCACTGGGTTCTCTGCTCATGCCGGGACTCTTCTCCAGGTCCGACGATGATATCGACCTCAACGCCATCGGCGTACCGCATTTTGCACCTAAGGCAAAGCGCATCATTTACTTATTCCAGAACGGCGCACCATCACAACTTGAGTCGTTCGACTATAAGCCGTTGCTGCGAAAGATGATGGGTCAGGAGCTCCCGGCGTCTGTACGCATGGGACAACGCCTCACCGGGATGACGTCCAACCAGGAGTCTTTCCCGTTGGTTGGATCTTACTATGACTTCCACCAATACGGCGATGCCGGTGCCTGGATCAGCACGCTCTTTCCACACACGGCGAAAATTGTAAATGAGCTCTGTATCATTCGGTCAATGTACACCGAGGCGATCAACCACGACCCAGCGCTGACATTCTTCCAGACTGGTGCGCAGCAAGGCAACAGGCCGAGTATGGGAGCGTGGCTGAGTTATGGGCTGGGCAGTGAGAACAAGAATCTTCCTGCCTTCTGTGTGTTGCTCTCGCGGGGAAAAGGTAACGGTCAGGGCGTGTACGCAAAGCTCTGGACCAACGGATTCCTGGATTCAATTCACCAGGGCGTTCAGTTCAGCAGTGGCGAAGATCCGGTGTTGTATCTCAACAACCAGGAAGGCATGAACATGGCCGACCGCCGTCGCATGCTCGACAAGCTTGCAGAACTGAATGACATGAGCTACAAGGAAATGGGGGATCCGGAAATCCAGACCCGCATTCAGCAATATGAGATGGCATATCGTATGCAGACCGCCGTTCCTGAAATCACGGATGTTTCGCGCGAACCGGATTCCATTATCAAAATGTATGGCCCCGATTGCCTTGTACCCGGTACCTATGCCGCCAACTGTCTCCTTGCACGTAAGCTGTCAGAAAGCGGTGTGCGGTTCGTGCAACTGTATCACCAGGGCTGGGATCAGCACGGCAATCTTCCCAACGAAATGGCGGGACAGGCACGGGATGTCGACCAGGCTTCCGCAGCGCTGGTCATGGACCTTAAACAACGCGGTCTCCTGGATGAGACGCTAGTGATCTGGGGCGGTGAATTCGGCCGCACCAACTACTCTCAGGGAAAACTCCAGCCCGACAACTACGGTCGCGATCACCATCCACGCTGCTTCAGCATCTGGATGGCCGGCGGCGGTGTAAAGCCGGGAATCGTGTATGGCGAGACGGATGATTTCGGATATAACATTGTCAAGGATCCCGTGCATGTTCACGACCTGCATGCAACCATCTTACACCTGATGGGCCTCGACCACGAACGTTTAGTCTTCAAACACCTCGGGCGACGCTACCGACTCACGGACGTCAGCGGCAGGGTCGTAAACGATTTGATAGCCTGACATCTCCACCCATATGAAAAGAAGAACCTTGCTTAAGCAAAGCGCTGCCGCCGCGATTGGTAGCTTGTTCATCACTCGCGACATACTCGCAAAGAATTCTGGACCAGTATACGGTCACAACGGCATGCAGTACCGCATGGATGCTGCCTGGGGACAGCTCGATCCCGCTAAGAATCCTGTAAATGATTGTCATGAGATGATACAGGATAGCAAGGGTCGAGTTTTTCTGCTCACAAACGAGACAAAGAATAATATCCTCATTTACTCTACCTCTGGAAAACTGAAAGGAAGCTGGGGTCACGATTACCCGGGAGCACACGGACTCACGCTTGGGGACAACGAGTTGTTCATCACTGACACGAACCGACACCAGGTATTTAAGACTACCCTTGATGGAAAGCTACTCCTCACCATCGACTGGCCGCGCGAATCCGGAGTATATACTAAGGCTGAAGAATTTGTGCCGACCGAAGTAGCGGTTCGCGATGAAGGCGACTTCTACATTGCCGATGGATATGGTGCCCAGTATATATTGCATTACGACAGCAATGGAAAACTTTTGTCGTGGTTTGGCGGACGCGGCGAGGGCGATGAACACCTTGATAACGCACACGGTATTTGTATTGACAAGCGATCAAGTACGGAGACCTTGTTGGTGACTGACCGCACGCGCAATGCATTCAAGCGCTTTAGTCTTGATGGCAAGTTGCTTGAAGTAATTCACCTGCCCGGCGCTTGTGTCTGCAGGCCGGTTATACGTGGCGATTATCTTTACGCAGCCGTGCTAAGATCGCCAGACTTGGGAGCAGAAGGAACTGGCTTTGTCACGATTCTCGACAAGAATAACCGCGTTGTGTCTAATATAGGGGGGACGGCACCGGAGTATGATCCGGATGGGAAGTTAAAGCCTATGGCCCAGGCGGAAAAGATATTTGTGCATCCACACGATGTCTGCGTTGATAGCGATGAGAATCTCTATGTCGCACAGTGGGCATCGGGCAAAGTCTATCCATACAAATTTACTCGTGTTTAATGAATAACTGCAAGCAGGGACTGGCATGAGGAGAAAGATCATGGGAATATCACGGCAAGTACTTTTCGCACTAAACGTGCTCATCATGTTCTTTCTCGTCTTTGAACAGTATCTGCAATTGCCTGCGTGGCTGCAGGTGGTCGGGAGAATGCACCCGCTGTTTTTGCACTTCCCGATCGTAATTCTTTTGCTGGCGGTCGCGTTGGATTTTTTGTTGCCGCAGAATGAGGATGGTTACAGAAAAATTCTGCTGGATGCTTTATTCCTGATAGGCGCATTGACGGCATCAATAACCGTCATCATGGGGCTGTTCCTGTCGCTCGAAGAAGAGCCCACCGCTTCCATGCAAGTGCACAAGTGGGCAGGGGTGGCGATCGCAGCATTGGCTTACGTTGTTGTACTCCTCAGAGAGGCAAAGAAACAGTTGCCTGTTGCCCTAAGAACATCGTATGCTGGTGTTGTACTTTCCGTCATCGCGGCAGGTCACCTCGGGTCCGTATTGACGCATGGTGAGAATTTTCTTTGGGAGCCTTTGGGCTTGACAGAAGAGCCGGTCCTGGTCGCCCGCGAGGACGCAATAGTTTTTGATCACGTGATACGTCCGGTGCTTGAGGCACGTTGCATGGGGTGTCACAACGAAAGCAAGGCGAAGGGAGAACTCGTCATGCTCGATTCGATACACCTGACGAAGGGAGGAAAGAACGGTCCGGTATTCGTACCCGGCGACGTACGTGATAGTGAGATGATCCGAAGGATGAATCTTCCCGAGGGTCACAAGAAACACATGCCTCCGAAAGGCAAGCCGCAGCTGACGGCGGATGAGTACCGGCTGCTAACAGCCTGGATTGCCGCAGGTGCGCCGTTCTCGACAAGGCTTATCAATTTGGATCCGTCAGATACTTTGCGGCAGATTGCAGAAGCTCGCTTCGATCAGGCTGAAGGAAAACCGCGGCCTGTATTTCACTTCACCGCTGCGCGCGACGAAGATATCCGATCCTTGCAGACGGATTACCGTGTGATTTACCCCATTGCGTATCAGTCGCCCGCCCTGGCTGTCAACTTCTACAACCGTCAGGCATTTTCGCGTGAATCGTTGGCCGAACTAAGAAAAATCGGGCGCCAAATCGTTTCGCTCAATTTGAGCAAGATGCCCGTTGCAGATGCCGATCTCGAGGTGATTGCAGGCTTTGAAAATCTCGAAACGTTGAATCTCAATTTTACCGATATCACGGGCAGTGGACTACGCCATCTGGCGTCGTTGGGATCACTAACAGAGCTTTCGTTGTCCGGCACGAAAACGGATGCCTCAGCCCTGGAGCAACTGAATGCGCTGCCATCGTTGCGCAGTGTCTTTCTCTGGCAAACCCAGGTGACGGAAGAGGAGGTGGCTTCGCTGCGAAAGAGTATGCCGTTTATTACGTTTGATACGGGCTTCAAGGATGACGGAACAATGCTGCGGTTGAACGCACCGCGGTTTGCGAACGTGCCTTCTGTTTTCAGAGAGTCGATGGAACTTGTGCTGAGTCATCCGATCAAGAACACCATCATAAGGTACACGACGGATGGCAGCGCACCTGACAGTGTTCACGGGTATATTTATGAAGGCCCTGTGAAGATCGATGCCCCAGTTACGCTGGTGCAGGCCAGAGCGTACAAGGAGGGGTGGATTGGCAGTGAGGTCGTTGCGAAAAGGTTTTTGCGAACGGCCTTTGTTCCTGACTCGGTAACGCTGGCGTCGCCTCCCGCTCCCGAGTACCGCACAATTCCGTCGCAACTGCTCACGGATGGACACACTAATAATCTGGACTTTCGGAGTGGCAACTGGATCGGCTACAGGGCAAATGAGGCTGCAATCGTCCTGTATTTTGCTGAGCCCGTTAGGACCCGTTCGGTTACTTTGAGCCTGCTCAAGAGTACGCCGGAGTACATTTTCCCCGCCGCTCGGGTGGAAATCTGGGGAGGGACGGATGAAAGATCAATGGCGTTGTTGGGGACGTGGAATCCCAGGCAACCGTCAAAGGAGGAAACGCGCACCGAAATCAGCCTCCTGGAATTCGAGTACGAGCCCAAAACAGTGAATCGGCTGAAAGTTGTAGCTTACCCGGTGGAGCGCCTGCCGGCGTGGCACCCGGCGAAAGGAGAAAAAGGGTGGGTGTTTATAGATGAGGTGCTGGTGAATTGATTTGCGATTAGTGATTTTTGATCAGTGAATTGTGACTTGACGCCCGAAACAAAGGGTTGTGGGGATCAAATCACAAGTCACAAATCACTAATCTATGATCTTCCGGGTGAAAGACGGGACTCGAACCCGCGACCTCCAGAATCACAATCTGGCGTTCTAACCAACTGAACTACATTCACCGTATGCCCGCGCCGTCGCGGGGACTGCAAATTTAGCCAGGGGGTCGGAATTTGCAAAGGACGAGGGATTATTACCGGGGTTGGAATTTATTCGGGGAGGTTACTGGCTTTGCAATTCGGTTGAGATGATTTTTAAGGATGACACCTGCCTCACATTGGACGCGCAGATATACAGAAGGGAACTTGATCCTATCGTTTCGTTCGTGAAGCATCGCATAAGAAAGATAAAGGAAGAAGTTGAGTAAATGTCTGAACCAGGATTTGTAGGATTATTGGATTTGCCGCCGGGGTAAACTTAATCCGTCCCGCTTTTATCTCTGAAACTCAAGGCGCTCACCCATCTTCCCCTCATTGAGCTTCCCGTTTGAATAGGCATAATGCCCTGAAACAAACACATGCTCTACCGACGATCTGAACTTCGTCCCCTCAAACGGCGACCAGCCGCATTTGGCGAGGATGTTTTCCTTCCCCACAACCCAGGGTCGATTTAAATCCACTGCGACGAGATCTGCGTAGTAACCTTCCCTGATGAAGCCGCGATCCTTTACATTGAAAATCAAGGCAGGATTGTGACTCATCTTTTGCACGACTTTCTCCAGCGCAATTTTTCCCTGGTGATAGAACTCCAGGGCCGCCACAAGGCTGTGTTGAATTAATGGTCCGCCCGATGGGCTCTTAAAATATGTGTTCTGTTTTTCTTCCAGTGTGTGTGGCGCGTGATCCGTGGCGATGACGTCGATCCTGTCGTCTAGCACAGCGCGGAATACACCGTCGCGATCAGCAGCCGTTTTGATAGCCGGGTTCCATTTGATGAGCGTGCCCAGTCTATCGTAATCAGCATCGCTAAACCACAAGTGATGAATGCAAGCCTCCGCAGTGATCTTCTTTTTTTCCGGGGGTACGTCATTCGCGAATAGTTCTGTTTCGCGGGCTGTACTAATGTGAAGAATGTGAAGTCGTGTTCCGTACTTTTTGGCGAGAGCGACCGCCTGTGAAGACGATTTGTAGCACGCCTCCGCGCTACGAATTAATGCGTGATATCGTACCGGTAGGTCTTCGCCATATTTGTTTCGGAAACTCTCGGTGTTCTCCCGTATGGTCGTCTCGTCTTCGCAGTGCGTGGCGATTAGCGAAGGGAACCGGGAGAAAAAGGCTTCCAGTGTTTGGACGTTATCAACCAGGAGATTCCCCGTGGACGAACCCATGAATATTTTCAGCCCGCAAACGCGGGTGATGTCTGTCTTCAGCGCCTCCTCGATATTGTCGTTGGATGCGCCCATGTAAAATGAGTAGTTCGCCAATGAGGTTCGATGGGCAATCTCATACTTTTGCTCCAGTAGCTCCTGCGTGAACACTGGCGGAATCGTATTGGGCATCTCCATGAAGGACGTCACGCCTCCGGCCACAGCGGCACGCGATTCAGTATAAATAGTCGCCTTGTGGGTGAGTCCGGGTTCACGAAAGTGCACTTGGTCGTCGATAACGCCAGGCAACAGGTGAAGACCCTTCAGATCGATGACAGTGTCGGCTTTCAACGATGACAGGTCTTCCCCCACGCGCTCGATACGCGACGCTTTGATCAACACGTCGCCCGCAAGGGTCTTACCCTCGTTCACTATATTTGCGTTCAGCAATAAGGTCGTATTCATCGCAGTAAAGTAAATCCCTAAAGTGTCCGCCGCAAAGTCATTTGACGATTTTAAGCTAAACCCTCAATTGCGTCGCGCGGTGGAAGACCTGGGCTACACTGAACCGACGGAAATCCAGGTGAGGGCCATCCCGCCGTTGTTGAGTGGTCAGGAAGTCATCGGCATTGCCCAGACCGGAACGGGCAAGACTGCAGCTTTTCTGATCCCAATCCTCATGAAGGTGCGATACGCTCAGGATACGGAACCGCGCGCACTCGTGCTGGCTCCGACTAAGGAGTTGGTCGTTCAGCTTGCCGATCATGCAACGGCGCTTGCGCGTCATACCGACCTGCGCATTGCCGCCTTGTACGGTGGCGTAGGTCCAAAGACCCAGATTGCCACGCTCGAGGAGGGTGTCGACGTTGTCGTGTCAACGCCCGGGCGATTTATGGAGCTTTACCTGCGCGGTGCCCTCAAGACGAAAAAGATTGCCTTTCTCGTCATTGACGAGGCCGACCGCATGATGGACATGGGCTTTATGCCACAACTCCGAAAGATATTGGAGGTTATTCCTGTCAAGCGACAGAATGCGTTGTTCTCCGCTACCTTTCCACCGAAGGTGGAACAACTCAGTGCGGAGTTCCTGGAATTCCCATTGAAAGTTGAGGTAACACCGCAGGCAACACCGGCGCGACAGGTTCAGCAAACCGTTTACAAGGTTCCTAACCTGAAAACGAAGATTAACCTGCTTGAACATCTCCTTTCCGATAGTGCATTTACCCGGGTCATGATTTTCACCCGCACGCGTGAGAATGCCGACAATGTGTTCAAGTTCATCGAACGAAAGAAGCTTGGGCCCGCCAGGGTCATTCATGCCAACAAATCACAAAACGCGCGCATCAATGCCGTGAATCAGTTCCGGGATGGAGCATTGCGCGTACTTGTTTCGACCGATGTGACCGCGCGAGGCATTGACATTGCAAAAGTCTCCCACGTAATCAACTTTGATGTTCCGATTCTCTATGAGGACTATGTCCATCGCATCGGAAGAACAGGTCGAGCATTCAGCGAAGGCGAGGCCATCACATTTGTTTCGCCTGCAGAAGAATATCATCTCGAAAAAATCCAAAAGCTCATCCGTGAAACCATTCCCGTCAGCGAAATGCCACCTGGCGTTGAAGTAACAGAAACCCCGTACGCGGAACGCCAGGCGATGGCCCGTGAAATTGATGATCAACGCCGGCAGGAAGACCCAACGTTCAAGGGAGCGTTTCATGAGAGGAAGGGAAGCGGGAAAGTAAAGAAGAAGAGAAGGTGAATGATTAGCGATTAGTGATCAGCGATTTGAGATTTGTGATTTAGCCACTGATCGAAGTCTTCGGTGAGAGATGACGGTTTGAGTTCACCCGCAGAGTTTTTTGAGATTCAAAAATCGCTAATGATCGGCAATTGGTAATTGGCCGGTGGGGCTTGGTACAGGATACTATGTGTTCTATGTGGTTCAGAGAATTATTGAACCACATAGAACACATAGTATTACACATAGGACACATAGATTAGTTCTGGAATCGTAGCTCGTTCACAAATTCATCCTCTTCAACTCCTCCACTGCGTAATTCGCGGCCCGTGCACTAAGCGTCATGTAGAAGATTGTCGGGCTTTGGTTTCCTGTGGATGTCATGCATGCGCCGTCGGTGACAAACACATTCTTGCAGTTGTGCATTTGGTTCCACTCGTTGAGCAGTGAAGTCTTCGGATCGCGTCCCATGCGGACACCACCCATTTCGTGAATGTCGAGACCTGGCGCCTGCTTCGTGTCAGTTGTGGTGATATTGGTGCAGCCAGCCTTTTCAAGCATTTCGGAAGTTTGTTCAAGGTAGTCCTTGACCATCTTGTCCTCGTTGTCACTATAATCCACGGACGTAATCACCAGCGGTATTCCCCATGCATCTGTTTTGTCCGGACTGAGGCGCACATGATTTTCTTCCCTCGGAATCACTTCGCCCTGCATGAATGAAAAAACCTGCCAGGGTCCGGGCTCGCTCATCGCCTCTTTGTACGCGGGACCGACATACTCGTGCAGGCCCTTAATATCACCCTGTTCACGGCTTCCCACCAGGAAAGTGAGGAATCCTCCGAGATAGTCGGTGTCCTGCTTGTCGACGTTCCTGTAGTTGGCGATGATGGGTATGGCCGGTCGCCTTCCGTAATAGTACTTGTCTTCAAATCCCTCGAATGTTGCGGACACCAAACCACGGTAGTTGTGAAACAAGATGTACTTTCCCAGCAGACCATTATCATTGCCGAGACCTTCCGGAAACCTATTCGATTTTGAGTTCAACAGGATAAGGTTCGTATTGAGGCAGGAGGCATTGAGAAAGATGATCCGTGCAAAGTATTCCGTCGCCTCCTTTGTGATTGCATCAATGACGCGGACGCCAGTCGCTCTTCCTTTCTCTTCGTCATAAATCACGGAGTGTACAACAGAATGAGGGCGGATGGTGAGGTTTCCTGTCTTTTGCGCCCAGGGAAGGGTGGATGAATTAGAACTGAAGTAAGCGCCGAACGGACATCCCCGCGTGCACAGGTTTCGTGCTACACAGCGTTGCCGTCCTTGCTCGATGTGGATGGGCTGTGGCTGGGTGAGGTGTGCCCACCGGCCTTCAACCATGAAGCGGTCTTTGTAACTCTCGGAGACCTTTTTTTGTACTTCTTTCTCCACGCAGTTCATCCCGAACGGAGGCAGGTATTCGCCATCCGGAAGATTCTTCAATCCATCTTTTCCACCGCAGACCCCGATAAACTTTTCAACGTGTGAATACCAGGGAGCGACGTCTTTGTATCGTATGGGCCAATCGATGCCATATCCGAAACGTTCCGGTGCTGTGAATTCAAAATCGCTCCATCGCTGACAGGCCCTACCCCACATGATCGAACGCCCGCCAACGTGGTAACCGCGGATCCAGTCGAAAGGCTTTTCCTGGATATAGGGATGCTCGTTATCCTTGACAAAAAAATGTTCCGTTGATTCATCAAACGCGTAGCAGCGGCTCACGATTGGATTTTCTTTCCTGATATCCACCGGCATGCTGCCCCGATGTTTGAATTCCCACGGTGCCATATTGGCCGTAGGGTAATCCTTGATGTGCTCGACCGGTCTGCCACGCTCCAGGACGAGGGTCTTCAGTCCGTGATCACATAATTCTTTTGCTGCCCAGCCACCACTGGGCCCCGATCCCACGACAATCGCATCGTATGTGTTAGCTTGTGCTGCCATACCTGTTTATTCAATACTTCCCGGTCCTTTCTGGAGCGAGGAAATGTAGAACATACCTATAGCAAAAACAACGACAACCTTTCGTTTATTGTGCTACCGCTTTTCGTTACAAGGCATCTTTCGCATCACGAATTATCTTATCTTAACAGGATGAGTCGATTAGTCTTTCTTGCGCTCCTTATCGGCATCGTCACTGCATGCCGGCGAGAGCAACCCACGAGCGAAGTCCGCGAAAAAATCCGGGTGGTCTTCGATACAGATGCCAACAACGAATTGGACGATCAGCATGCGCTGGCCTATCTACTCTTCAACGGCGACGTGTTTGCCGTTGAGGGCGTTACGGTAAACGCGACGCGTGGCGGTGGACCGGTGGAGGAGCAATACCGCGAAGCGTACCGCGTCATGCAGCTGTGCAACTTAGCGGACAAGATAAAACTGTTGAAGGGTGCTGATGGTACCTATCGTGAGATTCAGGCAACACTGGACAGTGCGTCGTTCGACGGCAAGGAGGCAGTCGATTTTATCATCCAGCGGGCTCACGCCGTATCAGACAAACCCCTTGTGGTGATAGCGGTGGGAAAATTGACGAATGTGGCCCTGGCTTTAAGAAAGGACCCGTCCATTGCCCAGCGCATTCACCTGGTGTGGCTGGGCTCAAACTATCCTGAACCCGGTGAGTACAATCAGGAGAATGACACCTCGGCCGTAAGCTATGTTGTGAAAACACCCGTTCCGCTTGATATTGTTACCGTGAGGTTTGGGGTTGGTACAGGGACCGATGCGGTACGCGTCACCCCAGAGGAGGTGAGGGAACGCATGCCGGGTCTGGGGCCGCGCATTGAAGCGGGCGTGGAAGGCAGGCACGGCGGCGTGTTCCACAGCTTTGGGGATTACTCCGTCAGTCTTTTTGAAAATATCCACATGAGCGGCGATCCCCCCTCACGCGCGTTGTATGACATGGCCGCGGTGGCTATCGTAAAGGATCCGTCGTTCGCGCAATCCAAGGAAATCCCAGGTCCGGTCTTGATTGATGGTCAATGGAAAGACCAGCCCAACAATTCGCGAAAGGTCAGAGTGTGGGAACACTTTGATCGCGATCGCATCATGGATGATTTCTATGAGACGCTGCGCAACTACGTGCTGGCAGACTCAATCTAGCCGTTCATGGAGATGAGGAACTCCTGATTGTTGCGTGTTCCCTTCATCTTCGACAGCAGGAATTCCATGGCCTCGCTGGAGTTCATGTCGCTCATGAACTTTCTCAGGATCCACACGCGCTGAAGTTCTTCCTCCTTCATCAGGAGTTCTTCGCGGCGTGTTCCGGAGGCAGGCACGTCGATAGCCGGGTAGATGCGCTTGTTGGCGAGCTTCCGGTCAAGTTGCAATTCCATATTACCCGTACCCTTGAACTCTTCAAAGATCACTTCGTCCATCTTGGAGCCAGTGTCGATGAGGGCCGTTGCAATGATGGTAAGCGATCCACCGTTTTCAACGTTTCGAGCGGCGCCGAAGAAACGCTTTGGTTTATGCAGTGCGTTGGCATCAACACCACCGGACAGGATCTTACCGGATGAAGGAACAACTGTATTGTAGGCCCGTGCAAGACGGGTGATGGAGTCAAGAAGGATTACCACATCGTGACCGCATTCCACCATACGCTTTGCCTTTTCAAGCACGATGCTGGAAACCTTAACGTGGCGTTCTGCTTGTTCATCGAACGTCGATGCAATCACCTCGGCCTTCACACTGCGCGCCATGTCGGTAACTTCTTCAGGACGTTCGTCGATGAGCAGTACGATCAGGTAACACTCGGGGTGATTCTCCGCGATGGAGTTCGCGATCTGCTTCAGCAATACCGTCTTACCCGTCTTGGGTTGTGCGACGATCATACCGCGTTGTCCTTTTCCGATAGGAGCGAAGAGATCAAGGATACGCGCGGACATATTGTCCGGCGTTGTGCTCAACTTGATCATTTCGTTGGGGAACAACGGCGTCAGGTATTCGAACGCGACGCGGTCGCGGATTTCTTCTGTGGTCTTTCCGTTTACGGTTTCAACGCGAAGGAGCGCGAAATACTTTTCGCCTTCTTTCGGAGGACGAATCTGGCCACGAACGGTATCACCGGTTTTTAGGCCGAAAAGTTTTATCTGCGACGGAGATACATAAATATCGTCGGGGCTGGCCAGGTAGTTATAGTCGGACGAGCGGAGGAAGCCGTATCCGTCCTGCATGATTTCGAGTACGCCTTCGTTGGTGACAGCGCCGTCGAAATCGCGAATGTTTACTTTCATCGGACGATCCTCGCGCACCTCGGTGCGAGCAGGGTGTTGCGTCATGGTATCTTCCCCGTCGTCTGAGTCGCTGAAAGAAGGAGGTGCTGCGTCCAATTCCTGGTTAAGTGATTCGAGCAATTCGTCCGATGACATCTCCCGTTCTACACGGGCAGGTGCGGTAACATTTTCACGCTTGCGCGGACGAAGTTTGCGTTCGGGTTCAGCTGATGCGGGCTTGGGTGTCGGGGCGGGGGCAGGCTCTTCAGCTACGGCCTGCTGATCGAGAATTTTGTAGATGAGATCTTGTTTGGTAAGCTTCTTTGCGTTTTTGATACCCATCCCCTCTGCGATCTCCTTCAGTTCTGACAGGAGTCTCACATTCAGATCATCAATAGTATACATGTTGGTTTAAAAGTGAATGAATTTTTCTTCGAAAATGTCAT
>Ga0207873_1002401_pt1 | contig 15459 bp, 6 predicted proteins | sample BGWIniCompost_FD_187373 | JGI IMG/M metagenome (GOLD analysis project Ga0207873, IMG submission 187373) | Cellulose adapted compost microbial communities from Newby Island Compost Facility, Milpitas, CA, USA - BGW Initial Compost (SPAdes)... ...
TCGATCGAAAGCAGCGCCTCAAGACCGCCTCGGGCATAGCGACGCAGCCAGCGGCCAATCGTGTTGCGACTTGCGGCCAGATGCTGGGCTACGGCCTCTCGGGTGCGGGAGGGGTCCTCTTTAAAGAGGAGCAGCATGTGCAGGCGGCGTTTGCGTTCGGCGTGGCGTTCGGCCTGGAGGCGTTGGCGGAGCTCTTCGAGCGTTTCGGTGATGGGGGGAAGGGGAGCGCGAGGCATGGCGTTTTTGTGGTAAGTTACAACATATGCACCCAAAAATTAAAGAATTCATATTACTTGCCGTGCTTCACCCACGAAACGAGAACTTAGAATCTCATATGAGTGCTATAAGTAAGCTTTTATACTTCAAGCGAGAAGCTCTATAAATTGGTTCAGTTCCTCAGGTGAAATATAAAATCCCTGTAGCCGTTCGACTTGCCCATCTCTTAAGAAGAGCATATCTCCACGACCAAGCAGGTTCTCCGCTCCAGGACGATCAAGGATGGTCATAGAATCATGGTGAGAAGGAAGACGGAATGCAATGCGAGCAGGTAGATTTGCCTTTAGACTCGGAGTAACAATGTCCGCGCTGGGGCGCTGGGTGGCAATAACTAAATGAATACCAACGTTCCGTGCCCGCTGAGCAAGACGAATCAGTTGTTGTTCAAATGCCTGTCGCCTGTTACGATCTAGGACCTGCATGAGATCAGCATATTCGTCAATCACTACTACAATAGGAGGTATCGGAGTGTGGGGGTGACGGGAATTGTAGTCAAAAATATCGCGGCATCGGGCTTGTCGAAGCATCTGCGTGCGCTCATTCAAGACCTCTGTCGTTAACCGCTCAAGCCAGGAAATAGCCTCTTCCGCATCAATAATAACCTTCCCCCCCATCAGGTGAGGCAATCCCTCGAAGTAAACAAAATCGGTTTGCTTGGGATCGATAAGCAAAAGCGATAGAGCCTCCGGACCAAACTGGTGAAGTAGACTGACGATAAGCGTGTACAGGAAAACGGTCTTTCCCGAACCTGTACTCCCGGCAACTAGTAGATGAGGCAGAGTAGCCAGGTCGGCAATAACTGTCTCGCCCGAAGGCGTTTTTCCTACAAGAAAAGGAAGATGACCAACCTCGGCAGGAGGTAATTCTTTTAGAGCCTCCATGAGAAGAAGCGTCTCCGGTTCGGGTCGAGGCAGATCAATGCCTACGTACTGCGTACCCCGCACATTGTCTATAAAGGGAATGGTCGTTAAAGCTAGCTCCCTCTGGATATCGGCAGCAATACTCTGCAAATGATTTAGCTTCTCACCGGGACGCAAACGTACTTTAAACTGAACTACGCTGGGACCTATATCCGCATCATCGGGATCTACAGGATAGACTTCTATATCATAGTTCCGGAGAACACGGGTTAGCTGTTGTGCTTTTTCACGCACCCACCTTGACAGACTGCTCTCTTCCTCCTCTTGACGCTTTTCCTCTTCCACCACATCTATTTCCTCCACATCTACCCTTTCGCTATCTACCGCGGGTTCTAAACCCGATGTAGCCGATCGAGAATCGGGAATCCTCGAGGTGGATTCTGCATGAGATTTTACTGCGGAATAAGGCTTCTCTGCAGGCGCAGAAGATGCATCTACTTTATGAGCATGCTCCTCCGGCACGGCTTCCGCCGGTGGCTTCCTTTCTTCATCCTCCCTTTCCTGAATCATCTCAAATAAATAGGAACGTAGCCTGTCCTGCCTGACGTGATGCCTGTAGCACGGAATATTTCGAGCATCGGGTGCAGAAACCTCTGCCTCCCCGTTTTCTTCAGGGGTGGGAATACAGGATACATCGTCGTAACAGAAAACCCATGCGTGACCGCTCATTTCCAGTTCGAAGTCACCTTCGAGCAAATGCATACGAAACTTCTTCCAGAGATCTCTATGCTCACGCTTAACGCGGAGATTAGCCGCAACGGCACGATAAAGCTGCTCGTACCAGAAAGGAGCGTCCAGATGCTTTTTGCCCGGTGCCCATGCCTGGGCTAACCTGCTAATGCCCTGAGCAACCTGATGCTCGGCATCTCTGGCTTCAACGATAAAATTCTGCCCGCCAACACACTTCGCCTCAATAACCTCCATGTATAGAGGCATCTTATCGTCAACTTTGCCCGGAATGGCAACAAAGAGAAGGTCGGGCATGCGACCGGTAAACCAGTGAGCGAAATCATCCAGATAGACCCAAGCTGTCAATGCGCCAGGATGGTTCTCCAGGTAACGACGCTCAGTCTGATACTTTGCAATGACCAAGCCAAGCAGTTCATTGAGATAGGCTCCCGGACCGGCTGCACGAAGCACAATATCACCGGAGATATGCCTTGCCTCCTCCACTAACCGCTGAGCTATCCTGTATCGCTCGGGCTCTTCTACCAAGGGCAAGAGCGTCTCTAAACTGCCAGTAAGACGACGCTCGACAATCTCCCGCACACGTCTCGAAGAGGATACCGTCAGATTGTGCTGCCCTCTGACTCCGAGTCCAATGGAGTAACGGATGACCTGAACGGCATTCTTGAATGTCTCTTCCATAAGAAAACGATCAGCAGCCCTGTCGTAGCAGACAACCCAGTTGAAGTGCTTATGGAGTTCAGACAGTTCTTTTTCCCACTTTATGAGTGAAATGCATTGCCGGAAAACTATATGCTTACCTTCAGGTACCGGCTTCATTTCTCTTGCAGCCCATTGCACGGCGTAAAAATGAGCAAACAGAGCAGGCTGAGGAAATGGCGTAAGGTCTATCGTTTTGGACGCCTTTCCCTGCTTAAATGGTGACTGTAAAGCGCGAAGTGGAAGCTCCTCCGTATGAGAAGGAATAACGTCTTCAGGGATATCTCCCTCCACGGTCAGTCCTTTCTCGGATAAAACATCCGGCAGAATGACCAGATCGGTATTCTTAAGCCGTCTGAATAATTCCTCATAACTGCATTCCAGTACGCGGAGGCTGACGGGTTGGAAATATCCTCTAGCAGGTCGCACGGCAAACTCTTCATGGGCGTGTAGCCACTCAATCACGCGACGGTAAAGAGGAGCCCCCCAATCCGTACTATGGACCACAACCTGTAGGTTTATGTCACGTCCTTTACAGCATCGAAGCCTGTGAATCTCTTCAACCAAGAGTCCAGGCAAAGCACCGTTACGACATTGCACAAGGTACACCTCCAGCCCGTCACGAACAAAGGGATACGTTTCCAGATAATCCTGTATTACACGTGCAAGTTCACGTGCCGTAACACGAGCAGCCGCCTCATCATCCGTATCAGAGGTCAATGTGGGCTCCTGCCCAAAAGTAACGGTTGCCTCTGCCGGTTTGCAAAAGAGTTCGTATCCGTTCAGCTCGTACACGGGCAGAAAGTATTCTGGGCGGTCCTTACCGGGAAGGGCTAATACGGCAGGATATCCTGCCGAGCTGTAGACGGACTCAAACTCACGCTTAAAGCGAGTCTCATCCACAATAAGGGCTGGCTCTTTACCAAGCAGGCGGGCAATGAACCCATCAAAGGCTCCCACACGTGCTTTATACCAGAAAAGCTTGACAGGGTGCAACGCGGGCATTACCGCCCAATCTTCAAACGTTTCCTCGCCAACCATCCATGCCTGGGTAAGAAGGGGGTGACCGCTTATTACCTCCCACTCATCTTTTAAATACTTGATGGCTGTGCGAAGCAGTTTATCGTAGGTGGAAAGAAAATCGTCTAATTGCTTTGAAAGGATGCCTCTTGATGATATCTCCTTTATGGTATCCTCACGCGCTGCTATGGTCTTCCCTATAAAGCCCGCCCATGCCTTCTCCAGTTGGCAAAGGACAAATTCCATGGCTTCTCTCGTCTCGGGACGCGCCCGATGAGACATCTCCCTGCGAAGCCTTTCCCCCAAGTCGGTAAAGTCCCGATACCATGCCCCTAAACTGGCAATGGGACGACCAAGGTCTATATCGCCGATATGAGAGACCGGAGGGCATGTGTTGTAAATGGGAATGGGTAGAGTTCCATTGCCTCGTTCTAAGAGACGTATCTGTTCGGCACAGAGATGCCCAAACGTTGCACCGTTGGGTCCTTCAGAATGGTACTGCCAGATGAGCCTAGCATGTGCATGACTTTCTTCATCCTCCCCCTCGCCTGTAACGACCATCACGTCAAAGGGAAGTTCTGCCCTGATATCTCTTTCCTGATCCTCGCCTTCATCCTCGCCTTCCTCGCCTTCTCCTACCTCTATGGGATGCTCTATGGCAAGGCTCCAGAGTTCATCTAAATCCCATTGCACGTGAGGCATACGATGCTCTATGCCTCCATAAAGCATACGAAAAGCCGCTATAGCCTCCCTCTCTTTAGCCGTAATGCGGTCCACACTTCTGTCATTAAAACGGACAACCAGCGATGCGCCTTCAGACAACTCCTCCTGCAGGGGCGACAGAAGATCAACGGCTAATCTCATAACACCTGCGATAAAATCGCTCGTCTTATGCTCGTCACCCATGAGCAGGCGCTGTAGCCTCTTGCGAACCCTGCGCGGAAGCAAACCTCCGTACTCGGCAAGTAAAAAGCTCAGTCCTTCTTTATCCGGTTCATTGCCCTCACGTAGATTCTCCAAGACCTCCTGAACACTATCGGGCAGTTCTTCTTCCTCAATCTTCTGCTCCTTAAAAGCCGCTTCTAACTTACTGCCCAGCTCTTTTATTTTTTCCTTGCTGCTTTTCCGGCTCTTTGCAAGTACCTGCGAGACCTCTTTCCAGTCTATCTGCAGTACACCAAGTAGCTCGCTGCGGTCCGTTATCACCTCCTGCAAGAATCGCTTTAGCAGGCGGCGCTTTTCTTCAGGAGATAGACCACCATAAGGGCTCTCGTCGCTGAAATGTATTTTTTCGAGCCTCTCCTCATATTGATTGCGCGTTCGCTCATCGAGCAGCTCTCTTCCAAGAAGGGATGCCTCGACTATAGCCCTCAGGAGTCTGTCTCCCTTCTTGGTGTTGATGTGCTCGCTCAGTTCTCGGCACCGGAAAAGCCCTAAATAAGGTAGATTCTCCGCAATAGCCTTTGCTATCGTTGCGCCCGGATGGTCACGCAGGTATTCATTAAGGGCAATAAGGAAATCTACCAGATAACGAAGCTGGGGATCTACACGCTCCAGAAACTTCTTAAGGATGTCAAGTTCTTCTGGCGAAAGACGATAATCCGTAAAAGCGGCTCTGATGAGATGGTCAATGCCCTCGGTGGCAAGTACGTTATCATCAACAGAATATATATCCTTCAGGCTCTGAGCATCGGAGGTGTACTCGTTGAAGATAAGAATGAGGGCATAGCCTGCAGGCACATGATTACGGTACCATGTCGCTGACTTCCCCTCTTCGAGAGCATATTCCTCGTATCCCTCAATGGGAGCTGTGGTTCGAACCACTACATCTCGCCCACCGATCTTATTTTCGGATCGACGGATGCGATCTAACAGGGCTTTGTAGACTTCTTCCTCAAAACCGTTCAGGCGAAGAAAGCGTCGCTGCCCATTACCGCTTAACTCATCCTCGAGAAAAGTGTAGAGCGCCTTCGCAATTACCTGATAGTGACTCATTTGCCTTAGGGTTTTACGATTGCCGTGGCATCGGAATACTCAATCGCCAGACCCGCATACTTCATCTTCTCAAGGAGCGCCGTCCTGTTGCGCTCATAGTATTGAGTATTGATGGGCTGGCGGTTGACAAGCCCGGATTTCTTGGCTTGAACCAGACCCACCACCAGTCCGTAGCGCTCATACAGGCGCTCCAAAAACTCATCATAGGACATCTCCTCACCGGGAGCGACATTCGAAAGCGTGATTGCCTTGAGAAGATTGTCTCCAAGAACAAAGCGAGCCCTTGGACCTTTGCGAGGAAGGACAAAACCCACCGATTTGGAGAGTTTGCGATGTACGCCCAGGAAATGCTTTCTGAAGTTGATCAATAAAAGGTCTGTCAGCAGCTCTGTATAGCTGTTGAGATAACCGTTCCAGTCTATCTCCTTATGGAGAAACTTCTCCTGCAGAGCATGAACCCGCCTATTAAAAGCAGCTTTCGTTTTCCCGTGCAGCGCACTTATGTTAAAATGCTCTTGCGCCATGGAATCCAGATCTTTATAATCCTTCGTCTTCATGCCCCAGGCTTCAACCTGCTGCCTGACGTAATCACGCGCTTTTTGCTCAATATGTGCTTCCTGCTCACGGAACAGGGATGCCGAGACACCACGCACAATACCTCCATCGGCTCCTTCCAGTGCGTCGATTAACAGAGCAAGGCGGCACAGGTCCAGACATGAACCGTCTTCGTGACGCTCGGGCGTAGCCTCTGGATGAGCACGGTGGTAGATATACAGGGTTACATGAAATCCGATGAGATGCGCCAGCAGGTCGAGTTTCTCTAACGAATCAAGATCCGCCTTCAGAAAAGTCTCCACGTCCTCGGTGAATATAGTGTAGAAGGGACAGGCGGGATCGGGTATCCAGCCCACCGTCCCCTTCTTATCAGAACTACCTTCTGAATGCCACGCCTTATCGATAATCTCTGCCAGCCCTCCCAGATCCTGATTGTGATCATTAAGCAGATGCTGCAACTGACGGGCAATAAACCGGCGGCGCTCCTGATTCTTTTCCGTACTTGCCGAAAGCATCAGATAATACAGTTCACCCCCACGGGCAAAAAAGTTGCGCTCATCAAAGGTGATACCGGCATCTAGTTCCTGGGGGGATATATCGTGGGGGACGCTTTTTCCCCTATACTTTGTTGCTCCCCTGCGCAGGGCTTCCCAAAAGAGAAAGTTGTGGTGAGCCGGAAAAAGGGACTTGGCAAACCATGAGCGCTGCTCCTCAATTGCCGAAAAAGCCCGAAGAAGCGAACGGGTGGTCTCCAGCACGAATTGCTTATTCCCGTCAATCGTCTGGACAATTTGTAGAAGCGCCTCTCTAAGGCGGCGACTTGCCTCATCGTCGTAGGGATGACGGGTCTTTTCATGCTCGTCGTAGAAGACAAAACGGCGTAGCCCCAGCCGGGCAAAGCGGATGTACTCCTTCTTAGAAGCTCCCTTTATCCCCTGTCCTAACTCATAGTCAAAGCCCGCAAGGACGTTGAGAAACTCCAGAAGATATTCCATCCAGTGCTGACCTGCCCACAGGCGATGTCCCCATATCCAGGCAGCCAGCGGGTAACCTTCTCTGTCCTTATATCCGTAACACTTCATTGGGCAAGACGAATACCTTTATTGATTACCAGACTCCGAAAAGTATAACGGGTACGATCAGGAGCGAAAAAGTCAATCTGCAAGGCACCCCTCCGCTTTCCGTCTGCGCTTTTCGCAGCAAAACGCGACAGAAGTTCGTCTTTAAGCTGACGAACAGCCAGATCACATTCAGCAGCCAGTATGTTGGGCGTTCCACCCCATGCACGGCGCATCAGGTACTCAAAACGAAGCAGATCCATAGACCAGTACACAGGTTCAGCCTGAACTCCTGGCGGAGGAAAGAACTCCAGTTGAAGGATGGTCTTGTCTCGGTCAAGAGCCTCACTGGATAAGTCCTGAAGAAGGATTTCTATATTGTCAATGGGCATGCGAATGCGAACGATAGGGACGGGTTGCTCTACAGTACGGGCATATTGCGAGGTAACATAGAGATAACCGTGGTCGGTCAGGTAAAGATCGGAGAATGCCCTGTTCAGACCCAATATGATATCTGAAATATAATCATTCAGCCACGCGTCATCCCCTTCTGTCAATCGAAAATATTCGGGTAGGAACAGGAACGGTACTAGACGGTCAGCTTGCTTCTCATCAGACCATTCCATGAACAGCTTGCGCCTGCAATGGGGCAGCCACTTTTCTATCAAGGGGTGACGGGAAGCGTTCTCATTACCTGGCGACTGCCCTCCCCCATGCAGGTAAGCGATACGGTCCTGCTCAAAGAGCCCGTTCCCTAAATCAAGCTGATCAGGACTGAACAGTCGCTCATATTCACGATGAGCCTCTTTATCGTCGGGAGCGCCCTGAAGGATGAAGTCATCTATTTCAAAAATAGAGACCTTTCCCACATTGAGCCCGTCCAGATAGCGAAGCACCAACGCCCTGTGCCGAAAAGACTCATCTGCCATCTGTCCCCAGAGATTCTCATAGTAGGTGTATCGATAAGCCTCCCAACCAAGACCGGCATGCTTGCGACTCTCTTCCTGAACTTGCTTACACCGTAGCCCTCCCGTAAGGGTGTAGGTCAGGTGAACAAGCATATCCCGAATGGTCACATGGAGGTCTAAATGCTCAAGTACACGATACAGGCGCTGAAGGCGCTTCTGAATATGTGCATCCCCAAGTTTTTCGGCATTAAAACGAATGGGACATTTATCTAGAGCCGGACATCCCTCACATGCCTTCCAATGATCGGGATTACTTAGCCAGGCAAGAGCCTGCGGGACATAGGTAGATGTGGTAACCTCGTTAAGATTGATGACAATAAGGCGTTCGTTTTTCAGATCAGGTCCTTCGCGTAGCTGGCGATCAACTTTATTATAGAGATCTTCCAGTTTCTCCTTCTGAAGAATTGCTCTTAACCGCCCTTCGTTAGCCGCAATGAGAAAGACAAACTGAGGTGACTCTTCGAGCAGGTCTACGGCTAACTCCAATAGAATCTCCGCACCTTTTTCCTCGGATGTCTCTGAAAGGTCCTTGACCACTCGCAGCGTGAAATTATCCCGCTTTATATGCAGGTCAAGCCGATCAGCCCAATCCCTAACAGGCTCTCCGGTAAACCTCTCAACAATCTTACGGCAGAGGTAGGTTTTACCGTCTCCGGCGTTACCCGTAAGAATAACCGATGGAGGACGCTCTCTACTAAACAATTCCTGCAGGAAAGTCTCAATGCGCGTCTTAAGGCGCAAAGGTCCTCCCGGAGGTGGCAATGTTTGAGTCGTAAACTCATCAAAAGCCGCCTCATGCTCAGGAGATGCGGTGGTATAACGATTGAGATAATCAACAAAAGGGTTTACTACTTCCATGCCACGACGGTAGTTTTAGAGGTGGCAGATATTACAGCCGGAGCTTCCGTCTTCCATGTCCCGAAGCTCGTCAAAGAACTGCTCCATAAGTGTTATGTTGGGACGGGCTTTCCTCAATCGCTCTGCCCGTTCCGCTGCACGTCGTTTGATTTCTGCTACACGCTCAGGTCTTGCCAGTTCCTCTAGCGATTCAGTACCCAACCATGTGAATCGTTCTCCTGTTTTCGGATCAATTTTCTCATAAGCCATTGCTCGTTTATAAAGTTCAGGGTGGTGTTCAAGTAATCCCACCCATTCGCTCTTTCTCTGAAAAAAGCAAAAGTAACACCCACTTCTTGAACGCCACTTATAGTATTCCGGGAGCCCTACTCCGCTCTCATTGAGGATTCGGTAGACATCTTCTTTAACAATACCATCTTCAATAAACGGAAACACCGTAGTTATGTTAGGCTTCGTACTGATATACCCTTTACGATGCTGAAAATACCTCCGTTGAGTTTTAGGGTCGACACGCCATTCTCCTTCATCGGCACGTATACCCACGTAGTTTATGACCGGATCATCACCAATATAGTCCTCAAAGGGCTTTAGCTTTAGCATGCGTGTACACCAACGCATGCTCGGACTTGGTAAAAAGCCCCCATACAGCTCAAGATAATGATCAAATGGCGTCTTGTCAGGCTCACCCTGTTTGCTCGGCGGCACATTCGCAGAAAGGCGTTTTATAGGTTTTCCAAGGTATGCCTCTAGTCTTTCTAGGTAATCGTACGTTTCCGGAAGCTCAGTACCCGTGTCACAGAACACATATTCCACTTCTTCTAAAGGAGCCCTTGGAGGCAGATTCCGTTTGCCGAGCGCCTTACGCCAGCGCTCGGGGTCATGAAGATAAATAGCAAGGGCGCTGCTATCTTTACCACCGCTAAAAGCGACTATATGCCGGGGCTTGCTCATAGCTGTCGAAGTTTTTTATGTGTTTCTTTACTACGCTCGGATAGCAGTTCGTTCGTTAACTTCGCCAGCGCAGCCAGTTTCGTCTCCAGCGTCACATCCTCGTCCGCAAGCATGTCCTTGAGGCGCCCATAGAGATTCATGATGAGATCGCTATCCTCTGGATGTATGGCAATCACATGCTCCTGTTCCTCCTCGTGTAACATGGTTACACTCAGTCGCACCCGGTGCAGTCTGTCCTCACTTCGGTCATGAGAAACGTCCTCTTCAAGGTCAAAGGCAATGGGCTCAAGTGCTAGGAAACGCCTTGCAACCTCCATGAGAGAGGCTCTGAAAGTCAGACGACTCTCATCATTCCAATGAATCGGGGGACTTTTTGCAAGGAGTGCAGCCAAAGACTCGTACCAGCCCTGAGTATCAAGCGTGGTATCCGTGGCTCTAACAAGGAATGCCTTTAGTTGCATGTCCGTTGCGAGCCGAAGAAGCGGAGCGGCTCGCTCTGCAAGTTCCTGCCTGCACTTTTCCGGGGTCTTACCCTGAAGACGCAGCGCATGAGCAAGCTGCTCCTGAATTTCCACGAGCAGGCTCTCGTACGCACCTGACAGCTCCTGTAGCGCTTCGCCCAACCGTGTGGCGTATACTGCTGCTTCATGTGATGTGGGCTCTTCGTCAGAGAGGAAGGAGCGAAGACCGCACGCTAGAGGCAGGTCCTCAAAAAGCAGCGTCATCGGCTCGGTAGCGTGATGAACCGCTTCACGGACACTAAGTGCACGCTGTGACAATCGCGTTGTCTTGCGTACATAGGGAGGAAGATTATGAATCCGTTCAAGGACTCGAAGTACTAGTGGCAGCGGTTGCTGAACGGACTCCGGCATACCGAGAACAGGGGCAAGCGCACGAAGCACCTCCCTCCTGCCTCCTTTTATCGCCACCTTTTGAAGTTCAAAGCGATCAGGATTCTTTAGAAAACGCTCTATCACCTGATAACTAATCTTGGGCTGGAAGACTCCGTTTTCATAGAAAGCTATTTCGTCCTCAAAAGCCTTACAGACAGCAAACAGAAAGACAGGAATCAATCCTTCACGTACCCCATAGGGAGGACGCAGGAGTACATCGTAAATCTGCTGTACGGGCACCCGCCTGCCTTTTGCTCTGTCCAACTGCTCTACAATGGCGTCCCACACCGCTGCACACCCTGGATGCACTTCATCGTCTGGACGACCAAACTCCCATACTGACTCGTCCTTCGGCCGATGAATCCCCGTCGACAATAAGATAGAAGCATATATGGCGTATTCTGGAGGGTATTTCTCAATTCCGAGGCGCTCTTGATTCCCACGCTCAATGATAGCCTCTAGCAACGCCTTAAGCCCTTTCATGGCGCTGGCGGATGGCTTATGCCGATTGACAAGCTCATTCCACACAACAGGTGTCTTACTGAAGACTTCATCACAGATATCGCTTACCTTATTCTGCAAGTCAAGTACGCTATGCAAGGCAAACGTTTTCCCGTTGTGGACCCATATGCACGAGTGTATTCCCTGATTATTAGGAGCAAGGATAAGCGACAGCTGGCGTTCGACTTCACGTTCGAGCGTGATGATGCGGAAATCTACTTCCCGTCTTGCCACGTCATCCCCTTTGAGGTCTCTAGCATGCTCACGTATCCACTTCAAGCACGCTAGTTCATATACTAGATCTCTTAACTCTCCAATACTCTCCGGTATAGCCAGCAATGTTCGTGGATCGAAGACATGCTTACGAACATCTTCAAGTAGGCGTTCTATACCGTCCTGGCTGTCCGAGACGATGTAAAGAATACGCCCATCATAATTGCCATAAGGCTTCCGGGCAAGGACATGCCAGTCCTCATCCGAGGCGTAGCATACTTCAAAAACACGCGTAGTACCTGTACGATAAGAATGTCTGTGAGCAATTACCGGGGAAGGAGAGAGTACACGAGATAGAAGATTTGCCAAGGACAATCGAGGGGAGACATGCTCACGAGCCTCCTCAAGTGCTTTATCTAGATCAAAATCGCTTCCTTGCCAGATGTGATATTCATCTTTAAATGCACGATAAATAACAACTCGCTTTTCTACAAGCAAATCCAATGCTTTTTTTATAGCCTCTTTGGGAGCATCAGCTGTTGTGTACAAGACATCAGTTTTGGGAGGTACACCGGCGAGAGAGCCGGCAAAGCTCAGAACAGCAATCTGCTTGAGTATACGCAAAGGAAGTTCACCTGCATCTTCAAGGCGAGCAATAGCAGCTTCAGTTTCTATCCATAATCTGCTTGCTCGATCATTGAGCAATGCTATTCCAATAGTATTGGAAAGATAATCATACAGATGATCAAGCCGGTAATACGGAATAGCACCTCTTTTCGTAGAACGAGTGATTATATCCAGAAAACTGCTGGGCTCTCCAGAGGCTAAAAATGCAAATAGCGAACGCTCATTTTGAGCAAGTCTCCTGAATAATGGTCCAATAATCAGACTAACTGCAGGATGTAAAGGAAGAGCTTTTATCAGGCATTCCTTGAGATAGCGTTTATTGATTCCTTGAGGCAAATATGCCGCATTTAAGAGCTCATCCGTAATCTCTCTTGCGTTGCTAGGAAGGCTTGAGGTATCATTTACCTGAATGGCATGAGCCAAGAGCTTTAACACTTCGCTTACAGGCTCTACGAAAGCAAAGTCTTCAAATCTACCTTGGACCTTTCGCCATTCCTCTTGTTTTCGAATACTGAGATGACTAGCGTAACGCTCAAAAGCTTGGTGTAGAATGGTGAATACAAGTAAGGGAGCTTTTGTCTCAGGTGTAGCGCCAGTTCGAGAAGCTCTTTCCGCCAGACGCTGCAGAACATATATGTCACTATGCCTTGGAAAGTGAGCAGCATATTCCAAAAATTTTCCAAGCTCGTCAATTACAAGAACAATCCCTCCTCCGGTTATGCTGTTAATTACCGCGGCGGCTTTCTGATAAAGCTCTAGTATGGTCTCATCGTCAGGATTATCTTCAGACTTAGCCATCGCTTCTCTTGCAATACTAGAGAGTAATGCAGCTTCTGCCTGCTCTACGTTATGGCGTTCTACAAAAGCTGAAAGGCTCTCGGCAAGACTCACTAACAGGCTCTTTTCAAGTGAACGACGTGATCCTACAACAAGTATGGGGCAAAACATACCCGGAAGCGCATCGCTCAGCTTCCGTGCAAGCCGAGCATCTGCTTTATGAAGTATTTCAAAAGCATTTTCATCACCCTGTAACAAACGGACCATAAAAAGGGCGAAGGCACTTTTCCCTCCCCCATAAGGTCCGGTTATAGACCAAGCACGATTTGCTAGGGGCGTCGCAAGGGCGTCCGCCACTCGGTCAAGCAACTCTTTTGCTTTGCTTGTAACGATATAATCTCCTAGTGCTTCAGGGCTATAAAAATCCCTTATTAGATTTATACTACGTCGAAACGAACCCCTAATAGATACCAACATATTTCTCTCAGCAGATTGTTTTGTTGACATCGAAACGAGCGTAGTAACGCCTCAACATATCCCAAGCAGTACAACGTGAAGACCTATAAAGTTGCTGCAGCCCTGCTGTATTATCATAGCGAAACGGAGCATCCTCAAATGTTTCTATCTGCTCAATCAACTCAAACAACTCTTCCTCACGCAACAAAAACATTTTTCCCGGGCTCGCCGGTTGCGCTAGTACTTCATAAAGAGGCAATGTGGACATTTCTGAAAAATGCTTATCCCAGTAATCCAACACGGCATATGCAAAAATCTCAGGAGCAAGGTTCTTATACCCATACTCATTCAAGTAAACTATGCCACTTACTCTTTGGAGCAAATTCAAAGGCTCTAAGGAGTAGCCAATAATTTCCTCTTTGTGAGCACTCATCAGATAAGTATTTTCAAGGCATTGCAGATCGCGCCGCAACGTCCCAATTGAAGGTAGCTTACCTCCTCGTTCAGCAAGCCATCGCTCCAAAACAAATGCCAATGGTTCTAACTCAAGTGGCCCCCCACGCCAGTATCCAAATACATAATGCCACAGCGTGGCGCGATAGGGGGATTCACAGAGTTTCCAATGTAACAACCAAAGTGTAGCAAGATCTTCACAGTAAGGATCTACCCCCTCATCTCCCATTAAGAACTCCCCTAGCGCTGAGACCGTTAAGGCTCCTCGTGCTTGAAGCTGAGGATGTGGTTCAAGGATTTCAAGCGTCAGCCCCCAATGCTTAATGGCTCTAACCATGTTTTTCCCAACACCAAACATTGCAATGGCTTCGTCTTTATTGAGGATTAGAGGATCCGCTTTCACTAAGTCAACAGCTTTCTTGAGCCAATGAAGACGAAGGGGAAAGGTCTCATGCCCTGAAAAAGAAAATCTCATAGTCATACTATTACCTTTCTTTAAAATCTATAAAACTTCAAGATTGCATTCCAGGTGAGCAAGGCACAACCCAGCCGCACAAACGCCTCATGAATATCGGAGCGACGCATCTGGCTGAGCCAGGCCAATGTCCGCTCCACCACCCAGCGGTGACGGCCTAGGCGCTCGCTCGTGTCTCTACCTCGACGAGCAATGCGCAGCTTGATACCTCGCCTCCAGAGCGCCGAACGGCATTTCCTGAAGTCATAAGCCCTGTCGGCATGCACCTTGTCTAGACGCTTGCGAGGTGCCCCTCGCGGCTGCTTGATCCAAGGAATTGCATCGATCAGCGCCTCGAAAACCATCGAGTCATGCCGGTTGGCTGCTGTGATCATCACCGCCAGCGGGGTGCCGCGTCGGTCTACCACAGGATGGCGTTTTGTGCCCGCTTTGCCACGATCCGCACGGACGCATCAGGCGTCCGGATTCGGTCCGGTATGCGCCCCCTTTTTGCGGCTGGGATGCTCTGGGCATCCACAACCGCTCGACTCCAGTCCAGTTGGCCGCCATCCCCGAGACGGCGAGAGCAGCACTTCGTGGAGTCGCTTCCAGACGCCGGCCTCATTCCAGTCACGTAGACGGCGCCAGCAGGTCATGCCATTACCGCAGCCGAGCTCCTGGGGCAGCATCTGCCAGGGAATGCCGCTTTTGAGTACGAAAAGAATGCCGGTGAGGACAGCACAATCGGGAATCCGAGGCCTTCCGCCGCGGGGTTTGGGCGGTTCGGGAGGCAAGAGCGGGTCAATGACCGCCCAGAGCTCGTCGGATACAAGAGGTTTCGCCATGTTGTGTGAACCCCGCTTACTCAATTAGGTTTTGTTAAAAGCTCTTATACCTTTGACGATTCCAAAATAGCACTCATCCCTTTCGACTTCTTCCGAAAGCTATCCATGCTAGTCCGACAAAACCGTCCCCGGATCAGCATGTTGCAACGTAAGGGCTGCAGCAACCGGGATGCTAACCATTGTGTCAGTTCTTACGCTTCGGGAAGACACCATCGGCAACAAGCTTGTTCACAGTCTTGTTTGCAGCAGAGCT
>Ga0207873_1002403_pt1 | contig 15453 bp, 13 predicted proteins | sample BGWIniCompost_FD_187373 | JGI IMG/M metagenome (GOLD analysis project Ga0207873, IMG submission 187373) | Cellulose adapted compost microbial communities from Newby Island Compost Facility, Milpitas, CA, USA - BGW Initial Compost (SPAdes)... ...
CTCACCCCTTTTCACTTTCCTGGTTAAATTTACGGGAACTGTTCACCTCCAGAAAAGAGGGACGTTCGACTACGACGCTAACATAGGAGGGCACATAGGGCGTTACTTCGTCAATTCGAGCACGACAACAGAGAACGGCGGCATGGATACCGTCAGCTCATCGCCACGAAGCCGAGCGCCGTTGAATGCCGCGGGTTGGATCTTGTTTGGATTGTCAAAGGTATTGTGGTCCTGCAGTTTCGCAGAGCGCAGGATGGTTCCTGTTACCTTCTTGTAGCCACCACCAAAGAATGTAATTGATACATCCTGCGCGTTGCGGGCGTCGACATTGACGATCGAAACGTGTGTCCTGCCAAGGCTGTCCACAGAGGCCGAGGCCCAGATAGCAGGGAGCTTTTCACCATTAAAGGTATAATCGTTACTCTTCACCGAGATGGGAAGCAACTTGGCGTCGTGGTGAACAGTATACATCTTCATGACGTGATACGTCGGCGTAAGGATCATCTTTTCCTCGTCGGTCAGTATCACCGCCTGGAGAACGTTTACTGTCTGCGCCAGATTGGCCATTTTCACGCGGTCGGCGTGGTTGTTAAAGATGTTGAGCGTAGCACCGGCCAGTACCGCATCACGCATGGTGTTCTGCTGATAGAGAAACGCGGGGTTCGTACCCGGCTGCACGTTATACCATCCTCCCCATTCATCAACGACCAGGGCAACGCGTTTGTTAGGATCATATTTATCCATGATCGTGCTGTGACGGCGGATCAGCTCGTCCATGAACAGCGCCGACTTCATGGTCTTGAAATATTGCTCCTCGGTAAACTCCGTATCGGAACCCTTGTTGTTCCAGTCGATAACCGAATAGTGGTGGAGTGCGACACCTTCAAGCATGTTGTGCGGAATGTCGCGCATCAGCACTTCGGTCCAGTGATAATCACGCGAGTTAGCGCCTGACGCAATACGGAATGTGGTTCGGGGAAGGAAGGTGGCAAACTGGCGATACACATTCGCGTAGTATTCCGCCGTCATGTTACCGCCGCAGCCCCAGGTTTCATTGCCAATTCCCCAGTACTTGACGTTCCAGGGCTTTTCGCGTCCGTTTTCAATCCGCAACTCCGACATGGGGCTCCCCTTCTCGACATTAACATACTGCTCCCAGTCGATAAGCTCCTGTACAGTACCACTGCCCACGTTGGCCGACAAGTACGGCTCAGCGCCAAGCAATTCGCACATGTCGAGAAAGTCGTGCGTACCAAAGCTATTATCCTCTGAAACGCCACCCCACCAGCGGTTGATCATGGAAGGCCTCTTGTCTTTCGGACCAATGCCATCTTTCCAGTGATAGGTATCCGCAAAACATCCGCCGGGCCAGCGAAGGTTGGGAATCTTCAACTCCTTCAGCGCCTGGATGACATCGTTGCGTACGCCTTTCGTATGAGGTATAGTCTTGTTGTCCTCTCCTACATAAAATCCACCATAGATGCATCGACCCAGGTGCTCCGCAAAGTGGCCGTAAATGTGCCGGCTGATTGTGGTTTCACCTTCAGAAGCGCGAACAAGAATTTGGTTTTGCGTCCTGGCAACGAAACTGAAGCATACCAGGAATGAAGCTAAGTTGACGGTGCGGTACAGGTATTTCATCGTTTGTGAGTTGTTTATTCACACGTTTGCGGGTGAATATACACTTAGTTGCGAAAAACTGTATGGATTACACTTATTTTTTTTCGAGTGGTGGAGGCTGATAAAGTAGCAAGCTGAATCTGCCGCGGGCTAAATGAATTTTACGCCGTTTGCCTGGAGTTTGCTGTAGCGCTCGCTGTCGAATACATAGTAGAAAGCGCCCTTACGCGACGTCTCTTTTTCCTTTTCGGCCAGTTTATTCAGGACACCCAGCGACAGAATCTTTTTCGTAAAGTTTCGCTTATCGAGCTGTGTGTCGTAAATGGCTTCATAGAGGCTCTGAAGTTGCGGCAGCGTGAACTTTGTCGGAAGCAACTCAAAGCCTATGGGATGGTTCACCACTTTTTCCTGCAGACGCTTGCGCGCCCTTTCCACCATCTTGTTGTGGTCGAAAATCAATTTAGGCATCTCGCTCAGCGGGAACCACTTCGCCTCATGTTCCAGCTGCATCTGGGTACTGTAATCTTTCTTGTTGATCAACGCGAAGAACGCGATGGAGATCACGCGACCCGCTGTGTCGCGATTGACATCGCTGAAGCAGCCGAGCTGCTCCATGTAAATGTTCTTCATTCCCGTAAGCTGGTAGAGCACGCGTGCTGCCGATTGCTCTGCGCTTTCGTTTTGGCCAACAAACCCTCCCATCAGGGACCACTTTCCCTTCTCCGGTTCAAATCCGCGCTTAATGAGAAGTGCCTGTAGCTTGTTACCGTCGAAACCAAAAATGATACAATCAACAGCGACGAGTATCCGTTCGTGCTTTTCGTACAGATCCAGTTTCATTCTGTTGGCTTTTTCAGGGGGTGCCTGCTGAAACTCTACAAGATAATTACTTTTTCGTTCACCTGCCGAACCTACTCTCCCGACTTCCTTTTTACATTATACGTTACCATTACCTGCAGCCCAAGGTTGTTTTCCTGCTGCGCGCCGTTAGCTTTAATCAGCATCTGGTACAGGAATCCGAGGTTTACGGTAAGGCGTTCCGTAAACTGGTAGCCGGGTCCGATAAAGATACGGTTCTGATCAGGCTCGTGGAAAGTTACGGTCTTCCCGCGACTCACGAACACTTCGTCGTAAATGCCAAGGAACCATGTACCTGCCTCAATTTGGCGACTGTTCAACGGGGCACGCGCCTGGAAGCGATAGCGGACACGAAACTGCCGATTCTTATATCCTTCGTAAACCACCCCGTCGTCTGGTGTGACTATGTGCGATTGAATAAAGCGCTGCTCTAAACGCAGCCGGTGATCCGTCACGACCAACCCGAACAACTTGTGCTTATAAAGGATTTGTTCCCAAAGGCGATGCTCGTTGTTTTCAAATACTGCAGGCTGCCGGCCGTAATGGTAATTCCAGGTATACACATATCCAATCGGCGTGAGTACGAAATGATCGCCCAACTTGATATCAAGAGCCGTACGTGCCTGATACTGCATCGGCTCAAACCCGTGGGCGTAACGGAACTGCCCTTCCACCATGAGGGAAAACTTCCTGGACAGATCTATACTTGACGTAACACTGAACCATTCCAGGTCCTGATCCACAATGGCCCGGTTTTCAGGTTGCCCAAGAACCTCGGCGACAAAAACCGAGAAAAACACGATCAAAAGACTCTTCTGCATTATCAGTGATTGAATAAATAACTAACCCCCTGGTCCGTCCCGCAAACTTTTTAAGCCCGTAAAGATAGCGGTGCACGAATTAACGACAATGACTACCCTTTTTCCACACCGCATACACGAGTGGGGAAAAAATTACCACTGGTCCCCAACCGCGAACCTGCTTTTGGCCTTTTACAGCGTGCTTTCAGCGTTCATGAGGATAGCATGATCTTTTCTCCATCCCGATAAAAGCAAATGCATGCCAAACACAACGAGATTACGTCGCTACCGGCGAATACTGCTCGGAACAATAGCCCTGCTTATCCTGGCCGCAGGTGCGTTCATATTCTATGTCTATCTCAACTATGAATCCATTGTTCGGAACAAAATAGAACAGGCTCTTCCGGAAACCCTGTCGATCGACTTTAGCGCCCTCACCGTAAATCCGGGTTCCGGGCATGCTGCTATCGATAACCTCACGGTACTTTACGGACAGCCAGGCCACACGGGCCGTTACCATTCCCTCAGGGTTGACCGACTCGAGGCGCACGGCATCGGTATCGTATCCCTAATCTTTCGAGATCGCCTTACCATCGACAAACTCACAGTGCATGGTGGAAACCTTGTCATAGATAAAGTCCTGCTAAGCGACACAACCCAAAATGCGCAAACGAATGATCGCGCCGGCGGATTGGCGCGCATCGACATCAATTCGTTCCAAACCGATAGCCTGAATTTTTTGCTCAAAGGTGACTCACTCAACGTGTGTACTATGCAAACCGGCTTTCTGATTCGTCACCTCGGAATTGACCTCGATGAGCGTCCCTTGCAAATCGGGAACATGGCCTATGAAATAGTAAAAATTACCGCCGACAGCATTCTTTACACGCCAGAAGGTGGAGCGTACCGTTACAACATGGCGGGCTTGCGCTACAACGATGATAGCCTTCAGCTTAATGCCTTTACTCTGAAAGCGGTTTACCCGAAATACGAGTTTGCGCACCATGCGGGAAAGCAAATAGACGTGTTCGATCTTGAAGTCGATTCGATTCGAATCATCCGCTTCCCTGCACCAACGCCAGGTGACAGCCTTGTTGACGCGGAACATATCGCCATCATCCGACCATCCCTCCATGTATTTCGCGATCGGAGAATGCCGTTTATTAAGAACCACACCGAACCTTTACCGATGAGCCGTCTCCAGGAACTTCCCCTTGCTGTTCGGATTGGATCAGCTGATATCGTTAATGCCCACATCGTTTACGAGGAATTTCCCGAAGAAGGATCGCAAAGCGGTAGCATTGTATTTGACAACATGTATGCTCATTTCGACGGAATTGACAATCGCGATAACCGCTTCAACCGCTTCATTAACCTGGATGTCAACACGCGTTTTATGAAGTCGGGACACCTGAAGGCGCGGTTTGCCTTCCCATTAAATCCACGAAATCATTACTATGCGGAAGGAACCCTGGACAACATGGAACTCACGCAGCTCAATCCGACACTGGAAAATCTCGCGAAGGTCCGCATTGAATCAGGAACGATGAATACCATGCATTTCAACTTCGACTACAACGACGACGTCTCGAACGGCTCGGTCATGATGTTGTATGAAAACCTGGAAATGATGGCTCTAAAGGAGAAAAACAATGTTGAAGAAAAAGATGGCCTGAAATCATTTATCCTGAACGTCCTGTTCGCCCGGAAAAACAAGAATGACGAAGTAAAAACCGCAAAGCGCGATGGCACGATTTCGTTTGAACGCGACAAGAAACGATCAATATTCAATTATTGGTGGAAGTCACTGGCAACGGGGATTAAGTCGGGGAATAGTATAAATGAGATTTTAGATGGGGGGAAGTGATTTTCGATTTTTGATTTTTGATTTTTGATTTTTGATTTGGGGGCTTGCAAATAGTGTAGGTAAAAAAAAGGGACGTCGTTTCTGACGTCCCCGTGTCAATTGACAATTCCCTTGCATCAGAGGCTACGAAGTTCGTCGATGATTTCTTCGCGCGACTTGCCAATGCGTTTTTGGAGTCTGCCGATGAATTCATCTTCCTTGCCTTCAATGTACGTAAGATCGTCGTCGGTGAGATCGCCGTACTTTTGTTTCAGTTTTCCCTTGACAACGTTCCAGTTGCCTTTCAAATTCAGCTTGTCCATTGGATATATTTATTAGTTTGATATGCGTCTTACTGTCAAAAAAGCATGCCAGCGCATGTAAAGAGGCAATTGACGCGTTTTGAGGATGTGCAACGTAGAATTAACTCTCCCGTTAGGATAAAATATTCCCCGGGTTCAAAGGTGGCTCAAACATTCCGAACAAGAATCGCCGCCAACGACGCGGCACCGAAACTCAGCAACGTACCGATCAACACATACTCGGTAAGCTGACGATCGCCAGCCTGTCGCAGATCACCGAAGCGAAAAATGGATTTTGCAGCGAGGAGGAATCCCACGCCCTGCCAATGACCGGCGGCGATGAAACCGAAAACAAACAGTCGCTCCAGCATGCCGATGTATCGCCCGGCTTTCTCGAGCGAAGGTGCATGATCGTGCGGAATTGAAGAAGCCCATGGTCGCATGAGTTGCGCGATGGCGATAGACGTGGGTTGCGTGATGAAGTACAAAGCCGTGACGTACACGAGCAGGTCAGTTGGTTCAATCCATGACCATACATATGGGCGACCCGACATAAACCACGAAATGCCAACGATCATACCCATGTGCATGGCCTGATCCACAAGAAACCATGTAGTATGATTGTTGTCGCGTTGTGCGTATACTCGGACCATGTCAATCGCGAGATGACTCAGTATATAAATGAGCATGTAGTGCCACAGCGAAACGTCGTGAAACAGAATCACGACCAGCGCGCCATGGATAAGCGCGTGCACATACAACACCCACGACGCCGCCTTCTTTTGCTCTTTGTGGACTACCCATCCTTTCGGCTGCAGGAGGAAGTCGCCGATAAGATGAGCCAGTACAAACTTGGCGAGGATGGTTGTCATGACAGGCGTTTGCTAAGTTTATCGCGAAAGGCCGAATCCATCAGCAACATCTCTTCTACGTGCGCTCTCTTGTAACGGCCGCTGGCCGAGTTCTGTTCGATGTTTAGCATGTCGGCTATTTCCTGCTGACTGCGGTCCGGATACTTTAACAGTATATTCATCAGTTCTCCGGAACTGATCGACCAGCTGTTCATGGCAATCAGCGCCAACCGAAGATAGAGGTTTATCTCCTGATCGAACTCCGGCCACGGCGAACGTACGGCGAGGTTTACCTTCTCGCGCTTGATCTTCTCAAATTGCTCTCCTGAATTGACAAAGGCCGTTCCATTACACTCGCTGATGCGGGGCGCATCATAGTCCTTCTCTCCGATTCCGATGGCCATGCGCACGTCAATAGAAGCAACCCGCTTATCGTCTTCGTCAGGAGGAACTGACCGGATTACCGCCTTGATACGCATGGCCGCCGACAGGGCGGTCAATGGATCTGGTATTCCCAGCTGAAAACTGTCGCCGCGATAGATTTCCCAGGTACCCGGCGTGGGGCCCCACTCTTCGAACAATGCCTTGAGCGGACCCAACCACCCCTGTGGGTCGGATAGCGCCCGCGAGTTGATAATATCCCCCGTGATGACGGCAATCATATGATAATTATCGTCAAAAATAAGGATATTACAAAATATCGCTTAAAACAACGATAATTTAAATTATCGCGAATAGCAGCGAATTGGAAGAGCTTACTTCACTCCTATTCTATAAAGGCGACCCTGATCGGTCACGGCGTAGAGGGCGCCATCGCTGCCCTGGGTGATGTCCCTGAAGCGTTGGTTCTCGTCCGCCAGCAGGCGTTCCTCACCGACAACCTTGTTGTTCTCAATCACCAGCCGGGCGATATGCGCACTGCTAAGGCCGCAAATAAAGAGGTTGTTCTTCCACTCAGGGATGGCATCACCGCTATAGAAGGTGGTGCCGCTGGGAGACAACACGGGATCATAATAATAGACAGGCTGCTCCATACCCTCCTTCTGTTGGATGGCATCTCCGATGGGATCACCGCGGTATTCAATTCCGTAGGTGATAACGGGCCAGCCGTAGTTCTTGCCAGGTTGGATGAGGTTCACCTCGTCGCCACCGCGCGGACCGAACTCCGTTTCCCAGAGATCGCCCGTAACAGGATGAAACGCCAGTCCTTGAACGTTGCGGTGTCCGTACGACCAAATTTCAGGCAACACATCAGCCCTGCCTTCGAAAGGATTGCCGGGTGCAGGTTTGCCTTCAGGCGTGATGCGAATGATTTTACCCAGCCCGGTTTTTAAATCCTGTGCCAGCGGACGGGTTTCCATATCAGATCGTTCGCCGGTGCTAACAAACAGGTTGCCGGTCTTGTCGAACAAAATCCGGCCGCCATAGTGCAGCGTACTGCGGTGAGCTGGCTTTGCCTGATAGATGACTTGCGCGTTCTCGATGGACTTTTCATCGTCGGCCAACCGACCTTTCGCCACGGCAGTAAGGTTGCCGCCCTGTGTTCTTTGAGAGAACACCCAATACACCATACGGTTGCTGGGGAAGTTGGGATCAAGCGTGAGGCCGAGGAGTCCCCCCTGCTGTGCTGAGTTCACTTCCGGAAGTCCTTTAATAGGATCGCTTTTCGTTCCATCAGGTGACACGATGCGCATCGTGCCCGTCTTCTGGTTGATGAGGAAACGGCCATCGGGAAGTTGGACGATACCCCAGGGTTGGTCGAGGCCATCGGTAATGATTCTTGCCTCATACGCCGCGCTGGTCTTGACGCCAGGCGCACGGGTTTGTCCCGGGAATGCGGGTTTATATTTTGTGTTCGGGTCTTTGGTTTCTACGGGAGGAAGCGTGGAGTCGGCGGATGGCGTACTTGCCTCTTCCTGCATGGAAGAGACTTTACCCTGACACGAGGACAGTACCAGTACTGAGGCAACTGACACAAGGAGGATTTTTTTTCTCATACCCAAGCGATTTTTTGTCAATTTTTTGGCGATAAGGCCAAATGTAACAATTTGCCGGGTAAGGAAAGAAAGGAAAGGAAGCCGGTCCTCCCGACCGACCTCCTATTAACCCAACCTGATCCAACGTGTTTTTAATCGACTTTGCGCACAACGTCCCCTTTCAGGAAGGGGTTCTTGATCCAAATTCTTATATAGTTTGGCGTCAACCCACAGGTAGAATGCTTTTGCCAAATAATTCATTCAACAGGAAAGCCGACGCGGCGTAAAGTGATATCGCTCCGACCAGAAGGCCCTCATAACCTGCCAGCGTCAGAATAGCGCTACTACCGGCGATGCTGCCAATGATTAGTAGTACAAACAGCAAGATTAGCGCACCAAAGAGGACCTGCAGCAACTTACCTATCCTGAGTGTGCCAATGAACAGGATAACGGTAAAGAGACACCACATGATCAGGTAAGTGATCATCGCACCGGACGATGCCTGCGCCAGCCAGCCGAGCGATGGAATTACGTTTATCGAGACAAAGGATACCCAGAATATTCCGTACGAAGTGAAAGCCACCAGGCCAAACGTGTTGCCCTTCTTACCTTCCAGAAGACCTACAATAATTTGCGTGACACCTCCGTAAAACAGTCCCATGGAAAGAACCATGGCATCCAGCGGGATCACTCCCGCGTTTACCAGGCTTAGCATAATAGTACAGATGCCGAAGGCAGACAGACCGAGGGGACCAGCGCTTGCAGACTGATCCTTGATGGTTGTGACGGTAGTTACTTCCCTTAATTCAGACACGAGGACTTCATTTTCTTCTTTCATATGTCATTAGGTTTAATGGGGTCAGGCTTTGGTGTCATTCTTCCATCAGTTCCAGGAACATTTCCACTGCCCTGGCAGAGAATTTCGGATCATTGATGTTGGCGTCGACAAGCTCAACTTTGATGTTAGACCTTAGCTTACTCGTCAACCCTTCAATAAAGGCGCGATCGGCGTCTGGATTCCAAAACACCTGAGCTTCGTTCTTACCATTTCTGGAATCAAGCATGGAGTATCCTTGCAAGGGGATGATGAACGCAACTTTTCCTTTTGCCTTGTTGGCTTTTTCGGCGAAGATCTCGCCGATCTTTCGGTTTTCTTCAGGCGTTGTGCGCATCAGAGTAACCTGCGGATTCCACTTGTAGAAGAGGCGATCTTTGTAATGCGCGGGAATGGTGTCTATATGACCAAAGTTGCACATGTCGATACATCCCGGAGAGATCAGGTGTGGAACGCCGGCTTTTCCCGCAGCGTCAAGCCGCGTTGGGCCGGCGTCAAACACACCTCCGCACAGTGTATCGGCCCACTCCGTTGTGGTGATGTCCAATACTCCTTGCACAACCCCCTCCTCAACTAGTTTCTCCATTGTTTTCCCGCCTGTACCAGTAGCATGAAATACAAGCACTTCATATCCTTTTTCGTTAAGAGCCTTCCGACAGGCATCAATACATGGCGTTGTGTTTCCAAACATTGATGCGGCCACCGTTCGCTTTGCCGTCGACGCCTCTGCTGCCGGAGCGTTTAGCATGCCCGTCAATGCCCCGACAGCATTGCTTAAGATGGACATACTGAGCGGGTTTATCCCAGCGATGTCCGTCAGCGATGGAATCATTATGATATCGCTGATTCCCACATATGGCGATACGTCACCCGACGCTACCGTCGAGATGCAAATTTTTGGCAATCCGTAAGGAAGAAATTGCATCGCTGAGGTAACTACGTTGGTACCTGCTGTGCCACCCATCCCGATAATGCCATCGAATTTTTCCTTGTCGTAGAGTTCTTTGATCACTTTAGCAACTCCCTGCGACATTACCGTGATTGCCTGGCCCCTGTCGTTTGCCTTCCTCAAAGAATCGAGATCGGATCCGCCAGCTGCCGCAACTGCGTTAGCCTCAACGTTTACCGGGAATAGATCGGTTGAAGCCATCACACCTGTATTGACCGTAATGACCTGGATGCCCTGTGACTGAATAAGGTCAATCAAGAATTTGTACTCGGCCCCCTTGGTGTCGAAGGCGCCGACGACGACCACTTTGTTTGCCATTATGCTTCCTTTTTAAACCTGATACTCTTGAATCTCTTAATCTGCTCGGTGATAGCAACTTCTGTTGGCAGACGTTCCATGGAACTTGCGCCATAGAATCCGTCAACTCCGTCCACTGCTTCCAGGATGTACTCCGCATCTTCGGGCATGGCAATAGGCCCTCCGTGTGCAAGGACGATAACCTTGTCATCTATTTCCTTGCACGCGTCGACGATGCGTTGAATTTCGACGACACACTCGTCCATTGTCTTTGCTGTTTGTGCTCCGATCCTTCCGTTCGTTGTAAGCCCCATGTGGGCCACGACGATGTCGGCTCCGGCCTTTACCATTTGCCGTGCATCCTCAACACTGAACACGTAGGGTGTGGTGAGCATATCGAGGTCCCTTGCAGCTCTCACGCACTCAACTTCCATCTGATAACTCATTCCGGTTTCTTCCAGATTCGCTCTGAAGATTCCGTCAACCAGCCCTACCGTTGGGAAGTTCTGGATGCCTGCGAAGCCCATTTCCTTCAGTTCACGTAGGAACCGGTCGCGCAACAGAAAAGGATCTGTAGCACATACACCAGCGAGGACGGGAGTCTCTTTCACAGCGGTTAAGATTTCCTGGGCCATTTCCTTGACGATTTCGTTTGCATTGCCGTATGGCAACAGTCCCGCGAGCGAGCCACGGCCTGCCATGCGATATCGTCCGGAATTGTAGATTACGATAAGGTCGATACCTCCTGCTTCTTCGCATTGGGCTGAAATCCCGGTACCCGCACCAGCGCCCATTACAGGTTCCCCTTTGCTAATCTTCTCTCTAAGATTTTTGAGGATCTCAGCCCTCGTACGTTTTTTCATATGGTTTTACTTTTTACTAGTTGATCTTATTACAATGTGTCACCTTGATTATTGCAGGGTGGCCCAGAACTGGCTCATCTTCATTTCATGCGCCACGATTGGTCACATTATCTTTTCTCCTGAAATACTTCCCTTGCTGCATCCAGTGCATTGAGCGCAGCCGGGAACCCCGCGTACAGCGCCATCTGGATAATGCATTCAGTGATCTCTGTCTTCGTCAGACCGACGTTCAATGAAGCCCGGATATGCGTCTTCAGCTGAGGCGTTGCAGTACCCAGTGCTGTCAACGCTGCAACCGTGGCTATCTCCCGCGACTTCATATCCAGTCCCGGTCGCGAATACACGTCTCCATACGGAAACTCCAATATGAAGCGGGCCATGTCTGGTGCGATGTCGCCAAGACTTTTCTCCATTTTTTGAGCGGCATTCGGATCACCATACACTTTGCCGATTAGTTCCGAACCTCGCTTATAGCGCGTCGCCTGATCGCCCTGCGTCATCTTTGGATTGAATGGTTCACCTTTGCCCTCGTTGAACACCTCGCGAGCCGCATCGATCGCGTTGAGCGAAGCAGGAAAGCCGGCATAGAGGGCCATCTGGATTATGCACTCCATTATTTCCTCTTTCTTTAGGCCGACATTAATTGATGCGCGAATGTGTGTCTTCAACTGAGGCCTGGCATTGCCCATTGCCGTCAACGCTGCCACCGTAGCGATTTCTCTTTTCTTCATATCTAGTCCCGGCCGCGAGTACACATCGCCGTATGGAAATTCAATGATGAATCGCGCCATATCGGGCGCGATATCGCTGAGTCCTTCAATGAGTTTCTTTCCGGCGTCAGGGTCGCCATACACTTCTCCTATAAGCTTTGACCCTCTTTCAAATCGGCTTGACTCCCCCTGCACCTGAGCAAAACAGTTACCGCCAATTGCAGACAAGACCAGCGTAAGACAAAGGCAGAGCAACATGTATCCCTCCCTGCTGAAGTGAACCCGACTTAGATAGAGTGCGTTGGATCTGATCGATTGAGTCATGATTATTGGGTTTAGGTTGAAAACTTGGTTGGTCTTTAATCATTGATTCGTACTATCGTTTTCTTCCGGCAGTGCAAAAGCGATAATCGACTTTCCGGGTTTCGTACCGATCTTGCCTGACCCACCCGCCGGCATCACCACATACTGCCGACCATTGATCATGTAAACTGATGGTATGGTATACCCGCCGGCAGGCAGCTGATACTCCCACAGAACTGAACCATCCTCCGTACTGAAGGCGCGAAACTTTTCATCCGCCGTGCCCGCGACGAATATCACGCCGCCTGCTGTTACTACCGGGCCACCAAATACTTCCGTGCCCGTGTTGCGAATACCCATCTCAACCAGTTTGGGATATTCACCGAGAGGAACACGCCAGAGAATTTCACCGTGGTCGATATCCACCGCTATCAGCTGACCCCAGGGTGGTTTGATAGCCGGAAATCCCATGTGATCCACGAAGTGGTGAACTTTGTTGACGTACTGCGGCGTAGTCGTCTTCCATTTCTTTACGCCTCCTCCGCTCCAGGTAGGCACACTGTTATTCATGCTTGCTGAGTCAGAGGCATAGCTCTCCAGTTCAGGATGGCGATTTCTGAGGTATGCCACGATGTTGTCGACATCCTCGTTCGTCAGGTTAGTGAAGGCTGGCATACCTCCAAATCCTTGTCTCAGCAGGTCGCGTATTTCCTGGTCGCTCCTGCGAACATTCCGGAGCGAGGGATACGGCGGATTACCTGCCTTGTTCAATCCGTGACACTGCGCACAGTTGCTGTCGTAGATCTTGGCGCCTTTCTGAATCGGTGACAGCTCAGCTGCTTTGTCCGGCGGAATAGGGACCAGCGTATGAACAGTAGGTTCTTCGTTCACACTAACGTACACGATATTAGACTTCGGATCATACGCGCCGCCGGGCCACTCTACGGAGCCATGATGCCCCGGTGTAGTGATGGTACCTTCGATGCTCGCAGGCGTGTACACCGGACCCGTTCTATGTTTCTTGAATTGCTCAAGTACACTGGCGCGCGACTCAGGCGTAATGTCTGTGATGTCCGATTCGTACATCGCTATTCGAACCAGTGGAGGTGGCTTCAACGGCCAGGGTTGTGTTGGGTAAGGCTCCTCACCCTCGACACCCGGAAACCTCGGAACGGGCACTTCAACCACCGGGAATACGGGCTCGCCTGTGTCGCGGTCCAGCACAAACATGAAGGGAAGCTTACCCATTTGAACAACCACATCCCGCTTACCTTTGTCGGTAGTAATCGTCACCAGCATGGGTGCCGGCGGAAGGTCGTAGTCCCAGATGTCGTGGTGAATCAACTGATAATGCCATTTCCGTTCACCGGTCGTCGCATCCAATGCCAGCACGCAATTGGCAAAAAGGTTTGCGCCTTTTCTGGAACCGCCATAAATGAATTCACCTGCAGCGGATCCGGTTGCCGCGAATACCCAACCGCGTTCCTCATCAACAGACAGTCCACCCCAGGGATTGGCGGCGCCGTAGATCATATCCTCCTCCCACTCCCATGTATCATATCCGTACTGACCTGGGAGCGGAATCGTGTTGAATATCCACTCGAACTCTCCGGTCAATGCATTATATGCCCTTATGTCGCCCGGCGTACCGGAGTTGCCTTCAGGTTGACGGCCGGGTATGATGAGGTAATGCTTGTATACAACACCCTGTGTTGTGATCTCAACGTCGACCTCTTCCTCAGGGATCGGAAGGTTCTTTCGTAAATCGATGAAGAATCCCCCATCCTGACCGAAGGGCTTTATCAGTTCTCCTGTCTTCGCGTCAATCGCATAGATACGGTCCCTAACGGCGTTGAATATTCTCTTGTTGTTACCGTTTTCATCTTCCCAGTAAACAAGACCACGCGATCGGCTACGGATTACTTTTCCATCGTTATATTGCGCAGGATCAAATACCCAAACTTCCTCGCCGGTCTCTGCATTCAACGCCACCGTCTTCATACGGGGCGTGTTGAAATACAACAATCCGTCAATCACAATAGGATTACTGTAAATACCGGGCGGCTCTGCGTCTCCTTCGTACTGGTATTCCCACACTTTTACGAGCTTGTGAACATTCTCACGATTGATTTGATCGAGTTCAGAATATTGTGTACCACCCTTGTCACCGCGATAGACCGCCCAGTCGCGAAAGTTGTTAAGACGAGTGCGACCCGTACCCTCACGCGTTTTCGTTTCCTTGGCACACCCTGTCGCGATGCCAATCAGCAGAACAAGAAGAACATAATGCAGAGGGTGCTTCAGAATATCTGTAAAGAATCTAGATTCCATCAACAAATCACTTTGTCAGCCTACGAATTTTTATGCTCCGGTACGAAACCGTGTCTCCGGGGTACGCGTCCAGCAGAATATGACCTTTCAGGGGTTTATCGGAATCACGTATGTATTCCAGGATCTTGTAACCGTTCAGCCAGTACTCGACACGATTGTCCGGATAAGCCTTGATAACACCCTGGTTCCATTCCTTCCACAGGTCGCGATTAACCCTTGCCCTATGCAACGCATTGTCGAGGGCAAGCCGGCCATAAAGGGCCTGTCGCTCTGCATCTGGTTTACCACTATGGAAGTACTCGATGCCTGCTATGGCATTCTTGTTATGGAGCTTGAACTCAAACTTTAGCTCGAACGGCCCAAACTGTTCGTCGGTCATTGCAACTGCGATGGGTTTGGAATTCTCACTCTCTTCAGTTCTACTGATAGTAATTGTTCCGTTCTCGATTCGAGCCGTTGACGAACTAACCTTTGTGTCAATCCGCCAACCCTTTGTGGTTTCCCCGTCGAACAAAAGCTTAAACCCCTGATGTGCTTCCTGGCCGGAAAGCGTATTTGGGATGTAGTTGGCAACCGGGATGTCGTCAAATGGCGATGGCTTAAGGTTCTCTGTCTGAATGCGCACGTTCCGCATATAGACCGACTGCTCGCCACGTTCCGATGCGTGAGCACCGCCGTGCACCTGAAGGCATATTAAGCCCTTCAGAATCTTGTCGTCTACCACATGCGCCGTGGGGATGCCGTTGATCCAAACCCTCAGGGTTGTACCAATGGCTTCAATCCTCACGCGATTCCATTGATTTTGGATGTACGCCTTCTGCCTAACCGCATCATCTTCGATGATGTAGAGGAATCCTCGTCCTGCTTCATCGTAGATCGCACCGCTCCATTGCGACACGTGAGGCGGGCGAT
>Ga0207873_1002406_pt1 | contig 15432 bp, 9 predicted proteins | sample BGWIniCompost_FD_187373 | JGI IMG/M metagenome (GOLD analysis project Ga0207873, IMG submission 187373) | Cellulose adapted compost microbial communities from Newby Island Compost Facility, Milpitas, CA, USA - BGW Initial Compost (SPAdes)... ...
CCTCGCGGGAAAAGCAAAAAGGAACCGCCGTCGAACCGGATGTCGCTCCGCCCGCTCCAATGCCGGAACAGGAGCAGCCGTTAAACGCCGAAGATCTTATCGCCTGGCAGGAAAGGGAGAGCGTCAGGCTGCTGCTGAATTTCGGAACCAACCAACTGGAAGAAGAAAGCAGCCTGTGCAGCTATCTGCTCACAGAGTTGGACGACGTGGAATTTACTTCGCCCATTTACAGGGAGATTTTTGAAATATTCAAAAAAGGGCTGGCAAACAACCAGAGCATCGACGCGAACTACTTTCTAAGGAACGGCCCCGAACATCTGCGCCAGGCGGTCGTCGACCTGATCAGCGAAAAATATGAGCTCAGCGAAAACTGGGCCAGCCGCTACCAGATTTATGTGCCCACAGAGGAGGAAAACCTGAAGAATCTTGCCCTGACCAACGTGCTCAGGCTCAAGTTGCGCGTGATGCGAAAGCTGATCCACGACAATATGGAAAAGCTGAAGACGGCGGAAACCGAAGACGAGCAGAACCACTATCAGGCGCTGCACCAGGAATTGAAAAAGCTGGAAATGAGCCTTGCCCAGGCCCTCGGCATTGTGGTGATTCGATGACCAAAGAAAAAATGAGCCGTCTGTTTCGCCGAAAACCTTAGCGACTAATGAAAGTGGGCCGCCGGCTTTGCTGAACGCGCGCGCCGTCAAAGAAACTGACCGTCAACTTTGTTGAACGCGCGCACGGACAAAGAAGCTGACCGTCAACTTTGCTGAACGCGCGCGCGGACAAAGAAACTGACCGTCAACTTTGTTGAACGCGCGCGCGGACAAAGAAGCTGGCCGTCAACTTTGCTGAACGCGCGCGCCGTCAAAGAAACTGACCGTCAACTTTGCTGAACGCGCGCGCGGACAAAGAAGCTGGCCGTCAGCTTTGTTGAACGCGCGCGCGGACAAAGAAACTGACCGTCAGCTTTGTTGAACGCCCGCGCCGGCAAAGAAGCTGGCCGTCGATTTTGACGAACGCGCGCGCTGGCAAGAAAGCTGGCAGCCAAAATCAGGATTGAGGAACGAGGGTTGAGGAGTGAAAATGGCAAACCGGCGAACCGGAGGGACGTTCTGCGAATCCCGTTGGCGATCCACAGTTCTGCGGCAGGCGCAACCGGCGACGACGCCCTTGTTCATGCGCTTTGTCCCATGCGCTATGCTTCCGGCTTGCAGGAATCTCCAAAAAACCCGATTTTGATCAAGCCAAAACGTGACGAATCTCATTTTTTTGCAGCGGCGCCTTCCATAATTTTAGCGCGTGATAGACCAAATTGAAATATTTTCAATTTGAAGGGTTAAATTTTATTGTATGCGCATAAAAAGATTACATTCAAACGGCTCTGAAAAGGTTTTGCCGGAGGCGGTGGACCTGACGTTGATCGATCCTGTGATTGAAAAATATAAAGGAAAGAAGGGATCGCTTATTCCATTGCTGCAAGGCGTGCAGAGCGCGTATGGGTACATTCCCAAACAGGCGTTCCTGAAATTGTCGGAAGAAACGGGATTGAAACTGAGCGATATGTACGGAGTTGCCACGTTTTATGCGCAATTCAGGTTAAAACCTGTTGGGAAGCACATCATCAAAGTATGTCATGGCACGGCCTGCCATGTGCAGAATTCCACTTCAATCACCGAATCGTTGGAAGAATCTCTGGGAATCAAGAATGGCGACACCACGCCGGACAAGATGTTTACGCTGGAGTCGGTGGCCTGCCTGGGATGTTGTTCGCTGGCGCCGGTGATGATGGTAAACGAAGAAACCTACGGAAAACTAACGGGCAAGTCGGCGGCAAACGCCATTTCCGAAATTGCAAATAGAGAAACCGTCAACTCCTAAACGCGCCAGAAATGACAAAGAAAAAAGTAATCGTCGGATTGGGCAGTTGCGGCATTGCAGCGGGCGCCAAGAAAGTTTATGACAAATTTTCCGCTTTAAGGGAATCGGAAGCGGCCGATTTCGTCCTGGATAAAACCAGTTGCATTGGCATGTGCTATCGCGAGCCCCTCGTGGAGGTGATCGATGAAAACGGCTCGTGGCTATACGGCGACATAGACGAAAAGAAAGCCGTACGGATCTTCAACGACCATATTGTAAAGGGCCTTCCGGTTGAAAAACTGATCGTCAGCCGCGAAGGAATGGACACGCCCGACAACGAGTTCCTGCAGGGACAGGTGAAGATCGCCTTGCGCGATTGCGGCAAGATCAACCCGGAATCGATCGACGAGTACGAAGCGCGCGAAGGATATGCGGCCCTTCGCAAGATCGCCGCTGAAAAGATGACGGGCGAAGCCGTGATTGCCGAAATCCTGGAGTCGGGGTTGAGAGGCCGGGGCGGGGGCGGTTTCCCCACCGGCATGAAGTGGAAATTTGCCCGGGCCAACCAGGCGGAGGAAAAATATATCATTTGCAACGCCGACGAAGGCGATCCGGGAGCTTTTATGGACCGCTCGCTGCTTGAGGGCGACCCGCACGCCGTAATCGAAGGCATGATCATCGGCGCATACGCCATTGGAGCCACCGAAGGCGTCATTTATTGCCGGGCGGAATATCCGCTCGCCATCAAACGCCTGAACATTGCGTTGGACCAGGCGCGGGAGAGAGGCTATCTGGGAAAAAATGTGGCAGGCATAGAGGGTTTTAATTTTGACATCCACATCAAGGAAGGAGCGGGCGCTTTCGTATGCGGCGAAGAAACCGCGTTAATCGCGTCGGTTGAGGGAGAAAGAGGCATGCCGCGAAAGCGTCCGCCGTTCCCTGCTGAGGCGGGATTATGGAAAAAGCCTACGAACATCAACAATGTGGAAACCTACGCCAATATCCCGTGGATCATCAATCATGGCGGGAAAGCGTATGCGGCGTATGGCACGGAAAAAAGCAAGGGAACCAAGGTCTTTGCGCTGACGGGAAAAATACAGCGCGGCGGACTGGTGGAAGTGCCCATGGGCATTCCCATCAACGACGTCATTTTCAAGCTCGGAGGCGGCATTCAAAACGGCAAGAAGTTTAAAGCCGTGCAGCTTGGCGGTCCGTCGGGCGGATGTATTCCGGCGCATCTGGGCGACACCCTCGTCGATTATGATTCGCTCAACGCCACCGGGGCGATTATGGGATCGGGCGGCATGGTGGTGATGGACGAAACCACCTGCATGGTGGATATGGCCCGTTTCTTCCTCGACTTTACGCGCAAGGAATCATGCGGCAAGTGCACATTCTGCAGGCTGGGAACAAAAAGAATGCTTGAGATTCTCACGCGCATTACCGAGGGCGAAGGCGAAGAGGGAGATATCGAAAAGCTTGAGGAGCTCGCTTACCAGGTAAAAGACAGCTCTCTCTGCGGATTGGGGCAGACGGCTCCCAACCCTGTGTTGACCACCATCAAGTATTTCCGCGAGGAATACGAGGCGCACATTCGCGAGAAGAAATGCCCGGCCAAGAGCTGCAAGGCGCTGCTCACTTTTGAGATCGACCAGGATCTCTGCAACGGCTGCAACGTATGTTTCCGGAATTGTTCGGTGGGCGCCATTGTAGGCGAGAAGAAGAAGGCGCACTATATCATCGACGAGAAATGCATCCGGTGCGGCGTATGTTTTGAGAAGTGCAAATTTGACGCGGTGAAGGTATTTTAATCCGGCGTCGGTAAAGGAAAAAGAACCTGTAATTAAAAAGAAACCTATAATAAAATGTCTGAAATCAAATTGACCATCAATGGCAGGGAAGTCGTAGCCAACAAGGGAGAAACCATCTTGCAGGTTGCGGAACGCGAAGGGATATCCATTCCGACATTGTGCCACGACCCCAGGCTTGATCCATATTCGTCGTGCTACATGTGCGTGGTGGAAGTGGAAGGGATGCGCGGCTTGCAGCCGGCATGTTCTACGCGCGCGATGGATGGGATGAAAGTTCAGACAGAAAGCGAGAAAATAAAAAAGGCCAGGAAGACGGCCCTCGATCTCTTGTTAAGCGCCCATTACGCCGACTGCATGGCGCCCTGCAAACAAACCTGTCCCGCGGGCGTGGATGTGCAGGGTTACATTTCGCTGATCGAAAAGGGACTCTATCGGGAGGCGGTTGCGCTGATCAAGGAGGCGAATCCTTTGCCTGCGATTTGCGGCAGGGTATGCGTAAGGCCGTGCGAAGCGGCATGCCGCAGGAACTTGCTGGGAGAAGGAACGGGCGTAGGCGTGGATTATCTGAAAAGGTTTGCCGCCGATTACGACCTCGCTTCGGGAAATCCCTACCAGCCTGAAATAAAAAAGGATACGGGAAAGAAAGTAGCCGTGATCGGATCCGGCCCGGGCGGATTGTCCGCAGCGTTTTTCCTGAGAAAAGAAGGGCACTCCGTGGATATCTTCGAGGCAAACCCCGCGGCGGGCGGGATGCTTAGGTATGGCATTCCCGAGTACCGGTTGCCCAACAACCTGCTTCAGCGCGAGGTGGAATCGATTCTGAACATGGGCGTGAATATTTTTTACAATAAAAAACTCGGCTCGAATCTTCGCTACAAGGATTTAAAGGAAAAATATGACGCCGTCGTATTGACCATCGGTTCCCAAAAAGGAACGAAGGTAGGCTGCGAAGGAGACGACGCGCACAATGTGCTCGCGGGCATCGACTACCTCCGGAACATGGAAATGACAGGCCAAAGGCCGGACTTTTCGGGAAAAACAGTGGCCGTGGTCGGCGGCGGAAATACGGCGATGGACTGTTGCCGCAGCGCCGTCAGATGCGGAGCAAAGAAGGTGTATATCATTTACCGGAGGACGGAAAAAGAGATGCCCGCCAACCCGATCGAAATCCATGAATCAAAACTCGAAGGCGTAGAGTATCTTTTTTTGACAAACCCAGTAAAAATAAACAAGGATGAAAACGGGTACATGACGTCGATGACTTGCGTGAAGATGCAGCTTGGCGAGCCGGACGCATCAGGGAGGAGGAAACCGGAACCCATACCCGGTTCTGAATTTGACCTGGAATTGGACTACGTATTGGCAGCGATCGGACAAAAGACAAGCGTCGATTTCATTGACGACATCAATTCCGTTTCTCCAAATGAAAAACTCAATCTGGACAGGCGGGGCAATATTGAAGCCGATCCCAAGACCTTGCAGACGGGCGTCAAGTCAATCTTTGCCGCCGGCGACGGCGTCACAGGCCCTGCGACGATTATTGAAGCGATCGCCCAGGCAAGAATCGCGGCGAGAAGCTGCCACCAGTTCCTGACCGGCCAGGAAGTCCATGTTCCAAAAAAGGAGTTCCTGAGCAGGAAAGAAAATTTCAAGACCCAGGTTCCCGAGGATTACCTTAACCGTTTTGAGCGCCAGCTCCGGCAGGAAATGCCGACGCTCGATCCAAAGGACAGGTTGAATTTCAACGAGGTGGAACTGGGCTATCCGGGCGCAGAAACGGCTATAAAAGAAACGCAGCGTTGTCTTGAATGCGGATGCCAGGCGTATTTTACCTGCGATCTGAAACGGTATGCGACGCAGTATGGGGCGGAACAGCAGAAATACAAAGGCGATTTCAAGGAGTATCGCGTTGATTTCTCGCATCCGTTTATCGAAATTGACAACAACAAATGCATTCTTTGCGCGCGGTGCATCAGGATTTGCAATGAAGTGGTAGGCGCAAACGCGCTCGGGCTGGTGAATCGCGGCTTTGAAACCTATGTCGCCCCCAGTCTTGGCGGCTCGCTTACCGAAACCGACTGCGAGTCGTGCGGCCTTTGCATCTCCACGTGTCCCACGGGAGCGATCACGGAAAATTTCCCATTCAAGCCGGGGCCTGTGCAAAAGGAAACGGTGAAGACCATTTGCAATTATTGTTCGGTAGGATGCGAAGTCAATCTCCATCGCCATGGAAGCTTCTTCATGGAAGCGACGGGAGGTTCAGGCGCGGTAAATCCGGAGGGCAACATTTGCAAATACGCCAAATTCGGCTACCACTATCTGAATTCGAACGGCTCGACAATCCGCAAACCCATGAAAAAAGTAAATGGCAAGTTTGTGGAAATTGAATATGAAGAAGCCTTCCGCCTGATCCGGGAGAAGATAAAACAGGTTGATCCCGACCAGAACGCATTCTTTGGCGGCGCGCGGTTAACCAGCGAAGAGCTTTACCTGATCAGGCGCCTCGCCCTGGAGGGAGTAAAAACGGACAACCTGGGAAGCTTCAACTATTTGGGCAGGGAAATGGCCAATATCCCCAGCGCGCCTTTCAGCCGGATTGCAGAGGTGGAGAAGATCGTCCTGTTTGGCTCGGAAACCAACGAAGACAATGCGGTGGTCGGTTATATGATTCGCCAGGCGGTTTACCGGCGTCGCGCTCTTTTGACCGTCGTAACCAACAAGCCCAAGGATAGCATGGCGCGAAAGGCGAATAAGGTGGTGCGTATACAATCGTATGAAGGTTTAATAGCCGCCACCGACGAATATCTCCGGTCGGCGAAATCTGTTCCGGAGGAGGCTGTCGCATTTGCCAAAGTATTGTGCGATCAGAACTTTTTGATTGTATGCTCTGAAAAATACATATCGCCAAAAGCGCAAAAGCAGTTATACGACTTAATCATCGCCGCCGGCAAAGACCCGGAAAAATGCCTGATCGTTTTGCGTGAGAAGAATAACTCGATGGGGCTTTTGCAATTGGGATTTGGGAAAAAGGACTTGTTGTCAAAACTCAATGAAGGAAGCTTGCGCAATATATTCGTGTTTGGAGAAGATCCGGTTGGATGCGCCTTCGACAAAAAGAAAGTAAAAGAATGGATCAGCACGGCAGACTTTGTGGTTGTTCAGGATCATTTTATGACGGAAACCGTCAAGATGGCCGACCTGGCTCTGCCTGCATCCTTCCCCGTAATTTCCGGAGGCGCATATATGAATACCCAAGGCATGCGGCAAACTTTCGAAGGCGATCCGACGCTAAGAAAAGGCCCGGTTTCATACGAGCTCTTGCTGGACCTTGCGAAGGGATTTGAGCTGAACGGTTTGCACACGCTGGCCGATATCCGGAAAGAAATCGATAAGATTGCAATGCCTTCAAGCGTAGACTCCGTACAGCGCGGAGAAAGACTGTTCGATTATGGCTGCGATTCGATTACCCGCGAATTTGAAGAATATTTCCGGAGGCAATTTTAAGGAAAGACTATAAATCATGAACCGCATAAAAAAAGGCGCCCGCAGGCGCCTTTTTTATTTCATGATCGTTACACGTCGGTGGGCATATCGGGCAAGCTCCACGGTTGACGGTAGGTGTGTTTGATCAGTTCAGCCGCAAACGCCTTTGCAGGAACCGGATCGCTCATCTTCCGCGCAAATGTCGGGTGCCCGTCTTTGATGGAGAATCCATCGCTAATCACCGTTCTGATGGTTTCAGAATCAGTCAGGTTGGTGAATTCCATCTTTTCGCCATCCCATTCCAGTTCTTTATGGAGACCCTGCAAACGGACAGCCAACACGCCCATGACAACCATTTCGTTGAACGGACCCGCTTCGCTGAAATCGGAAGTAGTCGGAGTCCGGTTTTCAGGACTTTCCTTGCAAGCCCTTACCCAATCCATTTCATGGCTGGTTTCAACTCTGCGGCGGAATTTGGGAGCGTTGGGCACGCGGCCTGACAAAAGCCAGGGATTCATGCCATAGCAACCGCAGATCAATTTGTCTTTTGTTCCATGGAAAATAACCATGCCGCCATGATCGTTCGGGTTCTTGCCTGCCGGCCATCCTTCGGGCAGGAAGGGTTTCATATCGCCGTCGTACCAGTACACTTCAACTTCGGGAAGTTTCATCTTCATTTTCCTGGACGGACGTCTTGCCGGGAAGACCATCTTGGTTTTCTGAGCGGTGGGAGCGCAATCCTGGAGAAGGAGCGTAGAATTTCCCTGCACTCTTGTTGGGTAACCCAATTCGAGACCTACAAATACAGGGTGAAGGATATGGCAAGCCATGTCGCCCAAAGCGCCAGTGCCAAAGTCCCACCAGCCGCGCCAGTTCCATGGGGTATAGATTTCATTGTAAGGTCTCATCTTAGCGGGACCGATGAACAAATCCCAGTCGAGCGTGTCGGGCACCCATTGACCTTTTTCAGGAGTGTTAAGACCCTGAGGCCAGATAGGACGGTCGGTAAACGCTTCAACCTTAGTCACATCGCCAATTTCGCCGTTGGTCAGCCATTCTACAATCAGGTTAACGCCTTCGCCCGAAGCGCCCTGGTTCCCCATCTGGGTAGCCACTTTGTATTTTTTAGCAAGTTTTGTTAAGAGTCTGGACTCATATACGGTGTGGGTCAAAGGTTTTTGCAGATAAACGTGTTTTCCCATCTGAATGGCGTGGGCGGTAATAATGGCGTGCGTATGATCTGCGGTTGCGACGATTACGGCGTCGATGTCCTTACCCATCTCGTCATACATCTTTCGCCAGTCTTTGTATCTTTTCGCTTTTGGGAAATAATCGAACACCCTGGCCGAATAAGCCCAGTCGACATCGCACAGCCCGACGATATTTTCCGATTCCACAGCCTTCAGGTTCGAAAAGCCCATCCCGCCAATACCCACGGCCGCGATATTTAGCTTATCGCTCGGGGTCTTGTGGCCCAAGCCTGAAATGACAGTACTCGGCAAAATCGTAAATCCTACCGTAGCGGTTGCGCAAGTCTGGAGAAAATCCCTCCTCGACTTCAACAGATCGTTACTTTTCTTCATGGAAAAAGATTTGTTTAGTTAATAATAAATTATCGGTAAAAACGCTTTTAAAAGAATTTCATAAACATAGCCTATTCATTGCATTCGCCCAATATTCTTAACAAATTTTACAGTTAGCGACAGCCGCGCTCCAAATTCATTCCCAAAGCCGTTCAGGCAATTTCTTTGAAATTTTCGCTCAGCCGTCATTTTGCCAAGAATGACGCTAAATTTAGAAAATTCTTTTTTAAATCGCCTCAAATAATCAATAATTTTTAAATTCTAATTTTCAACTAAAAGGCGCGGCGCGCGATTATCCGGCTAAGCGCCTAAGATATCATGTAATTTTATAATATTGCAATCAGGACTTTTTTCACACACCTAAAGAATATAAATTATGAAAGAAATACGAGTCGCTTTAATAGGGCGTCAGTTTATGGGAATCGCCCATTCCAATGCGTTCCGGAACGCCGCCATGTTGGCGGATGCGCCGGCTAAAATAATCATGAAATGCGTCTGCGGCGGAAGGAATGATGAAAACCTGAAAAAGTTTGCTGAAAAGTATGGATGGGAAGAATATGATCATGACTGGAGGAGGGTGGTCGCGCGTAAAGACATCGATTTGGTCAGCATTGCCACGCCCAATTACCTGCATAAGCAGATCGCCGTGGAGGCGGCAAAAAATGGGAAGCACATTCTCTGTGAGAAGCCGCTTGCCAACAACCTGGAAGAAGCGCAGGAAATGTTTGACGCCGTGGAAAAAGCCGGAGTGCGGCATTGTTGCGGATACTCCTACCGTTTCACGCCTTCGCTCGCCCTTGCCAGACAACTTGTACAGGAAGGAAGAATAGGCAGAATATATAACGTTTTCGTAAGATACGCCCAGGATTGGATTGCCGATCCGAATTTTGGAATGGTATGGCGTTTTGATAAGAAACTTGCAGGATCCGGTCCGTTGGGAGACCTTAGCGCCCATTCCGTCGACGCCACCAGATTTATCACCGGCCTTAAGTTCAAGGAAGTGTGCGGGAATCTTCAGACATTGATCAAGGAAAGGCCTTTAGACAGCTCTAATCCCGCTGGTCCCAAGGGTACGGTAACTGTGGAAGACGTCGCTCAATTCCTGGTCAATTTTGAAGGCGGAGCGACGGGGTGTTATGAGTCCACCCGGCTTGCCAGCGGCCGGAAAAACTACAATACTATCGAGGTAAATGGGGATAAAGGATCCATCGTTTGGAATTTTGAGGATCAGAATTACCTGTTGTTTCATGACCACACGCTGTCTCCGAAAGAAGCGGGATTCCGAAAGATAAACGTCACCCACGATTTGCATCCTTATCACGGCGGATGGTGGCCTCAGGGTCATGGCGTGGGATATGCGGATACTTTTATCATCGAAGTGGCTGAATTTATCAGGTCGATTGTCGAGAATACGCCTTTCAGCCCGGATTTTGAAGACGGCCTGAGATGCCAGGAGGTGCTTGAAGCTGTGGCGCGTTCGGCGGAACAGCGCGCATGGGTGAAGATTTGAGGCCAAAAACCGGACTTGTTCCATAACTAACTCCAAAAAAAAAGCGCCGGTTTAAGCCGGCGCCCGTTTTTTACCAATGTTGAGTTATTAGAGAGAACAAATCAGATCATTTCTTCCTCGCTCAGATTGACAATCTTTCTTTGACTGTGATCCCATTCCACGCGTTTCCCTGTCTTGTAAGACAAGGTTGCCATGTGCGCCGAAATCGCTTCTTCAAACCCTTCTTCAATGCCGCAGCTTGGTTTTCCGCCATTTCTGATGCACACCAACCATTCTTTCAAATGGAGGTGAGCCGAATCGACGCGTTTACCGTCTCTGTAGGTATAGAGCAGCCCTTTCTGAGCAAAATACTTTGCCGTAGCCGAAGTGACCGCGTCGACGCCCTGAGCGGGATTATAGGAAAAGACCGGCGTATCGTCGTCCATTATGCCCTGCCGCATTAAATCTCTGTAACGGGTTGAAGCCCGGTCCGCATGGACCTCCAAAGTGGCGCCCAGCGACATGGTGGCGTCGTGGCCCATCAGCAGCGTGCCCCTGTTGTATTGATTGCCCAGCGTGGCGCTGTAAAGAAACGTCATTCCCTTTTCTTTGCCTGGCTCCTGCGAAGAACCCGTTGAAAAGTCGGGGTATTCCATCGTCACCTGAAATACGTCGGGAACTTCCCTGCCGTCCCTATGGGTGTAGATGCCTCCCGAAGCCGTCACGTATTTAGGAATTCCCATATTTAAAATGCAGTTGATGGAATCAAAATCATGCGTCAGTAAATCGCCCGATAGGCCCGTGCCATATGCCCACCATTTTCTCCACCTGAAAAAATGTTCCTTGTTGAAAGGTATTTTCGGCGCGGGGCCCAGGAACTGTTCCCAATCAATCGTCTCAGGGCTTGCCTTTTCATGGATATGGTATTGCCATGCGCCATTGTCGGTATTGCGGTTTGTGGTGGTTTGCACCAGCGACACATGTCCCAACACCTTCTTTCTGATAATGTCCTTGGCGGTAATATAGCTTTGCGTTTGCCGGTGCTGGTGACCTACCTGGAAAACGATGTTGGAATTCTTGACGACGTCGTACAATTCATAAGTTTCAGCGACGTTGTGCGTCATACATTTCTCAACATACACATGTTTTCCGGCTTTGACAGCCGCAATGGACATTGGCGCATGGAGGTGGTCGGGAGTAGCGATGATCACCGCGTCAATATCCTTGCTTTCCACCATTTCCTGGTATGTTCTATAGCGTTTTGGCTTATTATTGTCGGTAGTCCCGGCGTCGATGGCTTCTTCCGCCCTCACATCGAAAAGCTCGCAAACGCCCGTGATACGCACATTCAGGTTTTCCTGGCTGATGAAATCCTGGTAACGGCGGTCGTTTTTGTTCGCCAAAGCAGCTTCTTTCAAAGCTTTTAAGTCGGCTTGAGGGAGAAAGCCTAACGCCTGCGCCAGTTGCTTCCCGCGGATTCCATATCCGATTATGCCTATCCTGATGGGATCGCCCGACACAGGACCCAACGGAGCGGGCGTTTCTACTTCTATATTTAGTTCTTTTAAAATTTCTTCCCGGATACTCTGGTCTCTCCTGCTCTTAAATATAGCTCCTCCCCAGATGGCGCCAATGAAAGGCGCTCCTATCAATCCTTTCAATAAACTTCTTCTGCCTGGATTTTCGATCTCGCTCATAATTTATGCAGTTTGACTAATTCTTTCACCTTTTTTACTTAAAATATATCCATCTAAACCATAGGTCAAGTTTGTGCGGAACTTTAGCAGCGCCCACATGGCTACGGTTAGGATGAGCACATTATCCACCAGGAAGTAATTCCCTTCTGCCGGGATTCCACTGTTGGACAATATGGGCGGATGCGCCAGGTAATAAAGCGAAAGGAGAACTAATCCTGTAATGGTCGCGGCTTTGTAAAACAAGCCCAACAAAAGCCCCAATCCGACAAAAAGCAATCCAAACGTATTCAGAAAATCGACCGCTCTCAAAAGCGTTTCGTTGCCGGCCAGCCAATGAAAAAAGAATGAAAACCAGCCTTCGGAACTCAACAGGTATCCTTTAGCCGACCATCCCGGATTATAAAGTTTTACCAGCGCCTCAAATAGAAACCGCCAGCCAATCGCCAAGCGCAGCGCTAACATCGGAGCAGCGTACGACCTATCAGACAACATATTCTTCATTTTATTGACTTTATATTATTTAAATCCCAAAATCTTTAAAAGATTACCGCCCGAAAAGAATTCCCCTTTGAGGAACGTAAATTGCCGGGAGAATTCACTCCTATTTTTTTGAGTCTATTTTGTTTGCGGCGCATTAGAACCTCATGGCCAGTTGTTATAGCAGCGATGAGGTCTTTAAGAATCGGCCCAAAATTATTCACTTTTGCGATCAAGTCAATAAGAAAGTCTATTTTTGAGCGCATATTTTGTTCTTTTAACAATATAATTTGCTGCAGGATAGGCTTTATTGCGGGCGATTAAATTTGCCAAAAACCATAAAATGCAAGATCTTGTATTGCAAGTATGCCGCTTTTAATATTTTAATAGAACCTTTGTGAAATGATTATGAAAATAAAAATTGTATTGGTCGCCGGTTTATTTTTAGCGATCAATGACGTTTCCCCCCAACTGAAAGCCGTCGATTCGCCGGAAGGGATTGAAATATTAGAAGCCGGGCGCCCGGTCCTGTTTTATCAAAAAAAGTCCAGGTCGTTAAATGTCCAATACGAGCGCGCCGGATATGTGCATCCCCTATACAACCTGAACGGCGATACGATCACCGAAGACTTTCCTCCCGACCACCTTCATCACCATGGCGTCTTCTGGGCCTGGCATCAAATGATTTACAATGGAAAGCCGGTCGGAGACAGTTGGGATGGGCGCGACATTTCATGGGAGGTTTTAAATACGGCCGTTAAGGAGAAATCCGAAAAGGCAAGGCTTAAATCGAAAGTAAGATGGACGTCGCAGGTTGCCGGCAAGACGATAGACATCTTAGAAGAAAAAACTGAAATCACAGTCTATAGAAAAACGGATGATTTCAGGGCGATTGATTTTAAAATTCGCCTGCTTCCGAAAGTAGATAACTTATTCATAGGGGGCTCTGACGACCTCAAAGGATACGGCGGATTTTCCCTGCGGTTTCGCAATCCTGAAACGCTGTCATTCGAGTCCCAGGGTAAAGAAATAACGCCCGCCGTCCAGGCGGTCCCCGCGGGCCCATGGATGAATTTCTCCGGCTCTTTTGGATTGCCCGGCCAAAGCGGCGTAGCCGTGTTCTGTCATCCTTCCAATCCCGGCGACATCAGGCAATGGATCCTGCGGGATTCCAAAAGCATGCAAAACCCGGTATGGCCGGGAAGAGAGCCTGTGGCCATTCCGCCAAAGGGAATCGTGTTGCAATACCGGCTGATTATTCACGACGGCGGGCTAAGCCAGGACGTATTGGAAAAGCTGTATCAGGAATATAGATAAATCATTGGAAAAGCAGTCTTTGGATGTCGCATTTCCCGAAGGGGGACAATTTGCTCGCTTCCCCGTCTGGCGTTGATTAAAAATTAATTTATCTTTGGCCCGGTTAGAACTGGAATGAATATGGGCATGAACCGATCAATTTTAAAAATATGCTTCATCTTTTTGTGGCTGAATCCCGCGTTATCCGTTTACAGCCAGGACGCGACATTCAGGTTGTCCCCGGAAAAAAGTAAAATGACGGTCTCCGGAACGTCCACCGTTCACGACTGGACTTGCGACGTAAAGGAATTGGAAGGATGGCTTACGCTGCCGCCATCCATGGCCAATAAAATGCCTAAAAGAGGAGACAGCGTAAAAAAAGCCTCTATCTCCGCCGCCGTTAAGAGCATCGTAAGCGGCAGAGGATTGCCGATGGACAAAAGAACCTGGGAAGCGTTGAAGGCGGAAGAATTTCCAAAAATAACCTTCGAGGCGACGCAATCGAGGGTAAACAAAATTATCGATTTGCCCGCCGGGACTTTTGAGATGACGGTAAAAGGCGACTTGACCATTGCCGGGGTTACAAGGCCGGTCGAGCTGATTCTTTCGGGCAAGAAGTTATCCGGCGGCGGATTCCAGTTTACGGGATCGAAACAGCTCAAGATGACGACCTTCAATATTACCCCTCCCACCGCCATGTTTGGGCAAATTGTAGCGGGAGACGACGTGACTGTCCAGTTCGACCTGGTTTATTCCAAAGCGCAATGAGTTTTTTCGCCGGAGGCCGTTGACAATTATCGATCTACAGGATATCCTTTTAAAGCTCCTTCCAGTTCTTCCTTGAGGTACCTGCCGGTGTGGCTTTCGGGAATTCCAGCGACATACTCGGGAGTTCCTGTCGCCACAATCCTGCCGCCGCCTGCGCCGCCTTCCGGACCAAGGTCAATGATGTAGTCTGCCGCTTTGACGACGTCCAGATTGTGTTCAATGATCAACACGGTATTGCCCTTGTCCACCAGTTTGTTCAATACTTCCAGCAAATGGCCAATATCCTGGAAATGGAGACCTGTAGTCGGCTCGTCAAGAATATAAAAGGTTTTCCCTGTATCCTTTCTGGAAAGCTCGGTCGCAAGTTTAACCCTTTGCGCCTCCCCGCCCGAAAGCGTGGTCGCGTGCTGTCCCAGCGTAATATATCCTAGCCCCACGTCGGCCAACGTTTGAATCTTCCGGAGAATTCGCGGCTGGTTTTCAAAGAATTCCAGCGCTTGTTCGACGGTCATATCCAGCACATCGGAAATGGATTTTCCCTTAAACCGCACTTCGAGGGTTTCCCGGTTGTATCTCTTTCCTTTGCAAACTTCGCATGGAATATGCACGTCGGGCAGGAAATCCATTTCGATCACCTTCATGCCGCCTCCTTCGCAATTCTCGCACCTCCCGCCTTTAACGTTAAAGGAAAACCTGCCCGGCTTATATCCCCGAATCTTCGATTCGGGCAATTCGCTGAACAAAGCGCGGATATCGGTAAACACGCCGGTATAGGTGGCCGGATTGGAGCGGGGAGTCCTGCCGATTGGCGACTGATCCACTTCGATTACCTTGTCAATATGGTTTAAACCTTCCACCGATTCATAGGGGAGCGGCTCTTTTCTGCTCCTGTAAAAATGTTGATTGAGAATCGGGAAAAGCGTATCGTGAATCAGGGTGGATTTGCCGCTGCCTGAAACGCCCGTGACGCAAAT
>Ga0207873_1002409_pt1 | contig 15426 bp, 11 predicted proteins | sample BGWIniCompost_FD_187373 | JGI IMG/M metagenome (GOLD analysis project Ga0207873, IMG submission 187373) | Cellulose adapted compost microbial communities from Newby Island Compost Facility, Milpitas, CA, USA - BGW Initial Compost (SPAdes)... ...
GCCGCCGACGCGGCCCTCGCCGCGGCGGCCCGCGCCGAACGGGAGATCGCCGAGAGCGGGCCTCGCGGGCCGCTGCACGGGATCCCCATGGCGCTCAAGGACCTGATCGACGTGGCGGGGACGCCCACCACGGCGAGCTCGCGCGTCCGTGCGGGGCACGTGGCGGAACGCGACAGCCGGGTGGCCGAACGGCTCGCCGCCGCCGGGGCCGTACTCGTGGGCAAGACGCACACGCACGAGTTCGCGTACGGCCTGACCACTCCGCAGACGAACAACGCCTGGGATCAGAGCCGCATCGCGGGTGGCTCGAGCGGCGGCTCGGCCGTGGCCGTCGCGGCGGGTGAGGCGACGTTCGCCATAGGCACGGACACCGGCGGTTCGATCCGGGTGCCCGCGGCCCTGAACGGCGTGGTCGGCCTCAAGCCCACCTACGGCCTGGTCCCGCGCACCGGCGTGACCTCGCTGTCCTGGTCCCTGGATCACGTCGGCCCGCTCGCCCGCACCGTCGAGGACGTGGCGCTGGTGCTGCCTGCGATCGCCGGTCACGACCCCGGCGATCCGGCGAGCGCGCCCGGCCCCGCGCCGGACCGCATCCTGGACCGCTTCGCGGGAGACGATCTGCGCGGAGTGCGGGTCGGCGTACCGCGGAACCACTACTTCGACCGGGTCACGCCCGAGGTCGAGGAGTCCGTGCGCGGCGCGATCGAGCGGCTGGCGGAGCTGGGCGCGGAACTCGTCGACGTCGAGATCCCGATGGCGCGTTACCTCCAGGCCGTGCAGTGGGCGCTGATGGTCCCCGAGGCCACGGCGTACCACGAGCGGTCGCTGCGGGCCGCCCCCGGCCGGTACGCGGCGGACGTCCGCGTCCTGCTGGAGGCCGGGGCGCTCACCTCCGCGGGCGACTACCTCCGCGCCCAGCGGGCCCGCACCATGATGCGAGACGCCTGGGCGCGCATGTTCGACGGGATCGATGTCCTCGCCGCGCCTGCGGTGCCGATGACCGCCGTGGCGAAGGGGCGGGAGGCCGTCGAGTGGGCCGACGGCACGACCGAGACCGTGTCGGACAGCTACGTCCGCCTCTGTGCCCCCGCCAACATCACCGGCGTCCCGGCCCTCACCCTGCCGGTCGGTCACGACCGCGCCGGACTGCCCGTCGGTATGCAGCTGATGGCGCGTCCCTTCCACGACGCGACGGTGCTCCGTGTCGGCCGGGTCTACGAGGAGTCGGTGGCCTGCGCGGGCCGGCTCGCTCCCCTCCCCGCCTGAGGGAAGGCGGACGTTCGAGCCGGCATGCGGTCGCGTCGCTGGAGGGGCGTCCGCCGTGCTCGGCCGCCCGGACATGCGGTCCCGCGGGTCGCCGGCACCGGCCACCGCCTAGAAGCAACAAAATCGCATTAAGCTGGACCGCATGAGTCCCAGGCCCATGGTCCGCCCCGGCGGGCGCAGCGCACGCGTACAGCAGTCCGTCCATGCGGCGGTACGGGAACTGGTGGCGGAGGTGGGCCGCGACGCGCTCACGGTCCCGATGGTGGCCACTCGGGCGGGCGTGACCCCCTCCACGATCTACCGTCGCTGGGGCGACCTGCAGGAACTCCTGTCGGACGTGGCCGTCGAACGACTGCGCCCGGAGACGGATCCGGCCGACCTCGGAAGCCTGCGGGCCGATCTCGACGCCTGGGCGGAACAGTTCATCGACGAGATGGCCTCGCCGCCCGGCCGCGCCTACATCCGGGACGCCCTGCTCGGCGACCCCGACGGAACCAATGCCGGTCAGTGTTCGGCGTATGCCGCAGAGCAGATCGACGTCGTGCTGGCCCGTGCGGCGCAGCGGGGGGAACCGGTGCCCGAGACGGAACTCGTGATCGACCGGGTCGTGGCGCCGATCATGTACCGCATCCTCTTCCGCCCCGGCCGACTGGACGCCGCATACGCACGCGAGCTCGTGACGAACGCCCTGGACGCCCGGCAGACCGAGGCCGGCGCTCGCCTCACCCGGGCCGCCGCCCCTCGGCGCTCGAAGAAGAAGTCCGGCCACTGACCCGTGGCCCATCGGGCGTTCCGGCCACCGGACCGTTGAGACCCAGCGGCCGGCCGTACTGGCAGGGTCGAGAAACGGTAGCGCCCGGCCAGGTCTGCCGTGTCGAGCCGGTGCGCGGCGGCCCGGCGGCCGTCCAGCAGCCTGGCCTCCACGAGGGCGAACGCCCCGGTGCGCGGCGGTTCCCTGGCCGCCACCGGAATGACCCCCGCTCACGTGGCTGGTCGGGCAGCGCCTCGAGCACGCGCAGACCCTGCTGGAGACCACCGGCCTGCCGATCGAGCGCGTCAGCGAGCTGAGCGGCCTGCGCACGGCGGCCGACCTGCGCCGCCACTTCACCCCGCACCTGGGCGTGACGCCCACGGACTGCCGCCGGTCCTCCGGAACCACACGGGCGCGCAACAACGCGGGGGCGACGCGAGACGTTGAACCGACGGCCGCGCGGACGCGGCAGGGTCCGGCTCGGCTCTCACCGGCGGGGTTCGTCGCCGGGCCGCCGCAGGCGGTCGCCGCCGGCGGGCGAGGCGGTGCGGACCGCCGCCCGGCGGGGCTTGCCCAGGGGGCTCTTCGGCAGTGCGGGAACGAAGTCCACCGTCGTGGGGACCTGGTGGGGGAGGAGGCGGGACCGGCAGTGAGACGTCAGGTCCGCCGCCCGCAGCGGAGCCCGGGTGACGACAGCGGCCCGAACGCGTTCACCGGTGTCGCCCGTCTCCTCGCCCCACACCACCGCCTCGCCGACCGACGGGTGGGCGAGCAGGGCCTGTTCCACCTCGACCGGGTTCACCTTCTTGCCGCCGACGTTGATGAAGGAGTCCTTGCGGCCGATCAGCTGCAGATGTCCGTCCGGGCCGATGCGGGCCATGTCGCCGGTCACGTACCAGCCGTCGCGGAACGCGCGCCGGGTGGCTTCGGGGTGGCCGAGATAACCGGTGAACATCGCCGGTGTGCGGACCAGCAGGGTGCCCTCCTCGCCCCGCGGCACCTCCCGGCCGTCCTCGCCGACGCCCCGGACCCGTACGCCCGGCATGGGACGGCCCACCCCGGCGGCCGCGTCGGGTCCGGGGCCGTCGTCGGGCCGGTGCGCGGCGATGACGCCGGCCTCCGTGCAGCCGTACACCTGCCGGATGCCGAGGCCGAGCCGCTCCCGGGCGCGCCGTGCCACGGCCGGCGGGAGGGCGGCTCCCGAGGACAGGCACAGCCGCAGCGCACCCGGCGGCCGCCCGGAGCGTGAGCCGGCGACGGCACGGGTCGTCAGGTCGTAGGCCATGGGCGCGGCGACCAGCACCGTGCAGGCGTGCTCGTCCAGGGCGGCCAGGAGGCGTGCGGGGGTGAAGCGGCCGAGGAGGACGAGCTGCGCCCCGGCGCGCAGAGCGGTGACCATTCCGGCGACCATCCCGAAGGAGTGCAGCAGCGGGACGGCTGCCAGGATGCGGTCGTCCTCGGTGATGCCGTAGGCGCGGGCGTAGATGTCGCCGCCGTTGACGAGGTTGCGCTGGCTGTGGACGGCCGCCTTGGGCTCGCCGGTCGAGCCGGAGGTGTACTGGACGAGGAAGGGCGCGTCGGGTGTGGCGGGCCCGGGTGTGCCGTCGCCGTGGTTCCGGGGCGGCCGGTCCTGCCGTGCCGGGCGGTCCGTGGCGTCCTGAAGCCCGTCCACGGCGACGAGAACCAGGTCGTCGCGTGGCTCGTCGGCGGACAGGGCGCGCAGTCTCGCCTCGTGCCCGGCGACGAACAGGGGGCCCGCCTCGGCCCGTACGGCGGTGAGCTGCGCCCGGGTGGTGCCGGGTTCGAGGGGGATCAGGCGCGCCCCGAGATGCGCGGCGGCGAGGAAGGCCACGACGCAGTCCGGGGTGTTCTCCGTCAGCAGTGCCGCCGTGCCGTTCGCTGTGAGGCCGAGGGACCGCCAGCGGTGCGCGGTGGCACGCACCCCGGCGCGCAGTTGCCCGTAGGTGAGCAAGCGGTCGCCGCAGCGCACCGCGACGGCGTCCGGCCGGGTGCGGGCCGCGGTGTCGAGCAGGCCGTCGAGGGTGGCGGGAGCGGACGCGGGGCCCGGGGCGCCGGTCACGGGTCATGCCCTCCTCTCCGCGGCGGACAGCGGGCGCGGGTCGTCGGCCGGGGCCTCGTCCGGGCGCTGGTGACGGAAGTAGCGGTCGTACAGGCGGCGGTAGGCGCCGTCGCGGGCCAGCTGGGTCGCGTGATCGCCCTGCTCGACGATCCGTCCGCCGTCGACGACGACGATCGTGTCGGCCTTGCGGACGGTGGGCAGCCGGTGGGCGACGACGATGACGGTCCGGCCCTTGGCGAGGGCGTCCAGGCCCTCCTGGATCTGAGCCTCCGTCAAGGGGTCGATGCTGGCGGTGGCCTCGTCGAGGATCAGCACCGGCGCGTCCTGGAGGAGGACCCGGGCGAGGGCGACGATCTGCCGCTGACCGGTGGACAGATTGCGTCCGCCCTCGTCGGTGGGGGTGTCCAGGCCCTGCGGGAGCTGGGCGAGCCAGTCGCCGCCCGCCACCGCGCGGGCGGCGGCCTCGACGTCCTCGCGCGTGGCGCCCGGGCGGCCGCGGGCGATGCTGTCCGCGACCGTCCCGGAGAAGAGGAACGGGGTCTGCGTCACCACGCCCAGGCAGCGCCGGTACTGCTCGATGTCCAGCGTGCGCACGTCCCGCCCGTCGACCTCGATGCGGCCTTCCTGGAACTCGTACGCCCGGGTGATCAGCCGCACGAGGCTGGACTTGCCGGCGCCTGTGTGTCCGACGAGCGCCACGGTGCGGCCCGCCGGGACGGCCAGGCTGACGCCCTCGAGGACGGGATCGCGCGAGTCGTAGCCGAAGCGGACGTCGCGCAGAGTGATCTCGCCGCGCAGCCGCGGGACGGGGAGGCTGCCCTGCTGACGCACCGCCGGCTCGCGGTCGATCAGCCCGAAGACCCGTTCCCCCGCGGCCAGGCCCTGCTGGAGCCGGCTCCAGAAGGAGGCGATGGAGGTGAGCGGCGACCAGAACAGGGCCGGCGCCTCCAGGAACAGCACCCATTCGCCCGCCGACACGCTGCCGGTGTGCACGCCATGACCGCCCACCAGGACCACGGCGACCGTGCCCAGACCGGTCAGCGAGATGAGCAGCGGAAAGATGCCGCTGAACATGCGGTTCAGCCGGACGCTCGCACGGAACCAGCGCCGGTTGACCTCGTCGAGTCCGGCCTGCGCGGCCTGCTGATGGCTGTGGTTGCGCGTCACGGCGATACCGCGCAGGGTCTCCTGCACATAGCCGTTGACCTCGGCCAGCGCCTCCTGCTGCCGCAGGGAGGCGCTGCGCGCTGCCCGCCGGAAGGCGAGGCTGACGGCGACGACGACCGCGGCGACCAGCGCCGTGACCAGGGCGAGCGGCACGTTGATCAGGAACAGCGCGGTCAGCAGGACGGCGATCATCAGGACCTGCCCGAGCAGGCTGAGCACCAGCGTGATCAGCATCGCGAAGGTTTGCGCGTCGTTGGTGACACGGCTGACGACGGCTCCGCTCGGGTGGGAGTCGTGGAAGGCCATGTCCTGGCGCATGGCTGCCTCGAACACGCGGAGGCGCAACCCCAGGACGACGTCGTGGACGAGGGTTCCCGCGGTCCGCTCCTGGAGGAAGGTGAACAGCCAGGCGATCGTGCCCGAGGCGAGAACGGCCGCCACCAGCCAGGACACCTGGCCGCTGCCGTCGTCGCCCAGGGCGGAGTCGACGGTTCTGGCCAGCAGCAGGGGCACGGCACTGCCGGCCGTCGCGGCGACCACCACGGCGAACGCCACGAAGGCCACGGTGCCGCCTCTGCCGCGGAAGTACGGGGCGATACGGCGGGCGAGTTCGCGGTCGCCGTAGTGGCGGTCGTGACCGACCGCGTCGATGCCGTCCAGCAGATGCGCCATCAGCGGCTCTCCTTCTCGGCGTCCAGGGTGCGCGGGCCCGGCACCGGCTCGTCCAGGTAGGGCGTGAAGATCCGTCGGTAGACCGGGCAGTTGCGCAACAGCTGCTCGTGGGTGCCCTGGCCGGCGATCCGGCCGGCGTCCAGCACGAGGATGTGGTCCGCGGCGCGGATGCGGGACAGCCGGGCGGTGACGAGGAACGTGGTGCGACCGGCCGCCGCCTGCCGCATGGCCCGCTGGAGTTCGTGCTCGGTGACGGCGTCGACGGCGCTGGTCGCGTCGTCGACGGCGAGGATGCGCGGGTCGGTCACCAGCGCGCGGGCGATGGCCAGGCGCTGGCGCTGCCCGCCGGACAGGGTGACCCCGCGTTCGCCGAGGACGGTGTCGTAGCCGTGTTCGGTCGCCGTGATGAAAGCGTGGGCCTGCGCCGTACGGGCCGCGGCCTCCAGCCGGGCACGGCCGGCGCCGCGCTCGGCACCCAGCGCGAGGTTCTCGGCGATGGTGCGGGAGAACAGCACCACGTCCTGTTCGACGACCGCGATCTGGGAGCGCAGCGACCCGGTGTCCCCTTCGGTTGTGGGGACCCCGTCGATCGACACCCGCCCCGCGTCGGGGACGTAGGTGCGGTTCAGCAGGTGCAGCAGGGTGGACTGCCGCTGCCGGTGGCACCGACCACGGCGACCGTGCTGCCGGCGGGCACCCGGAACGACACGTCGCACAGCACCGGCCTGCCCGGTTCGTAGCCGAAGGTGACGTGCTCCATGGCGACGTCGCCCGTGATCCGCGCGGTATGGGTGCCGCCGCGCTCGTCCTCGTCGTCCGGGGCGTCGGCGACCTCCTTGATGCGCTGTGCCCCGGCCAGACCGAGATGGATGAGTCCCATGCTGAACGAGGCCAGCTGGGTGGGCGCCCGCAGCGCGCTCATCAGTCCCAGGACGGCCACGAGTTCACCGATGGTCAGCGAGCCGCCGCGCAGCAGGATCACGGAGTGCACCAGGGCGCCCGCGGTGGCCAGGGTCAGCAGCAGCGGGGGCAGGGACAGCGCCTGGGTGCGGATCTGGCGCAGGGAGGCGTCCCGGCAGGCGGTGGCCAGCTCGGCGAACCGGGCGCGCTCGTGGTCCGCGCTGCCGGTCGACTCGACCACTTCGACACCGGCGATGCTCTCGGTCGCCTGGGCGGTCATGTCGCCGAAGCGCTCGCGGGCCAGGTCCGACACGGGTTCCAGCCGCCGCCCGTGTTCGACGAGCGCCAGCGCGAACAACAGGACGAACAGGACGGGGGAGAGCAGCAGCCGGGGGTCGATGAAGGCGATGAAGACGACCGGCATCAGCACGTTCAGCGCCAGGTCGACCGCCATGTCGTAGCCGGGCGACACCATCAGGTTCAGCGACTCGGCGTCGCCGGTGGCGCGGGCGGACAGATCGCCGATCCGGCGTCGGTTGAACCAGCCCTGACTCTTGCGGAGCAGGCTCGCGAAGACCCGGGCGCGGGCATCGCGTTCCAGCCCGCTGGCGAACGCCTCCAGGCAGTAGGTGGCGACGATGCCGCCGACCGCCCGGACGATCACGAGCGCCAGCAGACCGGCGACGACGGCGTGGAATGCGGCCCGGTCGGGTGCGGTGCCGCCGTGTTCGAGGACCGCGTCGAAGGCCAGGCCGACGGTCAGGGGGATTGCCGCGTTCAGCGACTGCCAGACGAGACTGCCCAGCAGATGGAGGGCGATGTACGGGCGGAACGGCCGCATCCGCGCCAGCAGCCATCGGCGGACGCCCGGGGGCGCGCCGCGCGGACCGGCGCCGCTCGTCTCCTCCGTGGCGGCCGGATCCTTCCCCACGGGGACGGTCTCGGCGGTCATCGGCACTCCTTCTGCGGGGTCGGGCGGCCGGATCGCATCCGAACCGGCGGGCTTCGAAAAAGCGGTCGGCCGTGATTTTCGGCCAGTATTTTTCGCATTCTGCGGCTTCCGCGGCGCAGGGTTTTCCGGCCCGGCGCGCAAATGTCACCGGGGCGCCGATGGGCAGCAAGGGAAGCGCGGGTGGCGGTCAGTCGGCCGTCGATGTGCCGAGCAGGCGTGCCGCGGGGGGGGGCGCCGGCGCGGCACCGGCTCAGGTGTGGCGCCGGTGCGCGGTGAGGCGGCGCGGCCGGGTGGCGGCATGCCCGGCCGGACCTGCATCATCCCTGTTCAGGTGGCATACCGGTGGTGTCCTGGGGCGCGTTCGAGTGGTGTTCGTCGGGGGCCCGCCGCGATGCGGTGGGGGTGCGGGCCTGCCGCGGCATGGAAGCTACTTGTTTTTCGCGAAAAACGAAAGCCTGCCCTGGGAGGGGCGAAAAACCATGGGTGTGTGAAAACTGAAAAACAAAAGTGCCGGTGTATGTCCCCGGGCATTGTCTTGATGATCCCGCCGTCCCGGGGCGGTCGGGTGAAACGGTTGATCCGCGACGATTCCTCTGGGTACCGTCAGAATGATTGTTGAAACCGCCCCCCGGGGGGATCGCTCGGCTGTGTGCCCGGCGGCGGCCTTGCGCAGCCGGCGGCGCCCGTGCTCCGGACCAGGTGATCGGACTGGCCCGCCGATCAGGCGAAGGGCGATGCGAGCGGGCCGCTGCGGGCTGAGGGGACGTGGGCGGTACGGCGCCGGCGGCGCGCGGAACGCCTGGAGCTCCTTGTGCACCGAGCCCCCGCCGGGGGCCGCCGGGGTGGCGCGGCCTGTCCGGCGAGGGCTGGGTGTCCTGCTCGGAGGGCGGAGACTGCGTCAGAGGGCGGAGACGTAGTAGCGCTCCACGGTCATGCGGGCGTTGGCCGAGGCTCCGGTGCGGCTGCCGGTGGTCTCCCTGGCCAGCGTGTAGAAGGAGTCGACGTAGTCGGGGTCGTCGGTCCACCACGAGGCGGGCATCGCGTCGATGATCGCGTCGACGAGCGGGATGTACGCGCCCTGGTCGGTGATGGTCAGCAGCGCCGCGGCGAGCGCCTTGGCGAGCGAGGAGTAGTTGGTGTCGCCGTCGTCCTCCATGAGGACGGCGTCGGCCAGGTTGTACTTGTAGTTCGACCAGTTGACGAGGATCTGGCCGGGGTAGTAGGTCGTGTCCTCCTCGTCGAGGTACGGCATGGTGACCGTGTCGACGCGGACCTTGCCGTCGGTGCCGAAGCCGGTGACGAGGGCGAAGACCTCGGCGTCGCCCTTGAACCAGGGCTCCTTGAGGTCCGCCGCGCGGATGGACGTGATGCGGGTGGTCCAGAACCCGGTGGACCCGGCCGAGGCGGGACCGGCCGCACCGGCCGAAGACGGGCCGGTCTTCCGGGCGCTCGGGGTGCCCAGCCCTTGGGCGGCCAGCTCCTTGTCGATCACCTCGAGGCCGGCGGCGAGGGCCTTCTGCCCGTCCACGCCGACGACGTAGACCGGCCGCTCCGGCGCCTTGTGCGCGTCCAGTTGGTGCGCATTGCCCGCGGTGTCGTAGGCGATGACCACGTCGGCGTCGTCATCGGCCGGCGCCGACGCGACCAGCGGTGCAGTGCTGGTGAGCGCAGGCTCGCTCACCGGTTTTCCGGTGAGGCGGACCCGCAACAGGGACCCGGCGTCCGTGCCGGCGAGCCCCTTGGCCTCGGCGATGTCCGTCTCCGCCGCGACGAGGGTCCTCCGGAGGCCTTCGGCCGGCTTGGCGGCGGACTTGGCGGTCAGGGCCAGCAGGTCCACCTCCTCGTCCGCGAGGGCCGCCTTCGCCACCTGCTTGTGCCAGGCGGGCTCGGCGAGCGAACGGGCCAGGGCGCGTGCCGTCGCCTTCTCGATGGAGGCGACCGGCGAGGTCGCGGCGGTGACCGGGGCCGTGGCTGTGGGGGTGGGGGCGTCGGCGGCCCCTGCGGTTCCCTGAAGGGTGGTCAGGGTCAGGCCGCTCAGGGCGAGTACGGTGAGCGCCGCGCGGAGCTGTCTCTCTGCGAACACCATGTCCTCCAGACAAGGGGGGTCGCCCGGTACCGGGCATGTCGGAGATACCGCTGTGCGGCGCACAGCGGGACGTGCTCGTACGAGTGCGGCGCCATTGTGGACGATTCTTGTCTACACGGATAGATGACCTGCCGGTGATTGATGCGCGGACGTGACGGTCTGCCGGGAAAATCCCGCGGGGGATGAACGGGCGGGCGTCGATGCGCAGTTGGGTCACCCGCAGGGCGGCGGGGGCGGGTGTGCCGGGCGGTGAGGTGCTCGCCGGCTCCCGGGCGAAGGGGGACGGGGCTGTCGGCGGGGGTGCGGGACGGGGCGGTCGGCATCCCCGCGCGCGCCCTCTCACGCGGTGGCCAGTGCGACCTCCGTCGATTTCATCAGCGCGACGACGGACGTGCCGGGCTCCAGTCCGAGGTCGGTGACCGCGTCCTTGGTGATCGCCGCGGTCAGTTCGTCGGCGCCGACGGTGATCTTGACGGACGCCATGGCGCCGCCGGTGGTGACGCCGGTGACCGTGCCGGGCAGCTGGTTGCGGATGGACAGGCCGGGCACCGGTCCGGTGGCCAGTGCGACCTCCGTCGACTTCACCAGCGCGCGCACGGCGGATCCCTCGGCGAGCCCGAGGTCCTTGACGGACTCCGCGGTGACGGCGGCGGTGAGCTCCCGGCCCCCGTCGAGGCGCACCTTGACCGTCGCCATGACCTCGCCCGGCGTGATGGAGGTGACGGTGCCGGGGATCTGGTTGCGGATGCTCAGGCTCATGACGGATGACCTCGCCGGAAGGTGTGGATATGTCCTGGTTCTGTCCTGCTGGGGGCCAACCGTAGTCGTGGCCGGCCACGGCCGGGCGCAATGCCGCCGTCGCGTTGCGCTGCCCAGGGCGTGCGGGAACAGTGGGGCACGAACAGAGAGGCACGAACAGGGGGCACGGGGGCACGAACAGGGGGGCACGAACAGAAGGGGGTGCCGGACGGGGCGTCCTCAGACGGGGTAGGCGTGGGTCTGCGTCGCCTTCACCGCCGCCCAGACCTCCGCGCCCGGGTAGAGGTCCAGTTCCGCGGCGGCGACGGTGGTCAGGTCCGCGGCCAGGGGCAGCTCACCCGTGAGCACGGCGCGGATCTGGTCGCCGTGGGTCTCCAGGCCGCCGACCTCGCAGCGCCAGAGGTTGCGGGCGCTGGAGCCGGTGGGGCGGTCCCGGTGGAGGGTGACCGCGTTGGGCGGGAAGGCGACGTAGACCGGTCCGGTCAGGGCCTCCGTGGTGGTGAGGAGCGGGCCGGTGTCGAGACGGACGGTGTGGCCGTCGGCCTTGCCCCGGTAGAGATTCAGGCCGACCAGCTGGGCGATGTAGTCCGTGCGGGGGTGGCGGGCGATGTCGGACGGGCTGCCCTCCTGGACGATGCGGCCCTCCTCGACGACGACCAGACGGTCGGCGAGCACCATGGCGTCCAGCGGGTCGTGCGTGACCAGGACGGCGACGGCCTCGAAGTCCGCCAGATGGCGCCGGAGCTGGGCGCGGACCTCCAGGCGCGTGCGGGCGTCGAGCGCGGCGAGCGGCTCGTCGAGCAACAGCAGGCGCGGATGGGTGGCGAGCGCGCGGGCCAGGGCGACCCGCTGGGCCTGGCCGCCGGAGAGCTTGCGGGGTTTGGCGCCGGCGTGGGCGGCAAGCCCCAGGCGGTCCAGCCACGCGGCGGCCTGCGCTCGGGCCGCTGCCTTGGACGCGCCCTGGCAGCGCGGGCCGAAGGCCACATTGTCCAGGGCGGTCAGGTGCGGGAAGAGCAGGTAGTCCTGGAAGACGACGCCCACGGGGCGCGACTCGGGCGGTGTGCGCTCCAGCGCCACGCCGTCCAGCCGCAGATGACCCTCGGTGAGCGGCATCAGGCCGGCGAGCGCGCGGAGGGCGGTGGTCTTGCCGGCGCCGTTGGGGCCGAGCAGGGCCACCACCTCGCCGGGGGCGACGGTCAGCGTGACGTCGAGACGGAAGGCCGCCCCGCCGCCGGGCCGGGTGCCGCGTTCGACGACGAGGCGCGCATCGAGTCCGTCCGCGCGGAACCCGGCACGTGCTTCTTCGGCGGCGGCGCCGTGGTTCCCGGTCATCCCGCTGCCACCCATCGGTCGCGCAGCGCGGCCAGCACGGCGATGGAGACGGCCAGCAGGACGAGACTGAGGGCGATGGCGGCCTCCGGATCGCTCTGCAGGGCCAGGTAGACGGCGAGCGGCATGGTCTGGGTACGTCCCGGGAAGTTGCCGGCGAAGGTGATCGTCGCGCCGAACTCGCCGAGCGCCCGCGCCCAGGCCAGCACCGCGCCGGCTGCGATGCCCGGGGCGATCAGGGGCAGCGTGACGCGGCGGAAGGCGGTGAAGCGGGAGGCGCCCAGGGTGGCGGCGGCCTCCTCGTAACGGGGGTCTGCGGCGCGCAGCGTGCCCTCGACGCTGATGACGAGGAACGGCAGGGCGACGAACGCCTCCGCGACCACGACCCCGGCGGTGGTGAACGGCAGTGTGATCCCGAACCACGAGTCCAGCCACTGCCCGACGATGCCGTTGCGGCCGAGCGCCATCAGCAGCGCCACACCGCCGACCACCGGCGGCAGGACGAGGGGGAGCGTGACGAGGGCCCTCACCAGTCCACGTCCGGGGAACTCGACGCGGGCCAGCAGCCAGGCCAGCGGCACTCCGACGACCAGGCTCACCGCGGTCGCGGCGGTGGCGCAGATCAGGGACAACTGCAGCGCCTGCCAGACCTGTGCGCCGGCCAGCAGCCCGGGCAGGCTGTGCCACGGGGTCCGCACCAGGAGGCCGGCCAGCGGCACGAGCAGGAACGCCAGGCCGGCCAGCGCGGGCAGCAGCAGCGGCAGCGGCACGCCCCGGCCGTCTCCCGTCCGGATGCGCAGGCGCCGCCCGTCCCGCAGGGTGCCGGGTGCGGCGCCGGCCTTGTCGGTGGGGGTCACGGCTGGAGGAACCCGGCCTCGGTGAGAACCCTCTGGCCCTCGGGGGACTGCACGAGCTCGATGAATGCCTTCGCGGCCACGGGGTTGGAGGCGTCCTCGAGCACGGTGACGGGGTAGTCGTTGACGGCGCCGGCCGCCTCGGGGAACTCCACGCCCTCCACCTTCTCGCCTGCCGCCTTCACATCGGTCCGGTAGACGACCGCCGCGTCGGCCTCCTTCAGCACCACCTTGGTGAGGGCGGACTTGACGTCCTCCTCGTACGAGACCGGCGTCAGCTCGAGCTTGCTCGCGTCGAGGGCCTTCTGGGCGGCGGCGCCGCACGGCACCGTCTTGTCGCAGAGCACGACCTTCAGGTTTGGGTCGGTGAGGTCTTTCAGGGAGCCGATTTTGTCGGGGTTGCCCGGCAGGGTCGCGATCTGCAGCCGGTTGCGGACGAAGGTGGCCGGCGTCCCGGAGGCGTCCCCGGCGTCCGTGACGATCTTCATCGTCCTGGGGCTCGCCGAGGCGAACACGTCCGCCGGTGCCCCGCCGGTGATGCTCGCGGCGAGGGAGTCGCTGCCGCCGAAGCTGAAGGTGACCTTGGTGCCGGGGTGCTGCCGCTCGAACTCCCTGCCCAGCTTCTCGAAGCTCTCCTTCAGTGAGGCGGCGGCGAAGACGGTGACGTCACCGGTGACCTTGCCCGGGTCCGAGCCCCCGGCGGATGCCGGGGAGTCCGGCTCCGCCGCAGCGGAGCCGCCGGAGGACGAACAGGCGCTCAGGGCCAGCAGCGCGGCGACACCGGCGCCGGCCGCGTGCAGGGTCCGGTGGTTCCGGTGGTTCCGGCGCACGGTACGGGTCATGACGAATCCACTCCCTCTGGTCCTGACGGACTCACTCACCCCTGGTCCTCCCGGACCACCAGCGTCACCACCCGCCGGTACGGTCCGGCCCGTCCGCTCTCCGGCCCCGTGGGTGTGCCTGAGCCGATAATACTGTCGCAGATGCAAGGAAAAAGTCAGCTGTCTCTTTGCATGAGCGGGCATGATGATGGGTGTGAGGCGGCATGTGCGTTTGTGCTGGACTGCATGCCGGTCCGGTCATCCGGAGGTGGTGGTCGGCTCGCGTGAGCATGACAACACCCGCGGCACCGGTTCCCCGGGCACTCGGGCACTCCGGAGAACCCGCGCCGCTCATCCACCTGGCCGCGTGACACCCGCGACCACGCGACTGCGTGACTGCACGATCACGCGGCGACTGCACGACCACGCGAGCGCGCGGCCTCACGGCCACATCGGTTCGTGGCTCCAGCCGCCCGCCCCGGCCGCATCCCTGCGGTACACCGCCCGGTGGTGGACCCGGTCGGGACTCGCCTGCCAGAACTCCACCTCGGTGGGGGAGACGGCGTACAGGGTCCAGTCCGGCGGACACGGCACCTCGCCGGGGTGGACCGTGCCGAGGCGCACGAACTCGGCCAGTGCGCTGTGCCGGCCGGTGAGCGGTCCCGGCCGGTCAGGCGGGCGGCGAGGCGGGAGCTGCGGTTGCGCTCGGCGAAGTCGCGCTCGGAGGCGGCGCGGTCCTGCTCGGCGGCGGTCCCCACGCCCCGCACCTGCTGTCCGGTGGCGGGCCAGTAGAAGTGGGCCGCCACATGCGGATTCGCCGTGATCTCCAAGCCCTTGCGGCTGCTTGCGGGCGTCACGAAGTACAGCTGACGGTCGTCGATGTCCTTGACGAGCAGAACCCGGCTGGACGGAACGCCGGCCGGACCGACCGTGCAGAGACTCATCGCATGGGGCTCCGGCTGTCCCGCGGCATGTGCAGCGAGGATCCATTCCGCGATCATCGGGATTGGATTGTCCGGGAGATCCTTCTCCCGGAACTCGGCTGCCGGCAGGTCCGCGAAGACCGGTATTGATCTGAGTTGTCCGCGTATCGCCTCATTCACATGCCAGGACTCCACCCGTGGGAAACCCGTTGCGAGGCGTGCTCTGTTCCACCGGTTCCACCCGTTCCACCGCTCGCCGTGCCCGTGCCTGGGCGCCGCCGTGCCCGACCGAATCGTGGAACGCCGGGACTTCCGAAGTGATGACGCTTCACTCCGGGCGGAGGGTTCGCGGACGGGGGCTCAGACACGGCCTTCAGCGCTTCCTCCGCCAGGTGTTCACCACCGGCGCGGGGGCCGGAACGCCCGGAAGCGGTCGTAGGACCGCTGCCGGCAGGAGCAGGCCCGGCCGCACCGCGCGGCCGGTCGTGGGTGCGAGCGGCGAGCGCCGGTCACCGCTCGCACCCACGACGCGTTGCCGCGCCTGACGTCCGCCGCCCAGGCGCCGGCCGGGTCAGCTTCCGACCGCCTCCGTCATGGTGTCTGTGGGGGCGAGGTTGCCTTCCATGTCGACCCAGGTGTGGTGCCAGGCGTGGCCGGTTTCGGGGCCGTGTTGCCAGGTGTGGGTGGTGTGGCCGTGGGGGTCGCGGGCGAAGACGGCGAGGGAGCCGTTGGGGTTGAGGACGACGGAGGGGTCGTCGGTGAGGTGTCCGCCGAGGGGGGTCCAGGCGGACCAGGGGCCGCCGGTGGTGTTCTGCCAGCGGTGGTGGAGTTGGTTGTCGGTGCCGCGGGCGAAGACGACCATGCCG
>Ga0207873_1002412_pt1 | contig 15397 bp, 14 predicted proteins | sample BGWIniCompost_FD_187373 | JGI IMG/M metagenome (GOLD analysis project Ga0207873, IMG submission 187373) | Cellulose adapted compost microbial communities from Newby Island Compost Facility, Milpitas, CA, USA - BGW Initial Compost (SPAdes)... ...
GCACCCTGCGCCGAGCCGCCCGCCTGACCGGGGGAGGCACCGGGCCCGCCGGCCTGGGCGCCCTTCGGCGGCACCAGTTCACCCACCGGCTCGACCTTCCCGGCCGCCTCGAACCCCCAGTCGAACAGCTTCGCGGTCTCCTTGTAGACCTCGTTGTGGCCGTCCTTCTCCGGGTTCATCACGGTGACCAGCAGCACCCGGCCGTCGCGCTCGGCGACCCCGGTGAAGGTGGCGCCGGCGTTGGTGGTGTTGCCGTTCTTCACCCCGGCGATGCCCTTGTAGACCGGCAGGCCGGCGTCTCCGGTCAGCAGCCGGTTGGTGTTCTGGATCTCGAAGGACTCCCGGACCTTCTTGCCCTTCTTGTTCTTCTTCGTCTCGCCCGGGAACTTCGCGCGGACCGTGGAGGCGTACTCGCGGAAGTCCTTCTTCTGCATCCCGGAACGGGCGATCAGGGTCAGGTCGTACGCGGAGGACACCTGCTTGGGCGCGTCGTAGCCGTCCGGGCTGACCACATGCGTGTCGAGGGCCTGCAGTTCCTCGGCATGCTTGTTCATCTCGGCGACCGTCGGCTCCACGCCGCCGTTCATGGCGGACAGCACGTGCACGGCGTCGTTGCCGGAGCGCAGGAACACGCCCAGCCACAGGTCGTGGACGGTGTAGGTCTCGTCCTCCTTGATGCCGACCATGCTGGAACCTGGGCCCACCCCGGCCAGGTCGGAGAGCTTCACCTTGTGCTTGGCGGTCTTCGGCCACTTCGGCAGCAGGGTGTCCGCGAACAGCATCTTCAGGGTGCTCGCCGGGGCCAGCCGCCAGTGCGCGTTGTGCGCGGCGAGCACCTCGCCCGACTCGGCGTCGGCGACGATCCAGGACCGCGCCGATATCCCCTTCGGCAGCACCGGCACACCCGGGGCCGGATTGACCTGGGTGCCGGGCTCGGCGAGCCGGGCACCGCCCACGGCCGACATCTTCGCCGGGGGCTTCGCCGACGGGGTGGTGCCGGGGCTCGGACTGGCAGCGGCGGCGGGCGCGGTCAGCGCGGCGGACACGAGAAGGGCGGAGGCGACCACCAGCGATCGCCGCAAGGTTGTCTTGGGTGCGGGCACGACCGGAAACGTACCTGCCGCCCCCGCCGCCGTCCCCACCCGGGCCCCACCCCGGGCGAGGAACCCGGCCCGCCCCGGCGATACTGGACGCATGCTGTGCACATCCGGGGGACACCCTCCGGACCCCCGGGCGACCGAGGGTGCCCGGCGCTGTGACGAAAGGTCTTCTCTGGTGAAACTCAGCCGCCCCGTGTCCTGGTTCCTGCTCGCCTTCGGGGTGTGGAGCTGGGTCATCTGGATCACTTTCGTCAGAAACCTGGTCAAGGACAGCAGCGGTCTGGCCTTCGACGGCGGCGAGCCCACGGCGTACTTCTGGGTGCACCTGCTGCTGGCCGTCGTCTCCTTCGTATTGGGGACGGTGATCGGGGTCATCGGGTTGCGCGGACTGCGCGCACTGAGCCGGACGTCACCGACGTCCTGACCGGAAACAGGGGAACTGGACGCCATGGCCGTCGTGTTCGTGCTCATCGTGCTGCTCGTGCTGGCCGTCCTGGTGACGGGCAACTGGTACGTGTGGCGCCGCCTGTTCCGGGACACCACCAGCGGTCCGGGTGCGGTGCGCCGCGCGGGCGCGGTGGCGATCGCCGGCGGCTGGGCCCTGACCGTCGGCGCGCTGGTCGCCGAGCGGGCCGGGGCCCCGTTCCGGCTCCAGCAGACCCTGGCCTGGCCCGGCTTCCTGTGGCTGGCCCTCTCCCTGTACCTGCTCCTCGCCGTCCTGGCGGGCGAACTCGTACGGCCCGTGCTGCGCAGGGTGCTGGAGCGCCGGGCGCGCCGGCGGGCGGCCGTACCGGCGCCCGCGCCGGAGCCCGCCTCGATACCGGCAGGCACCGCCCCGGCCCCCGCGGGGGAGGCCGACGACCCGGACGCCCCGGACAGCGCGGCCGGCTCCGGCGACTCCGCCGAAGCGGGCACCGCGGCCTCCGGCACCCCCGCCGGCCCGTCCCGCCGCCTGTTCGTCTCCCGGGTCGTCGGCGGGGCCGCCGCTGCCGCCGCCGTGGCCACCGTCGGCTACGGCACGTACGGCGTTCTGCGCGGCCCGAAGGTGAAGCGGATCACCGTGCCGCTCGCCAAACTGCCCCGCGCCGCCCACGGTTACCGGATCGCTGTGGTCAGCGACATCCATCTGGGACCGCTGCTCGGGCGCGGCTTCGCGCAGAAGGTCGTCGACACCATCAACGCCACCCAGCCCGACCTGATCGCCGTCGTCGGTGACCTGGTGGACGGCAGCGTGAAGGACCTCGGCCCGGCCGCCGCACCCCTCGCCCGGCTCAGGGCACGCCACGGCGCCTTCTTCGTCACCGGCAACCACGAGTACTTCTCCGGCGCCGAGCAGTGGGTCGAGGAGGTCCGCAGGCTCGGCCTGCGCCCGCTGGAGAACGCCCGCACGGAACTGCCGCACTTCGACCTCGCAGGCGTCAACGACGTGGCCGGCGAGGACGAGGGCCAGGGCCCCGACTTCGCCCGCGCCCTCGGCGACCGGGACCGCGGGCGTGCCTGCGTGCTGCTCGCCCATCAGCCGGTGCAGATCCACGAGGCCGTCGACCACGGCGTCGACCTCCAGCTCTCCGGCCACACCCACGGCGGCCAGCTGTGGCCCGGCAACCTCGTCGCCTCCGGCGCCAACCCCACCCTGGCCGGACTGGAGCGCTACGGCGACACCCAGCTGTACGTCACCCGGGGCGCCGGCGCCTGGGGGCCGCCCACCCGCGTGGGCGCCCCCTCCGACATCACGGTCGTCGAACTGGCCTCCCGCCGGGCCTGACAGCACGGGGGAAGCAACGGCAGGCACACGGACTCGCGGCGGTCCGAGCGGCAGCGGCCCGGCCGTCGCCGGTACCGGTTCCGCTCGGTCCCGGCCCTCGGTGCGCCTGTGCGAAAGGGCCCCGTCTCCCGAAGGAGGACGGGGCCCTTTCGGAGCCATGGTGCCGTCGGCTCAGTAGCGGCGGGTGATCAGGGCTCGCTTGACCTCGGCGATGGCCTTGGTGACCTCGATACCGCGCGGGCAGGCGTCCGTGCAGTTGAAGGTCGTGCGGCAGCGCCACACGCCGTCGCGGTCGTTGAGGATCTCCAGGCGCTGCTCGCCCGCCTCGTCACGCGAGTCGAAGATGAAGCGGTGCGCGTTGACGATGGCGGCCGGGCCGAAGTACTGGCCGTCGTTCCAGAACACCGGGCAGGAGGTGGTGCAGGCCGCGCACAGGATGCACTTGGTCGTGTCGTCGAAGCGCTCGCGGTCCTCGGCGGACTGCAGACGCTCGCGCGTCGGCTCGTTGGTGTCCTTCGTGATCAGGAAGGGCATCACGTCCCGGTACGCCTGGAAGAACGGTTCCATGTCCACGACCAGGTCCTTCAGGACCGTCAGGCCCTTGATGGGCTCGATCGTGATCGGCTTCTCCGGGTTGATGTCCTTGATCAGCGTCTTGCACGCCAGACGGTTCTTGCCGTTGATCCGCATGGCGTCGGAGCCGCAGATGCCGTGGGCGCAGGAGCGGCGGAAGGTCAGCGTGCCGTCCAGATCCCACTTGATCTTGTGCAGACCGTCGAGGACCCGCTCCTTGGGGTCGATCTCGAACTGGAAGTCCTCCCAGGTCGCCTCCGCCGAGACCTCCGGGTTGAACCGGCGGACCCGGAAGGTGACCGTGATGTACGGGGACTCGGCGGAAGAGGGCCCGGGCGCGCCGGCCGCGTCCTTGTCCAGAACAGGGGTAGCCATCAGTACTTACGCTCCATCGGCTGGTAGCGGGTCTGGACGACCGGCTTGTAGTCCAGACGGACGGTCTCGGTGCCGTCGGCGCCGACCTCGCGGTACGCCATGGTGTGGCGCATGAAGTTGACGTCGTCGCGGTTCGGGTAGTCCTCGCGGTAGTGACCGCCGCGCGACTCCTTGCGGGCGAGGGCGGACACCGCCATGACCTCGGCGAGGTCCAGCAGGTTGCCCAGCTCGATCGCTTCCAGCAGGTCCGTGTTGAACCGCTTGCCCTTGTCCTGGATGGCGACGTTCTTGTAGCGCTCGCGCAGCTCGGCGATCTTCTCGACCGCCGTCTTGATGGTCTGCTCGGTGCGGAACACCATCACATTGGCGTCCATGGTCTCCTGCAGCTCCCGGCGGAGCTGGGCGACCCGCTCGTTGCCGGTGGAGGTGCGCAGCCGCTCGATCTGCTCGGCGACGAAGGACTCCGGGTTCTCCGGCAGCTCCACGAAGTCGGCGCTCTGCGCGTACTCGGCCGCCGCGATACCGGCCCGCTTGCCGAACACGTTGATGTCCAGCAGCGAGTTGGTGCCCAGGCGGTTGGCGCCGTGCACGGAGACGCAGGCGACCTCACCGGCCGCGTACAGGCCGGGGACGACGGTGGTGTTGTCCGCCAGCACCTCGCCCTGGACGTTGGTCGGGATGCCGCCCATGGCGTAGTGCGCGGTCGGCTGGATCGGGATCGGGTCCGTGTAGGGCTCGATGCCGAGGTAGGTGCGCGCGAACTCGGTGATGTCCGGCAGCTTGGCGTCCAGCTGCTCCGGCGGCAGGTGGGTGAGGTCCAGGTAGACGTGGTCGCCCTCGGGACCGCAGCCGCGGCCCTCGCGGATCTCCGTGTAGATGGAGCGGGAGACGACGTCGCGGGAGGCGAGGTCCTTCATGACCGGCGCGTACTTCTCCATGAAGCGCTCGCCGTCCTTGTTGCGGAGGATGCCGCCCTCACCGCGGGCGCCCTCCGTGAGCAGGATGCCCATGCGCCAGATGCCGGTCGGGTGGAACTGGAAGAACTCCATGTCCTCCAGCGGGATGCCCCGCCGGTACACGGCCGCCTGGCCGTCACCGGTCAGGGTGTGCGCGTTGGAGGTCACCTTGAAGAACTTGCCGCAGCCGCCGGAGGCGTAGATCACGGACTTCGCCTGGAAGATGTGGATCTCGCCGGTGGCCAGCTCGTAGGCCACCACGCCGGCGGACCGCTTGATGCCGTCCGTCTCGGTGATCAGCTGGTCCAGGACGTAGAACTCGTTGAAGAACTCCACGCCCTCCTTGACGCAGTTCTGGTACAGCGTCTGGAGGATCATGTGGCCGGTGCGGTCGGCCGCGTAGCAGGAGCGGCGGACCGGGGCCTCGCCGTGGTTGCGGCTGTGACCGCCGAAGCGGCGCTGGTCGATGGTGCCGTTCGGGGTGCGGTTGAACGGCAGGCCCATCTTCTCCAGGTCGAGGACGGAGTCGATGGCCTCCTTCGCCAGGATCTCGGCGGCGTCCTGGTCGACCAGGTAGTCACCGCCCTTGACCGTGTCGAAGGTGTGCCACTCCCAGTTGTCCTCCTCCACGTTGGCCAGCGCGGCGGCCATGCCGCCCTGCGCGGCGCCGGTGTGGGAGCGGGTGGGGTAGAGCTTGGTCAGGACAGCGGTGCGGCTGCGCTTGGTCGCCTCGATGGCGGCACGCATACCGGCGCCACCGGCGCCGACGATGACGGTGTCGTACTTGTGGATCTTCATGATTCTCGCAGCCCCGTGCCTAGCGGATGTTCGGGTCGAAGGTGAAGATCACCAGCGTGCCCAGCAGGATGGTGAACACCGTGGCGGTGTAGAGCAGGCCCTTGAGCCACAGCCGGGTGTTCGGCCGCTCGGCGTAGTCGTTGATGACCGTGCGCAGGCCGTTGGCGCCGTGCAGCATCGCGAGCCACAGCATCAGCAGGTCCCAGACCTGCCAGAACGGCGAGGCCCAGCGGCCCGCCACGAAGGCGAAGCCGATCTTGGACACGCCGCCGTCCAGCACCAGCTGGATCAGCAGGTGGCCGATGACCAGGACGACCAGCACCACACCGGACAGGCGCATGAAGAGCCAGGCGGCCATCTCGAAGTTGCCGCGGGTGGTCTTCGGGGTCTTCTTCGTCCGCTTGCGCGGGGGCTCGATGACCGGCGCCGGGTTGTCGACGGAGTAGAGGGACTCGCCCTCGACGGGGCCGATGCCGGAGGCGGAGGTTTCAGTCGTGGACATTGGCGTCAGCTCCCGAACAGTTCACGAGCGGCGTGGCCGAGGACGGGGTAGATCGCCCCCAGCATCAGCACGACCCACACGGCGACGACGGTCCAGAGCATCTGCTTCTGGTACCGGGCCCCCTTGATCCAGAAGTCGACGGCGATCACACGCAGGCCGTTGAGCGCGTGGAAGAGGATGGCGGCGACGAGGCCGTACTCCAGCAGCGCGACGATCGGCGTCTTGTACGTGGCCACGACCTTGTCGTAGGCCTCCGGGGACACCCGCACGAGAGCGGTGTCCAGCACGTGAACGAACAGGAAGAAGAAAATGAGGACGCCGGTGACTCGGTGAGCCACCCAGGACCACATTCCTTCCCGGCCGCGGTACAGCGTTCCAGCCGGCACGGAAGTTTCCTCCGGGAGCGGGGATTGGGGCCGCGCCGGCTTGTCTGTCGGTCGGGCCCGGCCGGGTACGGTCCACCGGCCCCCAGCATCGTAGCCATCCGTCGGCGCGGCGCTCAGCGGGGGTCGGCGGGTGTGATCAAAGTGGCACGCTTCTGGGCTAGGGGAGCGGCTTGCGGGACGGTATGGACGGATTTGCGCCGGGCGTGGGCGTCAGCGGCTGGTCGCGCAGTCCCCGGCGCCCTTGAGGCAGCGGCGCAGACGGCCCCGGGCCAGGCGGCGCAGCTGCTCCGCGGCCACCAGGCGCTCCTCCTCGGGATCGTTGGCCAATCGTGACCGGATGTCGGCGAGGACCCGGTCCAGGCGCTCCTCGGCGGGTACCTCGTCCAGACAGATGACGAACGCATGTCCGAATCGTGCCTCGTAGGCCGCCTGTGCGGCGTTCAGGGCCGTGTGGGCGGCCGAGTAGGTGTCCTCCGGGAGGTCCGGCAGGGACTCGGCGGCCAGTGCCTCGGCGAGGTCGGCCGCGCCCAGGTCGTAGGCGGCCTCGTCGGCGGCGGCCAGCAGGGCGTCCGCGTCCGGGTAGGGGCGGTGGCCGGCGACGAGGCGGGCCCAGGTGCGGCTGTGCAGGCAGGCCAGAAGGGTGCGTTCCGCGATCTCGGGCGGGGCCGTGTTGAACAGGGTCAGCGGCGACGCGCCGCGGGACTGACCGGGTATGGCGACACGGCCGGGGAGGTCTGGGAGACGGTGCGCAGGCAGCGTGAGTCCTCGTGGGTGTCGCGTGTGGATCCGGTGGATGGTGTGAGGGTTGTGACATCACGTTATCGAGTGAGTCCACGAGGTGTCCGACCGATGCCCGAAATTCACTCGCACGGGAGAGTTTCAGAACAGCTCGGCGACGCCTGTCACCCGGATGGGCCTTAGGTTGGGCGGTGTGAGTCAGCACAGGCAGCAGGGGCAGCACCGGCGACGGACCACCGTGCAGCGGATCAAGCAGCGACGGGTGGCGGTGGTGGCGCTGACCGCCGCCGCGCTGGTCGCCGGGACCGGCGTCGGCCTCGGACTGTGGGCCTCCTCCGGTGACGACGGCGCCGCCGAGGGACCGGCCTCCGCCTCCGCCGGCGAGCGCCCCGAGGACTCCGGCGAGGCCGCGGGGACCACGCCCGGCGACCGCCCCAGCCCGAGCCCCACCCGCTCCTACCCGCTGTCCAAGGCGCCCCGCACCATACCCGCGGTCCGCGAGCACACCGCCGAACGCGGCCCCGGCTGGCGCCCGGCGCGCGGACACCGGGTGGTCGTGGACGACCCGGCCCTCGCCGACGAGGGCCGGCTGATAGCCGGCGAGCTGGGCCTGACCTACGCGGGGGAGAAGGACGACGAGAAGACCGGCGACGTGCGCCTGGTGCTCAACCGCGACGCCGGGGCGAACCCCGAGTCCTACACCATGACCGTGCGCGGCGGCCGGGTGACGGTCAGCGGCCCCGGCGAGGCCGGCGTCTTCTACGGCACCCGCACCCTCAAGCAGGCCGTCAAGGGCGCCGGCACCGCCCCCGAGGGCGTCGTGCGCGACGCACCCGCCAAGCCGCGGCGCGGGCTGTCGCTGGACATCGCCCGCAAGCACTACACCGCCGACTGGATCGAGGACCGGATACGCGAGCTCGGCGACCTGAAGTTCAACGAGCTGGGGCTGCACTTCTCCGACGACCAGGGCTTCCGCATCGAGTCCGACTCGCACCCCGAGGTGGTGTCCCGGGAGCACCTCACCAAGGCGCAGGTGAAGCGGATCGTCGACCTCGCCAGGAGCCGGCACATCACCGTGGTGCCCGAGATCGACTCGCCCGGACACCTGGGCGCGGTCATCGCGGCCCACCCGGACCTGCAGCTGCGCAACGCCGGCGGCGGTGCCGTGCGCGGGGCCATCGACATCTCGAAGGAGAAGTCCGCACGGATCGTCGACGAGCTGCTCGAGGAGTACGCCGGGCTGTTCCCCGGCAGCCAGTGGCACCTCGGCGGCGACGAGTACCAGGCCCTGGTGGTCTCCGACCCCGAGGCGTCCTTCCCGGGCCTGGCCGCCGCCGCGCGCGAGCGGTACGGCCCCGGCGCCACCGTCGAGGACCTGACCACCGGCTGGCTCAACGACCGCGCCGCCACCGTCCGCGCCAAGGGCCGCACCCCGCGCGCCTGGAACGACGGCTTCTTCCGCGGCGGCTCGGTGAAGGCCGCCAAGGACATCCAGGTCGCCTACTGGACCGGCAAGGAGATCGGCGCCCGGCAGCCCGTGGAGTACCTCGCCGAGGGCCGCAAGGTCGTCAACTACAACGACGAGTTCCTCTACTACGTCCTCGGCGAGCCGCTGACCTTCACCTACCCGACCGGGCAGCGCATCTACGAGCAGTGGACGCCGCGGGTGCTGCGCGGCACCACCGCCGTCCCCGAGCGCTACGACGCCCAGATACTCGGCGGCTCCTTCGCCATCTGGGGCGACCTGCCCCGCGCCCAGACCCAGGAGCAGGTCGCGGCCGGCATCCGGCTGCCGCTGCGGGCCACCGTCCAGAAGCTGTGGGACCCCGGCCGGCCGGAGCTGTCCTGGAACGAGTTCCGCGAGCTGGCCGGCCAGGTCGGCTGACCCCCGGGGTCCGCGGGCCCGCCGGTCCCGCACCCCCGCACCCCGTACGGGCGGATTGCCGCATCCGCCTGCGAACTGCCGTACGACTGTGGTGGTGTTCTGCTGAGCCGGAACCGAAACACCAGGGGGAACACCGACACATGGGCTTTTGGGGGTATTTCGTCGTGGGCCGCGCGGAGCGGCCGCTCGCCGGACTGGACGCGCTGTCCGGTGCCGCCCAGGGCATGACCCTGCGCACCTCGGCACCGGGCGGCTGGCAGGTGTGGGAGTACCCGAGCTCCGGAGCCGACATCGGGAACATGAACGACCTCGCCCGGGAGACCGGCGCGCCCGCGCTGTTCGGCTACGTCATGGACAGCGACTGCGTGGTGGTGGAGGCCGCCGCCCCCGAGAGCGGCGCCTGGACCACCTGCCTCGCCCGCTCCGCCATGGCCCGCCGCATCGCCGGCGGCGAGGAGGAACTCACCGTCGACGACTACTTCCTGGAACCCCGCGACGCCGCGGCGCGGGCCGTCGACTGGGCCGCCGAGGCGGGCCACACGGTGTCCGCCGACGACCTGGTGGAAGTGCTGTCCGCCGACCCCGACCCGGTGGCCGAAAACCTCTTCTTCCGGCTGCTCGACCGGCTCGGCGTGGTGCCCGAGTGACACTACTGGGCCGTCGCACGCAGTAAGGGGAAATGCGGGCTCCGTGAGGAAGACGGCCCGCCGGGGCCTCGCCAGGGGTCCGGGAAACCCGCTGAGGGAGGCGTGGATGAGCCTGGTGGAACGGATCGCACAGGCCGACGAGCTCGGGCTGGCCGTGAGCGGGTTGGCTTGTTTGGATCGGTGCGTACCCCTGCTGGGCGGTGACGACGAGGTGCTGCGCCCGCTCTGGGCGGGCCTCTCCGTGGACGCCGACCCGGGTGACTGGCCGGAGCAGCTGGCCAGGGTGCGCGACACGTTCGACCAGTGCGGCGGCGACGAGGCCGTCACCCTCGCCCACCGCATGCTGGAGGCCGCCCCGGCCGAGCGCTCGGCCGGGGACCTGCGGCCCTGGGCCGACGCAAGCTCCGTCGCCGCCCTGCGCATCCACCGCCTCCTCGACGGCGCCGACCCCGCCGAGGACCCCGCCGACGCCGTCGACGCGCCCCGCGAGGGCCGCACCGACGGCATGTCGCCGCTCGTCGCCGCCGAACTGCGCCGCCAGGTCACCGTCCTGGAGGTCCTCTCCGTGCACGGCCCGGCCGGGCTGCGCCGCGCCCTGGAGGTCACCACCGAGGGTCGCCGCGTCCTGCGCGCCGCCCTCTCCCGCCGCAGCCGCCGCGACGGTTAGACGCCTTGCTTCCGGAGCCGTGCGAACGTCCCTCCCGCGGCCGTCTGTGACAGCCGTGCGGCGAAGCTGGGGCGGACCTGCGCCGATCCGGCGCCGGTTGCGGGAACACGCCCGAAAACCGGTGACGGAACACGCTGCCGCCGCGCTCTTGCTCATGTGACGACTGCGACGAACACGACGACCCAGCAGCACACCGCCCGGCCCGGCGCCGCCGCCAGACCCGTCCGGTGGGCGGCCGACGCGGTGGCCGCGATGCGCGAGGGAGCACGGCTGCGGCTCGACTACTCGGCCCGCAGCCTGTGGAGCGTCGACCGGATGATCGAGGGCATACGCCGCGAGTCCGCCCCGTACGCCGCCGTGGAGACGGTGCTGCGCGGCTTCGGGGCCTACGCCGGTGAGGTGATCGTCCGTCAGACCGGCGGCGAGTGGTGGGCCTCGGGCGGCGACCACTGGGTGCGCACCCCGGACGGCCGCCTGTGGGACCCCATCGATGAGGCCCGCCGCTGCTACACCGGCGACGGCTCCCTGCGCCTGCTCTGCCGCGACGCCACCCGCGGGGCCCCGAGGCGCTGAGCGCGGCGCGCACCTCGGGCGGCATGGCCCCCGAGACCTCCGGAATCTCCGGAACCTTCGGAGGCTACGGAACCTCCGGAACTTCCGGAGCCTCGCGGCCGGGACCGCCCGCCCGGCCCCGTCACGGCTCCGCTGTGACACTTGCCGGCGGCCCGGCGCTGTTGACCGTGGAGGACGCACGCGAGAACGACCGTGCCGAACGGTGCGGAGTCGCTACGAACCGGTACGGACGAGGACAGTTCTTGGGCCAGGCAGGCGAACCCCGCCGCGTGCAGGCGCACGACGGGGAACTGGGCGCGGCCGTCGCGCGGGCCCAGGAGGGTGACGAGGCCGCCTTCGCGGTCGCCTACCGCCTCGTACAGCCGGGACTCCTCGGCTACCTGCGCGGACTGGTCGGCGAGGACGCCGAGGACGTCGCCTCCGACGCCTGGCTGGAGATAGCCCGGGACCTCGGCCGCTTCCGGGGCGACGGGGCCGGCTTCCGCGGCTGGACGGCGACCATCGCCCGGCACCGTGCCCTCGACCACCTGCGGCGGCAGCGCGTACGGCCCCAGGGCACCGCGCTGGACCAGGACCTGCTGGACCTGCCCGGCCCGCACAGCACCCACGACCAGGTGCTGGAGTCGCTGTCCACCGAGCACGCCCTGCGGCTGATCCGCTCCCTGCCCCGCGACCAGGCCGAGGCGGTGCTGCTGCGGGTCGTCGTCGGCCTCGACGGCAACGCCGCGGCCCGCGTCCTCGGCAAGCGGCCCGGCGCGGTGCGCACCGCCGCCCACCGGGGCCTGAAGCGCCTGGCGAAGGAACTCGGCGCGACGGGTGTGGCGGAGGACGGGCGCCGCACGCTGGGGGAGTCGAAGTGAGAGGGCCCGGTCCCGGCGCCGCCGGGACGGCGCGGCGGATGAGACGGCCGGGACCGAGGAGCCGTACGTACGGGCGCGGACCCGCGGCCGGGACACAGGACACGTCGGACCGGTCGCGCAACCGGACGGGAACGGACAGCGGACATGGGTGAACGGCACAGCGGCCAGACGTTTTCGGGCCGTCGGCACGCCGACGGCCGCACCGGCGTCTTCGACGAGGCCGCCCTCGAGCAGCACCTGGCCGCCGCCGTCCGCCGGTCCGCCCCGTCGGACCCCGCCGAGGCCGAGCAGCGCGCCCTCGCCGCCTTCCGCGCCGCCCGCGACAGCGGAGCACACCGGGCGCGCACCCGGCGCCGCGACGACTGGCGCCCACGCCGGCGGCGGCTCGGCGGCCACTCGGTGAAGGCCCTGCTCGGCGTTGTGCTCGGCGGCCTCACTCTCAGCGGTGTCGCCGTCGCGGGCATCGGCGCCCCCGGATCCGGTCAGGACGCCCCGGCCGGCCGCGACCGGGCCACCATCCCCTCCTCGCCCCGCTCGTCCGCCCCGCCCACCGGCCGCCCGGCACCCGGAGCCGCGGCCGGCGGGACGTCCGACACCTCCCGCCCCGCCCCCGCCCGGGACACCGAGGCCCACTGCCGCGCCCACGAGAGGATCCGGGACCGGGGCGAGGTACTGAAGTCCCCCGCCTGGCAGCGCCTGTTGACCGCGACGCACGGCACGGACAACGCCGACGCCCCCTGCGCCGGGCTGACCGGGAAGCGGGCCGCCGGGCCCTCCGGGGACGCGAAGTCCTCCGAGAGCGCGGGATCCTCCGAGGGCGCCGGAGGCGCGGACATCCCGGACGCCGCGGGTCCCGCGGAAGAGGTGAGCACTCCGCAGATCCCGGAGAAGCGGCCCACACGTCCCGCCGGGGACGCGACCGGCACCGGGAACCTGCCCGCCCCCGGCCGGGGCGGCGGAAGCGAGGACGAGAGCGACGACCGGGGCGGTCCCGTCCGGCAGGCCGGTGGGACCCCGTAACCTACACACCCGTAACCTGAGCGGGTCACCAGGCGGAACGGCCGTGCGGCGCCGGGCGTGTCCGTGTGGCGGCGGTGTGCCATGGCCAGTGCAACGGCCGGGGCCGCCACCCCCCACAGGAGAGGCCCCGGCCGTCGCGCGGCACGGACCGCGCGGCGGCCCGTACTTCCTACAGCGCCGGGGGTGCGTTTTCTGTCACACCCCGCTGTGTCACGGGTCAGTTGCATCCTGGACAGACATGGACGGCGAGTGGTTTCAGGTCGTAACGTGCCTTTCGCGCCATCGTGGCGGGTGCAGGACCACCGCGACCACCTGCGGTTCTGACGCCGCGACGACCGCACGACCAGATGAGGAAAGACAACGGCGAGCGACCCGGTCCGCGTAAGCGGCGCCGGTTGGGGCGCAGAAGGGCCTGCGGTGCTGGGGGACGACGCGGAGCTGACCGCCGCGGTGCGTGCGGCACAGGACGGGGACGAGACCGCGTTCCGGACTGTGTACCGCGCCGTGCATCCGCGGCTGCTGGGATACGTGAGGACCCTCGTCGGCGAACCCGACGCCGAGGACGTGACCTCCGAGGCCTGGCTGCAGATAGCCCGCGACCTGGACCGGTTCAGCGGTGACGCGGACCGCTTCCGCGGCTGGGCCGCCCGGATCGCCCGCAACCGCGCCCTCGACCACATACGCATGCGCGGCCGGCGCCCCGCCATCGGCGGCGACGAGACCGAGCTGGCCGGGCGGGCCGCCGAGTCGGACACCGCGGGCGAGGCCATCGAGGCCCTGGCCACCGACGGGACCTTCTCCCTGATCTCCCGGCTGCCGCAGGACCAGGCCGAGGCGGTGGTGCTGCGCGTGGTCGTGGGCCTCGACGCGAAGACCGCCGCAGAGACGCTCGGCAAGCGGCCCGGCGCCGTCCGCACCGCCGCCCACCGGGGCCTGAAACGGCTGGCGGACATGATCGGCGACGACCCGGAGACGCATCCGGAATCCGCCGGGGTGCTCGACGCCCTGCCGCCGCAGCGAGAACCGCAGCGGCGTGCGGTGACGTCCGCGAGTGTGACGCATATGCGAGCGCGGACGCAGAAGGACATGTGATGGCCGACGAGCAGCACAGGTGGCTGGACCGCGACACGGCGGAGCGCTTGCTGAGCGGTCTGCCGCCCGAAGCCGCCGATCCGGCTGCCCGGGAGCAGGCCGAACGGCTCGCCCGGACCCTCGGTGCGCTCGCTCCGCCCCCGCTGACCTGCGAAGAACTTCCCGGCGAGGCCGCGGCCCTGGCCGCCTTCCGCAAGGAGCGGGAGGCCCGGTTCGAGACGGCCGGCGCCGGACGCGCCGCCGGCACCCGCACCCTGGAGGCGGGGCTGGTCCGGCTCGGCGGTTCGCGCCCCGATGCAACCGCAACCGTTCGCCGGCCGCGCTGGACCCGCCCGGTGCGCCTGGCGCTGGCCGCCGCGATGGCCACAGGCATGGTCGGCGGGGCCGCGGCCCTGGCCGGAACCGGAGCCTTCCCCGGCCCGGTGGGCGACCCCGGCTCCGATCCGGCCGCCTCCGTGACGGCAAGCGCCACCCCGGGTGAACGCCCGTTGGTGACGCCCCCGCCGGAGAAGGGCACGGGCGGCGGAGCCACCCTGGACGAGGACCGCGGGAAGCCCTCCGCCGGAGCCGGCCCGGCACGCCCCGGCGGACCCGCCGCCTCCGACGACAAGCACCCGCACAAGGGTGCCCCACCGGCGCCCGGCCAGGGTCCGAAGGGCCCGGGGTCGCATGCGGGCCGGGGCTGGAAGGAGATCGTCGCCGCCTGCCGCGCGCTGCGCGACGACCGTCCCCTCGGCGGCGAGCGGCGCCGCCTGCTGGAGAACGCGGCCGGTGACTCGGCCCGTGTCAGCCCTTACTGCAAGGGTGTGCTGGCCGCGGCGGGTTATGCCGCCAAGCTCCGCGACGGCGACCAGGACTCCCGCGAGCACGCGGACTCCCGCGACCGCACGGACGACGGCGGCGACCCGGACAGGGAGGGCGACAAGCGCGGCAGCCACGCCGGACCCGGCGACGAGAAGCACCGGCACGTCGGCAAGCAGCGCCCCGACCGTCACACCCGCGTCGGCGACGCAGCGTCCGGCATTCGCCGCACCGCCCGCACCGGCCTCACCGTCCAGGCCGCCGGCACCGGAGTGACGGGCACGGTCTCACTGACCGTTTGACCCGCGGCACTGCCCGATCAGCCGCGGGCACGGCCGGGTTCCGCGTCCGGCCCGGCCCGGGAGCTTGCCCGCCCCCGACCTCCCGCCCGGCCCGGGAGCCTGCCCGCCCCGACCTCCCGCCCGGCCCGCCCGGTGCCCGCCCGCCCCGGCGCCGGCCGGCCCCGGTGTCACCCGGTTCCTCGCTCCGCCCTCCGGTCCGCCGCCCCTCTGACCTGGGATTTTGTCAACGGCCAAAATTTTTTCGTTGAGGGTGTGACGTTTCTGGAGGCCGCGGCGCAGTAATGAGTGAGCCGACTGGTCATCGGCCGTCGCACAGAGCCGGGGTTCCCCCCGTACCTGCGGCTCGTGCATCGGCGC
>Ga0207873_1002416_pt1 | contig 15385 bp, 9 predicted proteins | sample BGWIniCompost_FD_187373 | JGI IMG/M metagenome (GOLD analysis project Ga0207873, IMG submission 187373) | Cellulose adapted compost microbial communities from Newby Island Compost Facility, Milpitas, CA, USA - BGW Initial Compost (SPAdes)... ...
TTTCGTGGGAGACGGATGAGAGCTATCTCCCGTATGGAAGTGGGCACCTGCCTGTGTCAAGAGGGCACAGCATGCCCCGGCTAACTCACACCAAGCGTTCAAGCCGCCGGGCTGAATAGTGGGTAAGCCCACTGAACGGGCTGTGATGGCGACATCCCGGCGTATCCTGTTTGGCCGCCTGCTGGGCGCGGCGTCCCCAGCCCCTTCAGTGGGCTTTGTATTGTCAGCCCGGCGGCTTGAGCCCCGGGCACATGCCGGGCGGCGGGGTCCATCCTGCCGAGGCGCTGGCTCTGCGTTGCCCCAGCCGGCTTCAGCCGGCTTTTGTTGTGAGCCCGGCCGCTTTAGCGCCGGGTCCCGACCGCCGCGCCGGACCCGGCTGGCACGCAGCGGACGGAGGCCGTTCCCCGACCACCTGCCCGCTGTCGTGACTCGTGCGAGGCGTTACAACAGCCCGGGCGGCGCCGCGCGCCGCCCGGGAGTGAGGTGCTAGGCAAGTTCCGCGTTGAGGCGGATCTCGACGTTGTTCCGCAGCGCGTTGGAAACCGGGCAGTTCTGCTCGCCCTCTTGCGCGATCTGCTTGAAGGTCGCGTCGTCGAGGCCCGGGACCCGGCCGCGTACCGTCAGTTCCACCGTGGTGATCTTCGGGGGGTCGAAGGTGCAGACGGCGGTGACCTCCAGCTGCTCGGGCGTGTGCCCGTGCTCCGCCAGGGTGTTGCTCAGCGCCATGGCGTAGCAGGCGGCGTGGGCGCCGGCGATCAGTTCTTCGGGGCTCGTCTTGCCGTCCGGCTGCTCGGTGCGCGCGGCCCAGGTGACCGGCTGCTGCGAGATGACCCCGCTCCCGAGGGACACGGTCCCGCTCCCCTGGAACAGGTTCCCTTGCCAGACGACTTCAGCGCGGCGCTCCGCGGCCATGTGGCCCTCCCTTCTCCTGAGTCCGGCATGGATGAGTCTGAATGTCGACGTCGCCATTATCGGCGCGTGGTGCAGTCGTCGCAAGTTGGGAGCCGGGGCGGGCCTCGGGAGGCTCAGCCGACGACGACGCGGTTGCGCCCGCGGCGTTTGGCGGTGTAGAGGAGGTCGTCAATGCGGCTGAGCAGCGAGGCGAAGTCGGGCGTCGTCGGGTCGGCTGCAGCGACGCCGAGGCTGATCGTCACCGACACCGGACCGGCGCTGGTCGCGATTGGCTCCGCGGCGATCTTGCTCCGCAGCCGCTCGGCGACCTCGTACGCACTGAGCAGGTCGGTCTCCGGCAGGATGATGACGAATTCTTCCCCACCGTAGCGCCCGAGGATATCCACCTCGCGCAGGCCGTTGCGGAGCCGGTTGGCCACCGCACGGAGGACCTCGTCGCCCACTGAGTGGCCGTGGGCGTCGTTGACCCGCTTGAACTCGTCGATGTCGAGGATGATCGCCGCGAGGGGACGATTGAAACGCTGCGCCCGGCTCAACTCGCGCTCGGCGGTGGCGAGCAGGTGCCGGCGGTTGTGTGTCCCGGTCAGGTCGTCGGTGACGGCGAGCCGCTGGACCTCGGCGAAGAGGCGCGCGTTCTCGATGGCGACCCCCGCCTGACCGGCGAAGGTGAAGGCGATGCCCGCCTCGCGTTCGCCGAAGGCGCCGGAGATCTGGCTGGTCAAGACTACCACTCCGGCGACCCGGCTCTCGGAGATCAGGGGGACACCCAGCCAGGCGCGCAGGTCGGGCATGCCGCCCCGATGGGCGCAGCGCGGGTCGTCCCGCGTGTCGGCGATGACCAGCGGTTGTCCGGTCGCCACCACCTCGGCCAGCAGGATGTCGTTCGCCAGTGGGATGACGAGGCCGGGCGCCTCGTCGGGACGGGTCGTGCCGCGGACCATGGCCAGTTCCAGCCGGTCGGCATGGTGCAGCACCACGGCGGCCGTGTCGTAAGGAACGACCGCGGCGAGGCTGGTCAGCAGGCGGTCGAGGACCTGGGAGAGGTCGAGCGTGGCGGTGAGGGTGCCGGTCAGGTCCCGCAGGCGCTCGGCCAACAGGCGCTGCTGTCGCTCCGATTCGAACTGCGCCTCGATCTGGGCGAGGCGGGCCGTCTCGAGGGCGATGGCGATGGAGCCGGCAATGGCGCGCAGGATGTCGAGGTCGGCGGGGGTGAAGACGCCGCGCGCCAGGCGGTTGTCGAGGTAGAGCACACCGAAGGTCCGCTCGCGCAGGGTCAGCGGCGCGGCAATGATGCTCCGCAGGTCGTAGGCGACGATGCTCTCCGAGCCGAGCACCGGCCCGTCGCTGCTCGCGCTGACGATCATCGGCTGGCCGGTCGCGCGAACCGTTTCGACTACCGTCCGGCTGAAGTCACGCGGCTCGGTAACCGGATTCCCGGAAGCGTCGCGCCCGGCGACGAGCCTCAGGTCCGGGCCATCGATGCGGAAGAGGAAGGCGCGCTCCGCGCCCAGGATGCGGACCGCTTCGTCGAGCGCGGCGCGGGACTGCTGCTCCGGGTCCAGCGCCGTCGCGGTGGCCAGGCTGACCTGGAGCAGGGCGTCGAGGTGCTGCTGGAGACGCCGGGAGCTCGGCTCGACGGCGGGCTCGAGCGCCGGCTCGCGGGCGGTGGCGGCCGGGAAATCGGCCCGGACGCGTGCGGCGCGGTGCACCCAGCCGTGCTCGGTCGCCAGCGCGTGAGCGTAGCGTGCTGCCCGCTCGGCTCCCGGCTGGTTCCCCAGCGCGGCCAGCACCAGGGCCCGCTGACGCGTGGCCTCGAACAGGACCCACGGCGCGTCGATCTCGGTCGCCAGCCGGTCGGCGCGGTCGAGCAGTTCGAGCGCGGCGTGGTGGCGTCCCTCCAACCGCGCGCGGGCGGCGGCCAGCACCCAGGTGTGCGCGCGCAGCGTCGGGTGATCGGCGATCCGCTCCAGGAACTCGATGGCCTCGTTGAGCCGCCGCAGGGCGGCAGCGCGCCGGTTGGCCGGGGCGCGCTCGACCTGGAGCAGGCGCGCGTGGCCCTGGAAGACGAAGAAGCGGCGGAAGTGGGGCAGCCCGCGGCCCGACCGGAAATCCAGTTCCTCGCCGCGCGCGATGACCTCTTCGATCTCCGCGTCGCTGCCGCCGCGCTCCACCAGGGCGAGCAGCCGGTGGCTGAGGTAGATCTCCCAGGCGAAGCGGTCGCGCGGGTGATCGTTGACGAGGGCTTCGGCCCGCCGGGCGTACTCGCGCGCCAGGGCGGCCTCCCCGAGCACTTCCAGGACCGCCAGGGCGTAGGCGTCCATGTACCGCTGGACCCGGTGCGCGCCGCCCTGGTTGGTGATCCGCCCGCCGGTCCGGGCGATCGCCTCCTCGATCCAGCGGCGGGCCTCGCGGATGTAACCGCGGAGCACCAGGTTCCAGATCAGGTCGCCGCTGCCGTTCAGGTACTCGGCGGGTGCCAGCCAGTCGGCGTGCTGTTCGAGGCAGCGGGTCGCCAGCGTCTCGGCCTCACGCGGGCGTCCGGCGATGTGGTGGGCGATTGCCTCGTAGAGGAGGGCATAGGCGAGCATGGGCCGGTCGTCGCGGGCGTGCGCGAGGTCGATCGCCTTGCGGAAGTAGCTCTGCATAGCCTCCACGCGCCGCATCGTGGCCAACAGCATCCCGTAGTCCACGTTGGCCTGGATCAACTCGCGGGAGGGCCCGAGTGCCCGTGCTGCACCGAGGGACAGGAGCAGGTTCTGGAGCACCGTGCTCTGCGGACGGCCCTCGAGCATCGCCGCTTCGATTGCCAGGTGATAGAGCGCGACCAGGACGCGCAGGCGTGCCGGGTCGCCGGGCGGCGGTGGTATGGCACCGCCGAGCCGGTCGTCGAGCACGAACCCGGCCCAGGCGCCGATCGCTCGTGCCATTCGCCCGGCGCGGGCCTCGAGCGTCTCGCCGATCTCGGCGAAGGCCGCCTCAATCTCCTGCGCCGCTCGCTCGATCTCGAGTTCCCAAATCTGGATGCGGGCCAGTCGGGCGCGGAGCTGCGCACGCCCGGTGGCGTCCGTGCAGAGCTTCAAGGCAGATTCGAGGTGGGTGGTCGCTTCGTCGACCCGCCCGGTGCGGCTGCAAACATCGCCCAGAGCGCGGTCGAGGCGCTCATCCGGCGGCAGCCCGGCATCGCGAGCGATGCGGCGGGCGGTGTCGAGGAAGTCGTAGGCCTCGTTGTAGGCGAAGTGCTCGAGCGCACGAATCCCGGCGGCGAGGTTGGCTTCGTAGGCCGGGACCGGGCTGCGCAACGGGTCACCCTCGGCATAGTGCCGGGCGAGGCGGTAGATCCCCGTCTCCGTGACTCCGGCTTGGGCCAGCGTCTCAGCGGCGCGCTGGTGTAGCGAGCGGCGCTCGGCGTCGGCAAGGCGCGCGAGCAGCGCCTCGCGTACCCGGTCGTGGGTGAAGCGGTACGTATCGCCCTCGTCGTGCTCCACCACGTGCGCGGCCAAGGCGGCGTCGAGTGCGGCGATCGCCTCTGGTGGCGTTAGCTGGGCCATCGCCTCGGCCTCGCCCAGGCGGAAGGAGGTGCCGAGGACGGCGGCCGCATCGAGGAGGGCTCGGGTAGCCGGGCTGAGCCCGTCGATCCGCTCGCTCAGGAGGCGTGCGATGTCGGCCGGCAGCGAGAGGCTGGCGAGCCGCGCGCGGTCGACCAGCCAGGTCCCCCACGACGGCCGGAGAACCCCGGTCTCGAGCATGGCCCGCACGTACTCTTCGACGGCGTACGGGAGGCCGCCGCTCAGGGTCACGACGCGCTCCACCACGTCGGCTTCCACCTGGTGGTCGCCGAGGTGGGCGGCGATCAACTCCGCGACAGCGCGCTCGTCGAGCGGGCTCAGCCGTATCCGGGCTACTCTCGATGCGCCGAATCCAGACGCGGCCTTACTGGTTTCACCCTGCATCCCCTCACGAGCCGTGAGCACGACCAGCAGGGGCGCGTGCTCGACTCGGTCGGTGAGCCGACGAAGCACCTGCCGGCTGGCCTTGTCGAGCCAATGGATGTCCTCGACGATCATCACGGCGTGGCCACTCCCCTGTGCCAGATCGCGCAGGAAGGTGGCGAGCGCGGCCGAGAAGTGGTCTTCGACCGGCTCCGAGGAACCCTCCGGCTCGACGCCGAGCAGTGCTGCCAGCACCGGGGAGAGCCCGGCGACCACGCGGGCCGCGGGCCGCGCGGCCTCTTTCAGCCGTCCTTCGGCTGCCATGCGCCGGTCAGGTGGCAGGCGACGCAGTGAGCGGACGTGCTCCTCGATCGCTTCGCGCAGCGGCGCGAACGGCACCGGGTTCGCCTCGGTGCACCGCCCGCGCAGCACCAGCGCACCGCCGGCCGCGGCAAGGTGCTGGAGTTCCGCGACGAGGCGGGTCTTCCCGCTGCCCGCCACCCCGGTGATCAGGACGGCCGAGCCGGTACCCTCGGCCGCCGCGGTCAGCAGGCGGCGCAGGCGATCCAATTCCCGATCTCGCCCGATGAGCGGGACGAGCGGTTGGGCGTGGTGATCCTCGGTCCCGAGCGGGGCCTCGGCTCCGGCGGCCAGCGCGGCATTGAGCGCGGGCAGCGCCGCCAGGTCGGCCAGCAGCCCGGCTGCGCTCTGGTAGCGGTCGTCCGGGTCCTTGGCGAGGAGCTTGGCAATCACGGCGGCCAGCGCAGGGGAGACCGCGGGATTCCGCTCGCGGACGTCCGGCGCGGGCCGGGCGGCATGCTGGTAGGCCAGATCCGCGGCGTCGGTGCTGACGAACGGGGGGGCACCGGTGGCGCACTCGAACAGGAGGACGCCGAGCGCGTAGAGATCGCTGCGCGCATCGACCGGGCGTTTGAGGAGACCGGTCTGCTCCGGAGCTGCGTAGCGCAGCGTCCCGGCGATCTCGTCCCCCACCGCGGTGGGCGAAGGCACGGCCAGCCCCAGATCGACCAGCATCACCCGGCCGGTGCCGTCGAGGACGACGTTGCTCGGCTTCACATCGCGGTGGACCAACCCGAAGCGGTGCAGTTCGCCGAGGGCGCCGGCCAGGGCGGTGCCGATCTCGACGACGCGCGACTCGGACAGTGGACCGTGGGCGAGAAGGTCGGCCAGTGTCCCGTTTGCCGCGCGTTCGAGTACCAGGTAGGGGAAACTATCGACCTCCCCGACCTCCAGCACCGTGGGTAAGGCCGGGTGCCGGATGCGCGCCAACGCCGCGGCCTCCCGACGGAAACGCATCAGCGTGTCATCCGTGGAGCCGGGGGCCACCCGCGGCATCTTCACGGCGTATAGCTGCTCGTCGCGGCGGGCAGTGTAGACGACCGCATGGGCACCACGGCCGATCTCCGCCACGATCTCCAGCCCAGGGATAGACGGGTACGGTCCCTCCACCTTGCTGTCCATCCGTCTAATCCCCGCCACGCTACCGACAGACAACGATGGCGGAGAGGGGACGAGCCTTGGGGCTGGTGCCAAGGCTGGTGGTAGTACGGTCCCCAGTATAGCCTCCGCGTCCCTCGACGACTTGAGCCCTTAGGCCCAGTTCCAAGGGCCGAAAAGTACTATTGTTGATCTCGTTTCAATCTGATTCGCTGTGCCGATGCTCCCCGGTGAGACACATCACTCGGCAGGCGGCGGCGAACACCTCCTCGACGGTGGCCGACGCGATCGCGCCGCGGCTGTCAAGGACGGCGTGGGGACCGCTGGTGGGCGGCCCCCAGCGAGCTGGGTCGGTGTCGCCGAAGATCGTGACCGAGGGGGTGTCGAGGGCGTAGGCGATATGCGCCGGGCCGGAGTCACCGGTGAGCAGGAGGGCGCAACGCGCCAGGACCGCCCCCAGGACCGGCAGGGAGGTGCGTCCGGCCAGGTCTATCACCGGGCCACCGGCTTCCCGCGCGATCGTGACGGCGGCCTGTTGCGTCTCGGCATTGCCGACGACGACCAGTGTGCCACCACAGCGTGCCCGGAGGGCACTGCCCGCGGCAGCAAAGCGCGCGGCCGGCCAGCGGCGGGCAGCGTCGCGGGCGCCGGGGTGGAGCGCGATCCAGGGCGGGCGGCTGTCCGCCAGGAGCACCGCCGCTGCAGCGTGGTCGGCCGGTGTCAGCGAGAACTCGACCTGCCGCCCGCGGTCGGGTGCGCCGAGGAAGCGTGGCAGGGCCAGCACCCGGTCAATCTCGTGGCCGCGGTCGGGCAGGGGCAGCGCCGCGTCCAACCGGCTCGGCCCGTCGCCCGGCCGCACGAACCCGGCGGTGTGGCGGGCGCCGAGCAGCAGGGTGAAGGGGTTGGCGTAGACGCCGGAGCCGTGCATCTGGATCGCAAGGTCGAATGCTTCGCCCTGCATCCGCCGGAAGAATGCTGTGGCCGTGCGTGCGTCGAAGAACTGCTCGGCAATGCCGGGGAAGCCGGGGAAGGGGACGAAGCGGTCGACGTGCGGCGAGCGTTCGGCGAGATCCCGGTTGAAGGGAAGGCCGATCACCGTGAACTCGGCTGCGGGGAGCGCTGCGCGCAGGGCACGCAGCGCAGGGGTGGCGCAGAGGAAGTCGCCGATGCGCGAGGCGCGCACGACCACCACCCGGCGAGGTGGCTCCGGCAGGCGAGCGAGCAGGCCGGGCGCGAAGGGGTCAAGCACCGCCTCGTGCTCCCTCTCCTGTGAGCGGTGCGTAGCGCGCGACCATCTCGGGGAGCAGATCCAGCGCGTGGCCGTCGACCGTCCCGGCGGCGTTCAGCACCGTGCTCGGCACCTCGGAGGAGTAGGTGCCGGAGGGAAGGATGCAGCAGCCGCCCCAGCGTCGCATGAGGAGGTTCTGCACCAGCACCTCCTCCCCCGAGTGATAGCGCGGAAGGCGCCGCCAGAAGTCGAAACCGCCGACGGCCTGCAGCTTGGCCCGGTCGTAGAGGATGCAGGCGGCGACCCACGCCACCTTGTAGCGTCGGATGACACCGGGCGGCAGTCCCTGCGCGGCGTGGTAGACGTTGGCGGCGCGGTGGAGGTTCCAGCGCTCCCAGGCCGGTGTGCCGGGATCGACCACCTCCGGCCGGACCGGGCCGTCCCACCACTCGACGATCTGCTGCGCGGGCCGCACGTCGTCGCGGTGCGACAGGCCGGCGGGGAAGGCGCCGACGAAGCCGCAGCTCTCGGCCCGCAGCGTGGTCAGCAGGTGCTCCACGACCCACGGCTCCATGAAGACATCGTCGTCCAGGTAGAGGACGGCATCCGCGCTGGCCAGATGGAGCAGGAAGTCGCGCTGTTCGGCGACACCGTGCACCTGGGGCCGGTGGTGGTACTCCCTCTCCCCGCCGCGCGCCGCCACGACCCGCAGCAGGGACTGGATGACCGGCGCCTCGATCGCGGGCCGATCACTCTGGTCGGCGACAACGACGCGGAGGTCGCTCAGGGTCTGGGCCGCCACACCCGCGAGTGTCATCGCCAGCGACTCGTGCCGGTTCCGGGTTGGGATCAGGACGTCGACGGTTGCCATGTCGTCCGGCCCCTCACCGCTTGCGTGCCACGATCAGGCGGCCGCCGCCCGGCTCGGGAGCCGAGAGGTCGAGCCGGGCACCCCACTCGGCCAGCCGCGCGAATCCGCCGGGCGGGATGCGTCGCCAGACGCGGCCGAGCGCCCGTTGTCCGCCGATCCGCACTTGCTGCGCGACTTCGAGTGCGTCCCACGCCGTGACCAGTCCGGACCGCAGGTATGACCGGGTCGACTCGATCTCCAGCCCGGCGGCCTCCAAATGCGCCGCCCAGCGTTCGACCGGCCAGAGGTTGCGGTGGGCCAGGGCCCGGTTGCGGCGCGCGGCGTAGCCCGCCAGCGGCAGGAGCAGCCAGCGGCTGAAGGCCTCGGTCGGCGCGGTGAAGATGAGGCACCCGCCAGGGCGCAGCACCCGCGCGACGGCGGCCAGCAGGGCGTCGACGTCCGCGACGTGCTCTAACACCGAGTTGCTGATCACGGTCGCGAACGCCTCGGCGGGGAGGCCGGCCGTCTCCAACGGGCGCGCGATCAAGCGGTGGTAGATGCCCAACCGGGCGGCGCGGGCCAGCGCCGTCCCGTCCGGGTCGACACCCACCTCGACCGGGCGGAGCACCAGCGAGGTGACCAGCCCGTCGCCGCAACCGAGGTCGAGCACCGGACGGTGGTAGCCCTGCTCCCGCAGCGCGGCGACCTCGGCCGCGCGCCAGAGTCCGAGCGACGGACCCTGCTGCTCCAGAAGCACCCGGAACATCGGCGCCGGGAGGTGGAGCGGATAGCGGGCGGCACGGCCTTCGACGGCCGGGTCAGGCGCCATCTCGCGCCTCAGACGGATGACCGGTAGCTGCATGGGCGTCTCCTCACTCCAGGATCGACGGCGCCGGACGGAGCCTCGCCGATCCACGTCATTCGCCGCACCGGAGGACGAGAGGCGGCGAGATGCGGGCGCTCCCGTGAACCGCCGGTCGAGCGCGTGCCATCAGAAGATCCCGTTGTACACCGCGCAGGAGCGGCAGATCTCCGGCGGGTCGTCGGAGTCGAGCCGGGCGCGGAAGTCGGTGAACTCATCGCTGTCCCAGACGGTGGTGACGCCCTGCTCGGCGGCGTTGCCGAAGTTGATCCGGTCGGGGGTCGCCACCATGCAGCAGGGCATGGTGTAGCCCTCGTAGCTGAAGTAGGCGCCGGTCCAGGGCCAGGAGCAGCGCTTGCGGCCGGGCGTGCCCGGCGGGTGGGCACGCGGCTCGGCGCGGGGCAGCCGCAGGTCCAGCCCCAGGTCTGCCGCGACTTCGCGTGCCTCGGCGAAAGCGGCGGCCACGCGCGCCGGGTCCTCGTGCAGCAGCGTCTGCTCGTCGACGAAGGTGCGCATCGGCCGGTAGTGCTCTGGGAGGCTCGACTCCCCGAAGTCGTGGCAGAGGTGCTGGACGAACAGCCCCTCGGCACCCCAGCCGTGCGCCAGCCGCACCAGGTCCGGCAGCTCGTGCAGGTTCTGGCGCATGACGACGCCGACGATCCGCAGACCGGGCAGCGTCGCACCCAGCCGAGCGCGGGTCTCCAGCAGCAGCTCAACGTTGCGCACTACCCGCTCGAAGCGAGCCCGGACCCGGATGCGCTCGTAAGTCTCGGCGCTGGCGCCGTCGATCGAGACGTGGAGGCAGTCGAGCCCGCTGGCGACGCACTGCTCGGCGCGCCGCGCGTTGAGGATCGTCAGGTTGCTGTTGGTCGTGACCCGCGCGCCGCGCCCCGCCGCGTAGGCCACCATGTCGAAGAAGCGGGGGTGCATCATTGGCTCGCCCAGCCCCTGGAGGTGGAGCGTCTGCAAGTCGGGGAAGGAATCGACGATCTGGGTGAAGGTGTCGAACTCCATGAAGGCGAGCGGTCCCCAGGGCGGGCCGTCGCGTCGGAACTGGATCGGGCACATCTGGCAGCGGAGATTGCACTGCCCGACCGGTTCGATCTGCACGTAGCTGGGAAGTGGCATCGAACTGTCCTCACTAGGGACGTACTAGAGGAAGAGCACGCGGAACTTCACCGCCCCGCGCAGGCGCCAGAAGACCGACAGCGGCGGGATCAGTGCCGAGGTGACCGCCATCTCGGCGATGTGGCCCGGCGCGTGGGAGGTCCCGCGCAGGCGCATGGCGCAGAAGCGTACCGTGAGCGCCAGCCAGCCAGCCGCGGCGCCCGCCGCGAGCCGGCGGTGCCCGGTCGCCCCCGCCGCGCCGGCCGCCAGCAGGGCGCCGACCGCCCCGTAGTAGTGCCAGGGCGGGGCCGGTTGGATCCGCTCGCGGTAGAGGCGCGCGTGCTTCTTGTAGAGGAGCGCGTTGTACATGCTCTTGCGCTGCTGACGGAGGCTGACGCCCCAGTGGGCGGGACGGACCGGGTGCACGGCCACCGCGTCCTCGGCGTGGGTCAGCCGTGCGCCGCGGGAGAGCAGTGTGAAAAAGAGGTCGGTGTCCTCGCGCCAGGCCAGGCGAAAGCGCTCATCCAGACCCCCGGCGGCGGCCAGTGCCTCCCGGCGGAAAAAGCAGCTCGCGGTCACGAACTCCGACCCGGCGAGTTGGGCCGCGTTCCACTCGTAGTCGGTCGGGCCTTTCGGCAGGGGCACCAGAACCCGGCCGGAGACCGCGGCGACGCCGTCGACGAACCCGGCCAGTCCGGCGCGCAGCCAGCCGGGGACCGGCTCGCAGTCGTCGTCGGTGAAGGCGATGATCGGGGCATGGGCGGCGCGCCACCCGGCGTTCCGCGCGGCGGCCGGGCCATGCCCGCAGCAGACCGGCACGTAGTGCACCGGCATCGGGCCGCGAGCGGCCCACTCCTGCACCAGCCGGCGCGTCTCCCTGCAACCCGCGTCGTCGGTGACGATCACCTCGTACGCCTCGGGCGGGAGGTCCTGCGCCGCCAGCGCCGCGAGGCAGCGGTCGAGGAGACGCGGGCGTCGGTAGGTCGGCACGACGACGGAGGCGCGCAGCGTCGGTGCCGTCATCGCTCCGGCTTTTCCAGCAGGAACGGGCCGATCGCCAGCGCGTCGAGCGGCGAAGCCCAGAAGCACTCGACGGCGTCGCGCGGCGTGCAGACGATCGGCTCGCCCCGCGTGTTGAACGAGGTGTTGACCAGCACCGGTACGCCCGTGCGCGCCTGGAAGGCCCGTAGCAGGTCGTAGTAGCGCGGGTGCTGCGCTCGCACGATGGTCTGGATGCGGGCCGTGCCGTCCACGTGCCGCACCGCCGGGATGCGGTTCGCCTGTTCCGGACGCACCTCATGGACGAAAAGCATGAAGGGGGACTCCGCGGCGTCGCGGAACCAGGTGGCCGCTTCCTCCGCAAGCACCACCGGTGCGACCGGCCGGAAATCCTCCCGATCCTTGATCGCGTTCAGCCGGGTCTGCATCTCGGGGTCGAGCGGCGAGGCCAGGATCGAGCGAGCACCCAGCGCGCGCGGGCCGAACTCCATCCGCCCCTGGAACCAGCCGACGATCTTGCCGCCCGCCAGGAGGTCCGCCACCTCACCGGCGACATCGTCCATCCGGCGGTACGGTAGCTTTGCTCCATCCAGGAAGGCCGCGATCTCGTCGTCGCCGAACTCGGGGCCGAGGAAGGCGTGCTCCATCCGCCATGATCGCTCGACCGCGCCCCGCTCTCGGGCGTCGACCCAGAGCGCGGCGCCGAGCGCCGTCCCGGCGTCCCCCGCCGCCGGTTGCACCCAGATGTGGCGGAAGGGCCCGTCATCACGCAGGCGGGCGTTCAGGACGCAGTTGAGCGCCACGCCCCCGGCCAGGCAGAGGTCGTCGGCGCCGGTGGCCTCGTGCAGCCACCGGGCGAGCGCCAGCACCGTCTCCTCCAGCACCACCTGGAGCGAGCGGGCCAGGTCGCTGTGGCGCTGCTCCAGCGGCTCGCCGCGGCGCCGGGCCGGGCCGAACCACTCTTCCAGGCAGAGCGGCTCGACGGTGTAGCCGCCGTCCCCCTGGAGGCGCACGGCATCGCGGAAGCGGTCCCGATAACGCGGCTCGCCGAAGGAGGCCAGCGCCATCACCTTATATTCGTCCGCGGAGTGGAGGAAGCCGAGGTGCTCCGTGACCTTCTCGTAGAGGAGCCCGAGCGAGTGGGGGAAGTCCACCTGCCCGATGCGCTCCAGGCGGATCCCCTCGCCGACGGCGTACGTGGTCGTAGCGCGCTCGCCGCGGCCGTCGAGCGTCATGACCGCGGCGCGTGGGAAGGGCGACGGGAAGAAGGCGCTGACCGCGTGGGCCAGGTGGTGCTCGACCCAGTGCCAGCGGAACGGCCCGTCGCGCGCGGCGCCGTGGAAGCGTGCCCGCAGGTGGTGGGGCGCACCACCGGCGAGGTGCCGCGGGGCGTTGACGATGTGCGCCAGGAAGAGCGGATCCCAGGCGGCCTCCCACTCCTCCGGCAGCGGGTGGGCCGACGGCTCAAGCGGTAAGGTGATCGTCGCGGCACCCCGGTGACGCCCCAACAAGAGCGCCGGGTCGAACGAGTAGGCGACGTGGTCTACCTCGGCCAGGTCGATCCCGGCTTGGCGCAGGCAGTAGTCGATGGCGTGGAAGGGCAGTTCCCAGGTGGAGAACGGGACCGGACGCTTGCCGTGCTTGATCCGGGTGAAGCGCTCCTCCTCCGCGGCGGCAACCACCCGGCCGTCCGCGACTAGGCTGGCAGCCGAGTCGTGGTAGACGGCGTTGATGCCGAGCGTGTACATCGCGCGTCCCTCCGAGCCCCCGGGCTGCTCATCCGCACGTTGCGCGCCGCGCTTCTCTGAAGACAAATCCCCGTCACATCGCGCAGGCCAACACGAGGAGCGCCACCATCGCCCCCGGCGCAGCGAAGGATCGCTCCCCTCGCCCAACATGGGGTTCGACGAATTATGCGAGCGTATGCGCTCGGCCCGTGCCCGGGGCTTGAGCCCCGGACACGCGCCAGGATGCGGGATCCTTCGTACCACCCATCGCGCGTCCCGATGTCGGCGCGCAACCGGCCCCGGCGCGGCTGGGGCCGCGCCGTACCAAAGCGGCGGCTGGGGCCGCCGCACTCCAGAGCCGGCTTCAGCCGGCTTTCCTTGTCAGCCCGGGGCTTGAGCCCCGGGCACGCGCCACGACGCGGGGATCCTCACGCCACCCAGCCCGGACACGGTCGGCAGCCGCGCGAGCCGGCGGAGGCGGGCGAGAGACGGGGCGGCCGGAATGCCAGCGTATGCGGTTCGTTCTCGCCGTAACCAAAGAGCCGCCCCCTGGAAGGCTCCAGGGGGCGGCTCCGGTGTGACGGGTCAGCGGAAACCGACCGGCGGTCGGTTCCCTCCAGTCAGTCGCGCGACGGTGCCGCGTCTACCAGTAAACGTAGATCCACGACGATTGCCGTTCCTGACCACGGATCGTTGCCTTGGCGACGATGACATCGGTGCCTGATGGGATCATGCTGCTGAAGGAGCAGTACGCCAAGCCATTCATGCTGGTCGTGGTGGTGACGGTCTTGCCCGCGTTCGTGCCTTGGATAACCTCGCAGGTCACCGGGAGGTCCGGTATCAGTTGGTAGTAGCCGTCGCGGACGATGAAGGCGACGCTGACGGAGTTCGAATACTTGCTCGGCTGCCCGCTTAGGTTGATGCTCGATTGACCCGGCAACCAGGTCACGGTCGCCGTCGCGGTCTCGTCGGTGCCGTCGCCGTCGACGTCACCCGTCACGGTGACGGTGTCGACGTAGTTGTCGTACGTGGCGTTGTCGTAGTTCTTGACGCTACAGGTTGTGCTGCCGTTCGCGCCGGTCGTGGCGTTGACCGACTGACCGGTGTTCGGGCCGGCTGTGATCTGGCATTTCACGGGGACACCGCTGACGGGGCCGCCGTACGCGTCGATAGCCGTCACCGTCATGTTGAACCAGAATGTATACGCCAGCGACGACGACGTCGGCGACACCGTCAGCCTCGCTACGCCGGAGGGTTGCCAGGTGACGGTCACCGTGGTGGTCTCACCGGTGCCGTCGCCGTCGACATCGGCCGTGACGGTGATGGTGTCCGTGTCATTGTTGGCCGCGGCCTTGGCATCGGTGATGGCGCAGGTCGTCTGGCCGTCCGCTCCGATCGTGGCACCGGTCGACTGACCGCTGTTCGGGCCGCTCGTCACCGCACAGGTGACGGCGACGCCGTTGGCCGGACCACCGTAGCCGTCCACTGCCGTGATGGTCAGCGTGACCGACTGGCGGGCCGTCGGCGTCGTGGTCGACGGGGTCGCGGTCAGGATCGTCGGGCCGGAGGGCTGCCAGATCAGCGTCACCGTGGTCGTCTCGGTCAGGTCCCGGACGCCATTGCCGTTGAAGTCGGCCCAGACGGTGACGGTGTCCTCGTGGTTGCTACCGGAGGCGGCGGTGTCGGTGATGGCGCAGCTCGCCCGGCCGTTCTGGTCGGTCGTGGTTCGGATGGCCGGCGCTCCCGCGTTCGGACCGGCGCTGACCTTGCACTCCAGCGGGAAACCGGCGATCGGGCCGAAGGCGTTGAGAGCGGTGACGTGTAGTGTGTAGGTGCCGCGCGCCGTCGGCGTGGCCGACGTGGCGTCGACCGACAAGCCGGCCTGGAAGCGGGTGAAGTCGGTCCGGACGAGGTTGTAGACCGCCGAGCCGTCACCGGCTACCTCGTAGTTGACATTGTTCGAGACGCCGACCAGCGTGCCCCCGCCCAGCACGCCGACCACGGCCGCGCCCCGGAACCCAGCCGGCATCTCGCCCAGGCCGAGCGTGTCGACCGTCGCCCCGGCGCCTGCCGGCAGAGTCAGATTCAGCGGCGCCTCCCGGTCATCCGCACCGGTTGTCGGCGCCACTGGCACCCCGGCCGCGTCGACGAACTGGACGCTCGCCGTCACGGCCATGCCGCTCGGGTTGAACAGGTTGATGCCCGAGGTATCGTATGACCACCAGGCTGGCCAGGCGGTGCTTCACTGGCGTGTCTCCTTTCGTAACGGGCCCCTTTCCGACATCGGCCCAGGAACACCATCCGCCTGTTCGA
>Ga0207873_1002417_pt1 | contig 15384 bp, 16 predicted proteins | sample BGWIniCompost_FD_187373 | JGI IMG/M metagenome (GOLD analysis project Ga0207873, IMG submission 187373) | Cellulose adapted compost microbial communities from Newby Island Compost Facility, Milpitas, CA, USA - BGW Initial Compost (SPAdes)... ...
CGGCGCAGCCGCCGCGCTCATGCGACCGTGAGGTCCGCCGTCGGCAGGAACCGCGGAGGCCGCCGCGCCTGGAGCGTCTGCTCGAGCGCGTAGGCCAGCTTGATCAACGTCGGCTCGCTCCACGCCGTGCCGATGAACGAGATGCCGACGGGCAGGCCGAACACGTAGCCGGCCGGGATCGTGATGCTCGGGTAGCCCGCCACCGCCGCGGGCTGCGAGCTCCCGCCCAGGAAGTGGTCGCCGTTGATCAGGTCGATGGTCCAGGGCGGGCTGCCGGTCGGCGCGACGATCGCGTCCAGCCGGTGCTCGCGCAACACCGCGTCGATCCCCTCTTCGCGCGAGAGCCGGTGGTTCTTCTCCAGCGCGTCGAGGTACTCCTTCTCCGTGAGCGGCCCTTTCTCCTGCGCCATCTCGAAGATCTCCTGGCCGAAGTAGGGCATCTCGCGCGCGCGGTTCCGCTCGTTGAACTCGATGATGTCCGCCAGCGTGCGCACGGGCGCGCCGGGGCCGAGCGAGGCGAGGTATGCGTTGAGGTCGGCCTTGAACTCGTAGAGCAGGACCGTGTATTCCGAGTCGCCGTACTCGCCGACGTGGGGGATGTCCGCCGGGTCGATGATGACGGCGCCCTCGCGGCGCATCGCCTCGATCGCCTCCTCGACGATCGCGTCCGCCTCCGGGCTGTAGCCGAAGAAGCGGCGCCGCGCGACGCCGATGCGCGCGCCGCGCAGGCCGGCGCGGTCGAGGAATTGGGTGTAGTCCGGCTGCGGGCGGCCGCGCATGGGTGCAGTCGCCTCGTCGTTGGGGTCCGCGCCCGCCATCGCGCTGAGCAGGATGGCCGCGTCCGTGACCGTGCGCGCCATCGGGCCGGCCGTGTCCTGGCTGTGCGCGATGGGGATGATGCCGCTGCGGCTGACCAGCCCGAGCGTGGGCTTGATGCCGACGAGCGAGTTGGCGTTGGACGGGCAGACGATCGAGCCGTCCGTCTCGGTGCCGACGCCGACGGCCGCGTAGTTCGCGGCGATCGCACCGCCGGTGCCGGAGCTGGAGCCGCAGGGCGTGCGGTCAAGCGCGTAGGGGTTCTTGCCCTGGCCGCCGCGCGCGCACCAGCCGCTGGACGACTGCGTGGAGCGGAAGTTCGCCCACTCGCTGAGGCTGGCCTTGCCGAGCAGGATCGCGCCGGCCTCGCGCAGCCGCGCGGCGACGTGCGAGTCGCGCGGCGGGATCGAGCCCTCGAGCGCGAGCGAGCCCGCGGTCGTCGTCATGCGGTCGTGCGTGTCGATGTTGTCCTTGAGCAGGACGGGGATGCCGTGCAGCGGCCCGCGCACGCGGCCGGCGCGGCGCTCGGCGTCGAGCCGGTCCGCGATCTCGAGGGCGTCGGGGTTGATCTCGAGCACGTGGCGCAGCGCGGGGCCCTGGCGGTCGAGCTCCTCGATGCGGCGGATGTAGAGCTCGGTGATCGCGCGCGCGGTGTAGCGGCCCTCGCGCATCCACGCCTGGAGCTGGGCGATGGTGGCCTCCTCGAGCTCGAACGGCTGCGGCTGCCATGCCGGGGCCGGGGCGCGCCGCGGCTCCGGAGCAGGGGAGGCGTGGAGGGCGCCCGGCGCGGCTGCGGCGAGCGCGGCGCCGGCGGCGGTGTGGCGGAGGAAGTCGCGGCGGTCCATGCCGTGGCGTACGGGATCCTGGCTCATGCGCGGCTCCTTGTTTCCGGGTGGCTGGGCGGAAGCCTAAGCGTTCGGGGCGGCGCGCGAAAGGATCGCGTGGGATGCGGGGTCCGGCGGCAAGGGAGGCGTTCTTTGCGGGATTCGGTTCGCCCCGCGCCAGCGACCCGATGGTTCAACTTTGAACCAAACGGCTCGGGCCGGGAACGGTTCCGATCGGGAATGGTTCCGGCCCGCTCATCGCCCGTAGGGGGACATGGTTCAACCTTGAACCATCGGCTTCGGATCGGGAACCGGCTTCGATCCGTCACCGCGCGGCGGGGATGGGGCGCGCCGTCGGCGCCCCTCCCTCGGCCCGGGTCGGCGCCGCTTGCGCAACGCGGAGGCCGGCACGATCCTCCGAATCTCCATCGCGCGACAGGAGGTATGAATGATTGAAGGCACGCCGGCCTGGCCGCGGGGCGCGCCCGCGGTCGGCGCGCGGGCGGAGCGCTCGCGCACCGTGACGGCGGAGGACATCCGGCTGTTCACCGAGATCAGCGGCGACCGGAACCCGCTGCACTACGACGAGGCGTTCGCCGCGGCGTCGCCCTTCGGCGGCATCATCGTGCAGGGCGGCGTCACGAGCGCGATCCTGAACGCGGTGGTGGCGGAGGACCTGCCGGGCCCGGGCACGGTGTTCCTGCACGTGGACTGGAGCTTCAAGGCGCCGGTCCGCCCGGGCGACACGATCACCGGCGCGGTCGAGATCACGGACGTGCGGCTGGACAAGCCGGTGACCAAGCTGCGCACGACGGTGACGCGCGGCGACGGCGTCGTCGTGCTCGAGGGCACGGCGGTGTGCTACACGGTGCCGGGGCCGGGCGCGAAGCAGTAGCGCGCCCCGGGCCGAGCCTCACAGTCTGAATCATCCATGCGAGCTGCCACCAAGCGACGATTGCGTCTCACGGCCGCGTTCGCGGCCTACTTCGTGATGTTGTGGCTGCTGTGGGAGACGCCGGTCGTCTACCCGCTCAAGGTGTTCGTCGTGCTGCTGCACGAGATCAGCCACGGCCTCGCCGCGCTGGCGACCGGCGGCAGCGTGCACAGGATCGTGCTGGGCATGGACGAGGGCGGGGCGACGTACGCGGCGGGCGGCAACGCGTTCCTCGTGCTCTCGGCCGGCTACCTGGGCAGCCTGGCCTGGGGGCTGGCGCTGCTGCTGGCCGCGCGGGCGCGAGCGGCGCGCGTGCGGCTCGCGGCCGGCGCGCTGGGCGTGCTGCTGCTCGTGATGGCGGTGCTGTACGTGCGCAATCTTTTCGGCATCGTGTTCACGATCGCCTTCGGCGCGGCGCTGCTCCTGGCGTCGCGGCGGCTGGGCCCGGCGCCGCTCGCGCGCGTGCTGACCGTGCTGGGACTCACCAGCGCGCTGTACGCGGTGCTGGACATCCGCAGCGATGTGCTGGCACGGCCGTACCTCGAGTCGGACGCGCGGATGCTCGCGGAGCTGACCGGCGTGCCGACGATGGCGTGGGGCGTGCTGTGGCTGGGGGTGGCGCTGACCGCGTGCTGGATGACCATGCGCCGCCTGTACCTGCGGGCGTGATGCGCTGCTGATCCCGATCCAGGACGTGACGATGCTCGAGTGGTTCAGCGGACTGGGACCCGTGCTGCAAGCGCTCCTGGCCGGCAGCTTCACCTGGCTGGTGACGGCGGCCGGCGCAGGGACCGTGATGCTGACGAAGCGCATGCCGCGCGCGCTGCTGGACTCGATGCTCGGCTTCGCGGCGGGCGTCATGCTCGCGGCGAGCTTCTGGTCGCTCCTCGCGCCGGCGGTCGATCTGGCAGCCGCGCAAGGGCTGCCGCGCTGGCTGCCCGCGACCGTCGGGTTCCTGCTGGGCGCCGCCGCGCTCTGGCTCGCCGACCAGTTCCTGCCGCACCTGCACCCGCTCCTGCCCATGGCCCGGGCCGAAGGGATCCAGACGACGTGGCAGCGGACGACGCTGCTCGTGCTCGCGATCACGCTGCACAACATCCCCGAGGGGCTTGCCGTGGGCGTGGCGTTCGGCGCGGCGTCGCTGGACCCCGACCTCATCGGCGGCGCGACGCTCACCGGCGCCATCGCGCTGGCGTTCGGCATCGCGCTCCAGAACTTCCCGGAAGGCGTCGCGGTCTCGATGCCGCTGCGCCAGGCAGGCGCCACGCGGGCCGGGAGCTTCATGTACGGGCAGCTCTCTGCGCTCGTGGAGCCGTTCGCCGCCGTCGTCGGCGCGGCGGCCGTCATGGCGATCGCGCCGATCCTGCCCTACGCGCTGGCCTTCGCCGCCGGCGCCATGGTCTACGTGGTGGTCGAGGAGCTGATCCCCGAAGCGCAGCAGAGCGGCCACACGGACCTCGCCACCACGGCCATCATCCTCGGGTTCACGGTAATGATGCTGCTGGACGTTGCGTTGAGCTGAGGGGAGCTGGCGGCGCCGGTGGCGGGCTGGTACAATACGGCCCTTCACCCGAGACGGAGACCCTGACGATGAAGAAGCTGACGCCCGTGCTGTACGTCGAGGAGATCGAGCCGTGCCTGCCCTTCTGGGTCGACCGCCTCGGGTTCGAGAAGATCGCCGAAGTCCCGGAAGGCGACCGTCTCGGCTTCGTGATCCTGAAGAAGGGCGACGTCGAGATCATGTACCAGACGCGGGCGAGCGTGCAGAACGACGTGCCCGCGCTGGCGGACACGCCGATGGGCGGCACGCTGCTGTTCATCGAGGTGGAGGACCTGGACGCCGTCGAGCGCGCGCTCGAGGGCGTGGACGTCGTGTTCCCGCGCCGCACCACGTTCTACGGCGCGCAGGAGATCGGCGTGCGCGAGCCCTGCGGCAACGCGGTGACGTTCGCGCAGTTCGGGGAGTGAGGGGCTGAGGGGGTCAACCGCGGTCAGCGCAGGACGAACAGAAGCTCGGCGACGTCCTCGTCGGAACCCTCGACACGCTCCTCGCGCTCGAGGCTGAAGCCGCACTTCTCCAGGACGCGGATCGAGGCGATGTTGTGCCTGACCACGTACGCGTGGAGGGGACGCTCGGCCACGATACGCAGGAAGGCCGTGAGCGCACGGGTCGCAACACTCTTCCCCCAGTGCTCCTTGCCGATCCAGTAGCCGACGAGGCGGAGACCGTCCTGCGGCCAGCTCCCGATGTGGCCCGCGACCCGGCCGTCTACGAGGATCGTCTGCGTGACCGCCGCCGGGTTGCCGAGGACGTTGTTCGCCCAGTGCGCGTCGAAGGCTGCGCGGTCGCGGGAGGCGAAGCCGGCCATGCGTGCGGCGTCGGCGTCGAGCTGATGCTCGTAGAAGATGGGGAGGTCGTCGGGCTCGACGTAGCGGAGTCGCACCTCGTCGATCATCTCGCGCCCCGTCGCGGGAACAGCCCGGCTCTCAGGCGCCCTTGTTCTTCTCGTCCCAGGGCTTGGGCTCCCACAGCTCCACCTTGTTGCCGTCCGGGTCGGCGATCCACGCGAACTTGCCGTTCTCGTGGGAATCCGGGCCTTTCAGGATCTCGACTCCGGCCGCCCGCAGGTTCGCGAGGAGCCCGTCCAGGTCATCGACCCGGTAGTTGATCATGAACGGCGCGTCGCTGGGCGCGAACCAATCGGTGTCCCGCTCCGCGACGTGCCAGACGGTGAGGCCTCCGTCCTCGGCCCGGTCCTCGGTCCACCTCAGGATGGCGCCGCCCCACGGCTCCAGCTTCATGCCCAGGTGCTTCTGGTACCATTCCGCCAGCGCCTTGTTGTCCCCCTTGCTCTTGAAGAACACGCCGCCGATGCCGGTCACCCGCGCCATCCCTTTTGCCTCCTCGATCTTGTGCTGCTCGAGCGAACCCGTATCCCCGCCTGCCGGGCGGCCGCGCGTGCATACCGGATTCCGACAACAGATCTGCTGCCTCAGAGGTGAGGCTGGTACCTTATGCGGATCGCGCGGATCGAGTCTGGCCGGAACTCATTCGCAGAGACTTGCACGACGTGCCACCAGAAGGCGATGACATGGTCGGACTCCCCTGCACCGAGGATCTCTTGTTTCGCGATCCGCTTGACCCTGCCTGGCGGAATCGATGGACAGTCGGGGGCCGCGCACGGTACCCAGTTGGCCGAGGCCGCGTACGACGCGTCCATGGCGATGTAGACAATGGGCTCATCACGCCGGTTCTCGATCGCCACGTGCGCGGGCTCGGCCCAGAACAGGACGCCTTCGACGTTCCGGACACTCGTGGGATCCGCGCAGGCCGCTGCCCCGAGGAGCAGGGCCAGCAGGTGATGACGGGCCGCGTACTTCATTGGTACGCCTCTCGTCAGATCAACGGTGGCTGCTCGCGTCTGCCGCAGGCTTCTGGAACTATGGGCCGCCAGATGTCCGTGGGCAAGGGCCATCGGCCTACGGGGCTGGCTGCGAGGACCGTCAGCCGGGGCGACGAGATCAGGCCCCACGTCCGTGCCTACAACCTCGCCTCAACCGTTAGACTGAACGCCGAGGGAGCTCGACCTCGCGCAGCGGATCTCCTCCGTCGATGAACAGACGGCCATCGGGTTTCAACGCACGTGCGATCCGGCGCAACGCCTGCTCCTCGAGCTCAGGGTGCCGCCCATCGAGCGCGCCGACGCGAGCGGCGAACGCGAGATCGAACGGCTCTTCTCCGGGTTCGAGGTCGAAATCCTCGATCGCTACACAACGGACGCTGAGACGGCCGGCCTGGATCTCCGCCGCGCACGTCGCTCGAACCTGTGCAATTGGATGCGGCGGCGTGGCGCCGGGCGGCGGGGGCGGCATCAGCGGCCCGAGCGCGGGCGCGGCGTCGAAAGCGGTCACCTGCGCGCCGCGGAAGCTGGCGAGCACCGACAGGAGTCCCGCGCCGCAGCCGGCATCGAGCAGCCGCGTGCCCTCGGTCACGCGGGCGGCATCGAGGGCCGCGCCGAAAAGCGGCAAACAGACCTGCTCCACGTAGGCCGCCCAGTCCTGCGCGCGGGCTCCCCAGAGCTGACCCTGGATCGTTGCACTGCCCATAGCCGACCTCCGTCTGTACGCTGGCCCGAGCAGGTACGCGCGTGTCGGTAGCCGCTCGCGCGACTTGCTGAGCAGTTCCGTGCACGCCAACGCGTTGTCGACGGGAAGCGGGCGCATTCCACGCGGCCTTCGTCAGCCTTGCCGCGACCCACGACTGCTGCCCGCATCGGCAGGAAGGCGCTGCAACTATTGGCCGGTGGGCCTCTGTGCGCAAGGCCTGCGCGGCGATTTACGCCACGAGAACTGAACTGACGACGCTAACGGCGCTCGGCCTCCTCCTCCGTCCGGGCGGCGGCCACGAAATCCGCGACCGGGTACCGCTGAGCGATGTCCGGGTTGCGTTCTGCCCAGGTGAGCAGAGACCGGCGTGCGGCCTCGCGATCGTGACGGACCGACGCCGTGGTCGGCAACTGCATGACGGCGACCGCGAACTCGTGTGCGGTCAGGGGCGCCAGCCGTGCGGCAGGGGAGGTCAGCGGCGGGCTTGGGCGAGACGGGCCGTACACGCCCGGAACACGATCATCGCGGACGTCGATGTCGAACGTCGGGATGCCGGCGATCCACTCGGATCTCTCCCGGGGCTCGAGGCCGATGAAGAGTTGCTCACCCGGTGTGGCGCCCAGAGCCCGCAGAGGAGGCCAGCGATCGCAGGAGGGCGCTATGCTCCACCAGATCAGGACGAATCGCCCGAGGCTCGGGTTCGTGCGTGCGATCCAGGCCCTGCGCGCTCACGACTCGGGCGAGCTGGCCGAACACCAGCGTCCCACGCGCGTTCGGGTAGGGAGGCTCGGTCGTGAGTCCTCGAGGTGAGAGCGTGAAGTACTCGCCCACCAGGACCGAATCGGCGAGTGGTTCGACCACCAGCCGGACTCGCGGCATCTCGTCGAGATACCACTGTTGAGAAAACGCCAGCGTACACGCGCCGGCACGACCAGCGATGGCGCTCCGCGAGGATAGCTCGCCGGTGATCGCAGCGATACCGACGACCGCAACAACGAGCAGGGACAGGCGCGCCGAGGCGCGCCATGCAGTCCGCCGCGCTGGCGCAGGCAGGTGTTTCCGCCCTCGTTTCATCGGCTCCTCGCGCGATGCGCCTACCGCGCAGCCGCCTCCTCCTTCCGCGCGGCGGCAACGAAATTCGCGATGGGATGGCGCTGAGCGATCTCGGGGTTGCGTTCTGCCCAGGCGAGCAGAGACCGGCGTGCGGCGTCGCGATCGCGAGTGACGGAGGCCGCGGTCGGCAACTCCATGATTGCGCGAGCGAACTCCTGTGCCGTCAGTCGCGGCGGCAGGTCAGCGCTCGGGGACGCGGGCATCAACCCGGGAGACATGAACCGGGGCGACGGCCTGTAAAGCCACGGCACGTCAGCAAACGGGCTGATGTCGAACGTCGGGATCCCGGCGATCCACTGCGAGCTCGGTCGCGGATTCAGGCCGATGAAGAGCTGCTCGCCGGGCCCGGCGCCCAGAGCCCGCCGGGGAAGGCGAGGGGTGCAGTCGGGATGCACGTCCCACCAGATCAGGACCACCTCTCGAGGCTCGGATCCGAGATCGTCCCCCCAGCCCTGCACGGTCACGACCCTGGCGAGCTGACCGAACACGAGCATCCCACGCGCGTCGGGGGAGGGACGCTCGGTCGTGAACTCCCCACGGCTGAGCGTGAAGTACTCGCCCACCGGGACGGAATCCGCGAGCGCTTCGACCACCAGTCGGGCCCCGGGTGCCCGATCGAGATACCAATGTTGCTCGGAACCCATCGAGCAGACGTTGGCCCCGGCTGGGATCGTGGCAGGGGAGGAGGGTTCCGCGGTGACGGCCAGGAGCGCAACAACTGCAACGAGCAGCAGAGGCCAGCGCATCGAAGCTCTCCCAGGAGTCTGCCGCGCTGGCGCCGTCGCGTAGCCCCGTCTCGGCTTCATGGGGCCCTCCGTGCAAGGCGCGCCGTGTCTCGGAAGATTCCCCGGAATCCCCTGGACCGCCCGATCAGTCATAACCCTCGGTGGTCCAGGCGTGTTCCTCCGCGTATGGATCGAACGACCTCCCCGATCGCCTCGACCACGGCGTCGGGAGAATCTTCATGAATGTAGTGGCTCGATCCCTCCACTACGCGATGGATCGAGTTCGTGGAGAGCATCGGGAGCTCGGCCTGCAGGGCGACCCAGGTGTCGTAGAACTCTGCCAGCACCGAATCGGATATCCCGGGCATGGGGGATGCCTTTCCGGCCGTCAGGACGATCAGCGGGCGGTCCTCGAGGCCGCCGGCCGCTTCGGCCTGTGCTGACATGGCGTCTCGGGCGGCCGTCTCGCCGTAGTAGCCGTACGGGATGCTGCGCCACAGGAACGCCTGGGCGGGGGCTTTGGGTGCCGGCGCACGCAGGCGCGCAACTCCGAAGGTGAAGCCGAGCCGCGCCGCGAGGCGGGAAGGGCGCATGGAGTCGACCCGGGCCAGCATCTGGCGAACCGGCTCCGGATACCGCTCGAACTGCCTGGGGCGGGAGCCCTCGACGAGAACGACGCCGGCAACCTCGGCAGGGAAGCGACGCGCGTACACGCGGACGAGGAGGCCGCCGAGCGAGTGGCCGACCAGCACGTAGGGCGGCGTCTCCCCGGCCGCGCGCAGAACCCCATGCAACTCCTCGGCGATCCGATTCGCGTCCCGCGGCTCCGCCCGGGGCTCGCTCCACAGGATGCCCGCGCGGTCGTAGCAGCAGACCCGGGTCGTCTCAGCGATCCGCGACTGGATGGGCGTCCAGGTTTGAGATCCACTGACATCCAATCCCGCCTCGAGGACGACCGTCGGCGACCCCTGACCGATGCAGTGGATGTGGGAGAGCTTGCCGTCGAACTCGACCAGGCGGCCTGGGGGTGGGAAGGCGCGGATTGCGGCGCGGCGGCCAAGGTGCTCGTAGAGCAGGCCGGCGGATGCCGTCGCGAACGCGACCGCGAACATGGCTAAGAGCAATCGGCGGATCCATTTCAGCATCGGTTTCGTACCAGATGATTCCTTGACCCTATCTAACGCTGAAGCACAAGCTGCACGCCTCTCCGACTTCTTCACGTGCTAGTTGCTATGGGAGTTGTTGGCGGCTACTGAACGTGTAAACTACATACGCATCAACTCCACGGTTGCGTTAGGTCAGCTATACCAGACACCGAGCCTCACCAACGTAGGAAATGAGCGGCACGAGCGACCTGGCGGTACACCTCGTCCCGCGAAACACCATTCCGAAGGTCCTCCATCGCGGTACGTAGACGTTCGCGGTCAAATGTCAGGAACCTCGTCGTACTGTCCGCATGCCGACAGGATAATTCAAGGTTCAGATCAGGACCCCCCAGCCATTCAACAGTTGCTGCAACGAGGGTACCTACCTTGCGCCATGCGTCGGCGACGAGGTCCGCTACTTCGATGTCGGGAAACCGATCAAGTCGCCACTGCCGTTCAACGCAAGGTAGAGATTCCTCATCGTCGCGCAGTAATCCGAACCAATCCCCTCGCTCTGCGGCGACAACGATGTAACGAAACATAACGTCAACGCTGTCTAGCTGCGGATCGACCTCGCCACCAATCCCAGCTTTGAGCCCGCACCCTTCGGTAATCCCATAAAGGGCTTTGCTTTGCGGCAGGAGCATGGACCGGTGGACTACGAGGTCACGCTGCTTGAATAGGTAGGTCAGCAGCTCATCCTCATATACTTCCCGCGTTGCTTCTTTGTACCATTTCTTGAAGCCAAGCGTGTTCTGCATTTCCATCATGAGGATCTGAGGCACCTCTTTCAACGCGCGGAGAAATGAGTTGAGGTAATATCGAAATGGCAAGGCGTAATGATAGTGTCGGTCCATTTCGTGGATCCACCAATGCGCCTCGGTAAGCCGGTCGAGTGCGTTGGCGAGTTGCGCATCGACTTCACGGACGCTACGGGCCATGACGGACTGGCAGTTTGTCCTGTGCTTGGATTCAGTAGAGGTGCCCTGGTTGGGGGTCGGCAGCGCCGTATCAGGCGCATTCGCTCGTTAGACGGCGAATGCGATCACCATTGCTCATCTGCATAGCCTAGGTAATTCTGCCGTATACTGGCGCAGAGCGGAACGTCGAGCAGGCACTCGAGTACGCGCAGGGAGTCGGATACCAGACGACGGTTGCGCTCCGACAGCTCCCAAAGATGCTCGAACTTTCCCCCATGAAACAAGTTGTTTCGAACGCGCTTCACGCTCTTGAGGAGGCACGATAGAGGCTCCCGAGTTACGTCACACCTAACTGGCGACCATACGATGCTTCCATCCGAAGCTCGGACCTGCTCATTGGGTGGTGATGCCAGCAGATACGCGCCAGCCTCGAGGAGTGGGCGGGTAATATCGTCCTCCTGGCGTTCCAGTTCGGTGATCAGCCCGTTCCAATCAGGTTCGGCACGGGCGACGTCGCGCCGGTACCAGCCAGCGGCCTTCATCGCGTACTCAAATCGCGAGAAGACCACGAAGAACTCGAGGAGGAGTTCACTGGTGGCTTCTAGGGGAGGGGGAACAAGCCTGGTAGTTGGCATTGGGGCGTCAAGAGAATTCGGGTTCTCCGGTGCGCGCCACGAGCCGTAACGGCCGCTTAGATCGGGCTTACATCGGTGATAATGGTGTTACAACATTGGCCTGCAAACATCTGTGTGCAAGGTCGCTGCGCTGGGAGGTAGACCCGAAGCAGAGGGACCTAGGGCCGACGCAGCACGGCGCGCCGCCGCGCTGGACGGGCGGCGATAATGTTGACGAGCACAACTACTTGGTTGTATGGGCTGCCCTCAGTGCTCCAGTCTGTATGGGGCTCCGGGGCGCAGGGAGATTAGGGGAGTGTATGGCACTCTAGGAGCAGGAACGCCCCCGTATCAAGAGCTCCTGTTTGTGATCCTCACAACGCTCGCCCGCGTCGGGTTATCACCCCCTATCGTAGGTGCAGAGATTGCGGATGTAGACGAGGCGCTGGATGACTTTGTATTGCAAAGAGTAGGTACGCGGTCCAACCAACTTGGGATCCGCGTCAGGTGCCCGGATGATCGAGGGTGGGCTAGGGGGAGCTCTGCCATTCCGGCCCGTTCGCGATTCTGGGGTGCGATCCTGTACGAGACCCCGGGGGTGTAAGCGCACTCGAGTGCGACCTTCTTGACATCCGGAATGATATCGGGCCAAATGCTCCGCGTCAGTACCCTTCCGACACGTTCCGAGCGCGTTGAAGGTGCCCCAGTGACCCACGGGGACAGCTCTGACTTATCAGCTTAACGTCCCCGCACGCTGCACCGCGGGTCTCGTATAATCAATCGCCGAGGTCGCGCTGAATCTCCTCAACCACAGAGTGAATCTCATCCTCTGGCACGACCGCGCGAACGGACCGGGCGTGACGCAAAATGGCTAGTGCACGGTCTAGCCTCCTCAACGACGCATCCTCCGTGGGGCGTGCTATCACGGCGGTGCATTGAAAATCCGTTGTGCGCGCTAGGTTATAGAGCCGTCCGCTCCACATGTTGGCCTTCTCGACCATGTCAGCAGGGTTGATGAAGTCGAGAGATATCGGCTCAAGCACTTGAAGTGTGCCATTCGACCAACCAGCGTAAAAGGAGTACTCGTAATCTTCCCCTGCGACCTCGACATCCCGTCGAACCCGGTTGAGCAATCCCGCTTCGGCGAGCGCCTTGTCGATGCTACGCCTCATTGATTGCTCGTCCCGCCGTTCTCTACCGAGCTTCGCTTCGTGCCGGAGCACAAGCTCATCGAAGAGCTCGTCCACTCGCCTAGCGAGGTCGTCCGTAATGCCTCCCATCAACGGTGACCATTGGAGAGCACTATCATCTGGAGGGACAATTGAGTAGACGAGTGCCATGAGGTCGGAGGGCTGCTCGCCCAGGAGGTCGCCCTGAGCCAAATCTGATTGTCGGGCGCGAAGCCGATCCTCGACATGCTTGATCACGCGGCGATAGGATAGCCCGTCGAAGTCAGCGAAGAACTTTGACAACCTGCCGTATCGGTCGCTGACGCGAAAGTGCAGGCCGGCCCGATCCGACCACGCGACTACGCCGACGTTGGCGAACTCTCCCGCTCCAACGTCGTGAACATAACGGAGCAGGGTGAACGTATAGGCGATCACCTTACGATCCTCACCAGTTCATGTCTGATATCATTGAATCGCTGATCGCGCCTCTCTAGGAAGGCGAACATTCTATCCAGGTCGCCGGGGCATCGTTCCCACTCCGGCGGAATCCAGGAACGCAGTGTTGCGACATCTGCCCAAGGGAGAGCCGCCCACGCGTCCAAGAGAGCTTGGTATGGCCGTCCCTGATTAGCGAGCGCCGTGTAGGTGGCATGACGCCTGACATGCTGCTCGGGCATGAGAGGCGACTGCTGACGCTGCTCGTCTGACCATGCGTGTACCGGCAGGGCAAGAGAATGGTCGATCAGGACAACATCGTCCCCATCCCAGAGCAGGTTCGGGTTCCGATGAGTTCGATCTCCGTTGATGAGCGTGCAGTCGAGGGCCAGGACGCCTTCGAGCCGATCGAGCAGCTCACCCCGAGGCGTATACGAGGGCAACCAGGTGCTTCGGCCGCCCAAGTAGCGGGTAGCGAAGTTTGGGCCAAGGTTCGCAAGCAGCAGGTCACGCACCGGCTTGTCGGGGACGCTTTCTGCAAACTCTCTCGATACAGTGGCTATGCCGTAATCAGGAACTGTCAGCCCGGCTGCGCGAGCCAGGACCGAACACACCAGTTCCGCGGCCAGAGAGGTCGGCCCAAAGTGACCGTTCGGTACTCCTGGCTCCCGAACCTTTAGCACTACTTGAGCCGTACCCCCGTCAGGTTCGCTGGCGACTACGAGCAGTGGTCTTGACGTACCGGTGGAGAGTACTCGCCGAAACTCAATGCAGCTGTAGCGAAGGGGAGCCTGTAAGCTCATAAGGAACGGTCGTCTTGAACGCGAATGGTTAGTGGATCACTCTAACGCCTAGCCGACGGCAAGTGGGCGCGTTGCCTGCGATCTACGTCGACGTTGCCGGGGTGCACGAAGGCCGCCGGCGTCGGCGGTAAGCTGATGAAAACTATTGGCCGGCAAACATCTGTGGGCAAGGACGATGAGCTGCGAGACAGACTGCCGCGACCGTCAAGCCGAAGCGCCGATGACTGGAACTACTCTTGGGCATCATCAGGCACTCTGACTCTAGGTCCCACGAACGTTCCGGGTACGCCTACACGCGCGTCAGGCCCGATGCCCTCGTCGAGTTCGTCATGGAACGGCCCGGCACATGGGTAACATTTGGGACCGGCCACATGGGTAACACTTCAGCGGTGGCCGGGGCGGGGCTTGAGCCAGCGATCGGCTGGTCTCAAGAGGCCCTCTACTTCGTCCAGTACGGCCAGGAGCGCGGGACCGAAATACAGATCCCAACACCCGCTCCCCGCGCTCTTCAGTCCCACCAGCTGGCGGTGTAGGGCCTCGCTCACGAAGAACAGCCGCCGGCGCCAGCGGATCTGTCCGTGACGCGAGACGCGCCTCAATTCGAAGCCCTCCGGATAGACCATCGCCGGCAAGCGTCGGGGCAGTCGTCGCTCCGAGGGACGATACAGCGCGGCGGGAGGACGGTTGCCCAGTACCTCGTGCGGCCGCTCCTCGTTGTAGAGGGCCCGGAAACGGTCGAACGCCCGCTGCTGCTGCTCCGCCGTCTCGCGCGCCGGCCGGGTGGCTTGCGCCTTCAAGGTGCGGTGCATGCGCTCGTGCGGGCCATTGTCTTCCGGATGCCGCCGCCGCGTGCGCTCCAGCCGGATCCCGAGCCTGAGCCACCAGATGGCGAGCTCGGAAAGCCCGCCCAGCGCCTGCGTACTGAACGGCACCCCGTTGTCCGTCCGGATCACCTCCGGCAGCCCGTAGGGGCGAAAGACCCGCTCGAAGCTCGCCCGTGCGCCAGCGCTCGACGTGCTGGGCAGTGCCCGGCAGTCCAGAATGTAGCGCGTCGCGGCGTCTACGATCGTGAGCGGATAGCACAGCCGCCCACAGCCCAGGCGGAACTCCCCCTCGAAGTCCGCCGTCCACACCCGGTTCGGCTCATCGGCCGCCGCCTGCCCCACTCACCCACCCGCGCCCGCTTCCGTCCTCCCTCTGACCAACCGCCAATACGCAAACACCAACCCCGCAAACACCACCACCGCCACCCACTCCGCAAACTCGCCGGCCCAACCGAAGCCAATGCTCCACGGCGCCTGCCCCCGCGACACCGCCCACCCGGCCGCTCCCGCGATCACCACGCCCAGCAGCCCCTCACCGCCCACCAGCCCGGACCCGAACAGCACGCCCCGGTCACGCCGCGCGAGCCGCTCCTCCTCGGAGCCGGCACTGCGCTCCAGCGCGCCACGCAGCAGCCCGCCCAGGAACACCGGCACCATGGTCGCGACGGGCAGGTAGACGCCCACGGCGAACGGCAGGCTCGGGATGCGCAGCAGCTCGGCGACCAGCGCGATGCCGACGCCGATCGCGACGAATCCCCACGGCAGCGACTGCTGCAGGATGCCGTCGATCACCAGGCGCATGAGCGTCGCCTGCGGCGCGGGCAGCTCGTCCGTGCCGAAGCCGTACGCGCGCGCCAGCAGCACCACGGTCAGCACCACGAACAGCGCGGACGTGAGCACGCCGGCCAGCTCGCCGATCTGCTGGCGGCGCGGCGTCGCGCCGAGCAGGAAGCCG
>Ga0207873_1002418_pt1 | contig 15376 bp, 15 predicted proteins | sample BGWIniCompost_FD_187373 | JGI IMG/M metagenome (GOLD analysis project Ga0207873, IMG submission 187373) | Cellulose adapted compost microbial communities from Newby Island Compost Facility, Milpitas, CA, USA - BGW Initial Compost (SPAdes)... ...
GGGGGGAGCCGAACGGCAGGTCACGCACCAGCGTCGGCTGACCATCCTGCAGCAGGTTCACGTTCGTAGTCTCGTGTCCGACGTTGACCAGCGCGACGAGGCCGTTGAAGGGCTCGGCATAGCTGCGCTCGAACGCATTGTGGAGTGCGAAGGCATCCACGTCGATGATGGTCGGTGTGAGCCCGGCATCGGCAAGGAGCGCGAGACGGTTCTCGATCAGCTCCCGCTTCGCGGCAACGAGCAGCACCGACATCTGCGGCGACGTACCGTCCGGATCCAGAATCTGGAAGTCGAGCTGCACGTTCTCCATGTCGAACGGCACGTGCTGCTCCGCCTCCCAGCGGATCACCTCGCGCGCGTCATTGGCGCTCATGCGATCCATCTGGATCTTCTTGATGATCACGTCGTGCCCGCCGACCGCCGCGACCACGTTGCGCCTTTTGAGTCCACTGCTGTCCACCACTGCACGCAGTGTCTCCGCAACGAGGACGGGATCCATGATCTCGCCCTCGACGATCGCGTCGGGCACCAGCGGACTGGTCGCTATCTGGACGATCTCGGGCTCGGGCTTGGAGTGGTCGATCACGACCAGCTTCACGAAGCCGCTACCAATGTCGAGACCGGCAGAGAGCTTGCTCTTGCCGAAGAGTCCCATCACACGGACCGGTTCAGATTGTCGTAAAGGGGGAGGCCTCGAGTGCAGGCGCGCTGCACGTTAGGGTGCACGCATCTGCAAGTCAAGACTTCCGTTAACACTGCTGCGACGCATTCTGCCTGCGCGCGTTCACCACACGCAGACGCCTGTCAGTACGCTGCCCAGTTGTCCATCCACGTGTTGCGCATCGGACGGAGCGTGGACTGCTCGGTCGCTGCGCGCGTCACGGCGCACGAGTCGTAGTCGTACGTCTTCGTGCCGTTCGCACGCGAAGACGCGTCGACCGTCTCACCGATCTTGATGTTCAAGCCGGAGACGACTGCACCGCGGATGTGGCCCTGGCCGTTGTCGGTGATCTTGCCACCGACGAGGACGATGCCCGTCCACTCGTCGCCTCCGCCCAGCGTGAGATCACCACGGACGATCAGCGTGCCGCGCCCGTTGCTCGGCAGCGACGTGTTGCCATCGATATAGATCGTCGGCCAGAAGCTCGTGTCCGCGAACGCGGCGTAGGGCCACGCGTCGGGCGGAATCCTGTAATCCGCCGAGAGTGCGTCGTGATTCACGATGGCGTCCCAGTCGATGTTGATCTGGTCGGCCATCTGCTCGCGCGACCCCATCTCGAGGATCGGAGGGTCGCCCTCGACCGGGTTCGTCTTGCCATCGTACTCACCGGTCGGCACGGCCACACCGGCCTTGGCGGGCTGACACACGCAGCCGCTCATGAACTCCGTGCCGCACTTGTCATAGCCGCTCAGCGCACCGGCATTGCCGTTCTTCAGCAGACCGCTGATGCTCGTCCACGCCGAGTGAACCTGCATGTCGCCGCGGCGGAACCAGGCGAGCTGAACGATGTCGTGTGATGCAGGCGCCGCGCGGCCGCTGACAAACGGCCGGCCGGTCGAGCGGACCGCGTACAGTGCGGCCTTGTCGACCTCCTCGCGGACGAGCTCGACATGGATTTCGGCTTCCCCTCCGGGAAGCGTCAGTGTCGTGTCGCGCGGCAGCCCGCGGCGCATCGAGAAGTACTGGTTGAGACCCGCCTCTGCGAGCGCGTACGCATCGGTCTCGCGGTGGCGGTCGTCGACGACGGCCTGCTCGGACTCGACGCGCGCAAATGCGCCGACCACACCGGCAGTAATGATCCCGATCAGCAGAATCGCCATCGGAATCGCGAACCCGTCACGCTTCGCATCAAAACGCATCATTGGACAGCTCCTAGTCCGCCCGATTACGGAAGAAGACAGCGGTCCTCATCGGCGTCGTACGGCTCACCTGGCCGTCCTGCGGCCTCAGGCTGAGTCCGTCCAGCACGACCTCGACGCCGCGGATGCGACTGAGGTCGGCCGGCGGTGCATCCGTGGCCGTCGTCGCGTGCATCTCGAAGAAGCGGAAGCGTGCACTCCGCGCGAACGGGCCGGCCATCATCTCGCGGCCGTGCGGTGAGCCCGCGACTTCCCTGTACAGCGCGCGCGCGTCCGGTACGTCCGGATCGTCATCAAAACGGTAGACCACCCGCTGGAAGAGCAGGATGGCTGCACCCGGAGGCGGTGTCGGCCCGGTCGCGGGCCGGCTGACGGCCACGGTCTGTCCACTCGTCGCGACCCGGGCGGTCGTGCACGTCGGCGACGTCCCGGCAACGGGATTGAGGGTAACGCCGGCGCCTTCGACCGCGGTGTACCGAACGTCCGTGGTGTCGCGCCACAGGTAGCCCGCGAAGCGGGCATCCGCGAAGAGCACCGAGTCGACCGGCATGAGGTCCACGTGAACCATCGTGAGGTTGGTCCCGCACGACACGCCGAGCGCATAGGGCGCCCGCAGCACGATCGAGTCGGGACCGGCGGCAATCACGCCGTGATCCACCTCGACTGCGCGGAACTCGGTCAGCATGATGTTCTGCGCCGCACGCGAGACTGCCCGGGCCGACGACACCTTCTCCTGCTCATCGTAGAAGCGGGACTGCGTCACGAGCACACTCGTGACGGCCGCCCCGATCACGGCGGTCAGTACCAGCGCGATCATCACCTCGACCAGCGTGAAGCCGGCACGCAGCATCGCGTTCGCCTTCATCATCAGCACGGACCCGTGAGGGGGTTGCACTCCGCCGCCCTGGACCGGCGGAATGTCAGCGTGTCGGTGGGGACACCATCGCGCGCCGCGTCGAGTCGGATGCGGACATCGCGTGCGTTCGACTGGCCCGTCGTCAGGAGGTCGATGCAGACCGTGTATGCCTCACCGTCCGGTGCCTGTGTGCTGCGACACCCGGTGTGGTTCGGGAGGCTGTCGTACGGAACCGCTGTGAGCCAGTTGACCGCCTGGAGCATCAGCGACTGCCGTGTTCCCTGGGTCCGCAGCTCGTTCGACCGCTGCGCGGTGACAAACGTCATCCCCGCCAGCATCACCAGCACTGCGGCGAGCAGGACCATCGCGACGACGACTTCGATCAGGGTGAAGCCGTCGCGCACGGAGCCGGTCTGTCGTGGCACAGTCATCACGGTGCCCTCACCTGGATGAGTCCTGCGCGAGTCATTCGGATTACGTGCCTCCTGTCGCCGGCGCGGATGTTGACCGAGTAGTTGCCGGCGGTCGTGCCGTTGGGATACAGCACCCACGTCGTGTTCTCCGTCGTCATCGACGAGAGGCTGAGCTCCGATTCGTTCGCGCCGAAATGCTGCCTGGCGTATACGGTCCCGTCCGTTCGATCCACGATCTCGTAGGACAGCGCGTCCAGATCGAAGCGGACCAGAACCGGATGATTCGTGCGGCTCGCGAGGGAAGCTGCCCGCTGAAGATCCTGAGCGATCGTTGCGGCAGCCTGTTGAGCACGTGTCTGCGCCAGTCCACGCCCGATCGACGGCGCCGCCATCATGATGGCGATCGCAACGATCACCATCACGACGAGCACCTCGAGAAGCGTGAAGCCCTGCCGTCGGGCATGTGCACAGCGCCGTGACACGTTTGCTCCTGTCCGAATTGGCGGGCCGCGGAGGGTGGTGCGGCCGGACGACAAAGATAGCCGAAACCACCGGCACACGGCACCGGTCGGCACGGCTGATGTCGAGATCCATGCCACCCGGAACCGCGTTGCGCTGCAACGGCTTGCACGATCGGGTAGAGGAACCGCAAGGCATTTTTTAGCCGGTTCGCGAACTTTTTCAGTCGAAGGCAGGCAGCTGCCAGCGCGGCCCCGAACGGTAGACCTGGCGGAGAGGCGACGCGTCGAGCGCCACCGCGACCGCGCACCGGTCGTAGCCGAAGTCGGCGCCCTCGTCCCGCAGCGCGAGCGCGCGTATCGCGCCTTCGACCCGCGCGCCGCTCGCGGCGATCAGCTCGCCTCGAGCGCTGACCAGGCCTCGCACGCGCGCGCCCGGAGCGAGATGCACGTCGCCCCTTGCGACGAGGAGGCCCTGGAAGTCGCCGTCGATGGTGGTGTCCCTGCCTGCGACTGCGAACGCTGGCGGGCCCGCAGTGGCGAGGGGGGCCGAGCCGGCCATGGCCTCGACGTCCGACCATCCCAGCCCCACCGCCTCGCCGAGCGGGAGCGTGTCTGCCAACGCGAGCGGTGCCCACGCCGGCAGCGTCTCCGGCAGGTCCGTCCCTTCGCCGCACTGCGCCGTGTCGACCGCCTCGGCCGGCAGCGATGCATCCGCCGGCAGCGCCGTGGTGATCATTGCGGGAAACGCGGACAGTACATCTTCGGCGGGAATGACACGCAGCAGAGCCCTGCGACGCGCCGAGAGGCCCCGCGTCCCAACCTCCACGTCCAGGAGAAGCAGCCGCGCGGACAGCCTCTCCATCGTCGCCGCCGCATGTGTGACTCGTGCCGGGGACGTGGCGATCGGCACGGTCCACTGCGCGCCCACCGGCCGGTCGAGGATGTCGCGCGCGTCCATGCTGGCGATTGCCTGCACCAGTGCATCGTCTGCTGCCGCCTGCAGCGTTGCATGCTCCTGCTCGTGCAGCGCGCCAAGTCGTGCGATACGTGCAAAGCCGAATGCGCCGAGGGCCAGCAGCTCCATCGCAAGAACGGCAAGCAGCGCGAAGACCAGGACAGTGCCGGCACGGTTCATTGTGTTCTGCCCACCGGAAAGCGCAGCTCCATGGGCGCACGCTCACCCGGCCAGGCCAGACTGGCGGCGGCGGCGGTGGAGTCGTGCGTGACACGCAGCCGGTGGCCGCCTGCCGCAAAGCGCTCGTCGGTGAGCGGCTGACGCCCCTCGTTCCCGAGCCGGTAGCGCAGAGCGCGGTCGCGCAGGAAGTAGCTGCCGCTCTCGAACACCAGTGCATAGGCGCCTGCGGAGGCGGTACCGTCGACACGCAGGCGAATCCCCGGGCGCGGCCCGCACGCGGCGCCCGTCACGTCCCGGATCGCGAACGCAAGCTCCCCAACGCCGGTCAGGACCAGGAGTGAGTCCTTCTCAGGGGCCGGCGCCCTCGCGCCCTGGTACTCCACGGTGATCGCATCCGTCATGACGGCGCAGACGCGACCGCCGCCACGGAACGCGCGCAGCACTACGGAATCGCCGCCGATCGCCTGGATGTCGCGGGCCGGATCGCTCCATCGCAGCTCTTCGCCCAGGACGGCCGCGGTCGCCCGCAGCGCCTCCGCGTCGCTGGAGGTCGCGGTCAGGCCTTGCAGCAGACGGTTCTGCGTGGCCAGCACCGAGATCACCGCGGCGCTCACGAGCGACGCAAGCACGAGCGCTACGAGACACTCGACGAGTGTCATGCCCTCATGCACGCGCAATCGGGTCGCCATGCGCCGAAATCCGGTGCGAGCAATGCACGCCATACGGGTCACCACGTCCCGAAGACCGGAGGAAGCGGTGGACGTGACGCTTCGAGCCGAATGGTATCGGGAGACGATCCGACGACCGCATCCACGCGAATCCGGCGGCCCGTTGTATCGACGTCTGCGGTCCAGGTGTACGTGGCGACGGGGTCAGACCGTGTTCCGGCGGACGGCGCCGACGCCAGGAGCAGCGAGTCGAGCAGCATCCCCGCGTGGAGCGTTGCGACCTCGCGCCGCTGCGCCTGCACGGCAACCCGCGCGGCATGCGCAGTCAGTCCGGCGGCGCCGATCGCGCCGATCGCAAAGACGACGAGTGCCGCGATGACCTCGATCAGGCCGAAGCCGTTGCGACCGCCCATGACGCCATTGCGCGAGCCAGCCTGGGGTCTCACCACAGCCGCACCCTCCCGTATGCCGATATGGTCAATCGAGCATCCGCGTCGTTCCGGACCAGGCGCACCGTCCGGTTCGCCATCCGCCCAATGCCGAGACGGTCATAGACGACGGCTGTCGAGTCGGCGCCGGCGAGGTCGATGCGGGCATTGTAGATGGCGCTGACGGGGATGGGTGCTGCGAGCGTGTCACCCCGCGGTGAGCGGATCGACGCGGAGCCCCGGTTGGCGTCGAGGACGAGAACCGCGCCGCCCCGTGCCCGCGCGATCAGCCGCGTACGCGCCAGCTCCGTCGCTACGGCGTTGCGCGCCGCGTTGACAGCGTGTCGGTCGATTGCACGCCGCACGGATGGTGTCACGATCAGCAGCGTAATGCCGATCGCGACGAGGACCGCCAGGAGCTCGACGAGGGTGTAGCCGGCGGCGCAGCCGGAGTGCTGTGGCAGACGTGGGAGCCTGAGCATGCGCCATGGTTGCGCCCGGACGGGGGCGCGACCATGGCGCCTTGCGACTACTCGAGGCCGTACTCGCGGATCTTGTACAGCAGTGCGCGCGAGCTGAGCTCGAGCAGGTCGGCGGCGCGCGTGCGATTACCGCCCGTGCGCTCCAGCGCCTTCTGGATCAGGCGGCGCTCGAGTGCCGCGCCGTGCTTCTTGACCGACAGCTCGTCCTCGCCCAGCTCGGGCGCATCCATCGCCGACACGGGCATCCGCACGTGCGGCGGCAGATCGTTCTCACCGATGCGCTTCCCTTCGGCGAGGACCATCGCGCGCTCGATCGTGTTCTCCAGCTCGCGCACGTTGCCGGGCCAGGGATACGCGAGCAGCAGCCGCATCGCGTCCGCGTCGACGCCCTCGATGCTGAGTCGCAGCTTGCGGTTGTACTGGTCCACGAAATGGTGCACGAGCAGCGGGATCTCCTCGCGCCGCTGGCGCAGCGGCACCAGGTGGATCGGCACGACGGCAATGCGATAGTACAGGTCGCGCCGGAAGTTGCCGTCCCGGATCTCGTCGTCGAGGTCCTTGTTCGTCGCGGAGACGAGGCGCACGTCGACTTCGCGCGACTTCGTGTCGCCGAGCCGGCGCACTTCGCCTTCCTGCAGCACGCGCAGGAGCTTGACCTGCAGCGTGGCCGGCATCTCGCCGATCTCGTCGAGGAAGAGCGTGCCGCCGGATGCGACCTCGAAGAGGCCGGGCTTGTCGCGGTCGGCGCCCGTGAAGGCGCCGCGCACGTAGCCGAACAGCTCCGACTCGAGCAGGTTCTCCGGGATCGCGCCACAGTTGACCGGCACGAACGCCGCGCTCGCGCGATCGCTCTCGGTGTGAATCAGGCGCGCGATCAGCTCCTTGCCGGTCCCGCTCTCACCCGTGATCAGCACGGGCGACGGATGGCGGGCAACCTTCGTCGCGACCTCGATCGCCTGCGTCATGGCCGGCGACTTCGCGATGATCTCGCGGTAGCGCCGCTCGATCGCGACCTCCTCGCGGAGGCGCGTCACCTCCTGGCGCAGCGACTCGCGCTCCTCGGCCTTCTTGAGCGCAAGAACGATCTGGTCAGGGCTGAACGGCTTCGGGATGTAGTCGTAGGCGCCCTTCTTCATCGCCTGGATCGCGAGATCCATCCCGCCGTACGCGGTCATGACGATGACCATCGCCTGGCCGTCCTGCGCCTTGTAGCGCTCGAGGAACTCGAGGCCGTTCAGGCGCGGCATGCGGACGTCGCACAGGATGATGTCGGGCTTGAGCTCGATTGCCTTGGCGAACCCCTCCTCACCGTCGCTCGCCGTCGCGACCTCGTATCCCTCCTCGCCCAGGATGAGCGAGACCGTGTGACGCAGCCCTGGCTCGTCGTCGATGATCAGGACGTTCATACCTCTGCTGGCTCAGGGGTCAATGCAGGCAGCAACACGACGAATTGCGCACCACCTGCGTCGGCTTCCTCCGTTCGGAGCACTCCACCCATCGTCTCGATCAGCCGTGCAGACACGGCCAGGCCGAGGCCGGTGCCCTTCCCCGGCTCCTTTGTCGTAACGAACGGCTCAAAGATCTTGTCGCGGACGTCCTGCGCAATGCCCGGCCCGTTATCGCTCACGGTGATCTGCACGAGCTTGCCCGTCGCCGTGTACGGATCCTCCCGCGGCGCACGCGTCGCAAACAGGCGACGTCGATGCGAGTAGTCGATCCCCGGCGGGTCATCCTTGCGCCGCGCCGGCACGCGCTCGGTAACGCGGGCATCCCTGAGCTCGCTCCGGATCGTGATCGCGGGCTCCGGCGTGCCTTCCAGCGCGTCAATCGCATTCACCAGCAGGTTGACCAGGACCTGCTGCAGATGATGCGGGTTACCGGACACTCGCGGCAATGCCGGCGCGAGGGCCACATTGAGCTCCACGCTCTCGAAGCGCCCCTGCGTCGACACCAGCTCGAGTGTTTCCTGGACGACGTCGTTCACGTCGAACTCGGTCATCTCCGTCTCGCTCGGCCGCGCGAAGTCCAGCAGGCTCCGGACGATCCGGTCGATGCGACGCGCCTCCCGCTCCGCCGCGGCAACCAGCTCCTTGCCCTGGTCATCCACGCGACGATGGATCAGGCCGAGATACCCGATGATCGCGCCAAGCGGATTGCCGACTTCGTGTGCGATGCCCGCTCCCAGCCGCCCGACGGACGCCATCTTCTCCTGGTGCACCATCGCGTCGCGTGCTTCCGTCAGCATCCGGTTCGTCTCGTCCAGCGACCGGATGTTGGCGGCCAGCTCGTTCTGATCCGCGACGAGCCGCTCCGTCATGCGGTTCACCGCCGTGCCGAGTCTCGCCAGCTCCTGCGTACGCCCGCGCGCCAGCCGCCGGTCGTGGTCCCCGGCCGCGATCGCTTCCACGTCCTCGATCACCTTCTCGATCGGACCGAACACGGCCCGGTGCAGCACCCACCGACCGAACAGCGTGAACACGACCAGGTCGGCGGCGAGGAGAATGATGATGAAGAGCAGCGCATGCTGCGGCGTCTGGAAGCGCGGCAGCAGGAATATCAGCCCGACCAGAGCCATCCCCAGCGCACTCGCAAACACGAGGGCGAACGCACTGATCAGCTCTCGTCGGAGCGTCGGGATGTGCTTCATCGGTGACTGTGCTGGGAACTACGGATGGTGTGGGGATGAAGCTAGGTCGGGGAGGGACTGAGCGCAAACGGGGGGAGGGATGCGCTCAGTTGCAGCTGATGACTCCGGATGCGGTTGCGGGTGCACCGTTGCTCGCGGGAGCGGGGTCCATGAACACGCCGCACTGATGGCCCGGATACGCGTCGTGCTCGGCCTGCGCGGCCCACCCCAGCTCGTCGGCGTACGTGATCGTCACCGTGACGCCCTGGCTCGACGTGTAGTCCGGAAGGAGCGCGAGCGTCCCGGCGTACCGCAGGTTCGTCGCGTGGTAATTCTCCTGCTCCATGGCCAGGACACGCAGATCGCTCTGCATCGTTGACAGGAACGCGTGCTCCTTGGCGCTCCAGAAGAAGTTGGCTGCAATCGTCGCAAGAATACCGATGACAACCACAACGATGAGCAGCTCGATCAGTGTGAAGCCATTGCGTCGGTGCATCGTCGCACCCTCGATTTTTTCTGGGTTCAAACGAACGGGGCGGCGGCTTCTGCCGCCACCCCGGCCGTTTCTTCCGTAACGGGGTGGCTACCCGTAACTCGGCTTACTGCGCGTTGCCGTCAGCGTCCTCGCACGCAACCACGCCCGGACCCGGTGCGACGCTGCTGGCGTTAACAGGCCCAACGTACACCTCGCAGCTCGCGCCCGGCAGCGCCGAGTGCGTCGCAGTTGCGATCCAGCCCTCAGCCGTCGTGCCGTTGGCGCCCAGTGTGACCGTCACGCCCTGGCTGGCCGTGAAGTTGTCGAGCGCCGCAAGCGAGGCAGCCGATGTAGCGGAGCCATTCTGCAGGTAGTTGTAGTTACCCGTCGGGCTGGCGTAGTACATCTCCTGCGCAGACTGCAGGTTGCGGAGGTCCGACTTCATTGCCGAGTAGTAGGCCTTCTCGCGCGTCGCGCTGAACTTCGGAATCGCGATCGCGGCCAGGATGCCGATGATCACGACCACGATCAGCAGCTCGATCAGCGTGAAGCCCTCTCTGCGCTTGTTGAGCATCGTTGCTCTCCCCGTGAATAGAGTGAGTGTACGGCAGGTCCCGCAGTGACACCCTCCGTAAGGCAACCGGTATTCCATCCCCGCCCGATCGAGTCCGAATCCGTCAAACGCCTTGTCTGCCAAGGGTTTGGCCGTCAGGCCCCGGACCGGCCGGAAGGCCTGCCGGATAGGTCGAGCCTCGCATTCTGCAAGGCGATGGCAGAATGAAAGGTCGGCGGCGGGGCCGTGGAATGCCCGGATCGGGCAGAAGAGGGGGTTTCACGAGGCAGGGCTGGGAGACCGGACCAGACCGGGCTGCCGGCTGCGGCCGGACGATACCGTCTCCGTGCGGCCGGATCAGTCGTCGCGTGCCTGACCCGGCCGGTCCATTCCCGGGCGGTACACCGGTGCCCTGGGGCCGAGCACGTTCGCCCGGAAGATGTGCCAGAACGCTGCGACGCCGTCCTTCCAGCCGATCTTCTTGCCCTCGGCATAGGTCCGGCCGTGGTAGGTGATCGGCACCTCATAGATACGCGCGCGTGCCTGCGCGAGACGGGCGGTGAGCTCGGGCTCGATACCGAAGCGATCGGTCCTGAGCGGCAGGCTCTTCATGAGGTCGGCCCGAACCATTTTGTAGCACGTCTCCATGTCCGTGAGGTTCAGGTCGGTCAGCATATTCGAGAGCAGGGTCAGCACGCCGTTTCCGACCCGGTGCCAGAAGTAGAGCACGCGATGGGGCCCGCCCAGGAAGCGTGACCCGAAGACCGCGTCCGCCCGGTCCTCCACGATGGGCTTGATCAGCTCGACGAGGTCCTGCGGGTCGTACTCCAGGTCGGCGTCCTGGATCACGATGACGTCGCCGGTCGCCTCCTGGATGCCGCGGCGGACGGCCGCCCCCTTCCCGCGGTTCCGGTCCTGGAAGACCAGCCGGTCGATCCGCCCCTGCTCCTTCAGCCTCTCCAGCACGTCCCGGCTGCCGTCCGTCGACGCGTCGTCGACGCAGACGATCTCCGTTCTGAGCGGGATCGCGCGCACCCGTTCGATCAGCGCGGCGACCGTTCGCGCCTCGTTGTAAACGGGGATGATCACACTCAGCGTCAGGTCCTGCGTCTGCACAAAGATCTCCCGGTCATCAACCATCGCGGTTTGCCAACGGATCGGACGCGCATCCACCGGTATCGTCGTAGCACCCGGTTTCGAGCGCTCGGGCGACCTCGCTGACCAGCTCCACAGCGTTGGAATCCACCTGGGCGGTCAGCATGGCGGCCGCAATCTCCTGGCGCGCAGTGATCTCATCACCAGCGCGCGCCGCTGCACGGGCGGCGTGCGCATGATACAGCCAAGGTGCGCTGCGCGCGGACCGTGCACCGTCCGCCCATGCGCGAGCGGCCTCCGCATGCCTGCCGAGTCCCTCCAGCGCCCGCGCGATCTCCAGCTCGATGTCGCCCTTCACCGCTCCGCGCAGCTCCGTGTACAGAGCAAGGGCCGAATCCGGTTGGCCGATGCGGTTGAAGATGTAGGCGGACGTCGTACGCGCCGGAACGCTGAGCGGGTCGAGGCGCCGGGCGTGCTGGAGGTGCGCGAGTCCTGTCGCCAGATCGCCTGCCCTCAGGAACTGATTGGCGTAGTCCAGCAGGAACTTCGGGTCATCCGGATGGATCCTGTACGCGAAGTCGTAGTGCCGCGCCGCCTGTTCGCGGTCACCCGCTGCGAGGGCTCTGCTGCCGAGTGCCCACTGTGCCCGGTACGATTCCGGATGATCCTGAATGAGCGACCGATGCACAGTCTCTGTCGAATCCCAGACCGGTGCGCGGATGAAGCTGCGCGTCAGCAGAAGGGAACATACGATGACGACACCGAACGCCGTTGCAGCCTGTCGCGTTCGGGTCGTCGCGCCCTCAGCAGAGCCGATGACATGAACTACTCCTGCCGCGGCGATCAATCCAAGAGCTACTGACGGCAGGTACAGCGTCCGTTCTGCCACCAGCACGCCAATCGGGAAAAGCAGGTTCGACACCGGCAGGATCACGATCAGGAACCACGCGGCGGCGAGCCCCACGATACCGGTGCGGGAGACTGCGAGCGCGAGCACGCTGGTGGTGGTGAGCAGTAATAGCCCGACTGCAACCTCCGGACTGAATCCGCGTGCGACCGGAATTACAGCGGGCGCATAATCCGCAGACAAGTCGAGCGGGAAAAACATGAGGCGGAAATACTCCGGCCAGGCGCGCAGCGCATTCCAGATCCTCAGGTCGCCCTGAAGGTACGCCAGTCCCGGATTCGGATTCTCCGCGGTGATGCTGCCAAGGACCAGATGTCGAATGACAAGGTACGACAGCGCCGCAGCCGCAAGAACGCCGAACGCCGCCGCGGTCCCGCGCGCGTACGCCCCCGTATTCGCCCCCCTCCATCGTCCGGACGCCGCATCGACGGCAACCAGCAGCGCGGGGAGCACGATCGCGTGCTCCTTGGACAGCATCCCGACGATATACAGCACGGCAACGGCGGCGATGCCGCGTGGAGAAACTGCCGCGTCCGGATCGCGCCCGATCCACACCGCGCAGGCGGCGAGCAGCGCGATCGCCGCGAGGAGCTCCGCCTGTCCCACGACGTTCGCGACCGCCTCGACGTGTACGGGATGCACCGCGAACACCGAGGCACCCGCGAGCGCGCCGTACGACCCGGCAGTCGTCCGCGGCAGCAGCCGTGCGAGAAGGAGAAACACGAGGAGCGTCGCGACCGCGTGGAGGAGCACACTCGTCGCATGGAACACGAACGGGTTCCCATCGCCGGCCGCCCACTGCACGGCAAACAGCGTGGTCGTCAGCGGCCGGTAGAGGCCGAGCGCTTCCCCCTTCGGCCAGTAGGGACCGCCCCACAGCGTGCCGAGATCGAGCGCATGCACGGCCGTGTTGTTCTGGATGATGTGAACGTCATCCAGTGCGAAGCCGTTCCCGAGCGAGGTCAGGCCGGACGCAACGGCCAGCACGCAGGCGACGCCTGCGTACCAGCGCAGTCGCCCACTGCCGTCCATCACCCGTCCGTCATCCCGTACCGGTTGAGCTTCCGGTACAGCGTCGATGGATCGATCCCCAGCACCTCGGCCGCGCGCGCCTTGTTGCCGCCCTCCGCCTGCAGCACCCACAGGATGTAGGCGCGCTCGATGAGCTCCAGCGTCGGGTTCGTGTGCGGGCGCTCCGAAACGAGGGGCGCCGACTCCGGGTTCGTGATGCGCGACGGCAGCGCGTCCACGTCCACAGCATCGCCCTTCGACAGGATCGCCGCGCGCTCGAGCGCGTTCTCCAGCTCGCGCACGTTGCCGGGCCACTCGTACGCCTGCAGCGCCGACAGTGCGTCCGGCGTGAGTGTGCGCGGTGTGCCCCCCTTGTCCTCCGCCAGCGCGTGCAGGAAGTGCTCGGCAAGGAGCGCGACGTCCTCCGGCCGCTCCCGGAGCGGCGGCAGGTGCAGCGAGATGACGTTCAGGCGGTAGTAGAGGTCGCTGCGGAACGTGCCGCGGCGGATCTCCTGCTCGAGGTCGCGGTTCGTTGCCGCGATGATGCGCACGTCGATGTCGACCGGATCCGTCGCGCCGACCGGCACGACCTCGCGCTCCTGGATCGCGCGCAGCAGCTTCACCTGCAGAGCCGGCGACATCTCGCCCACCTCGTCCAGGAAGAACGTGCCGCCCTCGGCTGCGACGAGCAGACCCTCCTTGTCGCGCACCGCGCCGGTGAAGCTGCCCTTCACGTGGCCGAACAGCTCCGACTCGAGCAGGTTCTCGGGCAGCGCGCCGCAGTTGATCGAGATGAACGGACCGCTCTCGCGCTCCGACAGCTCGTGAATGAAGCGCGCGATGACCTCCTTACCCGTACCGCTCTCACCGGTGATCAGGACGGTCGAGTCGGTCGGGGCAACCGTCTCCGCGAGTCGGACGACCTCGAGGAACGCGCGGTTGCGGCCGACCGGCCGCTTCGCGTTGCTGGTGTCGCGTCGGCGGATCTCGCGCTTGAGCGTCTTGTTCTCGGTCGTGAGGCGCCGCGTCTGTGCCGCACGACGGCACAGCGCGACCAGCTCGGCGTTGCTGAACGGCTTCTGCAGGTAGTAGAACGCGCCCTCGTTCACTGCCTGCATCGCGCTCTGCAGTGACGCCTGCGCCGTCATCAGGATGACCGGCACCTCCGGATCGTGCGCGCGCACGGCCTGCAGCACGTCCAGCCCCGTGACACCGGGCATGCGTATGTCCGTGAGCACGATGTCCGGATCGATCTCCTCCAGCCGCGCGATCGCTTCCTTGCCGCTCTGCAGCGCGACCGGCTCGAAATCCTCGCCGCGCAGCAGGATCTCGACCGTATCGAGGATCCCGCGCTCGTCGTCGACGACCATGATACGTGGTCGCATCGGTTCAGCTCCTCCGTGCTGCCGGGGCCGGCAGGTAGATCGTGAAGCGCGCACCTCCATCGGGCGCAGCATCGACCATGATCGCACCGCTGTGTGCCTCGATCGCGCGATGCACCATCGCGAGACCGAGACCCGTGCCGCCTTCGCGCTTCGAGAAGAATGGATCGAACAGGTGCTCCACTTCCTTCTCGGGAATGCCGGGCCCGCTGTCCGTGACCGTGAGACGGATCGGCGACTCCATGTGCACACTCGCCGGCAGGTTGCCGTCGAATGCGCGGCCGAGCGCAACGCGAACCGGCCCGTGCTCCGCCGAATGCTGCACCGCGTTCAACACCAGGTTGAACACCGCGCGGTGCAGGAGGTCCTGGTCGCCCTCGACCGTCACCGGCTCCTCCGGCTCGATCAGCTCGATCGCCGGACAACGCGCGGCATCGGGGTGTGCGCGCACCAGATCGACGGCGCCGCGCGTGATCTCGCGCAGGTCGAGCGGGCTCCAGCGCCGCAGCTCGACCCGGCTGAAATCCATGAAGTCGCCGAGCAGCCGGCTGAGCCGCTCCGACTCGTTCACGACCAGGCGACGCAGCACCGTCCGGTCCTCGGCCGTGATCCTGTCCTGCGCGAGCTGCTCGCTCGCACTGCGGATCGACGCGAGCGGATTCTTGATCTCGTGCGCGAGCGACGCGCCGAGCTCCGCCACCGCCTGCAGTCGCTCCGCCCGCCGGATCAGCTCCTCGATCTGCTTGCTCTCCGTGATGTCCTGCAGCACCGCGGTCACCCAGGGGAGCCCCTCGCGCTCGAGCACCGTCGTGCGGACACCGATGTAGTGGAGCCCGTCGACACGGTTCACCTTCAGCTCACTGCGGCGCACACCGATGCGCGTCGCAGCCGTACGACGCAGCATGGCTCCCAGACCCGGGACCCGGCGGTCCAGCTCCGTCAGCACGTCCGGCTCCAGGTCCGCCGGCCGCGCGACCTGCAGCACCTGCAGCGCAGCGCCGTTCGCATGGACCAGCCTACCCGC
>Ga0207873_1002421_pt1 | contig 15358 bp, 15 predicted proteins | sample BGWIniCompost_FD_187373 | JGI IMG/M metagenome (GOLD analysis project Ga0207873, IMG submission 187373) | Cellulose adapted compost microbial communities from Newby Island Compost Facility, Milpitas, CA, USA - BGW Initial Compost (SPAdes)... ...
AGAGCCTCGACAGCCGGGAGGCGGTCCTCGACGATCTGAAGAATCGGCGCAACGCCGAAACCGGCACTACGAGGACTGCGGTGTTCGGGTTGCCGAGCCACATCGCTCGAACCGACATCGTCCGCTTCGATCTGAACAGGCAGTTCCGGTCGTGGTCCACGACGATCGATCGCAGCTTCTTCACCGACATCATCGACAAGCTCCAGATCGATGACCTGTTCGGATCGGAGATCACGAACACGGTTCGATTCACACCGTCGGAGCTGGAACGGGAGGTCGGAGGGCCGCTGATCTGGGATGTCACGGCGCGCCTCAACGACGACAACGACGCCGACACCTCCGAGCAGTACGTCGACGCCTTCCATACGAGGAGCGCGGCTCAACTCCTCACGGACTCGTTGCCCATCCCGGCCTCACGCTTGGAGCCGTTTCTCAGCTACGCCGACCTCCTCCGGATCGAGGAGATGTTCCAGCACGTCGTGGGCAACACCGTCGCCTACTCCAAGGCAGTGTGGCAATCGATGACGCCCGAAGAACGGGCGATCTTGCTGGAGCGATACACCATCGGGGTTCCGTTCGGAGGTGTCGAGGACGAGAGCCAAGAGGTTCCGCTCCTCAATGCAGTCGGGAACCAGGTGATCGGCTTCTTCGGCAATTCGATGGTCATGCCCTTCTCGATCCCGCCCGACCTGGCGGAACAGATCGGCGTCAACAACCGCGACATCCAAGACGCCCTCTTGCGATTCCACCGACAGGGGTTCATCGCCCCTCAGGGAGGGATCACATTGCCGACGCGCGGCACCCTCGGTGAAGCGGTGCTGGGGAGTTGCAACTCGTGCGAGAAGATCGACCTCACCCGATTCTGGAACTGGCGGGACTCGCCGGTGCCCAAGATCGGCGAGCGGCCGGACCTGTCGATCCTCGGGCAGGCGAGCAACCAACTGGTCGGCCCGACAGGCGCCCAGGCGCCCTCGAGCCTGGCGGCAGGGGCCAGCGCCAGCTTCGTCAACAACCTGATCCCGGCTGCGGCCGCCGTCCCTCAAACCAGCCTTCTCGAGAAGATGGTCGAGAAGCTGCCCCCCGGATCGACGGTGGAAGACATAACGGGCCTCGCCAAGCTCGCCGAACGGATCGGAGGGACCGAAACCAGCGCGTCGAACGCCCGGAAGGAGGCTCTGGATGCCGCCAAGTCTCTCGCCGAGAAGGCAATGACGCAGCTGCCCGAAGTGATGAAGGCCAAGGCCGGAATCGAGGAGAAGGAAGCGAAAGATCGAGCCGCCGCCCTGAAGACGCTCACAGACAACGCTCAGGGTCTCGCGGAGTTGGCCGGCAATGCTGAGGACCCGAAGGCGTTCGTCGAGTCAGAAGTACTGGAGAAACTGTTCGGCGGGAAGCCGGACCTGACAGTGATCGAGAGGGCGAGCTTGATCAAGGCGTTCAGCGTCTCGGACAAGGACAACGAGGCGACCAAGAAGGGCAAGGCCGCATTCCGCGAGGTGCTCGGCCTTTCGAGCGAGTGAAGGGCACAGCATGGACGACACCACTGAAACGCCGGTAGAGGATCCAGTCGCCTCAGCCGTGGAGGCGCTCACCGACGTCCTCGACCGAACCATCGGTTCGGCCGACATGCAGGATCTGCTGTTGCAACGTCTCGTGACGTCGGGTGACGTGATCCCATCGCGTATCCCGGCACCCCTCAACATCACCGAAATCGGGGGTACCTGAATCTCCTCGAGGGGCTCGGTGCGGACGAGCTCAGGTCGCAGACGCTCGCCTCGATCCTCGGCGTGGCCGGGCCGCTGCCGGCTGCCGGGCTGCCGACGAGCCCGATCCTGTTCTTCGCCGAGGTCCCCAACCATCGGCCAGCAGGACCGGCGCAACCATCGATCCCGGTCGAGATCCGGGTGCGCTCCGATTTCGTGGCGGCGCTCAAAGGCGCCTTGGCCGAGATCGCCGCCAAGGGCGCCGCGCTGCCGCTGATCGGGGCACCACTCGGATTGCCGGCGGTGGGCTCGCCCGTGGAGGACGACACATTGCTGGCGGTGATCGGACGACAGATCCGAATTGTCCCTGCGGCGGCTCTCAACGATCCGGACGCCGATCCGGTTGCCGTGGCGCGCCCCGATACTGGCGGCGAACTCCGCGTCGTCGCCCGCGTCATCGACGACACCGCCCCCGACGCCGGAAGCGTGGCGGCCGACGACTGGGTGGCATTCAGCTGTGACGCCACCTCGTGCACCGAGTCGACCGCCTCGCGTCGCTACCTGGACGTGGAACCGATCCTCGGCGCGGCGGGATGGCATCACGAGACGCCGTCCGCACCCGTATCGCTCGGTGATCAGGGGCGGTGGGACCGCTTCGACAACGTCACCGGCCTCATCGCGGGCGAGACCCGATTCGGAGACGAGTTGCGGATGCTCTTCACCGAACCGGAGATCGTGGCGTCGTCAGTGCGGGAACGACTGGAGGACCGGTGGGACGGCTCGAGGTTCGTTCCGGCGTGAATATCCCTCGTGAACATGGAGGAGTGTCAGCGATCGGTCTGGATTGCTTCTGTGGTCCGGATCCAACGACGTCAGCGCCGGTTTCGGACCACAGAACGGTCGGAGCCCGGCGTCACTCGTCGGGCAGGAACCGACGCAGGGTCTCGATCGTGTGCTCGCGATGAGCGTTCGTCATTTCGATGACCGCTTCGACATCCCGCTGCTCGGCTCCTTTGAGGATGGCGCCATGTTCGTGGTCTATGTCTTCGATCCGGCCCTTTAGGTAGTACAGGGATCTGTACGCGTGGGTTGAATCTCTGAGAAGGCGGATGTGCTTGATCAAATGTGGCTGCTCGCAAGCCGACAGCAGCGTCATGTGGAACCGCTCGTTGGCGTCGGTCATCGCGACGATATCGTCCATGTCCGTCGCGTCGATATCGGCGAGCGCCTGTCGCATCTCCTCCAAGTGAGATTCGGTCAGCTTGGGAACTCCGGCCCTCAGAGCTTCGCTTTCGAGGAGCTCGCGAATGCGATAGATCTCGACGATGTCGCGCATCGTCAGCTTCGTGACGTAATAGCCGTGATGAGGCCTGTACGTGACCAGACCCTCGCTCGCCAGCACTTTGAGGGCCTCCCGCACCGGGACACTGCTCACTTCCAGAGCGGACGCGATGGCATCCTGACGCACCGCATCACCCGGTCGAAGGTTGCCGTCGAGGATCCATCTGCGCAACTGCGACAACACGGCCTCTTGGGCGGTCGGCGGTCGACGAAACTCAGTCACTGACAGGCAGGTTACTCATCGCCGGGGCCGCTACCCACGGGCCGCCCGCCGCGGAACATGTCCTTCAATCGCCCGAGCCCGCCACGCCTCGAGCCCCTCCCACGTCCCGTGCGAGCTCGGTCCGAGGTCTCCGGCTCTGCCGGCGGAGTGTCACCCGGGAGAGACCAGGGGCCGGGATCGCTGCTGTCCAGCGTCACGAAAGAGCTCTTTCCAGATTCACTCATGCCATAGGGGAGCGTCAGGTCGTGGCGTGAAGCCGCATAGACCGCATCGACGATCGGGCCGTAACCGGTGCAGCGGCAAATGTTCCCGGAAAGCCCTTCACGTATTTCTTCTCTCGATGGCGGCTCTGATCGACCTGACAGCAAAACCAGGGCCGTGACGACCATTCCCGGCGTACAGAAACCGCACTGGAGGGCTCCGTGCACTCGGAACTCCTCTTGGATCGGGCTGAGAGCGTCGTCCTGGGACAGGCCTTCGATCGTCCACACGGCTGCATTCTCTGCTTGCACAGAGAGCATCAGGCACGATCTCGTCAACTTTCCATCGACGATCACCGTGCAGGAGCCGCACACGCCCTGTTCACAGCCGACCTTCGTGCCGGTCAGCCGCAAGCGATATCGCAGAGAGTCGGCGAGGCTTTCCCGGCTGGGAACCGTCACGGTCACGGGCCGGCCATTCACGGTCATGGAGACAGGGTGGTCATTCATGGAATTCAGTGGGCATCGATCGTTTGACAGCAGCTTCCACAACACGAACCAGCCCGCCCTGGACTCGACCCGATGCTCGCACGGCGTCGAGGACGTCTGCGGCCCGCCCGTCGCCGCCCAGCTCGATGGACATGTGGCCACAATCGGAACCGAACAAGGCGACGGTCGACTTGTCGTTCTCCGGCTCGGAGCACCAAACCGCACCCACCCGGGCGAAGTCACCCGGTCTCGGCGCGACCTCGTAGAAGCCCACTCGGCGGTCGTCGGCGAGCGGAATGCGTATCCAGGTCACGATCTCGTTGTGCGACGCCGCCGTCGAGTAGGGGCCCTGTACGAACTCGCGTGCCGGTACCTCTCGACAACCGGAAGAGGACTCGAGGTACACGCTCGCTCCGAGGGCAGAACAACACGCGATCAGTTCTGCCGCGGGATCCCCGTGGGCGAGACTGCCGCCGATCGTCCCGCGCTCGCGTATCGCCTGGTGGCCGATGTGGCTCGCCGCCTCCGCCAGCAGCGGGGCATGTCGGAGGATCGCGGGGTGTCCACACAGGGTGGCGTGCGTGACGAGTCCCCCGAGGTACAGGGATCCATCGACGACCCCGACTCGGCGGAGGTGCTCCAACCTCCCGATGTCTACCAGCGCCTCCGGTCTCGCGAGCCTCAGGTTCATGAGGGGGATCAGGCTCTGCCCTCCTGCGATCACGCGGGCCCCTTCGCGCTCGTCCAACACGTCCAACGCCTCGTCCACAGAAGCGGCCCTGTAGTAGTCGAACACCGGCGGCTTCACGAATCGTTCTCCAGAGCCGCGAGCAGCGATCGGGGCGAGATGGGCGTCGCGTCCATGTGGATTGACCACTGGAAGGCGGCATCGACGGCCGAGGCGACTGCGGCGTACACGGGGATGGTTCCGCTCTCCCCTACGCCCTTGACGCCCAGTCGATTGAGCGGGCTGGGGGACGTGATGTGGTGGACCTGGATGTCGGGCACATCCAACGAGGTCGGCAGGAGGTACTCGGCGAGCGTCACGGATTTCGGCTGTCCATTGGAGTCGAACTCGAACTCCTCGAGCAATACGCCGCCGATTCCTTGCGCCACCCCTCCTCGAATCTGATCTTCGACCACCCGGGGATGGATGGCCCGGCCGCCCTCGTCGACGACGACGTAGTCGACGACCCGCGTCCTTCCTATGTCGGCGTCGACCTCGACGACGGCTGCGTGGGTACCGGCCACCCACGTGACGGTGTCCGGCTCGAATCGCTCGACGACATCCGGAAATGGCAGGGTGGAGAGCACCCCACCTCGAAGGTGTGCCTCGGCGAGGTCGACCCACGAGATCTTGCGATCCCCAGATGCGTCTCGGAGTTCCCCGTCGACGAATGTGACGTCTTCGGGTCGGCAGTCCAGCAGTCGTGCGGCACGACCCCGAATCTCCTTCGCCAACTCCTCGGCGGCCCGGTGCACGGCGGGGCCGGCCACCGCAGCCGTTCGACTGGCGAAAGTGCCGATCCCGTCAGGTGCCAGATCCGTGTCACCGCTCACGACGCGTACATCGACGAGATCGACCGAAAGGACCTCAGCGACGATCTGGGCGAGGGTCGTCTTGTGGCTTTGCCCGGCGCTGGCCGCTCCCGAATGGACCCATATCCTGCCGTCCGCCCCGAGGCGAACTCGCGCCGTTTCGTACGGTCCTCGCCCGGTCGCCTCGATGAACATCGCATATCCGACACCAGTTGGATTCGAGTCCTCGGAGCCTGCGTCGTTCTCGTCGACTCTTTTCCGGCTCTCCGTCACGAGGCGAACGGCTGTTTCGAGCGTCGCTCCGAAGTCGTGGCCATCGAAGACGATCGGCTTTCCATCTCGATAGGGCAGACCGACCGCATAGGGAAGATCGGAGCTGGTGAGGACGTTGCGGCGACGGATCTCGATTGGATCGATCCCCAGACGCGCCGCAGCGAGATCGAGCGTGCGCTCGAGGGCAAAGCAAGCTTCGGGTCGGCCTGCGCCCCGATACTGGCTGGTTGGAGCCTTGTTCGTCACAACCGCCGTCCCCCGGATGTCGAACGCGGGGATCCGGTACGGCCCGTGGCCGTGGATCGCGGTGTTGGCGACGACCCCGGCGACCCAGAGGTTGTGCGAGCCGATGTCGACGAGGAACTCGTCCTCGTAGGCGAGGATCCGTCCCTCGCCATCGACAGTGAGGCGCGTGCGGTGGAACTGATCGCGTGACTGGGCGGACGAGAGAAGATGCTCGGTCCGGTCTTCGATCCAAGCGACCCTCGCACGGAGGCGGCGGCTCAGGAAGGCGACAACCAGCTCTTCGTGATAGATGTTGGCCTTGGGCCCGAATCCTCCGCCGACTTCGGGGACGGCGACCCTCAGGCGCTCCTCGGACCAACCCAACGCCTCACAGACCGCTCGGCGCACCAGGAACGGGATCTGCGTCGAGGTCCACAGGTGGACTCGATCGTCCCGGGCGTCGTAGGCGCCCAATACGCCTCGGCACTCCAAAGGAACCCCGCTGTGACGTCCGATCCGGTATCTACCTTCGACGACGATGCCCCGCTGGGTGACGTCGCCTCGAGCGAACCGGATCCATGCCGCCTTGTTTCCCGGAGTCTCTGGATGCACCTGCCGCGACTGCGGATCCAACGCTGCCCGGGGGTCGACCACCGGCTCTTCCTCGTCGATGACGAGGTCGATTCGCTCTAGAGCATCCTCCGCGAGTGCTCGAGATTCGGCGACCACCGCAGCTACCGGCTCACCGACGAATCGAACGCGGTCCCGAGCCAGCCCGTACACCGAGGGAACCGACATCCCGAATCCGGTCGCTTCAACGAAAGTCGGATCGGGGGTGTGGAGGACCGGGAGAGCACCGGCGAAGCGGGACAACGTATCGCCATCGATGGCGGCGATGACCCCGGGCGACCGGAGCGCGCCATCGAGGTCGAGACGGACGATCCGACCGGCGGCCACCGGACTGCGGAGAAACCCGACATGCAGGGTCCCTGCATCGATCAGATCGGCGACGAAACTCGCCTCGCCGCGCAGTAGAGACGGGTCCTCGACGCGGGCGACATTCGATCCGATCATGGGGGTTACCGGACTCGCTTCTCGACTCGCCAGAGGGCGAAGGTTACCAGGAAGGAAGCCACCAAGAGGAGGATCACCGTTGCCAGCATCTCGGCGTACTGACCGGATCCGTACCGGGCGAGGATCAGCCGGCCCAACCCCTTCTCGGTCGCAAAGATCTCCGACAACACGATGCCGACGACCGACAGACTCACCGCGAGTCGTGTACCGGTCATGAATGGCCGTCGGATAGCAGGCAACAGAACATGGAAGAACGTCTGCGTGCGGGTAGCGCAAAGAGATTCGGCCAGCCTCCGATAGATCGGAGGAATCGACTGCATCCCGCCGGCGACATTCATCATCACCGGGAACACGCCGATCAGTAGCCCCATCATGGTCTTCGACGTCCCGCCGACACCGAAGAGCAACAAGAGAACCGGGTACAGAACGATCTTCGGCACTCCGTTCAACGCAACGATGGCGGGACCGAAGATGTGGCGTACCCACGACGTGAGCCCGAGGAGCAATCCGAGGATGGTCCCGATCCCCACCGACAGCAGGAAAGCCGCAGCCGCGGCGACCCCAGTGCTGCGTATGTGCTCCCAGTAGCCGCCTTGCTGGATGAGGTCGGTCAGGCGCCCCAGCGTGTCGGTCGGGGCCGGGATGACGAAAGTCATCGTCGAGAAGAGCCACCACAACAGGACGGCCGCGACGGCTATCGACACTGAGCCGACCACTATCGAAGTGTTGTGTCGCGGGACCTGCCCAGCCTCTCTCATGATGCGAGCACCCTGGGAAACGCCCGCCGGAACAGGACATTCAAGAGCCCCACGAGCAGGATCGACACGGCGAGAGTGCTCACGATGTAGAAGTACATCCCGGGGTTGTCGAAGGCCTCGTAGAGGTATCGGATCCTCGATCCCAGCCCGTTGCGCGCCACCATGAACTCCATGGCCACGACGCCGATCAGCGCATATATGGCTGCGAGCATGGTTCCCGTGTACAGGAGGGGCGCGGCAGCCGGGATTGCGACCTGGAAGAAGGTCTGCCTCGACGATGCCGTCAGCGAATCGGCGAGTCGCAAGTAGACCGGAGGGATGCCGGCGAACCCGTTCCACGCATTGAGCGCCATGGGTATGGCCGCCATCACCGTCGACAGGATGATGATCGGCCAGTCGTTGATTCCCAGGACGACGAGTGCTACCGGATAGAAGACGACCAGGGGCACCGCGTAGAAGCTCACCAGGTAGGGCTCGAACATGCGACCCAGGCTCTCCTTGCGCCAGAACAGCACTCCTACGACCAGTCCCACCATCGAACCGACCAGATGTGCCGCCACTGTGGCGATCACGGTGGAAGCGAGGTTCTCAACGAAGAGCCCTGCCTCGATCTCTTCGATCCCCGCCAGGACGACCTCGTCGAATCTCGGCACTATCGCGGCCGGGACCCAGCCTGCCACCGCACTCGTTTGCCAGAACGCGATGAACGCGACGAGCAGAACGCCGGTCCAACCTGCCGGCGGGAGGCGGCTCCACCAGACCCGGCGCGAACCCCGTCCGCCGGCTAGCTCCGTGGCTTCAGGTACGGCTGTGATGTCGGTCACCCTCACCCGCCCCTTCCTCTAGGACGTGGAAAGCGTGCATCGCTTCACCCTGGACGGTCCCCCAGATCCGGCCGAAGAGAGCGTTGAACCGCTCGGTGCCAACGACGGAGGAATCCCTGTCTGGGGGAAGGTCGATCTGGATGACGTCCACGACCTCGGCCGGCCGGAAAGACATGACCCAGACTTCCTCTGACAGAAGGATCGCCTCCTGGATGTCGTGCGTGACGAACATCACCGTCTTGTTCGTGTCTCGCCAGATCCGGCGCACCTCCGCCCCGATCAGCAAACGGGTCTGTTGATCCAGGGCTCCGAAGGGCTCGTCCATGAGAAGCACCGTCGGATCCAGAGCGAGCGTCCGGGCGATCGCCACCCGCTGGCGCATTCCGCCCGAGAGCTCCGACGGGTATGCCGACTCGAAGCCAGCCAAGCCGACGAGCTGGAGCATCTCCTTTGCGATGCGGCGTTGCTCGGACCGATCGACCCCGGCGAGCCGCAGCCCGAAAGAGACGTTCTCCTCGACCGTCTTCCAGGGCAGCGTCGACTCTTCCTGGAAGACGAAACCGACCGACCGATCGGGAGCGGTCACTCTGCGGTCGCCGATCACGATCTCGCCCCGGGTCGGCATCTGCATGCCGGCGACGAGCGACAAGAGGGTCGACTTACCGCAGCCACTCGGCCCGACTATGGAAACGAAGCTGCCGGCCTCGATGTGCTCGTCGATCTTTCGAATCGCTTCGAGTGGGCGGCCGTCTGGCCCATCGGGGAACGTGACGCCTACGTCGTTGATGTGGACATCGGCCGCCTCACTCATACGCGCCTCCTCACCGGATGGTCGAACTCGATCGAGACCCGAGATCGGAGCGCCAAGATCAGAAGTCTGCTCTAGCTTCTTCGGGGAGGTAGGACTGGTCCAACATCGTGGCCCAATCCACGGGCTCCTCGATCTGACCGGCAGAAATCATCATGTTGGAAAGAGTCTCCAGCGCCTCCGGGTCCACCTTCAGAGAATAAGCCACCTCTAGATCCGGAGTGTCCTCGAGGCCGGCGGCCAAGAGGTCCGGTTCGATGCCGAGAATCGGGCTCAGTTCCTCAGCCACTGCGCCGGTGTCGGCGATCAGGTCCTGCTGAATTCGGTCGGCCGCCCGGAAGAACGCCTGCAAGGCCTCGGGGTTCTCTTCGGCATACGCAGTGCTCACCGCCACCAGGTCGGCGGGGAAGTCACCCATGATGTCGCGGGCAGTCACCACGATCTTGGCGTCCTCGTTCGTCACCTTGTCGGTGACGAAGGGGTGCATCGCCCATCCGGCGGTGATCGCACCGCTCTTTGCCGCCGCCCAGCTGTCACCCATGCCGCCACCGAGGAGCTCACAGGTGATGTCGGCACCCGAGACTTCCTTCAGGTAGCTGCACACCAGCTCGGTCGCCGACCCTGCCGAGGTGGCCCCGAGAACCACACCGTCCAGCGAATCGACCTCCTCGGGGCCGATCCAGAAGAAGTCGTTGACCTGGAACCAGCTGCCGATGATCTTCGTCCCCTCGTCCTGCATCGCGGCGAGGACGACTGCAGTGCCACCCGTGATGGCGATATCGGCGTCGCCGGTGGAGATCAACCGCAGAGTGTTGCCTCCGCCTTGGCCCGACAGAAACGAGACGTCGAGTCCTTCCTCTGCGAAGTAGCCGCGGTCCGCCGCCACCTGCAGGATCGCCATGAAAGGCAGGCTGTCCACCCCCGTGGCGGCGATCCTCAGCTGGGTCATGTCTCCGCCTGCCTCCGTCGAGGTGGCGGGAGAATCGGTCCCTGCTGGCGCCGTGGTGTCGCTCCCTTCCGAAGAGCTTCCACCTCCGCATGCGGCGAGGACCAACGCCAGGGCCACCACCAGAACGATGAAGCGACCGAGTCGCCAATTACCAGAGCTCATAGCCGTCCGTCCTTCTCCCGGCTGGATAGGCCGAGACTATATATAATGTCGGATCCGGCGGCAAGCGATTCGAGGTGACACGTGAATAGTGGTGGTGGCGGTCGGCGTTTTTCGTTCTCGATGGGGGTCGGTCTCTTCCCGACCGAGCCACCGCCTCGAATGAGAGCATTGACCCACGCCGCGGAGAAACTCGGGTACCGAAACGTCTGGTTCGGAGACTCCCAGAACATCTGGCGTGAGGCATTCGTCACGATGGCACAGGCGGCTGTGGGCACCGAGAAGGTCATCTTCGGCACCGGCGTCACGCAGGCGATCACGCGTCATCCATCCGTCCTCGCATCCGGCTGGGCGACACTTCACGAACTGACCGACGGCCGAGTCGCCTTCGGGATCGGCACTGGGGACTCGGCACTGAGGACGATGGGATTGTCACCCACGCGCTTGGCAGACCTGGAAACGAAGATCGCCGACTTCCGCCAGCTACTCAGTGGCGGGGAGGCCACCGAGCCCACCAGCGGAGCATCGTATCGGCTCAACTATCTCCACGCACCGCTCGACGTTCCGATATACATCGCGGCCTCGGCTCCCAAGATCACCGAGCTCGCGGGGCGCATCGCCGATGGCGTGATCCTCCTGGTGGGAACTGATCCGGCGTTCATCGAAGCCAGTCTCGAACGGCTCGAACGGGGTGCCTCCCAAGCCGGGCGATCGTTGGACGACATCCACATCGTCCTCTGGACGCCCACCGCCATCTACGACGACGATGCCGTCGCCCGTGACTTGGTCCGCGCACACGTGGCCCGTGTGATCATTCGCCCTCTTCCGGCAGATCTTCCATCCGACCTGATGGAACAGGTCAATCGACTGCGTGCCTCGTACGACTACTACCAGCACCTCGACACGGCGGCTGGACATGCGGAACTCGTACCCGACGAGCTGATTCCCCACTTCGCACTGGCCGGCACACCGTCCGAATGCGCGGCGACGCTCGAGAAGATCGACGAGCTACCGATCGATCAGGTGGCGATAGTGCCTTTCACTCCTCCTGAAGGTGACAGGTTGAACCAGATCGAAGCCTTCGCACGATTGACGAGCGGAGATCACACGGGACGCCTCGCCGGCAAGTCGTGAGCCGAGAGTCGAGATGTCAGTCACCCTGATACACAACATCGGCACCCTCATCCCCGGGCCAGCCGACGCCGCACCCATCCGCGACTGCTCCATCGTGATCGAAGACGGTGTCATCACCTCGATCGCGGGCGACCACCCGTCACCGGATGTCGTCATCGACGCCAACGGCCTCGACGCGATCCCGGGGCTCATCGACGGACACGTCCACCCCACGGCCGGTGAGTGGACCCCGGCGCAGGACTCGATCGGGTGGATCTCGAATTACGTCCATGGAGGGACGACGTCGTTCGTATCGGCGGGTGAGCTGCACTTTCCCGGCCTCGCCTTCGAGGAGCTCACGCCGCGGACGATCAAGAGCATCGCGTTCACATCTCGCGATGTGACCGCCCGCATCAGCCCTCTCGGTGCCCGAATCCATGCCGGCACGCCGCTCTTGGTTCCCGGACTGACGGAGGACGACTTCGACGAGTTCGCCGCCGCGGGCATCGCACTCGTGAAGTTCATCTTCTACGACTGGGACAACCTGCCATCGGGTGAAGCTGCGCAATACGTCGAATGGTCGAGAACCAGGGGCATAGTCGTCAAGGTCCATTCGGGAGGCGTCTCTCGAAGCGGATCCAGCCGTCTGACCGGATACGACATCCTGAAATCTCTCGAACCCGACGTCGTAGCCCACATCTCGGGGGGTCCCATCCCGATGCCCGACGAGGAAATCCTCCGCGTGATCGACGATCTGCCTGGAGCCTTCATCGAGGTGTGCTCCTCGATGAACTACCGAGCAACGAAGCTGGCGGTCGAGCACATGGCCGAGAATGGGTGTCTGGATCGTCTCGTTCTCGGCACCGATACTCCCGGGGGCACGGGGGTGATCCCTCGCGGAATGCTGCGCAACATCTGCTATCTCGCCTCGGTTTGCGGGATCAGTCCTACCGAAGCGATCGCCGCCGGCACCGCCAACACCGCCCGGGCACACGGAATCGACGGTGGGATTCTCGAAGTGGGTGCTCCCGGTGACCTCATCCTCGCCGGGCCGATCCGAGGATCCAGGGCGAGCAACGTCCTCGAATGCTTCGCCCTCGGAGACCTGCCCGGGATAAGCCAGGTGCTCATCGGTGGACGACCCGCATTCCCCGGGCGCAGTCAACAGACCCCTCCCCCAGCTCGGCTGGCGAGGCTGCGAGGTTTCTAGACAAGCCAGGACGCCGAGGCCCCGCGAATCCGCACGGGCTCCACGGGGATGTCCAGTCGTCTCGCGAGGTCCCGGCTCGTTGCGTCCGTTCATTCGAACAACGACTCCGGTACGGTCGAGGACAGATGGCGCGACTTTCCCGCCTGGATGTCGCCGCGAAGGCCGGAGTGGAGGCGACATATGTCGACCGTCGTACCGGATGGGCCTCGAGCTCGCCTGCTTCTCACTAGCCCTCTGCTACGACGGGCAGCCACAAGTGGCGGTCGCCGCCACCTACGGGCACCAGCCGGAAACCTACTGGGCGATACGCGGACAAGGCGCATGGGCAAAACCCCACGGCGCCACACTCGACGAATCCGCCAGAACAACAGTCCACACTAACCCCCACCCCGCAGACGGGGTAGACATATCCTGCGGGGAACGCAACGGGGCGGTCATCTGGCGGCTCACATCCGCAGGGATACGGGCCACCAGATGCCAGTCATCCGTACGCGGCGGCCTCCTCACCGTCGCCGGCAGGAACGCAGGCTGGGTCGCAGACGGCGCCAAAGCCTGGGACATCTCGTGGTGTTCCGCCTTCGGGTAGGGACCCACTGCGTCCCTTGCGACATCAGCGCGGTGGCCGCCCGCTTCGGGCGGCCATTCGCGTTGCAGCAGGAATTGGAACGCCGTGGTCTAGATGAGGATGTGGCGTCTCGTGGCTTTCTGGGACCGGCACATCCCAGCTTGCCGCCGCCCGCCATCCCGGGGCGTTAGCCCCGGGCTCGTGCGAGGCGGTCACTGACGAGACGGTTCATGCTGATCCCCTTCTCGGCCGCTTCCAGCGCCAACTCCCGGTGAAGGGATTCGGGGATCCGCACCTGGAACTTCCCTGAATAGTGACGTTCCGAAAGGGGCTCTGGGATCCTCTCACCGTTGGCGCGCATGTCCGAGACGACTTCCGCCACGAGATCCATCAGCCCGGTGAGCGCCTTCTGGGGATCCTCGTCAAGCCAGGAGAGAGACGGAAACTCGGCCACCGTCGCCAGATACTCCCCGTCGTCCGGGGACCACCTGACCCGGTATGCGTAGTGTGTGTGGTCGATCACTCTTGCTCCTCTTCAAGTCTGTCTATGGCCGCTAACACTTGTAGAACCTGATAGGGCTTTGCTTTTCCGTTTTTCCCTCGCTGGATGTTCACGCGCGGGTCTCCTGCCCATGGGGTTTTGAAAACCGCGTGGGATGAGCTGTTCTGTCGCGGTTCGCCGAAGAAGCGCCGGCAGATGTTGTAGAGGTCCTCGTACGCAACGTTCTGTGGGGCGTTGCGCATCGCGGCCAGCTTCTTGGCGATCCGGGACACACAGTAGATGGTACCACTATTGATACCAGTGGCAACCGGCTCGGCAGCGGCCGCTCTAGGCTCCAGCCTGGGGGACGCTGAGCGACGGAGCCGGGTCCCGGGTGGGAGGGTCAGAACAGCTTTTCCAGCTGGGACCGCCCGAAGGGGGCTTCGATCTCTTCGGAGAGGATCTCTCCGAGCACCCTGAACGACACGGGCACGTCGTCGAGCTCGCAGGTTTCCCGCACCAGCCGCTCCAGGTCCGCCATTCTGCGCACCTGCCCCAGCGGTTCGAGTTCCGCCATGTCGTCACCGGCCGTCAGGTCGGATAGCCGGGTGTCCAGCCGGGCGACCGCCAGCACTTCGGGTTTGCCTCCCCGGTACAGGTCCCGGTACACGGCCACCAGTTCGAGTGCCGCCACCTCACCGAGTGCCGCCCCGGCTTCCTCCCGGAGTTCCCGCCGCAGTTCGGCGCCGACCCAGCTGCGGAACGATGTCACTTCCGGCCCTGGCACTTTGAAGCTTCCTGATGCGGTGACGTCTGCCCGTCCTGCCGCGATCGACAGGCCTTTGCCGCGTCTCCCGCCGACGACCCATCCGTCGACGGTGATGGCCAGCACTCCCCCGCCGAGGGTGTCGGCGCTTCCGGTCATTCCGAGCGGCAGTACGTATCCGTCCGGGTTGACCCACAGGGTCAAGGCGTCGAAGACGACGTCGCCGGCCTCGCCCACCGCCACCGCAGCCGCCAGCTCGTTGGTGACCTGCTGGTCTAGGTAGGAGGCTTGTTCGAGGATCACCGGCCCGCCAAAACCCTGCCCGACGGCACCATCCTGGACGGCGAAACCGTCGTCCTAGTCGACAGCGTCTGCGTGTTCAGGGCAATGGCGATACGCGGCCAGAACCGCAGAGCAGCAGAAACACTCGCCCAGCACACCCCCGCCACCTACATCGCATTCGACATCGTCGCCCACCAAGGCGAAGACCGCCGGGCACGACCGTGGGAACGGCGGCGGCAGACACTGGAGAACACCATCGACGAAACCGAAGACAACCTGAATCACCCCGGGTTCGGTAGAGGCTTGGTTTATTGAGTCACGGCCTGGTCGGCTGTGACGTTGTGACGGTAGTAGGCCGCTTCGTGGGCGGCGGGGG
>Ga0207873_1002426_pt1 | contig 15337 bp, 13 predicted proteins | sample BGWIniCompost_FD_187373 | JGI IMG/M metagenome (GOLD analysis project Ga0207873, IMG submission 187373) | Cellulose adapted compost microbial communities from Newby Island Compost Facility, Milpitas, CA, USA - BGW Initial Compost (SPAdes)... ...
TTCCTGACCCGCCAATCCGCGCTGGATGTCAACGACCCGGCGCGCACGGCCGTCGGGCTCGAGGATCGCGAGTCCATCGCCGATTGGGGCCGCCGCGAGCTGGGCGATGACTTCGTCGAGCTGCTCGCCTACTCCACCCTCGCCTCGTACTACACGGCCGTTCCCGAGGAGACTTCTGCGCCGTTCTACCACGCGCTCGCCCGGGCCGGGGTGGATCTCTCCGTGCACGCCGTGCGGGGCGGCGTGGGCGCGCTGGCGCAGGCGATTGCCGAGGCGATCGAGGCGCGCGGCGGCACGCTCGTGTCCCGGCGGCAGGTGGACCGCGTGGCGGCGGGGGGCGACGGCGTCGAGCTCCACTTCGAGGGTGGGGAGACCGTGCGCCACGAGGCTGCGCTCCTGGCCGTTCCCGCCGCGGAGGCCGCGAGGATTGGCGGACTGGAGGAGAGGGCGCTTGCCTGGCTCGGGGGAGTGCGGACCCGCCCGACCGCGACCCTCGCGTTGCGGCTGGACCGGCCTACCCCCGGCGACTGGTTCGGCCTGTCCTTCCCTCGCACCGCGCCACCGGGCGACCGGCTGGTCGCCGCGTGCGCGCTCGAGCGCAAGGTCCCCGACCTGGTGCCGGAGGGCGGGGGGCTGCTCGTGCTCTATCCCGCACCGTCGGTCGCGCCGCGCGTTGCCGAGATGGACGCCGAGGCGGTGGCGGACCTGCTGATCCCGGCACTGGAGCAGGCGCTGCCGGGCATCGGCGCGCGGGTCACGCGCGCACGCGTGTACCGGTTCCCGGACGGGAGCGTGCAGTTCTACCCCGGCTACCTCGAGCACCTGCGGAGGTTCGACGAGGCATGGCTGCCTGCGCGGCTGGCGCTGGCCGGGGACTACCTCGTTTCACCTACCGTGGAGGGCGCCGTGCGCAGCGGCCTGGCCGCCGCTGCCCGCGTTCTGCGGCTAAACAGCGCGTGATGAGGTGACACGGATGACCACGGTCTCCGTGATCTTGTCGTGGATGCCCTGGCGGTTGCGGTCCCAGAAGATCTGCGCAAACCCCAGCATTCCGGTGAACAGCCCGGCCGTGTAGCCGCCGAAGCGCTCCAGCGCCAGCCACCAGCCCATTGGCTTGCCGTCCAGCCGGATGACGCGGATGCCCAGCAGCCGCTTGCCCACCGTCTGCCCGCGCCACAGCGCCGTCAGCGCCGTGAAGTAGAGGCCCATCCAGCCGATGCTCAGGCCGACCTCGTCCACGACGAGGGCGAAGAGCTGACGGAACGCGGAGCGTTCGCGTAGCTCCTCCAGCTCGTTCTCCAACGCGGCGTTCGATTTCCGGAGCCGTTCGATCTGCCGCCGCAACGCAGCGACCTCGTCCGCCGAGAGCTCCTCGCCCAGCCGCTTCCGCAGGTCGGCGATGGCTGCACTGTCCCCTGCGTCCAGCGCGGTGACGTACGCGCGGGCGAGCGAGTCGGTGGTCGGGGCCGGCGGCTCCTCTGCGGCCGCCACGCCCAACGCCTGCCGCAGCGCGCGGACGACGTGCGCGTTCGTGTCCTCCTCAGCGATGCGCAGGTCCTCCCGGATCTCCGCCAGCCGCTCCTCCGGGACGCCGCTCGCCTTCAGGCGAGCCGCGAACCGGTCCGCCGCCGCCTGCGCCTCTTCCGGGGTCTTCGCGGTGCCCAGTGCCATCGCATCGGACGTGATCGCGATCATCTCGCGCGGCCCAAGCCCCAGCCCGGAAAGCGCGATGCCCACGGCCTCGCCGGACAACTCCGCCTGCACCTCGTCCGGCTCCTCGTCGCCCTCCCAGAATCCCCAGCCGGAGACGATCGCAACGAACAGGATCAGCGCGCCGCCCAGCCGCAGGGCGCCGCGCATCCAGCGCCGCAGCCCTTGCTCTACCGGCCGCGCGGACGCACGGAACAGCACGATGGCGGCGACAATGCCGAAAAACACGCCGCCCGCGTTCGAGAGCAGCGCAACCGCGACCAGGTCCACCAGCATCGCGGTTGCGCGCCGCCACGCGGACGCCAGCGGCAGCCCTACCAGCTCGGGCGCCACCGCGAACGATGTGGGCGTGATGATCTTTCGGGGATCCTGGGGACTGGCCATGTGGGCGACGTGCTCCCGGTCGAGCTCCCCAGCCCCGGCACGCGCCGCGAGCCGTGGCCGGAGCGGATTGCCGGACAGCGGGCATACTACGCGCTCGGCCCGCCCCTGTCCATTCGTCCGCCCCCTGGGGGCGCCGCCCCGGCGGCTAGAGCCTCTGATCCGCCCGCAACACCAGCTCCTGGCGCTCGCCCTTGCGGACGACCTGGAGACGGACCTCCTGCGGCTTCGCCCCGCCCACGTTCAGCAGCGCGGCGCGCAGCTCGCCCACGCTTCGCACGGGGCGGCCGTCCACGGAGACGACGACGTCGCCCGGCTCGAGCCGCGCGCGCGCCGCCGGTGTCGCGGGCGCGACGCGCACCGTCAGCACCCCGTCCGTGACACCCGCGAAGTACTGGGCGAGGCCAGGGTTCAGCTCCACGAACTCCGCGCCCGCGACGCCGCGCTCGCCGAGCACGTGGATGAACTGCACGTCAGGAGCGCGTACGGCCCGCATGCTCGCGACCGGTACGCCCGGGACCGGCGCGCTCGCAGTCGGCGCGCGTACGGCGATGCGCTCCGCATGCCGCCGGGCGTCGCCGTGCGCGGAGTCGGCCCAGTCGAAGAACCAGAACGTGGTGAACGAATCCGGCTGGACCAACCACGCCGTGCGCATGCGCCGCTGCGCGTCGGCGAGCGAGAGCTGGAGTCGCGCGATCGAGTCGCGCATCGCCGCCTCGACCTGGCCGAGCTGCGCGACCGCCAGCGCCATCTGCCGCTTCCTCAGCGAGTCCACCACCAGTTGCAGGCGCAGAGCGCCTGCAGCCGCCGCGGCGCGGGCGGAGTCCATCAGCTCCATCGTCAGCCGCTTCAGCGTGTCTGCGGGGACGACCCAGGTCAGCGCATAGCGCCCCGGTCTCGGCCCGGCGACGACGACGATTCGCTGGTCGCGGTCCTCACGCCGCACGAGCAGCGTGACGGTGTCGCCAACGGCAAGGGTGAACGGCAAAGACTGGAACACGCCGGCCACGGCGGGCTCGCCGTTGACCTCGATCACGGTGTCGCCGCGCCGCAGGCCGGCCTGCGCTGCGGGGGAGCCCGGCTCGACCCGCGTGATTACCACCTGCTCGACCGGGGCGCCGGGCGCGCCGACGATCTGGGTCTGGACGCCCACGCCCAGCCAGCCGCCTCCCGGCATCCGGAAGATCGTTTCGCGAGCCGCGGCCGCAGGGCGCGGTTGCTGACCCGATTGCGCCGCACCGGCGGCCGGGAACGCGAGCAGCGCCGCCACCAAGGCCGCGGCACCGTATGCCGCGCCTCGCGGCCGCGCCCCGGCCCGCCTCGTCTGCTCCGTGTGCTGCATATGCGTCATCACAGCGAATTCCGCCTGGCCAGGAGTCAGTACCACGGTTCGCTCGGATCGAACGAGATCTGCCGGAGCGTCGACTCGCGCTGCGCCAGCGCAGAGAGATGATAGCCGTTGATCACCGGGTCGGCCGGCGCCTGATCCAGCGCGGCCCCCGTCGTGAGCAGGATGCTCTCGAGCGCCGCGGCGCGCGTCATGAGGTCGCCTCTCCCGACCGGCTCCGCCAGCTCCGCGTACCGGTTCAGCGCGGCGAAGTACGCCGCCCGGGTCTGCTCCAGGAGGTGGGCGGCTTCGTCGACGTCTGCCACGTTCGCGATGCTCGCCGGGATGAGTCCCGCGTCTGGCGGTTCACTCGCCGGTGCACCGCGCACGGCGAACCCGGCGGCGCCGCCGGCGAGGAACAGGGCGAGCGACGCGGCGAAGCGGAGCCAGCTCGCGCCACCCGCGCGGCGCGGCTCGCGCAACAGTCCCTCCTCCCGCAACCGCGCTGCGATCGCCGGCCAGATGTCCGGCGGCGGCTCGAGGTCCGGCAAATGCGCGAGGTCGCTGGTCTGATCACGCAACGCCTCAAGCTCCGCGCGGCACTCGGCGCACATCTCGAGGTGTGCCGCCTCTTCTGCCTCCGCGGGCTCGTCCACGAGACGAGCGAGCGTTTCGAGACTCAGGTGCGACATACTCCCTCCTGCACTGCGGGCTCGGATGCCGCACGGAGCAACTCTCGCATCCGCGCCCGCGCCTTGAACAACTGGCTCTTCGACGTGCCCGGGTTCACGCCCAGTGCCTCGCCGATCTCATCGTGGGTGTAGCCTTCGACGTCGTGCAGCACCAGGACCTGGCGCATCCGCTCCGGCAACTGCTCCAGCGCGCGCTCGAGCTGGAGGCGCAGCAGCGTGCGCTCGCCCGTCGCGCCGACCGGGACCGTGACGGGCAGGGGTGCCTCACGCTCGGTCCGGCGCAACCGCGCGCGCCGGCCGTGCAGCGCACTGTTCACGGCGATCCGGTGCAGCCATGTGGAGAACTGCGAATCGCCACGGAAGGTCGGCAGCGCACGGATCGCACGGACCCATGCCTCCTGCGCCCAGTCCTCGGCCAGGCTGTCGTCACCCGCGAGCCGGCGGATGGTCGCGTACACGCGCGGCGCGTGCCGGCGGTACAGCGCCCGGATCGCGCTGTCCTCGCCGCGCCGGGCCCGATCGATCAATTCCGCTTCGGTCATCGTCCCGTCCGGTCGTCCCACGGCTAGGATGCCGCGCGTGCCGCAAAGGGTTGCCAGGGCCGAACCTGCTGGGGCGCCGGATGCGGCGCCCCGGCCGGACGCATCGTGGAGTGCATCATGGGATGCACCGTCCCCCGCGGCAACCGCCCGGGGGGCACCCACGCTCCGAACGGGCTTGCGCGGGCGGGGGCCGCGGCCGGTCGCGCGGCGCACTGCGTTCAGAGCTTGCGCGCGGCGAGCGGCCCTTCGCGCCCCCAGCACCCGGCCGGCGCAAAGCACGAACGCGCGACGCGGCACCCGGCTTGCTCGATGCCCATGGGGGCACGCGGGTTTGCCGCCACGCGACCGCGCGGCACGAGCATGCCTGCGTCGCCTGATGAGAGCCGCGAGCGCGGGCGCGCGGCCGGGAGGAGGGCGTCATGTGGTGGCGCATCGAGGTGGACGGGTGTGCGTGGGAGGCGCGCGTGATCGCGGGCGGCGGAGCCGGCGCCGGCCCCGCCGACGGCGGTGGCGACGACATCCTCGAGTTCCGTGCACTGGACGGGCTCCGCCCGCCGCGCCGCGTCTCCATCCCCGCCGGGAGCCTGGCGCACATGGACGAGCGTGCGCTGCTCGCCGCATACCGCCGCGCGCGCCCCATCGGCGGGGACCACTACGGCCGGCCCGGCAAGCGGATGGGGGACGCAGGAGCGCCGTAACGCTGGCTCCCGAGGACCGCAGGGAGAGCGACAGGCCTCACCCGGGGGCGCGGGAAGTCGGGGCGGGGCGTACCTGCACCGGACCGTGACGCTTCGCCCTGTACCGGCGCCCCCCGCAGCCGCATCTTGTCGCGGGCGCCGCTTGCGCCGGCGCAGTCGATCACCTCCGGAGGAGAATCCAGGACGACGATGTCGATACCGCTGTCTTCCCCTGGCGCGGCGTACCTCGAGTGCACGCGCTGCGGGCGGAGCTACGAGACCGAGCGGCTCTGGCGCGTCTCGCCGTGCTGCTCGCTGCCGCTCTACGCCCGCTACGATCTGGACCGCATTCGCCCGCTTTTCCGGCCGGCCGACCTGCGCGGCCGGCGCCCGGACCTGTGGCGCTACGCGGAGGTGCTCCCGGTCCGCCGGCCGGACCGCCGGCTGACGCTGGGCGAGGGATTCACGCCGCTGGTGGAGGCGCCGCGGCTCGCGGACGCGCTCGGCCTCGAGCGCGTCTGGATCAAGGACGAGGGGCAGAACCCGACCGGCAGTTTCAAGGCGCGCGGCCTCGCCATGGCGGTCGCGCGCGCGTGGGAGCTGGGCGCGAGCGACGTCGCCCTCCCTTCGGCCGGAAACGCGGGCTCTGCCGCCGCCGCGTACGCCGCGGCCGCGGGGCTCGCCGCGCACGTCGTCGTCCCGGCGGACACGCCGCGCGCGATCATCGAGGAGATCCGCGGCCTGGGCGCCGAGCTCGAGCTGATCGACGGCCTGATCACGGATGCCGCGGCGCGCGTCGCCGCGGGTGTGGAGGCCCACGGCTGGTTCGACCTCTCCACGCTGAAGGAGCCGTACCGCGTCGAGGGGAAGAAGACGATGGGCTACGAGCTGTTCGAGCAGCTCGGTGGCCGGCTGCCGGACGTGATCGTGTATCCGACCGGCGGTGGCACCGGCCTCGTGGGCATGTGGAAGGCGTTCGACGAGATGGAGCGGCTCGGCTGGATCGGCTCGGAGCGGCCGCGCATGATCTCCGTCCAGGCGGCCGGATGCGCGCCCGTCGTGCGCGCGTGGGAGGCAGGCGCGGAGACCGCGGAGCCGTGGACGAACGCGGCGACGTACGCCTCGGGCCTGCGCGTGCCGCGCGCGATCGGCGACTTCCTCATCCTGCGCGCCATCCGCGAGTCTCGCGGCGCCGCGATTGCGGTGGACGACGACGCGATGCGCGCCGCGGCACGCCTCGTCGGCCGGACCACAGGCATCTACGCCGCGCCCGAGGGTGCGGCCACCGCCGCCGCCATCCCCGATCTGCTCCGCCGCGGGCTGCTGCGGCCGGACGAGGAAGTCGTGCTGTTCAACACGGGTAGCGGCATCAAGTACGTGGGAGTGTAGCGCGCGGCAGCGCCGTTGCGCCGCGCCGCCGCGCGGGGAGACCGGGCACGTAGCGTGCATGGCGCAGCATGCGCATGCGGCGGACGTTTCATCGGCTCGGTCTCTCTTCCCGCGGGCGCTGGGCCGCGGTCCTGCTCGGCGGGTCGGCCGCGGCGATCGCGCTGCTGTTCGCGCCCTGGCGTGACGGCCCCGCCGAGCTCGAGCTGGTCGCGCTGAACGCGGACGGCGCGTTCGAGTCGACCATCGCCGTCCCCGCCGCCTGGGCGGACACCCTGTACGCTGCCCCCGGCATCGCCGCCCGCGTGCCGCTCGTCCTCGGCGTCCGCAACGCGGGCGGCGAGCCGGCGCGGCCGCAGCGGCTGGAGCTCAGCGCGCCCTCGCGCGTCCACTTCACCAGGCCCGACGGCCACCCCCTCCAGGGATACGCCGTCCCCGGCAGCCCGCTCATCCGCTACGAGGTGTCCGGTGGCTTCCCGGCCATCCAGCCGGGACGCATGCCCACGCTCCTGCCGGCGCTGGACACGCTCTGGCTCGAGCTCGTCGTCCCATCCTTCTACTGCATGACGCTCTCGGATTCGGTGCCCGAGTTCGTGCCGGCGCCGCAACCCGACCCGGCGGCCATCTCGCGCGTGCAGATCTTCTACTCCTTCGAAGGCGAAGAGCTGAAGGGCCGCCAGACCGGGCTGCTCACCGTGCAGCTCGACCCGGCGCTCATCGCCGCGGAAACGCCGGAGCCGCCGCCAGTCTTCCCGGTCGAGATGCGCGAGCCCGGGCTGCCCTTGCCCGCGTTCGAGTGGCTCCAGTACGAGGGCAGCCGCCGCGGCTTCTGCGGTGAGCCGGAAGAGCCGCTGGAGCTCCTCACCACGGTGTGGACGACGCCGTCCGGCGGCCGCTTCTTCGTCCTCCACTACGGCGGCGCGCCACGCAAGTACCTCTTCGACCTCAACCGCGACAGCATCATCGAGCTCGAGATGTGGGACCCGGACGCGGACGGCCGGTTCGAGGCGCGCCGCGCGGCTCGTCTCGCCATCCCGCCGTTCCTGCTGCCGCGGCCCGAACCGGTCCCGTACTACGACTTCCTCGCGCTTGCCGAGCTGGAGCCGGACAGCCTCGCACAACTGGACCGCTTCCGCGGCGCCGGCAGGTACGAGGTCAAGGCGCCGAAGCCGGGGGCGCCGGCAAACAGCCGGTTCAGGCCTCTCGCGGTCGGACGGGACCGCGACGAGGATGACGACTCCCCGCGCTACACCACCACGTGGGGCCGCACGTACGCGGCCGCCGACGCCGCCCGTACCGCCACGCCGACCGCACCGCGTATCACGCGCGGTGCACCCTCAGCCCGCGAGACCACAGGCGCCACGCCCACGCCGCGCGGGCGCGTGGCCGAACCCGGCGCGCCGCCCGCACGCGATGGGCGTGAACGCGCCGAGCCGGACACGGAGCGCGCCGGGCGCGACGCGGAACGTGCCGCGCCCGACGCGGACGCGGCCGAGCGTCCAGCCAGCACGGCCCCCCCCAGCGGGCGCAGGTTCCGCGAATCCCGCAAGCCCATCCGCCTGCTCGGCCGGCCTGCGGAGTCGGATGCCGAGCCCCCTCCCTCGCCGCGGCGGGACGACCCCGACCCGCGCCGCTGACTGGACGCACACGCACGCCGGTGCGGGAACAGTTGTTGCTCTTCATGCCCTCCCGAGCGGCGGCCAGCGCGCCCCGTCGTCGCAGTCGTCCACCGCTTCGCGCGAGATGGAGATGACCAAGAAGCAGCGGGCACACCTGGAGCAGCGGCTGTTGCGCGAGCGCGAGCGGGCACTCAAGGTGCTCGCCCGCTTCAACGAGGACACGACCGACGCGCGCATGGGCGGCGACGGCGACCTCACGCTGTACCCGCTGCACCTCGCGGACGAGGGAACGGACACGATCGAGCAGGAGAAGGGCTTCCTCCTCGCGAGCAAGGAAGGCCGGCTCATCTACTGGATCGATGACGCGCTCCGCACGCTTTACCGCGAGCCCGAGCGCTTCGGGGTGTGCATCGACTGCGGCCGCGACATCTCCTTCGAGCGCCTGGACATCGTGCCCTGGGCCCGCCTGTGCATCGACTGCCAGCGCGACCAGGAGCAACGTTTCGAGGAAGCCGCCTGACGGGCCGCGCCCGGCCGCCAAGGGCGGCGGCCGGGCCTCCCCACCCCCACCGCCCGGCACCCGCTGGCAGCACGAGCGCAGGCAGCGGTTGACGCCTCCCGCCTCCGCACTCTAGGTTGGGGCCCGAACGCTCCGGGCTCCCGAATGATCCTGGCTTTCGTATCCCTCGGTTTCGCCCTCCTCGTGGCGGTGGCGGTGGTCGTGCACTACCGGCGTCGCGCTCTGCCGTCCGAGCCCGAACCCACCCTGACCGACGAGATGATCCGCCAGATCGAGCGGGAGGGCTGGCTCCACATCGAGGACAGCGAGCCGCTCGACCTGGACGAGATCCGCGAGCAGGAGGAGCTGTTTTGGGAGGAATCGTGGGACGAACCCGACGAGTGGTGACGCTCGGCCGCGCGGCCGCGCTCGCCGCGGCCTGCCTCACCCTGGCCGCCCTGCCGAACAAGACCCTTGCACAGACACCCGCCGGCACACCGGCATACGACTACCTGATCCGCGGCGGCACCGTCGTCGACGGCACCGGCGCGCCGGCGTTCACCGCAGACGTCGCGGTGCGCGGCGACCGCATCGTGCGCGTCTCGCGCGATCCGATCCCGCCCGGGCAGGCGCGCACGGTCCTGAACGCGCGTGGCCTCGTCGTCGCGCCCGGGTTCATTGACACGCACGCTCACGTCGAGGCCCTGCCGTCCCGCCCGCTCGCCGAGAACTACCTGCGCCAGGGCGTCACGACCGTGGTGTACGCGCCGGACGGCGGCATGCCGTGGCCGTTCGGCGAGTACGTCGCGCGCCTGCGCGAGCGCGGTCACGCGCCGAACATCGCGCTCTTCGCCGGCTTCAACACCGCGCGCAGCCAGGTCATGGGCAGCGCGAACCGCGCGGCCACGCCCGCGGAGCTCGAGCGCATGAAGGCGATGATCGATGAGGCCATGCGCGAGGGCGCGATCGGCATCTCGACCGGCCTGCGCTACGTGCCCGCCACCTACGCCGCGACCGAGGAGGTCATCGAGGTCGCGCGCGTCGCCGCCCGTTACGGCGGGTTCTACTCCTCGCACATCCGTGACGAGGGCGAGGGCGTGATCGATGCGGTCGCCGAGGTCATCCGCATCGCTCGCGAGACCGGCATGCCCGCTCAGGTCTCGCACCACAAGCTCATGGGCCAGCCCCAGTGGGGTCAGAGCGTCCGCACCCTCGCCATGGTCGACTCCGCGCGTGCCGAAGGGCTGGACATCACCATTGACGCCTATCCCTACACCGCCACGTCCACCGGCACGGCCGTGCTCTTCCCCTCGTGGGCGCTGGCCGGCGGCCGTGACTCGCTCCGCGCGCGGCTCGATGATCCGGAGACCCGCGCGCGCATCATCGAGGGCATCAAGCGCACCATCATCGAGGAGCGCGGCGGCGGCGACCTCTCCCGCATCCAGCTCGCCGCGGTGTCGTTCAACCGCGCATGGGAAGGCAAGACCTTCGCGGACATCGCGCGCGAGCGCGGCCGCGAGCCGGATCTCGACTTCGCCGCCGAGCTCGCCATCGAAATCCAGCTCCAGGGCGGCGCGAGCGGTGTGTGGCACGTGGTCGACGAGGAGGACGTGCGACGCATCCTGCGCCACCCGTGGACCATGATCTCCTCGGACGGCGAGCTCTCCGCGCTCGGCCACGGGCACCCGCACCCGCGCGGCTACGGCGCCTTCGCCCGCGTGCTCGGCCACTACGTGCGCGAGGAAGGCGTGCTCACGCTGGAGGAGGCGGTGCGGAAGATGACGTCGCTGCCGGCCTGGCGCATCGGCCAGCCGGAGCGCGGCAGGATCGCCGAAGGCATGTTCGCCGACATCGCCGTGTTCGACCCGGCGCGGATCCGCGATCGCGCCACGTTCACCGAGCCGCACCACTTCGCGGTCGGCGTCGAGCACGTGCTCGTCAACGGTGTGCCCGTCATCATCGGCGCGTCGCTCACCGGGGAGAAGCCCGGGCGGGTGCTGACGCGGGGTGGAGCGGGGAAGGCGGCCGGCGATTGAGGGGGGACCGGGATCCTTGCGATCTCCGCGGCCTCCTTGCGGCGGCGCGGCGAAGTCCCCCACACGTCGCCGCACGGCGCGGCGCGGTGGAAGTTGGCCGCGCCGGGCGCGGCGAAGTCCCGCGCACGAGGTGTGGTGAACCGGATCTATGGAACTTGACCGCCGCCAGCGCGGTCAAGTCCGCACGCGGCGGCGCGCGGAGACACGAGTGTGGAGGTTTGCCGCGGACCTCGCGTCGGGCCTGGCCGCGGCCAATGCACCGCGGGCGAGTGAGTGCGCTTGACTCAGCCGGCCTGGACCTAGCAAAGCAGTGCTAACCCCGCGAACGCTGACCCACCCGGACCAAACCACCACATCAAAGGATCTCTGAATACGCCGCGAAGCCTCCCCAGCACCAGAGAACCAGAAGCGCCCTCCCAACCTCCGCGCTCTCCGCGTCTCTGTGCGAGCTACAAGCTCCGCGTCTCCGCGTGACACGAGAGAAGTGCCAGAGAATCAGACGCCGCGGAAATCGGTCTCCACGATCTCCACGCCGCTCGGCGTCCTCACCACCCGGTAGTCCCCGAACAGCTCAGGGGCCTCGGCCTGGAACACGCGGAGCAACGTGAGCGCGAGCCGGCGGATCTCCGCCTCCGCGCCCTCCGCGCCCCGCAGCTCGATCACGTGGCGCCACGCGCGGGCGTTCCCCGTGACCACGATCTTCGTCTCTGCCGCGTTGGGCAGCACGCTGCGCGCGGCCTGCCGCGCGCGCTTGCGCCGCTGCGTGGTCGACGGCTCGTCCTTCACCTGCTCCTCGATGTGCGCGAGGAGTGCGCGGTACTCCTCGAGCGAGCGCTCGCAGCTCCGCCGCCAGATCTCGAAGGCCTCCGTCCCTTCCTCGATCTCGGGCGGCAGCACGAAGCCGACGTCCGACTCGTCCACGTACCGCTGGCTGAGCTGCGAGAACGAGAGGTGGCGGTGCCGCACCAGCTCGTGGGTGAGCGCCCGGCTGACGCCCTCGATCAGGACCGTCCAGACCGCGTGCTCGATCACGCTGCCGTGCCGCACCTTCAGGATGTTCGCCAGGTATTCGCGGTTCGTGGTGCGTCCCTTGATCAGGCGATGCCCGCCCTCGATGCCCGCGTCCGGTCCGAAGCTCAGGTAACAGATGCGGCCCGCGAACTCGGCCACGGCCTGCGCCGGCACGTCCGTGTCGCTGCTCCAGTTGATGTGCGGTGCGCCCAGGAACTGCTGCCTCGCGAGGACCGTGACCCTCGGCTCGCGGAAGATCTGCATCGTCGACTCTCCGGCGTTCTGTTGAAGGGGGAGCGCCGCGAGAGGAACGACCGCGGCGCCGGCCGGCCAAGGTACGCGGCCTCGCCTGTTGCGGACAAGGGCGGCCGGCGGCGCCGCGCGGACGGGCGCGCGGCCCGCGACGGGCACGGCTTGCGGGCCGCCAGCGGCGCCGCCAAGATGGACCCGCGATGGAACCAGGAACCCACGACGGAGCGCGCATGGCCGAACCCACGGTACGCTTCCAGCCCACGCCCAACCCCAACGCCGGAAAGTTCGCCACCGACCGCACCGTCGTGGAGAGCGGGTCGAAGTCCTACTTCTCCGCGGAGCAGGCGGCGGGCGACCCCGTCGCGGAGGCGCTGTTCGCCATCCCCGGCGTCGCGAGCGTCTTCATGGTCGCGGACTTCATCACCGTCACCAAGACGCCGGACGCGCGGTGGGACGAGCTGGCGCCCCGCGTCGAGGAAGCCATCCGCGCGACGCTGCGGTGACCCGCGTCGTCTCCACCCCGGCCAGCGCGCCGCGCCCGGCCGTGTGCTCGCCGAGGCCAGCATGACCGCGCACGTTGCGGACGCAACGCTCTACGCCGCGCGCCGCGCCCGCGTCCTGAGCGCACTCGCGCCCGACGGCGTGATGATCCTGCCCGCCGCGCCCGAGCTGCGCCTCGGCCGCGATCTCGAGCTCCGCTATCAGCCGGACCCCGATCTCTACTACCTGACGGGCTACACTGAGCCGGAGGCCGTCGCCGTCCTCGCACCCTTCCGGACGGACGCGCCGTTCACCCTCTTCGTGCGGCCCCGAGACCCGGAGCGCGAGCTGTGGACCGGGCCGCGCGGCGGCACGGACGCGGCGCTCGCCGTGTTCGGCGCGGACGAGGCGTATCCGATCGCGGAGCTGTCCGAGCGCCTGCCCGCGATCGTTGCGGAGGCCGGCACCGTCTACTTCCGCCTCGGCACCGGCCGTGACGATGTCGAGGCGCTCGTGCGCACGAGCCTGATCCGCGCGCAGCGAGGCCGACAGCGCGAGGGACGCGGGCCGCGGGCGCTCGTCGACCCGGGCGCCATCCTGGACGACATGCGGCTCTTCAAGGACGCGCACGAGATCGAATTGCTCCGGGAGGCCGCGCGCATCACCGCCGATGCGTTCCGCGAGGCCGCGCCGCGCATTCGCCCCGGCGCGGGCGAGTGGGAGATCGAGGCCGCGCTCGACGCCGGCTTCCGTAGGCGCGGCGCCTCAGGCCCCGCGTTCCCGACCATCGTCGCCGCCGGCGCCAACGCCACCGTGCTCCACTACACGGACAACGCCGCCCCGCTCGAGGCGGGCCAGCTCCTGCTGATCGACGCCGGCGCCCGCTACCGCATGTACTGCGGCGACATCAGCCGCACCTTCCCCATCTCCGGCGCGTTCACGCCCGCGCAGCGCGACCTCTACGACGCCGTGCTTGCCGCGCACGACGCCGCCATCGCGCTCGTGCAGCCCGGCAACACCATCGAGCAGGTGCACGAGGCCGCACTGCGCACCGCGCTCGCCGCGCTCATCGACCTCGGCGTGCTCCGCGGGACCGTGGATGAGCTGCTCGAGAGGAAGGAAGAGTACCACCCGTTCCTGCCGCACCGGACGTCGCACTGGCTCGGGCTCGACGTGCACGACGTCGGCGACTACAAAACGGCCGGCGAACCTCGCCGCCTCGAGCCCGGCATGGTCCTCACCGTCGAGCCCGGCATCTACCTGCCCGCCACCCACGAGGCCGTCCCGGCCGCCCTGCGCGGGACCGGCATCCGCATCGAGGACGACGTCCTCGTCACGCCCTCCGCGCACGAGGTCCTGACTGCGACACTTCCCACCGCTGCCGTGGAGGTGGAAGCGCTCCTGCGGGGGTGAGGGCGCGGGGCGCCGCCACCCCCATCCGCCGCTCCTGGTCACGCCGAGACGCGGAGAGGTTAGCTCACCCAGAGACGCGGAGAACGCGGAGGTTGGGAGGGTTGGTTCTGGTTCTCTGGCGCTGCGGAGGCTTCGCGGCGGGAGCAGGGGTCATCTGATGTAGTGGTTTGCACCGGGCGAGTCACGGTTCGCGGCGTGGAGCCGTCGTTGCCCGGCACCGTCCGCGGCGGGACGAGCGAAGATCCCGCCGGAAGAAAAACCACATTCAATAATGAACGTGGATCCGCGCGACGAACGCTCGGATCCACGATGAACACAGCCCGGCCCGACTCAAGCTCCGCGACCTCCGCGTCTCTGTGTGAGCTCTAATGCTCCGCATCTCCGCGTGAGCCTTGAGCCGCAACGAACGCGGAAGAAACGCCGGGGCCCTCCGCGCCCTAGCGGCTTCAGGCCGCCACCGCCCGCGCCAGCGACGGCTTCGAAGCTGCGTACCGCCGCACCAGCGCCGCCGAGCGTTTGATCCGCATCGCCAATCACCTGGTCGGACGCAGGCCATGAAGCAGTCGCTGTTCGTCGAGCGTTACCAAGAGGATTGGCAGCGTTTCGAAGCCTGGCTCGCCTGGCGCGAGGCGCAAGGCGGGCGACACAATGTCGGGGCGCCGCCCATTGCCGCTTCCGAGGTGCCGGCCGTCTACCGCCGCATTTGCCAGCATCTGGCATTGGCGCGGCAGCGGCAGTACAGCGCCGAGGTGATCGACCGTCTGCATGCCCTTGCGCTGCGCGGCCATCATGCGCTCTACGTCGCGCGCCATCGCGGCCTGCCGGGCTGGCGCGTCTTCCTCACCACGGACTTTCCGCGGCTGGTGAGACAGGAATGGCGGCTGGTCGCCGCGGCGGCACTGCTGTTCTACGTGCCGCTGTTCGCCTTGCTGGTGGCGCTGCAGTACTTCCCCGATTTCGTGCATTACGTGCTCGACGGCGAACGGATCGCTCATATCAGGGAGATGTACGATCCCGTCAACCGGCGGATCGGCATGCGCGAGGCCGACACCAATGTGCAGATGTTCGCCGTCTATATCGGCAACAACGTCAGGATCGGCTTCCAGATCTTCGCCACGGGACTGGCTTTCGGCATCGGCACGGTGTTCTACCTCGTCGCCAACGGCGTCATCATCGGAACGATCGCCGGTTATCTCACCGCCACCGGTTTCGGCACGCCGTTCTGGTCTTTTGTCGCGGGACACAGCGCGCTGGAACTGACGGCGCTCGTCATTGCCGGCGCGGCGGGCTTCAAGCTCGGGCTGGCGGTCAT
>Ga0207873_1002427_pt1 | contig 15333 bp, 7 predicted proteins | sample BGWIniCompost_FD_187373 | JGI IMG/M metagenome (GOLD analysis project Ga0207873, IMG submission 187373) | Cellulose adapted compost microbial communities from Newby Island Compost Facility, Milpitas, CA, USA - BGW Initial Compost (SPAdes)... ...
TCGTAGCTCAGCACCCGGTCGTAGCGGCTCGATTCGTCCGGGTGTTGCTCCGAGATGTTGCTCGGAGCGTGCGGACGCGGGCCGTCGTAGTCGTAGCGTGCTTCGACCGTTTGCTCCCTGATCTTGTGATCGAGCCGCCAGCTGCCGCCGTCCGGCACCCAGCGCTCGCCCATCTGCTCCTTGTTCGTGATGTTGCCGATCTCGTCGTAGCTCTGATTCAGCTCGTAGCGGTACTTCCAGTGCTCTCGGTTCTGGTACCAGCCGTTCGCGTGGGTGAGCTGATAGAGCTCGTCGTAGTGGAACTCCTGGGTGACCGGTCCCACCAGCACGCTCGCGTTCATCTGCGGGTCGAAGGGGGCCTCGTTGTCCAGCGTGAGGATGTTGCCCACCAGATCGTAGCTCACCCGCATCCGCTGGAACGGGCGAGGCGGCTTGTTCTGCTGGACCAGCTGGGGATCCCGGTGGTCGCTGTCCACCGCCGCCAGCCGCCGCGTCTCGGGGACGTAGTCGTAGGTCGTCTCGATGCCGTTGCCGTAGACGATCCGGACCCGCTGCTCGAACTCGTCGTAGCCGATGTGGTCGAAGTATCGGGTCTCGATCGGCTCCTGCGGATGTTGGGGGTTCGTCTCCGTGTTGTGACCGATGGCGCTGCGCACCAAGCCGCCTGCGTCGTAGTCGTAGGTGACGATCTCTTGGCCCGATCCCGGGAACTGGATCTCCAGGAGGCGGCCGAAGCTGTCGAACTCGTAGTCGACCTCCGCGTCGTAGTTGCCGAGGTGCGGCTCGCGCATGCGCACGAAGGTCTGCGCCTCCCGGACGACGTTCCCCAGCGGGTCGTAGCGGAACTCCCGCTCGCCGGCTTCGCTCGTTTCGCGCTTCAGTCGAGCCGCCCGGTTGAAGAACGCAGGCCCGCTCTCGCCGGGACCGCCGTACTCGTACTCGACCGGCGCGGACTCAGGGTACACGATGCGCCGCAGCCGGTTGAAGTCGTACTCGTACTGCACCAGCTGGTTCTGGGCGCGGAGTCGGGCGGTCTGCTTGGCCGCGAGGTTCCCAGCCAGGTCATAGCGCCACTCCGTGAGCCCCATGTCGGGGCTGTCGAGCTCGACCATGAGACCGCGGCTGTCGTAGGTCGCCAGCGTCGCGTTGTTCTTGGCGTCGACGACCTGCCTCAGCTCGTCGACTTCGTTGTACTCGTACCGCGTCCAGAGATCCTCGAGCTGGCCGCCGATCGTGTTCTGCTCCCGCACCGCGACGATGCGCTCGTCACGGTCGCGGAACACCACCCGATCGATTCCGTTCGCGTCCCGCACCCGGGTCGTGCGTGTGGGCAGGCCGTCCAGGGCGTGGACGCTGTAAGCCGTCTCCGTCACCGCTCCGTCGGGCAGCACCTGCTCCACGAGGCGTCCCTGCACGTCGTAGGACATCAGCGTGGGGAAGCGGAGCTGCGGGGCCGCTGGCGTGAAGACGAGCGCGCTCGAGCCCGGCAGGTGACTCGCCCCGGACACCGTCTCGAAGGTGGGCTGGGCCTGCTCGATGATCCGGCCGCGCCCGTCGAAGCGCACGTGACCGCTCACGCTCATGCCGACGACCGTGGGAGTTCCGTCGGCAAAGTCCTTCTCGAGGTCCTTCTTGGTCTGGATCACCCGCTCGAGACCATCGGCGAAGGTGACCGTCACGATGGGGTCTCGCTCGCCCCCGCCGGGTGCCTCCAGCTCGTCGCGGTGGAGCGTCCGGGCCCACGCCGGACGTGGACGCTGCGCTTCCGTCAGCCCCGCTTGCTCGCTGTAGTCGAAGCGAATGGTGGCCACGTTCGCTGCCGAACCCCGCGGATCGAAGACCGCCTCGAGCCGTCCATGCTCGTCGAAATCGAACGACGTCATGTTCCCGTTCACGTCCGTGAGCAGGGCATCGACCCCGAATCGATAGTCCGGCAGCGAGGAGGACACGTAGCCGAAGCTATCGGTCGTGGCGGTGCGATAGGTCGCGAGGTAGGAGTCGTACTCAAACTCGACGACGTACTGGTTGGGGTCCGTGATCTGCTGGAGGTTCCCCAGCTGGTCGTAGTCATAGAACGTCGTCGAACTCGCTCCAGTGTAGAGCTGCCCCTGCGCGTCGCGACCTCCGTAGATCAGGTTGCTCACCGAAGTGAGCGCGCCCGTCGCCGCGTCGTAGGTAGCGGTCCGTGCCCGGAGCGGGGTTGCCGATCCTGGGCTGGTCGCCACGATGGAGCTCGCCTTTGAGAAGTACGGGCTCGTCGAACTCTGGTAGTCGATGTCGTAGGTGAGCCGTGGCGGCACGCCGCAGCCGTTTCGTAGCTCCAGCCGCTCCAGATCGCCGTCGTTCGAGTAGTCTCGCGTTTCACACCGACGAATCTCGCCGCCCCCGAATACCCCCTCGGCGTCGGGACGCTCGCGGATGATGACCTCCCGTTGGACCTCCGCGGGGAAGAAGCTGCCCACCAGCTCCGGCGCCCCCACGGGCTCCGCGTAGGTGAACAGCTCCTCCCGGTAGGCGAAGCCCGGGACGCCGCCCTCCGCGGCCTCCCGCTCCACCTGTCGCGCCAACAGCCCCCGCCGATAGTAGTCCTGGTTGTGGAACTCCTGTTCCACTTCGGACCCGTCCGCCAGGCGTGTCGTCGTGACCCGCGCGTAGCCGTAGCTCTCGCGCTCGGTGCGGTCATAATGACCGCTCTGGTGGTAGTCGTAGACGTCGACGTAGTCGTTGCCCCGGCCGTCGGAGATGCGCGTGGCCGTGAGCACGTACTGGGCGCGCGGCATGTCCACGTGCCCCCCGGGGGATTCCTCCACGAGGTTGCCCTGACGTCGGTAGTCGAGGTCGAAGCTTCCACCTAGGGGGCGCTCCACCCGCGTGAGCAGGTTGGCTTCCCCCAGCTGGTTGAGCTTCGCATGGATCTGCGCCGATCCCTGGCGCTTGAGGACATGGTCCGGGAGCCCGTCCCCGTCGACATCGGAGAGCTGGAGCGACGAGTAGCCGCTTCCGGAGGAGTGGTATCCGGACACGCCGACGCACACCACGAAGCAGACCTCGAACCCCAGGTTGAAGGAGAAGCTCTGGTTGCGGCGGAAGCCGAGCGAGTCTGCCGAGCCCAGCGGATCGTAGAACTGTGGTTGGTCCAGCTCCGGACCCCAAGCGGGCACGGTCCAGGCCTGCACCGGAGCGAAGGCGCCCCCGAGGTTGATCTGAACGAGGAGCGTCTGACTGCCGGGCACCATGGCGACAGCGTCCGGGAGCCCGTCGCCGTTGACGTCGACCAGTTCGCCGAGGGTGCGGGTCATCGTGTAGGAGTACCCAGCGCCGCCGGAGACACCTCCGCCGGAGGCGCCAGCGCCCACGCTGTTGGATCCGGTGTCCTGGATCGCGACGCCGTTCAGGTTCGTCTGGAACACCTGCACGAGCCCTTGGAGGATCTGCGTGAGTCCGCCGTCGGCCATCACGTCCTGCGCCGACGGGTAGCTCGACGCGGGCCACGACACGGGCGCGCCGAAACGATCGCCTAGCCCCAAGCGCACGACGAAGTCCGTGGCCCCCGATCGCTCGACCTGGTCGAGTAGGCCGTCGCCATTGATGTCGACGAGGTCGATCTGGGTTTGAGAAAGGCCGTAGTCCCTACCTGCTCGGAACCGGGTCGAGATCAACTGCCGGGTCCTGCCCTCAGTGTCCACCTCGTTCTTGAGCTCACCTTCTGAGTCGTCAGTGCCCAGGTTGGTGGGGTCGATGTCGAAGCGACCGTTGAAGTGCTGCACCTTGCGCAGCGCCTCGGATCCTCCGGGCAGGGGAATCCGCGGACCGAAACCGCTGCCAGTGTTCAAGCGCACGCCGCCCCGAGTCACGCTGTCGGGCAGCTGATCTCCGTTGACGTCGAGTAGCTCGAGCTCCGTGGTCGTCGACCCGAAGTTCACCCCGGCGCCGAGCACCGCCACGCTGGCGTTGAGGTCCACGTTCCACGTGTCCGCCACGCGCAAGTGCCGCAGCCAGTTGCTGCCGCGCGCCCCGGGGACCGCGTTGCTCGCCCTTGCTGGGCGCCAGAGCCCAGCAGACAGGTAGGCTCCGCCCCGCAGCTGCCAGGCCGGGAAGAACTGCCCGTCGTCCTCGGCGAAGCCGGGCGTGCCGAAGGAGAACGCGTAGGGCTGGCCGGCGTGGGGTCGCGGGAAGTCGGGGAAGGCCAACGGCGTGGTCTCGAACACGAAGTTCCCGTTGAAGTCGCCGTAGTGCCACTGGTGGTAGCCGCCCGAGAGGGGATCTTCTGGGGTGCCGTTGAGGGGGTGATGTCGCAGGTCCCGGTACCGGACGTTCACCGGGTGTGTGGAGGACACCACGGTGACCTGAGCGCTCGGCTCCCCGTGGACCAGGGCGGTGACGAAGTACGGGCCGCCGGAGGGCACCGTGACGTTCACCGTCGCGGTGCCGCCCGCGTCGGGAAACGCCTTCGCGTGGAGCGAGTTGACGCCCTGCACGAGGAGCGCCGCGTCCTGGAGCGCGGCGCTCGACGAGCCGTCGAAGCGCACCGTCGCCTGGACCTGCTGGGAGCCCGAGAAGCTCGTGAGAGGGCTCGTCGTCGGCAGGAAGTGGTGGGTCGAAACGGAAGCGATGGTTTGCTGGATCGCGACGTCCACAGGCAACGGAACGTGAGGCACGGGATCACCGCTCACGCTGCAGGTCGCCGCTCCCGCTGGGCAGCTCACGTTGCCGAACACGTACTGGTTCGTGTTCGGGTCGAGCCGACCGATGGTGTCGTAGCGCAGCGTCGGGAGCCACTGAACTCGGTCCGGGTCCACCGGGGCGTGTGTCAACACCTCGAAGGTGACCCGATCTCCCTGATCGACCGAGAGGCTCGAGACGGGCGGCGGGAGCGCACCCGCGGTCGTCGACGACAGCGCTTGCTGATAGGTGTTCAGAACGGTGCCGTCCGCGTCCTTGTGGACCACCACCGCGCGCACGTCGTCGCTCGTCTCGCTTTTCTGAATCAAGCCGTCCAGCGCGACGTTGCCAGGAGCCGGCGCAATCCAGCCGCGGGTCGGCAGCCCCGCGATACGAAAGTCGCTCCCATGGGAGTACCGGTAGAGGGGCGCGCCCGTCGGGTCCAGCGCCGTGGGGCTTCCGCCGACGTACTCGAAAGTCGGCTCCCAGAGCACCTCGTCATTCACGGTCTGATCGCTGGAGAACTGCTGGGGCGAGGCGGTGGCCGTCAGGCGGAAGTAGATCTGATCGCCGCCCTGAACGGAGAAGGTCAGACCGTTCGATGAGCAGCCGTCACTACCCGAGGGGACGCAGGGCGTGAGCTCGTTCGGTCCCAGGGTACGCTGCCAGGCAAGCGTTTGGTTGACATAGATGCTCGCGATCACCCCGTCGCCGCCGTCCCGCAGCTTTTGAAGCGGGGCCTGCAGCTGCACCTGCCCGTCGAAGGGGGCCGTCCAGCGCACGAGGGGATCCACCAGGTGCATCTGGTCGCCGGCAGCTCCGAGGAAGTTCGCCTGACTCAGTTGCACGTCGGAAACGGAGAGGCGCTCCATGCCCCACGGGGTGGGGGGGCCGAAGGAGCCAAGTCCGTCGTTCAAGCGAACGATCACGTAGCCGTCGTCGACGCTGACTTGGTCCACGAAGCCGTCACCGTTCATGTCGGCGAGGGTCGACTCGTCCTGGGTCGTGGTTCGGGAGTACGCGGCGCCAGCCCCGAGCACGCCGCCAAGGCCGATGTTCGCCCCCACGGACCAGCCGTCGCGATCGGTGTTGCCGATACGAACGGGATTCGAGGCGAAGTACGCGTGGCTCCCGGTACGCAGGGAGTCGTGACTGGACCCCGAGAACAGGCTGTTCACGTCGAGCTGCGGCAGAAGCACGGCTCCCCGGTGGGCGTGACCGTTGTCCGCGAGGAGCTCGGGGAGCCCGTCTCCGTGCAAGTCCGTCCAGGCGAGCCGTACCTCGTCGGAACCGTCGCTCCCTCCGGCGCTGGCGGTCAGACTCAGTGGACCGAAGCCGACTCCGGCCGAGGCGGACAGCCCCATGGATGTGCTGTCCACCCGCGACAAACCGTCGTCGGCGCGTAGGGCGCCGCTATCGTCGCGAACGACGGTCCCCCACTGTTGGGGCGCAGCGAAGATCTCGTACTCGCCAGGATTCGCCGGATTTCGCGGAGCTTCGCGGTAGTCGAACCGGTGCTCGACGAAGTACGCTTGATCTGCCCATTCGTCGTAGCGCTCGGTCCCGGCGGGCACCTGGCTCGGCCCCTGGAGGCGAATCGCCCCGAGCACCGCCTTGCCGAAGTCCCCCTCCCGGTACCGCAGACCATAGCGCCGTACCGGCTCCCAGCTCTGACCGCTGGGATTCAGCCACTCCACCGTAACGCCTGCCAGCAATCGACGCGTCACCTCCACGAACCCTGCGCGACCGGCGACCACCGCGTCCTGGCGCCCCGACCGTCCGAGGTCGAGCTCCACACGGTAGCCGGCCGTCGCCGCGGAATTGTGCGTGTAGCTGATGCGGCGCGGGTACACGCTCGTGAACAGCTCACAGGCTCCTGGCAGAGGCCCCGTGTAGCCTGGCGACGTGACCTCCAGCGGTCCCAGGGGCGCCGCAAGCTCCTCGAGGCAGTGTTCCTCCCGCGCGTACTCGAAGAGCACCGAATTTCCGAATGGATCGACGATGCGCTCGAGATACCAGCGGAAGGTGCGTTCCCGCTGGGCGAGGCTGGCACTCTCGTTCGGGTCGCTCAGACGCGCCGCCGGGCTCTCGCCGTATACGAAGGAGATCCCGCCCTTGTTGGTCACGATCCAGTGGGTGCCTGCGCCCGTGCCGACGCGCTCGATCCGATCGAAGCTGTTCTCGATGCGCCTCTGAAAGAGGTCGGTCGAGCCATCCACGCTCACCAGTTGCTGGCCGTCGAGCACGAAACGATCGTCGGCATCGTAGCCGGGAACCCCGAAGCGGGTGTCCCGCTCGATGGTGGAGATCGGCAGATCCCAGCCCACCCCTAGCCAGCCCGTTCCGCGCTCGCTGCTGTAGGCGAAGGCGAGGTCCGGCTGCATACCGTTCCGACCCGGGGGCAGCTCAATCGGATGACTGACGCTCGCCGAGCCGCTCGACGACGGCGCAGGGGGCTGCATGAGCGGGATCCCAGCGGAAGGGCTGCCCAGCTCGAGCCCCTTCATCTCGTTGGGGTTGAAAGAACGAGGGCCCGCCCCATCCGGAGCGGAGATGGTGGCGGCTACGAAGTCCGTGAAGTGATCCGTCAGGCTGACGAGCCGTCCGAACTGCGCGGGTGCAGCGCGCGCGATCCTCTCCCAGCGCTGTTGGTCCTCGTCGTAGAAGAAGGTGTAGATCTCCGACTCGCGGGCGCTCGGAGGCAACGCCGACGCGTCGTAGGGGAGGCTCAGCAGCACGGGCTTTTCGAACTGCAGTCCGTGCGGGCCGAAGCGGTACCCAGCGCGCTTGCTGGTGGCGTGCAGCTTGTCCCCCTCCAGGGCCGCGAGCTGCTCGTGCTCGAGAGGGCGGATGGTCAGAGCCGTGTCCTCGGAGAGCGCCCCCGGCGGGATCTCCAGGCGGGCCCCCGCGAACTCGACGACGCCGCCTCGGGCCGCCGAGACCGTCTGAGTGAACGGCGCGCCATAGTCTGGATGGAGGCCCCGGGCTAAGACGTCCTGATCCCCGCAGAGGACTACGGGCAAGGTCTCCTCGACTCGACCGCCATCGTCGAGTTCGGCCTCGACGATGACGGAACCCACCCGCGCCGCACCGATGACCACTCGAAACGTCCCGTCTTCCGCGACGCTCGCACGCCCTTGGGAGGAGCGAAGGGAACGAACTCGCTGGCCACGAATGAATCCACGTATTTCCGCTCCTGCGGCCGTGCACCCGTCCCCCTGGGGGAACGTGACCACGACCTCGGGGGACGCTGGCTTGGCGACGCCAGTACCAACGACGTATGCCGCCGACGACACGGCGGACCGCTCCGTGAGCGGCTCTCGCTGAAACCAGAGGGTGTCGATGGTTCCCACCGCGTCGAGGCCAACGCGGTGCCACCCGAGAGGGAACCGTTCGAGGTCCAACTCCGCAAGGACCCGTTCGTCGCTACCGACGATGAGGCGTCCGCTTCCCGCCCGGTCGACGCGGATGAGCACCTGGTCCGCCCACGTGGGCTCCGGAAACGACAAGCTCGTGCGCAGTCCCTCCGTCGGAAGTGCGGCCTCGTACGGGCGCGCTCGCGGGACCAAGACGAGCTGGAGGTCGGTCACCTCGCTCCCTGGAGGGACCTCGAAACCGATATGGTTTGTACCAGGACGCAGCTGAGAGAGGGGGAGCTCCTCGACCTGTCGCGCTGCCGCGCTCGCGGCAGGGGGCGTCGAGATCAGGGCTGTCCGTGACGGCGCGGCGGTCGTCGATGCTGCCCCGTTTAACGTCCGACGCAGCTCCGTCCAGTGCTGGGCACCCTTCAAGCGATAAGTCAGGTACGCTCCTTGAAAGGCCGTCAGCAACCCCGTGAGCTCGACGTCGTACTCTGCGGTCCCCGTGCGCTTCCCAGGCACCATGGTCCACCCCACGGGTGTCCCCGCATGGAGACGTTCTCCTAGGGAGAGCGTCGAGACCGGCGGTTTCGGCTCGTCGCTGCCCCACAGCATCAGCGTGGACAGAGGGGCAGAACTCGAGGGGTGCCACTCGATAATCCATTGAGCCGACACGAGCGCCCGCGGAGCGTCGAAGCGTCGTTGCACCTCCGAGTCCAAGAGCAACGCCTGCTCGGACCACCGTGATTCTCCGCCTTCGGAGGTCGCGAAAATGCGTAGAGATCCGGCCCCTCGGGCGGTGATGCTGTCAATGGATTCCTGCTCTGGCAGCTCCACCAAGAAGCGGACGGGCTCGGGGCCCACCGGAGTGACCCCCTCCCCTGAACCGCCGAACAACCCCTCCAAGGCTCCGTTGATCGCGCCGGATAAGAGCTCGACGCGTTGCGGGACGAGCCCCACCGGCAATGCGACCTTTCCTTGATGCCCACCGGCATTGGTGGCTCGGGAGCCGCTGAACCTCCCGAAATCCCTCGCCTCCCCTACGTTCCGTTCATCCCGGGCCTGCGCCTCCTTTACCGCCGCCAGCGATGAACTCACGGGGCCTACGACGATGAGTATTTGCGACAGGACAAGCGCAAGAAGGCGCGTCCCGATCGACGCACGGCAAGAGACACCCATGTGAACTACCCTTCCATCCTTTGGTCGCAGACCTCTCCGACAGCCCTCCAACGGCGCACGGCTACCTGCCTAGTCGCTCATCGGCCCCTTCTGACCGGCCAGTCCATGCGACGACATCCACCCCAAAGCGACTCAGGGAGAGCCGAGACAAGAACCCCGAACCTACAGGTGGTATCGATAACTGACGAGCAAACGCAACGTCAAGTGCGTTCTTGAAAGGAATTGACAATTGTCATGGCACATCAGCAGCCGCAAGGTGCCGGTCCGAAGGTGTGCCTGCACCGACTTCGCATCTGTGAAAAGTGAGCAGAACGAGTCCCGCCCGCACTCGTCCGAAGCCGCAAACCTTGTGCGATCCCGTGACCCTCTTGCGTCTCCGCGGCCCCGTCGTTTATAAGATAGCTCGTTCTGCCAGTCGCGCACCCCCAGAAGGTCACGGCTTTGGCCACGAGGCCGGAGGAGAGAGGAGCATCCAGAGCGGAGAAGGTCATGCGTACTCGCGGCGAAACTTCCGAGAACCGATCAACAGTGCTTCGACGACGCAACCTCTTCGAAACAATCGCGGTGGTCGTCGTCGTCGGACAGATGGCGTTCCTGCAAGGATGCCGCCGAGAAGTCCCTCAGGAGGAAGCCGACACGGACGCTGTGGAGACATCGGTACCAGAATGCCGAGACCTTCTTCGAGACATACGCCAGAGCGCCGAGGAGGGCTCGCCAGAGCAGCGCGAGAGAATGCGTGCCGCCATCGAGGCGCAACGGAATACTCTTGCTCGTATAGCAAGAACCCCTGCTACGCGGCCCGAACTGGCACGACACTGCGAGCGCCTCTCCAACAAGGCGAAGCCGTGAAACCGAGAGTCCACCGGCTAGGTGCCGCGAGGGCCCCCTCCCCGGTCACTTCAACTCGTTTCTGCGCTGGTCATCGACACCTCCGTGCGCAGCGTCGGCTCTCGCCGTCATTCCGCGACGCGGATGACGATCTTGCCGCGATGCGAGGCTTCGCCGAAGCGTTGCAGGGCCGCGGGGACTTCGCTCAGGGGGTAGGGGCCGTCGAGGACGACGTCGAGCCCCTTCGCCTCGAACAGCTCGCCGATGTAGTCGAGGTCCTTGTTCGTCTTCAGCGCGACGATCCGGAAGGACTTGGACGTCGCGAGACGGATGAGCGGTCCCAAGCACAACGTCTGCAGCAGCCGAGTCACGTCCCCACCGACCGTGACGTAGCGGCCGCCGCGCTGGAGGGCGCGCGCGTAGGAGAGCGGGGAGCGCGACGTCTTGGCGTCGAGGATCAGGTCGTAGCGCTCGCCGCGCCGCGTGAAGTCCTCGCGTCGATAATCGATCACGTGGTCGAACCCCAGCTGGCGCAGCAGGTCCAGCTTGGGCCCGCTGTCGACGCCCGTGACCTCCGCGTCGTACTGCTTGGCAATCTGCAGACCGAGGGTGCCCACGCCACCGCCAGCGCCGTTGATCAGCACCTTGTCGCCGCGCTGGATGCGCCCCACGTCGACCAGCCCCTGCAGGGCCAGCGCCGCCGCGTGCGGCAGCGCCGCCGCCTGCTCGAAGGTCATCGACGTCGGCATCTTGACCAGAGCGCGCTCGCTCACCCGGACGTACTCGGCGAATCCTCCGAACCCGGCCTCGGAGAGGTCCCCGTAGACGCGGTCCCCCGGACGGAGCTCGCCGACCCCCTCACCGACCGCTTCGACGGTCCCCGCGACCTCCGCTCCGAGCACCTCGATCTTGGGCCGACGCAAGCCATAGATCAGACGATAGATGTACGGCCTTCCTCGTACGAAAGACCAATCCCAGTCGTTGATGGCCGTCGCGTGTACCCGGACGAGCACTTCGCCCGGACCCGGCGTCGGCTTCGCGCGCTCGACGAGCTCAAGCACGTGGGGCTCGCCGTATCGTGAGAAGCAGACGGCTTTCATCCGAGGATCTCCTGCGCCCCGCGTACAGCCGCCGAGACTGCGCCGCAACGGCCGCGACGGCGGGCACCAACGCCGACGACGCCGCGACCGACGGGCGCCCGCGGACGCGGTGCGCTCCCGGAGGCGTGGAGAGGTGACGGACCCGCGGCGACGCGCGGCGCTGGCCCGCGGGAGCGGACGCCCGGGGACCCCCTGCGCCGAGCCCCCCACTCATCCTCGAGGCACCGAACGGGCTGGGGCGCTGAGAACATGCCCGCCCCGGCTCCCGGAGATAGATCCCCCGGGGCGACTCCTCCGTCCGAGGCCGGGACTCTCCCCACGGAGCCGGGGGTCCGTCGCGTCGAGCGGGGGAGTCGAGCGCCCGAGGGCCCGACTCGTCCCTCGGAGCCGGGGAGTCGGGCCGCGGAGCCGGGGCTCGAGGGCACCCCACACCCGGTCAGTCACCGCGGGGCCAGCAGCACGAGTGAATGATCTCCGAGGCGATCATCCGCGCGCGCGGCGAACGGGCCTCGATGGCGGCTGCGGTGCGCGCTGCGCCGATCCCTGGGGGCGGCTCGCGCTCGAGGGCTCAGTCTTCCTGTGAGCGTTCCATGAGGGCACCGAACTCCGCGCGTTCCTCGTCCGTCGGGAGGTGTGGGTCCGGGGGATCGTTCTCCAGGAGCGCGTGGGTGTCGGGGTCCTTGCCGCGGCGCTTCGCCTCCGGCGTGAGGCCGGTCTCGTCGAGCAGCTCCGCGGTCGGGAGGAGCGCGGCCTGAGCGAGCAGGCGTGCCTGACGGAAAGGGAGCTCCAACCTGCGCGCCGCGACGTCCAGCTCTCGCCGGAGGGCCATCGCCTCCGTCTCGTCCGGCGGCGCGGCGATGAACACGCTGCGCCACGTGGCGATGGCCGCTCGGAGCTCGTTCACGGCGGGCGCCACGACCTCGTAGGTGTCCGTGGCGAACATCCGCTTCGCGTACGTCGAGCTCATGCGCTTCTCGAAGTCCACGCAGAAGCGCTCCAGGGCCTCGCGCGCGCACCTTCGGAGCGGCGGGAGCTTCACTGCCCCATAGAGCAGATCGAGCAGCGGCGCGCCGCTGCCCCCCGCGTAGGCGATCCCCGCTTGCAGGCGCTCGAGGGCATCGACGATCGCCCCCTGGAGATGCCGCGCGCGCTCCCTCCTGGCCGGCTCCAGCTCGGGCAGGCGCAGCGCTCGAAGGATCAGCGCCCCGTCGTCGTCCCGGCGGGCTCCCGCGAGGCGTTGGCGCGCGGCGTCCAACCAGGTCTTCTCGTCCGCCAGCCCCGGCAACTGCGCGAGCGCGGCTGCGGCGGCATCCAGGCGTGGGGCGAGGCGCTCGACGTTGACCAAGAGCTCCAGGGCTTCGAGGGGCGCGGCTGTCATCGCCCCTTCGCATACCACGCGCGTGGCCGATCGCGCCGCCTCCGGGCGCAGCGTCCGTGCCCCCGCCGTGCCCCCTGTGACAGCGGAGCGCCTCACGACGCTCCCGGCCTCCGACGCCCCACGACGCTCGCGGCTTCGCGACATCGCGCGACGACGTGAGCGATGGAACGACGAAGGCGACTGACCCGCTGAGTCAGTCGCCTTCGGAGCACCGCGCGGACGTGAGCGCCCGCCGGTTTGGCTCAGCGCTTCTTCTTGTCGCCGGCGTGACCGGTGAAGGTGCGCGTCGGGGCGAACTCGCCGAGCTTGTGGCCCACCATGTTCTCCGACACGAACACCGGCACGAACTTGCGGCCGTTGTGCACGGCGAAGGTCAGGCCGACGGCCTCGGGGATGATGGTGGAACGCCTCGACCAGGTCTTGATGACCTTCTTCGAGTTCTCCGCGACGGCAGCTTCGATCTTCTTTTCCAGATGGCCGTCGATGAACGGCCCCTTGTGAATGCTACGTGCCATGACTCAGCCCTTTGCCTTGCGGTTCTTGATGATCATCCCGTCGGTGCGCTTGTTGTTGCGCGTCTTGAGGCCCTTGGCCAGCTGGCCCCAGGGCGAACAAGGGTGACGACCACCGCTGGTGCGCCCTTCACCACCGCCCATGGGGTGGTCGACCGGGTTCATCGTCACGCCGCGGTTGTGCGGACGACGCCCCAGCCAGCGGGCGCGCCCCGCCTTGCCCAACTTGATGTTCTTGTGGTCGGCGTTCGACACCTGGCCCACCGTCGCGCGGCACAGGATGTGGATCTTCCGCACCTCGCCGCTCGGCAGCTTCACCTGCGCGTAGTCGCCGTCCTTCGCCATGAGCTGCGCGGAGACGCCGGCGGAGCGCACCAGCTGCCCGCCCTTGCCCTTGCGCATCTCGATGTTGTGGATCGTCGTGCCCGCCGGGATCGCCTGCAGGGGCAGGCAGTTGCCGGGGCGGATGTCCGCGTTGCGGCTGGACACCACCTCGTCGCCCTGACGCAGACCATCGGGAGCGAGGATGTAGCTCTTGTCGCCGTCCGCGTAGTGCAGGAGGGCGATGCGAGCGCTGCGGTTCGGGTCGTACTCGATGTGCGCGACCTTGGCGGGAACGCCGATCTTCCCTCGCTTGAAGTCGATCAGGCGGTAGCGCTGCTTGTGCCCGCCGCCGCGGAAACGGGTCGTGATGCGCCCGTGATTGTTCCGACCACCGGTCGAGACCTTACGCTCGAGGAGCTTCTTCTCGGGAGAGGAGGTCGTGATGTCGCGGAAGTCGCTGCAGGTGTAGGAGCGGCGCCCCGCAGAGGTCGGCTTGAACTGACGGATGGTCATGATTATTCCTCGGCCTTCTCTGCGCTCTCGTCAGCGGTCTCGTCGAAGAACTGGATGTCATCGCCCTCGCGCAGGGTGACAATGGCCTTCTTCCAGTTCGGACGCTTGGCTTCACGCCGGCCGATGCGCTTCACCTTGCCGCGCTGCACCAGCGTATTCACTTCCGTCACCTTCACGCCGAAGAGCTCCTCGATGGCGTGCCGGATCTGGATCTTGTTGGCCTTCTGATCGACCTCGAAGACCACCTTGTTGTCTGCCTTGAGGAGCGCCGCCTTCTCGGTGAGGACGATCGGCCTCTTGATGACCTGTTCGGGGCTCATGACTTCTGCTCCGCGCTTCCGTTGGTCGTCCCGAGGCAGCGCGCCTCGAGCACCTTCACGGCCTCCTTCGACACGACGAGGTGGTCGTGACGAAGCAAGTCGTAGACGTTGACGCCCTCCGGCGGCAGGAAGTTGTTCGCCTTCATGTTCCGGATGGACAGCTTGAGGTTCTCGTTGGACTTGTCGTCCACCACCAGGCTCTTGGAGCCGGCCTGCAGCGCGCCGAGCACGCTGGCGAGCTTCTTCGTCTTCACCTCACCGAGGTCGATGTTGTCGACCACCGTGAAGCGCCCCTCCTTCACGAGGAGGCTGAGCGCGCTCTTCAACGCGCTCACGCGCACGCGGCGCGGGGGACGGTAGCTCCAGTCCTGGGGCTTGGGGGGATGGGCGCGACCGCCGCCGACGTAGATGGGCGCTCGAATCGAGCCGTGACGAGCCCGGCCGGTGCCCTTCTGCTTGTACAGCTTCTTGCTCGAGCCCTGGACCGCGGCGCGCTCCTTGCCTGCTCGAGTGCCCGCGCGGCGGGAGGCGAGCTGGGCGTTGACCACGTCGTGGAACAGGTGCTCTCGCACCTCGGCCGCGAACACCTCGTCTGCGAGCTCGATCTCGCCGACCTTCTCACGCTTCAAGTTGTAAACGTCGATTTTCGCCATGGTGAGACCTCGCTCAGCTCTTGATCTCGACATCGACGCCTGCAGACAGGTCGAGCTTCATGAGAGCGTCGAGCGTCTGGGGGGTCGGCTCCAGAATGTCGATGAGGCGCTTGTGGGTGCGCACCTCGAACTGCTCCCGCGCCTTCTTGTCGACGTGCGGGCCACGCAGCACCGTGTAGCGACGGATGGACGTGGGCAGGGGGATGGGGCCAGCCACGCGCGCGCCTGTGCGGCGTGCCGTCTCGACGATGTCCGTCGTCGACTTGTCGAGGAGCTGGTGATCGAACGCCTTCAGGCGAATTCGGATTTTGGTCGCGTCAGCCATGGGTACTCTCAAGAGCGGCGAGGGAGGCGCGGGAGCGCCTCCCTCGGTCGCAATCACTCGATGATTTCGGAAACGACGCCAGCGCCGACGGTGCGGCCACCCTCACGGATGGCGAACCGCATCTGCGACTCGAGCGCCACGGGCGTGATCAGCTCCACCTCGACCGTCACGTTGTCGCCG
>Ga0207873_1002430_pt1 | contig 15310 bp, 9 predicted proteins | sample BGWIniCompost_FD_187373 | JGI IMG/M metagenome (GOLD analysis project Ga0207873, IMG submission 187373) | Cellulose adapted compost microbial communities from Newby Island Compost Facility, Milpitas, CA, USA - BGW Initial Compost (SPAdes)... ...
AAAGACCCGCGCCCGCGCCAGGTGGACGGACACGCGGAACGCCTGCTCCCTGTGGCCGCGCTCTACGGCCCGAACGCGAGCGGCAAGAGTAACGTGCTGGCGGCGCTCGCCTTCATGCAGGACGTGGTCCTGTCCTCCCACCGGAGCTGGGACCCGGAGGGCGGAGTCCCGCGGGACCCCTTCGCGTGGGGAGAGCACGCGGTGAAGCCATCGATGTTCGAGGTCACGCTCTTGCTCGACAACGTGAGGTACCAATACGGCTTCGTGGTCGACAACGACCGCTTCCTCGAGGAGTGGCTCTATGCGTGGCCGAAGGGGCGCAAACAGACCTGGTTCGAGCGCGAGGGCGACGAGTTCACCTTCGGCGAGCATCTGAGGGGAGAGAACAAGACGGTTCAGCAGGTCACGAGGACGAACTCCCTGTTCCTGTCGACGGCGGTCCAGCTGAAGCACGAGCAGCTCATGCCAATCCAGAGGGCGTTTCGCTTCTTCAGCTCCATCCGGAGGGGCCCGAAGCAGATGGTCTTCACGCGCTGGTGGCTCGCCGGTGTCCTCCAACGGTCCGAGGCTGCCAAACGTCAGCTCCGACTTTTCGAGAACGACCCCGAGGTTGCGCATTTCATCGAACGAGACGACCGCGACTCGCTCCTCGAACTCCTGCAAGCAGCCGACGTCGGAATCGTGGACTTGAAGGTGACCGACGGCGACACGCTCGACTCTCACTTTCGCTCCAGCCGCTCGACGAGCAGCATCCTGGTCAAACACCGCAGCGCCAGTGCCGAGGCCTGGCTCCCCCTCGAAGAGGAGTCCCAGGGGACGCTCGGTCTGCTCCACCTGGCGCCTCACCTCCTTCGGGCGCTACGGGAAGGGCAACTCCTGATCGTCGACGAGCTCGAAGCGAGCCTGCACCCCCTCCTCGCCTTTGCCCTCGTGCAGCACTTCAACGATCCCGCGAAGAACCCTCGAAACGCGCAGCTCATCTTCACGACGCACGACACCAACTTGCTCGGCACCACGCTCGGCGAGCCACCCCTCCGGCGGGATCAGGTCTGGCTCACGGAGAAGGACGAGGAGGGCGCAACCCGTGTTTATCCGCTGACGGACTACAAGCCGCGCAAGGAAGAAAATCTCGAGCGGGGGTACCTGCAGGGTCGGTATGGTGCGACCCCCTTCCTCGGCGAGCTAGTTCCGCCTCCAGGCGCGGAGTCGTCGCGGTAGCCATGGCGAGCAAGCGACGGGATCGAGCGCGAGCTCCTGCGCGGCGCGGCCCCCACCTCGAGCCCCGCAAGAGGATTTTGGTTCTGTCGGAGGGCGAGTGCACCGAGCCAGAGTACCTCGAAGGCTTTCGGCGCTGGTGTCGCAATCCGTTAGTGTCCGTGAAGATCGCCGAAGAACGCGGGGTGCCACTCACCCTCGTGCGGGCAGCCAAGAAGCATCGAGCGGATGCCCAAAAAGCCGCGAAGCGCGAAGGGGACGAGAACCACGCCTACGACGAGGTCTGGTGCGTCTTCGACGTGGATGAGCATCCCTACCTGAATCAAGCCCTCGACGAGGCCCGCACTGCCGGCATCGAGGTCGCGCTCTCGAATCCGTGCTTCGAGCTCTGGCTTCTCCTGCACTTCCAGGACAGCCCCGGCCCTCGGGGGCACAAGGAGCTCCCCGCGCTCCTCTCCAGGCACATCGGTCCGTATGACAAGCGCGTCCGAATCGAGCTTCTATGGCCTCGCTATGAGGACGCGAAGCGGCGAGCCGAGCGGCTCGACCGAGATGCAAACGAAGCGGCCGAACCGCAAAGAAATCCCACGACCGGGGTTTATCGCCTGACGGAGACCATCCGAAGACGCGTCTAGTTTCCAGCGGTCTGGACACTTCCTTACCCCACCTCCGCTGAGCGCGGCCGTCCCCCCGTTCCCCCCGTGCCCCCCCAGCGGACAGGCCACTCCGCGACTCGGGGGCCGGCGGGAGCGCTGACGGAATCCGTGGCGTTCCTTTGCGCCTTACGGATAAACTGGGCGCCATGGGACGATCGGGAGTGGAGGCGATTCGGCTCTGCCGCGGGCGGCTCCTGGTGCTCGCTGGCGCCGCGCTCCTCGCGTCGGTCCTGGTCGCGTGCGCCAACGCCACGGAGGGGAGCGAGGAGGGGGCGGGAGGTTCGTCGGGGGCTCCTGAAGGTCCAGCGGACCTGCCCCCGGACGAACCCATGTGTCAGAGGATAGTGACGGGCGAAAAAGCCCCGCCTCAGGATCCGCGCTGCGAGACCTGCTTGGGATTCCCCGCCTTCCCCGACGAGGACGGCGATGGCTACGGAGCCCCCGTGCGCTACGACGACCCACGGGTGGTCTTCATCTGTCGCGGCGATCCCAAACCCGAAGGCTTCGTCAGCAACAACAAGGACTGCGATGACACGGACCCGTCGATCCACACGATGGTGCGGCGCGACGGGGACGGCGATGGCTACGCGCTGGAAGGCAGCGACGTGTGCGGCAACCCCGAGCACCCCGGCTACACCGCGTCCAATCGGGTGGACTGCGACGACACGAACCCGGAGCTGACCTACTGGCAATGGACCGACGCCGATGGGGATGGCTTCGGCGCCGCCAACACGCCCTGGTGCGTCCCCCCCGATCCGTCGCTGACGTGGGTGGGACGTGACTGTGACGACGACGACCCGACCCGTTTCCCGAGAGCCATCGAGCTGTGGGGGGACGGGGTCGACTCGGACTGCGACGGCGGCGACGACGCCAGCTGCTCCGGCCCGGAGGAGCTCCCCTCCGTCGACCCTGCCGGCTCCTGCGACGGCCCCGATCTCTTCTGGGTCGTCCTCGAAGACTGTGGCTGCTCAGCTACAGCGACGGTCGTCATCGGGAACCAGGGATCGGCGCGGGCCCAGGGCGGGCTCGGGCTCGCGACCCTCGACGCGACGATCCTGACGCTGGATCTGGATCTGGAGCCCGGCGCCTTCACCGCGCCCCTCACGGTCTACGACCACGCCCGGCTCCTCTTCGACGGGGATTGCGATCCGCAGAACGATGAGCTGTGGCTCTCGCGCTGCACGGGTCCCTGAGACGGCCGCGCCCTAGCCGAGTCCCGCGCGGAAATCGATCTGCGATGCCCACTCGGGGAAGTCGATGAGCGGATTGCGGTTCCCCTGCTCGGCGAAGATCGCGGCGTTCCGGTGCAGCTCGTGCTCCGTGACCGGGTGCTCCTCGTGCCACCGCAAGAGGATCGCGAGGCGCTCGCGCTCGTACTCCGTCTCGTGGTCGTCGATCTCCCCGGGGTACCTCAGCAGGAAGTAGAGGACGGCCCGGGCCGCTTCGCCCTTGCCGAACGAAGGCTCGAACTTCGTCTTGCCGACCCGCTTCCCGCAGTCGCGCCGCTCCGCCTCCTCGAAGTCCGGAAAATCCCAGTACGGGATGTTCGCGCGGAAGCTGTTGCAGCCGCTCTCACAGGCGAAGAGGTGGTGCACGTCACCGCGCATGGGCTCCCTCTTCCCGAACCACGACTGCGGCACCACGTGCTCGCAGTTGTAGGGGAGCGCCGCCTCCAGGCGGCTCAGGGCCTCGTCGACGTCGAGCGCGCTCTCCCTTTGCAGCAGCTCCTGGAGTCGTTCGGCCCGCGCCACCTCGATCGCGAAGTCCTCCCGAATCATCTCCTCGGGGTCGAACTCCCTGCGGGAATAGATGCTCCTGAGCTTCAAGTTGGGTTGGAGGTCCACCCACGGGTACACGTGGCGGGCCGGGCGATACCTGAGCTTCTGCCGGTGGGTTCGAGTCAGGAGACGGTTTAGGGCCCAGTATCTCTCCTGCTCCTCGAGCGCGACGTCGACGAGCCCCTCGTAGTAGGTGGCCCGCTCTCCACGATCCGCGTCCGCGTCGTAGTACTCCCGCGTGCGCGACGCCTCGAGCCGTCGCAAGAGGTCGTCCAACTCGGCCTGGAGGTCGCGCCCCCAGGGCGTCGGTTCTGCCTTGGAAACCACCGTGGGTCCCGGCGCGACAGGCTCCCCAGGACCCACGCTCGGAGCGCAGGCGAGCTGCACGCTCACCGTCAGGGGGATCGTCCAGGTGGCGACCCCGTCCCGAGCACCTCGAGGCCCTCGAGTGCCGGAGGCTGCCGGCGGGCGCGCCTCCGCCGCCGGCTCGCTGCAGCGCCGCGGCGGGACGACCAGCTCCCCCTGGAGCACCTCACCGATCAGATCTGCGGCCGCACCCGAGAAGGGCTCTTGCTGGATGCGATGCACGATGCGGCTGACGCGCACGCCCTCGTTGGCCACCCAACGCAGCCGCTCCGCTCCCTGGAGCTCGTCCCAGGCCCTCCCGTCCTTCGTCAGGTAGCGCCCCTCCTCGTCCATGGCGGGCACGGCCGAGTGGTGGAGCGCCACCATCTCCCACTGGTCACTGAACACGGGCGACCCCGAGGAGCCAGGTTCCGTGTCCGCCTCGTAGTGCAGGAAGTCGTCCAGGAGGACGAGCAGCCGGTTGTCCCGCAGGGCCACCTTCTTCGGGCCCCCGCTCGGATGCTGCACGATGTTCACGTACTCGCCCTTCAGGATTTTCCCTTGCTCGGGCTTCAGGGGACACCACCCGAAGGACGACAGGGGCTCGAGGGCGCCGGGCTCCTCACGGACCGCGACCAGGGTGAAATCCAGCTTCGCGTCCGTGAGGAACAGGGTGTTCGGATCGAGCCCGAAGGGGACCGGCGCCTCCAGCTTCCCGTCGAGTCCATTCTGAAAGTTGAACTCGATCTGGCTCGACGCCGCGTGACCGGCGGAGGGGAGCACGTGGTTGTTCGTCATGACGACGTGGGGAGACACCAGCACGCCGCTCCCCGATCCGATGGGGCGGAGCGCCGCGTTCCGAATCCGCACCCGACACACCGCCCGCGCGACCGTCGCCGCCCTCTCGAGCACGGCCACGTCCACGAGGTTGTCCACGCCGAGGACGCGCTCGTCGAAGGACGCGCCCTCGACCCGCAGCCGCTTCAGCCGGAGCCGAGCCCGCTCCGGCGCGTCGATCTCCCGCGGGGACTCACGGCGCTGCAGCGCACCGACGACGCCCTCCCGCTCGGCGCGGCTCGCCCTCCCTCGCAACCCGGCAGCCTCGAGGATCTCCAAGGGGGGAAGAGTCGCCATCTCCTCCTTTCTAGCGGCACGCCCCCCTCCCCCATAACGCTCCCCGCGTCTCCAGGACGATCCAAGCCTCCGAAACCATTGGCAAACCTCTTTACCCTGAGAAGGGCGCTCACTTCGTCGAGCGCCACCCCCCGCCGAGCGCCTGGTACAGCGACACCAGCGCGTGGAGCTGCCGCGTCTTCGTCTCGATCAGCTCCAACTCCGCGTCGAGGGAGTCCCGCCGGGTGAGCAGGACCTCCATGTAGTCCGCCCGGGCGGACTGGAAGAGGACGTTGGACACCTCCACCGAGTGCGTCAGCGCCTGCACCTGCCGCTCCTGGAGATCGTAGCTCTCGTGGAGGTTCTGGAGGGCCAGCAGCTGGTTGTGGACGTCGGTGAACGCCTGCAAGAGCGAGCGCTCGTACTCCAGCACCGCCTGCACCTGCCGCGCGTTCGCGGTGCGATACTGCGCCGCGATCGCCTTCCGGTTGAGCAGCGGCGCCGAGAGCCGCCCCAGGACACCATAGGCGAGAGACGCGGGGGTGGCGATGAGGTGCGCGGCGTTGAAGGCCTCGTAACCGACGCCCACGTCGATGCCGAGCGACGGGTAGAAGGCCGCCTTCGCCGCCTCGACGTCGAGCTTCGTCGCTTCGAGCTCGAGCCGCGCGCGGCGGACGTCCGGTCGATTCTCGAGCAGCTTCGACGGGAGCCCCGCTCCAGGGTGGACGGGCAGCGGCTCGTCGAGCTTCTTGGGATCCCGGGCCACGCGCTGGGGGAAACGCCCCACGAGGAAGTTGATCCGGTTCTCCGCGAACACCCGCTGCTGCGCGAGGTCGTAGAGGCGGCTCCGGCTCTTCAGCACCTCGGCCTCGAAGCGCCGCACCGCGAGCTCCGTGACGCGCGCCGCCTCCTTCTGCAGGCGCACGACCTCGAGGGCGTCCTCCTGGATGGCGACGTTCCGCTCGAGGACCTCGATCTCCCGATCGAGCGCGATGAGCTCGAAGTAGGACCGCGCGATCTCCGCCACGATCTGGGTGACGACGAACTTCCTCCCCTCGATGGTCGCCAAGTACCGCAGGTCCGCTGCCTTCGCCGCGTTGCGCAGCTTCTTCCAGACGTCCACCTCCCAGGAGGCCGCCAGCCCGAAGGAGAACTCCCCGAGGTGCTTCGGCAACCCGAGGTGCTCGTCCACGACACCGCTGCGGGTGTGATGCCCCACCTTCTCGACGCCCGCCCCGGCCTCCGCGCGCACGCTGGGCAGGTACTCGCCCTCGCTCGCGTCGACCTCGCTCCTGGCGATGATGATCTCCTGGAGCTGGATGTCGAGCTCCTGGTTGTTCTCGAGCGCCAGCTCGATGAGGGCCCGGAGCTCGGGCGCGTCGAAGAACTCGAGCCACTTCTCCGCGGCGGCGCTCGCCGCCGCGTCGTCTCCCTGCCCGACGTGCTCGGGCAGCGTCGCGTTCGGCTCGCGGGCGTCGTTTCCGTTCAAGGAAGGGACACAGCCCACCAGCCCGAGCGCGGCGACCACCACGAACGACGCGACCCACCCGCGCGCTGCCTTGGCGTCGACCGCCGCCTTGGCGTCGACCGCCACCTTCGCGTCAACCATCGTGGGCCATCGTCTCGGTGAGGGGTTCGACGTCCTCGTCGCGGATGAGCGTCTTGCCGTCCGCGAGCGACCCGAACACGTAGTACAACCCCGGGACCACGATCACCCCGAAGACCGTCCCGAACAGCATCCCGCCGAGGGCCGAGGCGCCGATGGTGCGGTTCCCGATCGCTCCCGGTCCGGTCGCCATCACGAGGGGGATCAGCCCGGCCATGAAGGCGAAGGACGTCATGAGGATCGGCCGGAAGCGCACCTGGGCGCCCTCCAGGGCCGCATCGACGATGCTCGCCCCCTGCCGCCGCTTCTGCACCGCGAACTCGACGATGAGCACCGCGTTCTTGCCGAGCAGACCCACGAGCATCACGAGCCCGACCTGCGCATAGATGTCGTTGGCGAGCCCCAACGTCTTCAGGAACAGGAACGATCCGAAGACGCCCACCGGCAAGGACAGCACGACGGCCAGCGGGAGGAGGAAGCTCTCGTACTGCGCCGCGAGCACCAGGTAGACGAAGGTGAGCACCACCAAGAAGATGTAGAGCGCCTCGTTGCCCCGGCGGGCCTCGTCGAAGGACAGGCCCTCCCAGGCGATGTCGTAGCCCCGCGGCAGGGTGGCGGCGGCGACCTCCCGCACGGCGTCGATGGCGTCACCGCTGGTGAAGCCCGGCGCGGGACCCCCGCGGATGGCCGCCGAGTTGTACAGGTTGTAGCGGGTGATCTCGTTCGGTCCCTGGGTCTTCTTCAGGGTCATGAAGGCCGAGTAGGGCACCATCTCCCCCCGGTCGTTCTGGACGTACAGGTCGAGCACGTCGGAGGGCATGCGGCGAAACTCGGGGGCCGCCTGCGTGTAGACCTTGAAGAAGTTGCCGAAGCGGATGAAGCCCTGCTCGTAGGTGCTGCCGATCAGGATGTCGAGGTTGTCCATCGCCTTCCGGATGGAGACGCCCTTCTGCATCGCCAGCTCGTTGTCGATGACGAGCTCGTACTGCGGGTAGTCGGCGGCGTAGAAGGTGAAGAGCCCCGTCAGCTCCTCGCGCTGCCCCAGCGCCCGCATGAACTCCTGGTTGATCCGATCGAAGGCCTGGTAATCGGTACCGTTCGTCTTGTCCAAGAGGCGCAGGGCAAACCCGCTCGCCGCCCCGTAGCCCGGCACCGGCGGCGGCTCGAAGAACTCCACGATGGCCCCGATGTCCTTCGCCTTCTCCTCCAGCTCCTCGATGATCTCGTGGACGGAGTGCTCGCGCTCGGACCAGGGCGCGAGGCTGATGATGCACGTCCCCGCGTTCGATCCGCGCCCCTCCGTCAGCACCTCGTAACCGGCGAGTGAGGACACGGACTCGACGCCGTCCACCTCCTTGGCGACGATCTGGAGCCGCCGGGCGACGGCGTTGGTGTGCTCCAGGGTCGTCCCGGGCGGCGTCTGGACGATCGCGTAGATCATCCCCTGGTCCTCCCCCGGCACGAAGCCCGACGGCAGGAGGCGGTTCACCTCGACGACCCCGAGCCCGAAGGCCACCAGCATGCCGAAGGTGACGAGCCGGCGATTCGCGATGGCCCGGATCACGCGCACGTAGCGCCGGGTGCCCGCCTCGAAGGCGCGGTCGAAGGCGTCGAGCAGCACGCGGACGGGGGACCGACGCCGCGGCTTGCCGTGGTCGTTCTTCAAGATCATCGCGCAGAGCACCGGCGTGAGCGTCAGCGCGACGATCCCGGACAGGACGATGGACGAGGCCATCGTGATCGAGAACTGGCGATAAAAGATGCCGACGGGGCCGCTCAGGAACGCGACGGGCACGAACACCGCCGTCATGAGCAGCGTGATCGCCACCACGGCGCCGGTGATCTCCCCCATCACCGCCTGCACCGCCGCGTAAGGGGACAGGTGCTCTTCGGCCATCTTGGCGTGGACGGCTTCGACCACGACGATCGCGTCGTCGACCACGACGCCGATGGCCAACACCAGCGCGAACAGCGTGATCATGTTGATCGTGATGCCGAAGGCCTGCATGACGGCGAACGAGCCGATCAACGACACGGGCACCGCCAACGTCGGGATGAGCGTGGAGCGCCAGTCCCCCAAAAAGACGAAGACGACGAGCGCCACGAGCACGAACGCCTCCCCCAAGGTGCGCACGACCTGCTCGATGGACGCGTCGAGGAACGTCGAGACGTCGTAGCTGATCTGGTAGTCCATCCCCGCCGGGAACGTCGTCGCCTTCAGCTCCTCGAGCTTCGCCTTGACGTCGGCGATGACCTCCCGCGCGTTGCTCCCGTAGGTCTGCTTGAGCATGATCGCCGCCGAGGGGTGGCCGTCGAGGTTCGAGTAGATGTCGAAGAACTCGCTGCCGAGCTCGACCGTCGCGAGATCCTTCAGGCGCAAGAGCTCGCCGTCCGAGCTCGCGCGCACGATGATGTCCTCGTACTGCTCGGGTCGGTCGTAGCGCCCCTGGTACACGAGGACGTACTCGAGGGCCTGCGCCTGCTTGCCCGAGGCTTGCCCGAGCCGGCCGGGTCGCCCGATGACGCTCTGCTCGTCGATGGCGCGCATGACCTCCTCGGTCGACACCGAGTAGGCCCGCATGCGCTCCGGGTTCAGCCAGATGCGCATCGCGTACTGCCGCGAGCCGAGGATCCGCGTCTGGGCGATACCTCTGACGCGCCCCAGCTCGGGGAGCAGGTTCACGTTCGCGAAGTTGTACAGGAACTTCTGGTCGGCCGTCTCCTCCGTGCTGAAGAGGTTGACGTACATGAGCATGCTCGGCTGCACGTAGTTGACGACCACGCCCTCGAGCTGCACCAGCGGCGGCAAGCGGCTCATCACCTGATCGACGCGGTTCTTCACGTCGATCATCGCCTGGTGAGGATCGGTGCCGAGCTCGAAGACGACCTGGATCGTGGCCTCGCCGGCGCTCGTCGCGTCGGAGGTGATGTAGCTCATGCCCGGCACGCCGTTGATCGCCCGCTCGAGGGTGATGAGCGAGGACTGCACGAGCACGTCGGCGCTCGCCCCGGGGAAGTCGATCGTCACGATCACCCGCGGCGGAGAGATCTCGGGAAACTGCGAGATCGGGCGCGAGCGCATCGCCAGCAGGCCGATGAACACGACCACGAGCGACAGGACGATGGCGAGCACCGGCCGGTGGAGGAAGCGGCTCGTCATTCTGCCGGGACCTCCAGCTTGGCGAACACCTCCGCCGGCTTCTTGTAGTCGGTGACGACGATGCTGCCGTCGCGGACCTTGCGCAGCCCATCGACGAGGATGCGGTCGCCGTCCTCGAGCCCGCTCTCGACCACGAAGAGCTGGGGCAGCTCCGCGGCCACGGTGATCGGGCGCGAGCGCACGAGCCCCTCATCGTCGACGACGAACACGAACTTCTTGTCCAACACCTCGAAGGTCGCCTTCTGCGGGACGAGGAGGGCGTTCTCGAGGGGGACGACCATGCGCACCTTGCCGGTCTGCCCGTGACGCAAGAGCCCCTTGGGGTTCGGGAAGGTGGCGCGGAAGGCGATGTTGCCCGTCTCGTTGTCGAAGTCCGCCTCGATGGTCTCGACGGTGCCCTCCTGATCGAAGACCTGGCCGTTGGCCATGACTAGGCGCACCTTCATGTCCCCGACCTCGCGCCCGGAGGCAGCGTAGTCGAGGTACTGGGCCTCACTGACGTTGAAGTAGACCCACACGGAGTCGTTGTCCGAGAGCGTCGTGAGCGGGTCGCCCTCGTCGACCAGGCTCCCGAGGCGCACCTGGAAGCGCCCCATGATGCCGCTGAAGGGCGCCCGGATCTCCGTGAGCCCCTTGTGGGCCGCCGCCAGGGAGAGCTCCGCCCGGGCCTTCTTCAGCTTGGCCAGCGAGAGCTTGAGCTCGTTCTGGGAGACGATCTTCTGGTCGGCGAGGAGCTTCGTGTTGTCGTACTCGATCTCCGTGAGGTCGGTCTCCGCCTGCGCCTTCTGCACCTCGGCCTGGTAGAGGAGCGGCATGATCTGGAACATGCGGGCGCCTTTCTCCACGCGCTGCCCCTCGTCGACGAAGATCCCTTGGAGATAGCCCCGCTCGAGGGCTCGCAGCTCGATGTGCTGCACGGCCCGGATCTGCGCCACGTACTCCTGGGTGAGCTCGACGGACTCACGCAGGGGGCTGGTCACGACGAACCTCCCCGGGTCCTCGCGCACGTGGGTTTCGTGTCGACAACCGACGAGAGAGAGCACGAACGAGAGAGCGAGGAACTTCCGGGAAGCAGCCATGGTTGTGGTTCTTCTTGGGGGACGGACATCTCGGCGCGTCGGATCGAACGTCCGCACGCCACGAACGGGGCGAGCCAGCGCAGATCGGCGCCTCTCCGGGTCCCACGCGGGATCTCGGCCTCAGGCGCTCACGCGCGGCGACGCCGGGTGAACGAGCGCAGATCGCTGGGAGCGCTCCGACGTCGGAGGCGCCCAGCTCGGGGACGGAGGCTCACCCCAGCAGGGCTCGCTCGACGACCGAGCCCCAGGCTGAGAGGTGCGGCTCACGGCGCGGCACGCCGACGGCGTCCAGCGCGAGCGCTGAGCCTCGTCAGGCGATCGTCGGAGGGCCGCGCGCGAGGCCGCTGACGACGAAGAGGCGCGCGGAGATCGCCTCCGCCTCGCTCCGACGAGGGCACGACACGTCACGCCACGCCAGGAGGAGCTCGCTCTGCTGCTCGAGGGCGCCGACGAGCCCTGGGTCCGGGTCGTCCTTCTTGTCGGCTTCGATGACGGCGCACTCGAGGTCCAGCCACGGCGGGGGCCCGGCCCACACGGACTCGCTGGGTTCGCCGTCCGCCGTGCGCGCAGCCGACGCGTGCGCAGGATCCCCTGCCCCGGGCTCCGCAGTCCAACTCAGGACGGCCAGCCCTCCGCCGATCAGGAGGGCCCAGGCGAGGGCGGCAGAGGCCCAGCCGAAGGCCGCGAAGGCCCAACGCAGGACTCCGCCAAGGGCCAGCTCGCCCCGTCGCGAGGCGTGACCTGCCCACGACGCGAAGCTCCGTAGCAAGACGAAGATCAGCAGAAATGAGCTGCTCCGGGCGGCCGCAGCGGCGCCAGGTGCCGACTCGGCCCTGGTCGATCCGCTCGACGGCTGGGGCGCGGGAGCGCCCGGGGAGGTACCTCGCATACGCCTCGAAGAGGCGTAGTTAGAGCACTGCCCCCCACCCCGTGCAATACGAGGTCCCCCCAGAAACAGCCAAAAAATGAGCGCGACACGCCCTCACGCGCCCGCGGATCCGACGACACGCGTACCCACGAAACGTCCCCGCAACATTGTCGTGACCTCCACGACCACGAACGTCCGGGCAACGCTCTCGGCCCCGGGCCGGCCCTCGGGGTCGTCGAGGCGCCAGCAACCCCGAGCCCTCCGCAAGGGAGTCGGGGCCATCCCGTTGCCGCAGTCCATCCCCGTTACCGCGCGCGGGCGCAGAGAGCGCCCCGATCGGTGCGTCAGGGCGTGACGATGGGAAACTTCGGATCGAAGTCCACGGTGACGCTCATCAGCTGGATCAGCGCGTTTTCGTTGCCCTGGCTCCGCACGTCGCCCTGCCGGACGGCGTCCTCGAGGTTCACCTCCTTCAGCTGGATCTGATCCCAGGTCCTGCGGCTCATGGCGATGGAGGCGTCGGCGTCTTTGCTTTCGGCGTCCGGCGTGTACAGGAGCACCCCGTTCTCGAGCTCCACGAGGTACTTCTCGTTCGTGTCCGTGAACGCGAGGTTCATCGTGAGGTTGGTTTGGGCGGCCTTCTCGCCGTCGATCCGCACGGCCAGGTAGTCGAGGAACATGGGGATCGTCATGGCGCGCACGAGGTCGGGCGACACCGAGGAGATCGCCTCTTCCTTGCTGATGCCTTCGCGCAGCTCCTTCGCTCCCATGAGGTAGAAGCCACGCCAGGTGCCGTTCTCCGCCTGGTACCCGAGCTGCTCGAGCGCGTCGGCCTGGAGGAAGCGCGCCGCCTGGTTGTCCGGGTTCGCGAAGACGACGTGGTTCACGAGCTCCGCGACCCACCGGTAGTCCCCCCGATCGAAGGCCTCCTGCCCGAGCTCGAGGACTCGCTCCTCACCTCCCATGGCGGCGACATAGCGCTTGGCGGCCTCGACGGGAGGATGCTTGTGGAGGTTCGCCGGGTTGCCGTCGAACCACCCGAGATACATCTGGTAGATCGATTTGACGTTGTGGTTCACGGAGCCGTAGTAGCCGCGGTTGTAGAACTCCTGCCCCAGGCTCGCCGGCAAGACGATCGCCTCCCCGATCTCGGTCATCGTGCTCCCCTGGTTGGCCAGGCGCAGGGTCTGGTCGTGCAGGTACTTGTACATGTCGCGTTGCTTCTCGAGGAACGCGACGACCTTCTCCTGCCCCCAATGGGGCCAATGGTGGCTCGCGAACACGACGTCCGTCCGGTCACCGAAGCGACGGATCGTCTCGTGGAGGTACCCGGCCCACTTGTGGGCGTCGCGCACCTTCGCCCCACGCAGCGTGTACAGGTTGTGCAAGGTGTTGGTGGCGTCCTCCGCGGCGCAGAGCGCCCGGTAAGCCGGGAAGTAGAAGAGCATCTCCGCGGGCGCCTCGGAGTCGGGCGCCATGAGGAACTCCACCTGCAGGCCGTCGATGTCCCGCTTCTCTCCGGTCTTGGTCACGTAGTCCGTGGGCTCGATGAGCGTGGCCGTCCCGGCCGCCGTCGACTTGCCGAGCCCCGCGTCGACGTGTCCGCGCGGGTCGCGATCGAGCAGCGGTCCGTACATGTACGCCGCGCGGCGCCCCATGGCGTTGCCGGCGTAGACGTTCTCGCTGACGGCCGCCTCCATGAACCCCGCGGGCGCGAAGATCTTCACCTTGCCGGACTCCACGTCCCGCTCGTCGACGATGCCCTTGACGCCCCCGAAGTGATCGATGTGGCTGTGGGTGTAGATCACGGCCTTCACGGGTCGCTGGGGCAAGTGCTGCTCGACCAGCTGCCACGCCGCCGCTGCCGTCTCGCGGGTGGTGAGGGGGTCGATGACGATCCAGCCCGTCTTCCCGCGCACGAGCGTCATGTTCGACAGATCGAACCCGCGCACCTGGTAGACTCCGTCGACGACCTCGAACAACCCGTAGTGGTTGTTCAGCTGCGCTTGGCGCCACAGGCTCGGGTTCACCGTCGGCGGCGGATCCCCCTCGATGAAGGCGTACTGCTCCATGTCCCAGATCACGTTCCCCGCCTCGTCGCGGATCTTGGGATCGGAGGGCCGCGCGAGGAGCCCGCGCCGGGCGAGCGCGAAGGCCTCCTGGTCACGGAAGTCGAGCTGCTTCTGGACGGAGGCGTTGGCCTGGGCGGTGAATGGCGTGGCGGGCTTGGGCGCCGCGGTCAGTCGGGGGGGGCTGGGTTGCTCCTCCTCCGGCGCCGCCGAGGCGCCGCGCTGGGCCCGCGCCTCGCTGTCACTCACCGCGCTCGGAGGCTTCTGTTTGCTGCACGCCGCCAGCGCGAGCGCGCTCACGCAGAGTCCGACGGCCCAGGACTTCGTGCAAAGGAGATGACGTGTCGCTTTCATTCGCTCCCTAGCAACGACCCAGGGACTCCGAGTCGTGAGGGCGCCCGCGGTGGGGCCCGCGCCCCACGCGCAAGTGACGGCCAAGGAGTCGGGCGCCGGCCCGGCGCCCCCCCCGTCGCCTGGAGCCATCCGGCCCGGTCGGCTCAGCGATTCACCACGCGCTGGTCGGGTCGAGGAGCCAATCGAAAGCCCTGGCGCGGTTGCGCACCGCCTGCGCGCCGAGGGAGCCCTCCTGCGGATCCGCTCCACGGGGCGCATCCGGTGGGATGAGCTCCTGATAGATCGCCCGGTAGCACCGATACAGATCCGCCTCGGCGACGAGCTCCTCCGTCGTCCGCGGAGCAGCCTTTGACACGAGCGCTTCGACGGAGCCCTCGTCAAGGAGCCGTCCAAGAGCGGTGAAGCCCTGACTTTCCTCATCATCCACGGGCGGAAGTGCCAACTCCAAGCCGAGGGCCCACGCCAACGCTCGGAAGCCCTCGACGTACCAGGAGAGCTCCGCCTGAGTAGACAGGTCGACGCTCCCGTCAGCCGCTGCGCAAGCGGCTTCGAGGGGTGTCATCGCGTTCGCCAAGCGGAAGCTAACGATTTCCTCCTGGATGAGCGGCGGGTCGAACCCTTCTGCCGCGAGGGCGACGAGACCGAGGCTGAGCGCTCGCTCGATCACCTCCGCGACGGGACGCTCTCCCTGGGGTAGGAGCACCGGGGGAAAGGTCGCGCGCGGCGTTGCGCCCAAGGCCCGGAGTCGCTCGTTGGTCGAGGCTCTGATCTTCTGAGAATCCAAGGGGCCCTCCTGCTTCGTCACGCCGTGATCCTCTTCGTATCCATGAATCCTCCTCCTCCGCTTCGTTCCCACGTGAGATCGCCCTGCCGCGCGGCGCGCCTCGTTCGACGCTGGCGCCGCACGCGACGACCCTTGGTGACACCTTGCCGACTTTATACGATCACCGATGGCTCCAAGTCCTCTGGAGCGCCCGGCGAGTTCTCGCCTTCGGGCTCATCGCGCAGGGGGTGGTAGCGTGCCAGCAGCCCGGGACCAGAGAGCCGCGGTCAGGAGCCAACGAGGC
>Ga0207873_1002432_pt1 | contig 15307 bp, 23 predicted proteins | sample BGWIniCompost_FD_187373 | JGI IMG/M metagenome (GOLD analysis project Ga0207873, IMG submission 187373) | Cellulose adapted compost microbial communities from Newby Island Compost Facility, Milpitas, CA, USA - BGW Initial Compost (SPAdes)... ...
TAAAGCCGTGGCAGCCGCAAGAAGTGCAGCCGCGAAAATCAAGAGTTTTCTGGGTTGGAGTTCGCCAACCAAAGAAGGACCCGGGCGCGATAGTGATAAATGGGCTCCGAATCTCATGAATATGTTAGCGAGTGGCATACAGGCAGGGATACCCAAGCTACAAACGAGCGTTACCCATGCTGCGAGCGTGATATCTGAGCTACAGCCAAGTGAAGGCATGACAAACGGCACAACGAGCAACACAGTTAACGTCTACCCACAACGCGCCAACTTAAACCCTAACCAGCTTATGAGAGAGTTGCAACGCGCTTCCCGCCTGAATGGGGGTAGATTTATATGAGTTGGTCAATCGTTTGGTTTGATTCAGGTGGGAACATGGTAGATTTGAGCAACCCGCCAAATGTAACAGTGCGCTGGCAGTCATTACAAGGTGCAAGTGTGCCGGAATTCCGCGCTATAACTGAGCGTGTACCGCTTAAAGATGGTAGTCAATTAAAATATATCGACGTGGAAGAAACTGAGATAGATTTGACCTTGATTATTCAAGGTACAGACGAAGCCGATTTATGGAACAGAATTAATCTATTAAGTAATCAATTTAACCCAAGGCGTGGAGCTGGCCGACTGAGAGTGACAACGCCAAGCAGCATTACGCGAGAAATTGAATGTTACCCAATATCAGGGTTTAAGCTGAACGAATCGACACTACAACCCACTACAGTTGATATTGAATTAACCTTATTAGCTACCAATCCTTATTGGAGATCCACCACCGAAAACGTAGAAGTATTCGCGCTAGACAATCCGCCTAACTGGTTTCCTATTTTCCCGTTACAGCTTGGCGGAGATGCCATTGTTTCAGTTTTTACCTTGGATAATTTCGGACATGTACCAGTTTATCCAATGTGGAAAATCACGGGACCAGGTAGCAACCCAAAAATAACCAACCAAGAGACAGGCGAATATATTGACCTATCCAACAATGGAGGCATTACACTTGATTCAGGGCAATTTATCACAATCGATACAGAACAAAAAACCATAACCTTAAACGATGGAACGAATCTCATGTCTAGACTTGACTGGGGTTCGTCTTTTTTTACCATTCCAGCTAATGGCGTGTTTGAGGAAGGAACCAGCATCAAGGCAGAAATGCCAGGCGCAACGACAGAATCAAGTATCGAGGTTCGATACCGTCATTATTATCTGGGGGTGGTCTAATGGATCAACCAACCTATGATATCTATATCAGAGACCGAAATCTGCAACGAATTGGAGCCGTCACACAATATAGCCAATTAAAGCTAAACATGAAATATAACGATGTGGGCGGATGGGTGCTGGATATGCCAGACAATGACGAATCAGGAGCAGACCTATTAAAAACTGTTCGGGCGCAAGGTGGCGGACTTGGCGGAATCATTGTAGAGCGTAACGGACAAGTCATATTCTCGGGTCCTATCCATGGATTAGAAGCAATGGCAAACTATCTCGATAATAAAACAGCCGAAAATGTAAGTTTCTGGGGGACTGATGATACAGGGTTATTATTATCCCGTTTGGCTATGCCGCCAAGACCTTCAGACGGTCAATATGGAGCTTTTGCAGGTACAGGTGCTGGTTATGATGTGATCACAGATGTAGCCGAAACAGTATTGATTCATTTGATCAAAAAAAACTGTACCACTGAAACACTTAGCGCACGTGTGATAAATGGACTAACAACCGCTATAGACCAAGGACGCGGCGACACGATCACAATAAGATCGAGATATCATAACTTGGTCGAAAAATTGCAGGAAGCCGCCATTGCTAGCGGTCTGGGTTTCCGTGTTTTGCAACAACAAGCGGGATCAATGGAGTTTCAAGTATACGAGTCAACCGACAAAACAGAAACCGTTATTTTCTCGCGTGGACTTGGCAACCTTGCAAGCTATCGTTACAAAGTAGAAAAGCCGGAGACAAACTTTGTCATTGTCGGCGGTGGTGGTGAAGGGACATTAAGGGATTTTCGATATTCAGGTGATGAGTCTTCTAGAAACCTGTATGGTACGTGGGAATTATTCAAAGATCAACGCCACACCACGGATGCAACGGAATTAAATCAAGCGTTGTATACCGAACTCGAAGAAAAAACCGAATCCACCGAATTAGAAATTCAACCGCTAAATATTCAACCTACCCGATTCATGACAGATTATGAATTGGGTGACACTGCTACGGTGGTTATTAAAGGCGAACGAATAGAAGACATTATTCGTGCGGTGAAAATCACGCTTACCAAAGACCAAGGAGAAGTGATTCAGCCAACCATAGGAACGCCGGGTGTGGGTACAGCCTTTAGGCTGTTTGATCCATATAGAAACTTAGAAGCAAGAATAGGAAACTTAGAAACCGTTTAGGAGGTGGTTATATGCCAGCAACAATCGAATATTTCCCGTTTGACAACCAAGCATCATTTGAAGACCAATGGCGTGACATGGCTGAGACTTGGCAAACAACAGGAATCATCGTGCAAGGTGGCGGAATGGATTCGGCGGGTGGTGATTGTGCTGTAAGCCCAGGAACAGGCTTACAAATTGAAATCGGTACAGGCAAGGCTTGGATAAAGGGTCACATGTTCAAGCATACTGTTGACTCTGAATTTTTGCCTATCAGCTCCAACAGTTCAGGGACAACAAGAACCGATCTTGTAGTCATTCGTGCAGATTTTACCGCAAATACAATAGGATATGAAGTGCTTGAAGGCACAACAACACCCGTCCAAAATTCGACAAATTGGGATCTGCCTATAGCTTCCGTTTCTGTTGCTAGTGGTGCGGTATCACTGGCAACTACTGACATTACAGATATGCGCGTCACATCAAATCATGCGGATTTCTCTCCACTTTGCATTATCCGTAATTCGGCAAATACAACCATAGCGGACGGAGCTAATACAACATTGACATGGGATACATCGGATAACAACCCGATGGGGATGTATGATGCATCCATGACAGATAGAATCACGATCAAGGAAGACGGCATTTATGAGGTCACATGTAATACAGTGTGGTCCAATCCTGCCAGCACAAGCGGCACACGAAGAATTATTGTGCTTAGAAATAGAGTGGGAATAGATACCGCTATCGCATATGGGTCTGCCGTTGGTTCCTCCTCTTTGGTGGACGTTGGGATCACCGCAAGCCGAATTATAGAGCTAGTGAAGGATGATTATTTATTTGTAAACGCTTATAACAATTCTGGTGCATCGGTTGATGTAAAAAACGCAGGCTTATATTCGCCTGTTTTTTCTGTTGTCAAAATATCTGAGGCAGGAGGGATATCATGAGTAGACCCGTTATTTTTTATGCAACTCATGCAGATGACGAAACACTGAACATGGGCGTTACCATAGCCGAACATGTAGCGGCTGATCGTCCGGTGCATGTGGTTCTGATGACACACGGACGGGCTACAGGTGCGCTTGATATGATCAATGGCCAAAGCCTTTCGGGTTATTGGGATGTAATGCACGATCCATCATTCGAAGGATACAGCACTCTCACAAAAACCGATTTGGAACAGGCGCGAATCAGGGAATTTCATAACGCTTGCGCGCAATTGGGTGTTCCTGCAGGTAATCGCCACATTGAATATCTTGATGACCCTACAACGGGTGAGACGGTTAACAAATGCGAAGCGCAAGCGGTTATACAAAACTATGCCAATCAATATCCAGACGCTGACCATTACGCACTATCCTATCATGATGTACATGCCGATCATGCCGCATGTGGGCAAGCATTATTAGAGCTATACAACGAAGGCCAAATTTCCAATGCTGCACGTTTTATCATTAGCATGGCCACGCGAATGACCTACGAAGCCAATAATCAACAGATACCAGGGTGGCAGGACAAGCCCACGGATCAAGCGATCACCAACCGTGTTATCAATGCATGCCGATGCTATGCGGCCTGGAGTCCGACTGCTGGATCTTACGCAGTCGGATATCATAGCGTGTCAGGTCAGTTTGATAAGTTGCTCGATGATCCATATCACTATATTCACTTACCCAACGCTTAGAGCGTTTTATATAGAGAGGAGAGAAACACCATGAAAACAAACGGGGTGGTGGTCTCACTCAAAGAAATTTACGATGCATTACAAGAAATCAAAAGTGAGGTTAATACTGTCAAGTCCGAGATAAAAAATCTTGGCGCAATGGATGAGCGAAGCCGCCAAGCGCTGGAAACGGCCAAGGATGCACTTGAAAAAGCCAATGATCTAGAGAAGCAAATAGAGAAAATCGAAGGCCGAGAACAATGGATTTTGGGCCTTATTTTGACGGTCGTACTTGGTATTGGTGGTTGGATTTTGTCACAATAGGAGGAGATGATCTATCATGTATGGCTTGGATGATGCGGCTTTTGTCGCGATCATAACCGGATTGGTTTCACTATCGAAAGAAGCGGGACTGCCTACCAAATGGAGTCCGCTTCTTTCTTTATTGTTTGGCATGTTGGCCGGAATTTTCTATATATCGCCTGGTGATCTACTAGGTGGTATCCTCAACGGTATTGTTTTAGGTTTGGCCAGTGTTGGTTTATATTCCGGCCCAAAAAATATTATTGAGAAGGTGAAAAAATGAGTAAATTAATTTGCCTTGATCCAGGACATGGATCTAATACACCAGGTAAAAGAACGCCTGTTATATCTGATTTAGGACGATCCATAAAAGAATATGAGTTTAATAAACCAGTAGCTTATTACTTAGACCAAGAGTTAAAACGTTGCGGGTTTCGTACGATGTTTGCCACGCTGAACGACAATGACACGCCGTTATCAACCCGTACTAGCCGCGCCAACTCAGCCAAGGCGAATATTTATGTTTCCCTACATTATAACGCTGGTGGTGGTTCGGGCGTTGAAACCTATCATTATCCTGGTAGTACCAACGGTAGACGACTAGCGCAAAATATTCACAGCTATGTAAAAGGTGGGACGGCTCAAAAAGATCGTGGTGTCAAATCCGCTAACTTCCATGTCCTACGCGAAACCCGTATGCCTGCCGCGCTAGTTGAATATGGTTTTATGGATGATCCAGGATTGAAGGAAGCGCGGTTGATGCTAGATGAAGACTTTCAGCGCGAATGTGCAAGAGAAACCGCACAAGGAATCTGCAAATACTTTGGTGTGACATATAAAGGCGATGCACCACAAACGCCAGACAAGCCACCTATGAGGCGTGTGGTGGCAGATGGAAAGGAAGTCATAGATAGTTCGTATACAAGTAAGTTGTTGGCGGCTGTGGAGCAGTCTATCAAGGATGGAGCGCGGGAGATTGTTGTCAAGATAAGATAAGAAAAAGCCGCCAAAAATGGCGGCTCGCGCCTTTTTTATAGAACGGACACGGAGTTGGAAACCATACGCTCATTCCGTCCCATCCGCCCATAATGTCATTCACATTAGGCCGTGGGATTTTGGGGATAGCTCCATTTTCCAACCATGAAACAATTTTATGCCGCGATCTTTATCAGGTTCAACCCACTCCCCAGGGGAGTGGTATGGTTCAAGCAAGTGGCGCGCAGTTTCCACGACTTGCCCGGTTTCGCTACTGACATATTCGGCAGATAAGTTACTGACTTCTTCCGACTCTAAAGCTACCACGCGACATTTACGACCACCATACATCTCTTCTTCTCCTACATTTGGAATATTGTCGGAAAAATAAAACATAATATCTTCTCCGTCAACATGTGTAACATATATATCGTAATATGTTCTGATTTTGCATTCCCCTTTGTTTGTTATTGGAACCCTACCACACTGGGCGGTAGGGGGTTATAGTTTGATGGAATCGATTTCCTCAAACTCATAAATATAAACCCGATCCCATTTAAGTAGATGAATTTTTGTATTATCATAGGCTCGTAATTCGCCATCTATTGGTTTATGATGAGATTAGTTGATCTTGATATACAAGTATATAGGAGGAATAACATGGGATACCTTACACCAGAACAGCGAATGAAAGTATCATTTAGGCGGCATGAAGTAGAGGCAACAGGTAAACCTTTCTTTCCTGGTGGTTGGTCTACTGTGCCAGATGGATATGTATCTAAAACCAAGGCGAAAGAGCTAGGTAAGCAGGTACAGAAGGGACAGGAACCACACGCCTATGTCTTGTCACCTAGTTGGAATGGTTACATCGCATTATATGACATTGACAAGTTACCAGACCGCAAAAACAAGAAACAGCCCGAATAGATCGGGCTAGTTTTCAATGTAAACATATAAAAGGCCTGCTATGTGCAAGGCCTTTTTTCATTGCTTATCATCTGAAATTATCTTTACTGCTTCTTCGATTCTCAAGTCATAAGCCGAGCAAAGCCGAACGATCATATCTGATCTGATGAATTGATCATCTGAAAATATTTTGTCTACCACTTTTTTAGAAATACCTGTTTCTCTCTCCACTTGAACTTTCTTTCCATTTGGGTTCTTTCTGTAGAAATAGTCTCGGAATGATTTCTTCCCCGCAATTACTACAGGTATCGCCGTCACTCAGATCAGCATATTCCAAAACTTTTACAGTCATTATTTATTCTCCTTTTCCCAATTTTAAAGGCTCTGCCGGCTCGATCGTGCTAACAACTTGCTTATATAATGCCTGCTGCTTGTTGTCAGCATTGATGGTGATCATAAAATTATCAAATCCTGTTATTGTTCCCTGGATCTGAAACCCGTTTGTTAAAAAGATGGTAACAGGTGTTTTGCTCTTTCTGACTTGGTTCAAAAATGATTCTTGCAGGTGATTATAATTTATCATTAGATTTCCTCCTAAAATTCGCCCAAGTCAATAATGATATCTTGTTTGGCGACATCCTCAATATATTTTTTGAGCTTGGCCATGTTCCGAGTAGGGCCACGGATCCGGAACGGTTCCCCAACTTTGATATTTTCTATGTCATCCATCACAACGCATAATACCCCCTGATAGCTTCTGTTTTTGATTCTAAGACGTTTTAAATCATAGTTTGATAGATTATATCTAACCATGTTTATTTGTGTCGAGTGATAGGCAAATGTTCGCCTTTTGTTCCTGTTTGCGCAACCAACTAATTTGAATTAAATGGCAGGCGAAACACTCCCATTTTTGCTTGTTTTTTTGCTTCCCATGCTGCAAGTTTAGCATTTAGCTTCTTTTGCTTCTCTTCCCAATCTTCGCCGGCTTCCTCTACAGCTGTAGCTTGTTCTGATACGGCTTCTGGTAGTTCGCTGTTTGGCTGCTGGTTGCTCTTTTTGGGTTTGGGCTTGTCCAGATAGTTATAAAAGCCGCCACCAAGGAACCAAGCTATTTGTGCGGTTTCTTTTTCTTGTTCTATGTATGCCTCAGCTGACAAGATCAGCTTTTCAAAGCCAATTTTTTTCTCAATTATGTTTCGGAATCTTGGATAGTGTTTGTCATGATTCTTTATGTCAGCTGCTTTTGCATTCAAGAAAAGATTACGTAATTGTTTATATTGATCATCATCATCATGTTTTTTCTCTGGTTTGCCATTTTGGGAAACCTGATTACTTGGTGTTTTCTCCTGGCTGATCAGATGATGATTATTTGATACATTACTAGACTTATTTGTATTAATTAATAGATTATTAAATACATTACTGGGTTTTATTTTTGAAACGGTTACCGTTTTATTTTTGAAACGGTATACGGTTTCATTTTTGAAACGGTATAAACGTACCGTTTTATTTTTGAAACGGTATGTAGTAAAAATATCTGTTGGTTTCTTTGGCCGTCCACCTTTGCGCCCGTGGATCTGTGAAGCAGAACCATAATCTTTTTTCCAGTCACGAGTTTTAACCAGTGGTTGAATCTCAGTTTGATGCTCATTGCGTGGGGACTCGTACACAATAATATTTTTAGGCTTCTGAGTTTTCCGCTTTGATTCCTCATATTCGACTAGATCAATTAGTTCATGTTCCCACAGAGGAACAATCACAGTCCTATATAGTTTTGCTTTGCTCATTCCTAGCTTTTTTGCTGTGTCCTCTAGCGTGTATGGGACTTTGTCATATTCGCGGTACTCATCACGACGATCCACCCAGCTATGCAGTTTTAACCAGGAAGTAAACGCGATCGGGCCGAGCGTATCTATCCAGTTATCAGCGACCACATAACGCAAGCTAGGCAAAAATAATTCATTCCGTGATTTTTTCCCCTTTTTGATAAAGCTTTTTTTAGACATAAAAAACCTCTCCTTTGGGCCTGCTTGTCCCACCGGAAAGGTTTACACTGTCGCCGTTTTATATCAACTTCACTCATTTTTTACAATTTGGCGTTTTCTCTCTCTTGACCTATCATGTAAAAAAAACTAAAATAGTGATTGATAATGTTTGAATAACGGCAACTTGATTGTTGGTAGCAATCAGTTGCACTTGCGGCGATCTGCGTAAACCTTTCCATGGGGTAGCAGGTCGTTTTATTTTTTGTGGGTTTATTCTACCAATCTTTTCAAAATTCGGCAATAGTAGATTAGATAGAAAACCCTATTTCGACCCCAACAGGGGAAAAGGGTACTTGAGCGCATATGTACTCTTTCAACCTTCCCCCCTGTTTCATTTATGGTATCATATAGCGCTAAAACAGTCTAATACAATCTTATATAAATCTATATAGACTGATACGACTCTATAAATAATATTACGGATACCTCACAATACTAAATAACATTACATTGTGATTGCGGGGTATAAATATATGGCTAAATACAAGGAACGGTTACCAATCTATCTAAAAGAGGATCTAAAAGCACAAATAAAGCAAGAAGCAGACGAAGACGGCAGAAGTTTAAACAATTACATCATGTTTATACTGGAGAGGCGTTCACAGATCGAAGAAGTAAAGTATATACAAGACCGCATTAAATAAACCGACAACCTATATAGGTTGTCGGTTATTTTATTATTTGGGTCGTCGTTTACCCTTTAGCTGTTTGGCTTCTTCTTCGACGATCTTTAATTGATTTCTAATAGCTTCATTGATAAATCGGACTTGAAAACCATGTCCGAATTTTTTCATGTATTTTTGTATTTCTCCTAACAATTCATTTTCGACTACAAAAGTTTTTCGCGTGTGTGTTTTATCTTGCGTTTGTTTCTCCTCGAAAAACTGATCCAGGAATTTTTCGTTATCTTCTTCTGGTTGTTTTTCTTCATCTACTGTTTCTGTTTGCGGTATATCCTTTTTTTCTTTTTCTTCCATCTTGGCTGGAATTTCTCCCTCGTTTTTTTCCTCTTGAAGGTCTTCAAATGGAGAACCAAATTTGGAGATACTTCTTTTCTTTTTAGTCAATATTAATCACTTCTTTCATTAGATCAAAATAGACTTTAACCATCTCACTATTTTTATCTGACAGTACAGCAGGTAGACCATAGGCAGCAGTAGCATTTGCAAAGCGAACAGTACGAGGTATACGAGTTTTAAACATACGTATGTCATTTTTTTCACAGTAAACACGGGCTTGTAAGACTAGATCACTATGTAATGATGATCTACCGTCTATCATCATCCCCACAACCCCACCTATAGCAGCATTGACTTTTCGTTCTTCCTGGAATTCGTGAATGATTTTTATTACTTTCATCAACCCTTGAACTGAAAAAGTTTCGGGCATAAACGGAAGTATAACCTTATCTGTTGCTGTTAAAATATTCCCTGCAATTAGGCCCATACTAGGCGGCGAATCAATGAATATATAATCATATTTATTGCGTAATTCATTGACAATGGGTGACAAAAGTGCAAAAGGATCTGGATACTTTTCTAAGTTAGTAAGCACATCAAATTCAAGATAATTCATGTCGTCATTTGCTGGCAATAGATCGAGATTATCTCGCAAATTAATAATAACTTTTGCGGGATTTATTCCATCAACCAAACAATCATATAAAGTATTTTGCATGGTGTTTGGATTATGATTAAACGCTATTGATGCGTTCCCCTGTCCATCAGTATCAAGTATGAGGATCTTTTTTCCTGGGTAAGTAAGATTAAGGGCCGCTGCTATGTTGGTTACTAAAGATGATTTTCCAACCCCTCCCTTATTCATTTGTACTGAATAAACAATAGCCATTGTTAAACCTCCTATAATTTTCCTGATGTAATGTTAACACATTGTTTTTACGATGAAAAAGACCACTTTATTCGGAAATGTATTATTTAAATCTGTATAAAGTAGGTAATAAAAAAGTGTACATATCATGCTATTTACAAACAAACATAGTTATGTATGATAACAAAATTGTATATATCACACGTGTGTTATTTAGTACACTTAAAAAGTGTACTTTTTTTACATGTTAAGTGTTTACCTAGAATCATGATTAGTATAACTTATATAATATGGGTGTTAAATCTACATGTAATAACCAGGTTTTTCAAAACAACATAAAAAACCCGTGCGGCGAACACGGGTTAATCAAGAAAGGATATGATTCTTATGGATACAGTGTACCACGAATCTGAGAAAAAAAGTAACTGGTGGACAAGTTTTAGAAAAAAGTTAGGCATGGCAGCGATCAAAATATGGCTTACTGTAGGAATGCTAATTGTTTTTGGTGCTGGTATATCGATTAGCTGGATGCACACGATGCATCTTGCGGCAACTTTTGGCATGACAGGTAATGAAGCATTGTTGTTTACGGTATTTGTGGAAGCGTGTTTAATTATCTGTGAAACGGTAGTCATCATATTAGCGCTCAAGGGGATAAAAAACCCTTGGCAAGTAAAACTTGGTTTGGCGTTTGGAGTAGGTATCAATGGTTGGGGTAATGTTGCGGCTTATGTCGCCTACGGAATCCCTGGTATAATTTTAGGGCTTTGTATACCAATAGGTACAATGATAGCAATCGGAGCACTTGGGGCAGGGTTGGTAAAAATACAAGCTCCGAGCGAATCAGAAAAGCAACAAGCCGAAATCAGAAATCAGAAATCACGATCAGAAAAAATAGTTTCATCCTTGCAAACGATCAAAGGACTATTTCAGAAATCAGAAAAACAAGATCAGAAAAATGATGACTTCAGAAATCAGAAATCAGAAATCAGAAATCAGAAAGCTGAAATCAGACAAGACGAATCAGAAAAACCTATTCAGAAATCTGATCAGAAAAATGCATCAGACCTCGGAAAAGGTCAGAATTCAGAATCTGAAAAAACAAACCAGAAATCTGAAAAGCTTGAAGGAATGGGCGTTGTCGGCGAAGTGATCACCGGAAATTATTCATCAGAAATCAGAAATCAGAAATTAGAAGAGCCCGTTCAGAAACCTGAAAACGACAAATCAGAAAAGCAGATCAGAAAAATGACGATCAGAAAAAATCAGAAATCAGATCAGAAAAGTGAATCTGAAAAATCTGTTCAGAAATCAGAAATCAGAAATCGGAAAAAATCAGAATCAGAAAAAGTAACTCACTTAAATCAGAAATCTGATGATGACACTAAAGCATTAAAAACGGCAATGCAGCTATATGAGAAAACCGGCAAGAAACCAAAAATAAAAGATATCATGAAGAAGGGGGTCTCAAAGTACAGAGCAGAGAAAGCGAGGAAACAGGTTATTGATCAATTTAAAATCAGCTAAAAATAAAAATCCTGCTAGGATCAGGCAGCTAACCGATTCCCTAGCAGGATTCCATAGACCAACCATGAAGCGGTCTATGGCTATCTTATCACAAGGGAGCCATGATAAAAATGTATGATGATATAAAAACCGATGATGAATATACAATTGAGCGTCAAACCAACCACGGGGATTATGTTGCTGTTGTGAAGATAGAGAAGAAAACAAGGAAGCAATTTATTGAGCTATACAGGGTAGCTACTGAAGTGCCGAAGATATTCAGGTGGTTTAGTGTTGATCGTGTGTTTATAAATAATCGTGTTCTAGATCGTCACGGTGATGTTCATAACACAATCACTAAACTAATTACAGAGTATGAGTTTCCACTATATCAGAAATCAAAAGCAGAAGAACGCGGTCATTTTCTGGAGATTGACTATGAAAAGGAATTGAAGAAGCGACGCGAACGAATGCAACAAAAGGAAGAAGAAGAGACCGCACTAAAAACGCAAATACAAGTAAATGATTGGATGGACCAGGTTATGAAGAGACAAAAGGAATTGCAGGAGCAAAAACCAAAAAAGAACATGACAGTCAATCAATACAGGAACCTACCACAATACAGTGGTATGACAGATGAAGAGATTAGAAGAGAGATCAACAAAAGATAAAACATACCCTCCCTACTCATCCAGATATAGCGAAAAACGCGAAACTATCGAGACTCGCCGAAACTATTTTCGGTATCGGGGGAGTGGGGGAGGGGGTTAATTATAAAAAGGAGTGGGTCTAAATGTATGAAGAAGATGGACACTATGAGGGTTACGTTCGCATAGGCGACGAAAAATTCAAGGAATGCGAAATGTGTTTTGATGCGCTTATACCTTATCATTCTTTTGGCGATCATTGCCCCGCATGTGAAAAGGACATGGAAGTAAACTTTTTATTATCTGAGCTTGAAAATCTTAGCCCTGAGGATCAAGAAGAAGTTATTTTATCAGCCCTCTATAATGATGAAGTATGTAGAGAAATAGAAAAACAAATCAAGAAAAAGCAAGCAATACAAGGAAGCCAAAAGGGCAACTTGTAACTAAAAAAGAATCCATCTTTACTCATTGATGGATTCTTTTAATTCTTTGATTTGTTTTTCTAAACGGAGCTTTGATGCTTCTAAAAGAGTTATGCGTTTCCCGTTGATGGTGTTTTCATCGTTAACCATCTCTAATATATGATGGGTCTTGCCTAAAGTTTCTCCTACCTCAGTGATAGCTTCAAGGACTTGATCAAATCGTTCATTGATTTGTTTTACATCCTCTTTAGTAGCCATATTGTTAATAATAATATCTAATTTTTTATCTACATCAGACATAAATGGTTGGCTCCTCTCGATCTATTAGCTCTATCTTACCAATAACAGCTGAGAGAATAAATCACTTTAGTCCAAATTGGACAACTCATTGAGGTTGAGCAATAATGCCCATGTGGTATAAGGCAACCAGGATATAGATAGCATTTAAGATTACGCCAATCCAAGCATACCAAGCGTTTTTATGTTGATCTTTGTTATATTTAAATAAACTTATCAGACCTAAAGCAAACCCTGATAAGGGAATGATAACCACAAAGCCGAAGAAGATTGAGACAATACCCATCCAAAAGCTAACACGGCCAAAAGGTTCTATTTTTTTCTTTGTCATCACTTTAGCCCAAATTGAGCTTTAGAAACTAACTTGTCATTTTGGAACGTCGCGTTCATGTTGGAGAAATCGGGATTGTTCCAGGTGTACATGATTGTTTTGATTCCACCCAATTCCGTCATGCTACCTTCTTCACCTTTAAAGCCGATGATTTTAACTACTTCATCGTAGGTCATGCCCGTTTTAATCTCGTTGAATTCTTTTAGTGTTACCTCTTTATCTTCTTTGGTTGGTGGAGGAGTGTCCTTTTTCTCGGGCGTTGTCGTCGTGTTGGTTGGTGTTGTGGTTGTATCTGTACTGCTTGCTAGGACACCAACGACAACCACAAGGAGAAAGATGACAACGACCAAACCACCACAACCTAACAAACCCCACTTTAAATATTTTTTCATTTACGAACCATTCCAATCGTATGTATTTTCATTATATGATTCGCGAAAATGGAATTATTTCGTGATAGATTAATATTCTAAAAACAAAAAAGCCTAGGATATATATTTGTACCCTTTGCTCTTTTTCGTCTCTTAGAAAGGAAAATAGAAGCTCACAGCACTATTTATTTAGTCACACAGGAAACAAGCCATGTATAATTCATCAATCCATTTATCGCTTATCCTAAGTGATTTCTTTTTGACTCCCTCGCAAACAAAGCCAGCTTTAGTGTATAGCTTGATGGCATTTAGATTATGTTGCATTACTGTAAGTTCTAATCGAGATACGCCGCGTTCCTGAGCCCATTCCTTTGCTTTATGTAATAATTCTGTGCCTATTCCTCGGCCTTGATACTCATTTAACACACCCATTGCTAAATATGCTGTATGTAGATTACGTTGACATGTCCCCTGGACAAGTAATATGTAACCTACGATTTCATTTTGTTCAGTTGCAATTAATATTGTTCTGTCTTCTTGCCCTGCAAATGTTTCTAGACCTTTAACCTGCTTTTGATAATTCTTTTCGCGTTCGCCTGGTTCATACAATAAAAAATCAGATTCTTTATCTAGTTTGATCATGAGGTCTACAACTTGTTGAGCATCTTCTTTATTAATATCTCTTATTTGCATGTTAACACCTTCTACCATCTAGTATCTAATATGATAATAAGAGAAAACACGAACTTATAAAATCTAGTTCGTGTTTTCTCGTGTATCCCTCAATTAGCTAGTTGAACTAGTACGGGGTGATAAGTCTTTATAACAAGTTTCTGAATGGGGTGATAGATCCTTATAACATGTCTCTGACTTGTCTGAAGACAAATCTTTATAACATGTTTCAGGAGATTTTTTATAACAGGTATCGCCTTTGTTTTGAAGTTTCGCTGTTATGTCTGTTCTGTACTCTTCATTAAATTCCTTTTTCCAGATGTTTTCTGTTAGGTTGCTGTAGTTGGTTAATTCTTTTGTAGTGCCGCTGGTTTCATGACCCATGATTTGACCAAATAACACCATACAGTCATCATAGTATTGTCGAGGGTGTAACATATGCAAGTGCCACATTTCATCTATATCAAAAGTGGGGGACAATGGTTCATTTGGGTATTTCTGAGCTAGATATAAAAACTTTTGATATCTTTCTAAGACCTTTTCCAATTCTACATGATCCAAAGTGCTCAATGTGCCATCACTACGTTTAGCAACCTCAATTAAATCAATACTTAAAACGGGTAGTTTTTCCACAGATTACACGCTCCTTTAGAGGATGAAGTAATTTTCGAAAAACAACACCTACAAGCGACACTTGATAAAATTAAAGATGGTTGCTATCACCCCCTTTAATCATCTTTTAAATGATTAGGTGGCGTTTTGTTTGTGCATTGGTTGAGTAGATACAAAGTGTATAAATTGCTATGTCGTGTCCTATCCCCGATCCCAACCGCGGCAAGCCGCAACCATGTGATATAATAGATATGGTTATTTTTTTCGATCAATCATTGACCTGGCCAGCTATGATTGATTGTTTTTGTATTTGTTTTTGGAGGTACTCTTTTTTTATTTTTTC
>Ga0207873_1002433_pt1 | contig 15306 bp, 9 predicted proteins | sample BGWIniCompost_FD_187373 | JGI IMG/M metagenome (GOLD analysis project Ga0207873, IMG submission 187373) | Cellulose adapted compost microbial communities from Newby Island Compost Facility, Milpitas, CA, USA - BGW Initial Compost (SPAdes)... ...
GATGGAGGACGAAAAGAACAAGGACTACATCGATCAGTTGTACTATGTGTTGGGCACCATCGCCGAGAAAAAACAGAACGTGCAGGAAGCGATCGAATATTATACACTTTCGGCGCGGACTTCCACCTTGAACCAGAACCAGAAGGGAGTTGCTTTTCTGGGTATCGCCGAAATCTGGCTCCGGTCCGGGGATTACGACAAGGCCCGGCAGTATTACGACAGTACGATGGTGTTCCTCTCGGCCAACTATCCCGGCTACGAACAGGTTGTTTACAAATCGGGCAAACTGAAAGCTCTTTCGGAAAACGCGCGGATTATTCAGCGGGAGGACAGCCTGCAGCGTCTGGCGCAGATGCCTGCAGGTGAGCGGATGAAAATCGTAAACGGGATCGTAAAGGAAATGCTGGCCGCGAAGGCAGAAGAAAAAAGGCAGGAGGCTGCGGCCCTCAGCGGTGTACGGACCGGCGGGCAGGGCAGTTCCCTGGTGGGTCGGGTAGGGGCCAATAGCTGGTATTTTTACAATACGACGGCGCTTAGCCAGGGGTACAGTGAATTTTTGAGACGTTGGTCCAACCGGCCCAACGAGAATAACTGGCGACGGAGTAACAAGCAGTCGCTGGCAGGAGTGGAACCCGAAGGCGGGGTTTCGCCGGGAGAGGTGGAAAGCGCCGCAGCCGAAGATCCGGACGCGCTCCGGGACGCCCTGCTTGCGCAGATTCCGTTCGAATCGCATCAACTGGATTCCTCGAACTTCCGGATCATGACCGCCTATTACGAAACGGCCCGTATTTACGAAAACGATCTGCTTTCGCCTGAAAACGCAATTCATCACTATGAAGCGCTCATGGAGCGTTTTCCGGGGAATCCGCATACGCCGGCTGTCTATTACAGTCTGTATAAACTTTACCAGGCTAGTGACCCCGAGCGGTCTCTGGTGTTCAGAGACCTTATTCTGAATGAATATCCGGAATCGGATTACGCTTTGGTGATCAACAACCCGAGTTCGGTTCTGGCGCGCCGGGAACAAACCGATGCCGAATTGAACCGGTTTTACGAGGAAACCTACCAACTCTTCAGTGAAGGCCAATATGCCGAGGTGATTTCCCGCGCGCAGGCGCCGGAGGTAAATCGGGGTTCGCCCGAAATGGCCGCCCGTTTTGCACTGCTCCAGGCCCTGGCCGTGGGTCATACCGACAGTATTCCGCAATTTACCGCCAGTCTGGAACGCGTGTCCACCGTGTACCCGCAGGAAGAGCCGGGACGCCGGGCGCAATCCTGGCTGAGCTATCTCTCGGCGCATCCGGAAGAGTTTGCCGGCAGAATGCCGGTTCTGGTGGAAGGAGGAAGTTTTCTGACCGATTTTGACGCCATTCAGCGGAGAATGGCGGAGAAGGCCAGGCGAGATGCGGCGGCCTTGGCGCGGGCCCGGGAGGAAGCCGAACGCAACAGTTATTTCAAAAGACCGGATCCTTCCGAACCGTTTCTGGTGGTAATTGCCGTAAACGATCCCGCGGTCAATCTGAACAGCAGCCGATTCGGGCTGGGCCAGTTAAACCGCCGCCTGTATGCCCAGCAGGACTATCAGCACAACCTGAAAACGGTCAACAACGAGCTGCAACTGCTTTCGGTAGGGTCTTTCCAGAGCTTGGCGGCCGCGCGGGAATATTATGAAACCCTGCTTCAGCATCGCAGTGCGGTAATCCGGACACCGGCAGAGAAAACCTCCATCTTTTATGTGACCAGCAGCAATTTCGAGCGGTTGATCGATGCCGAAAAGGTACGGGACTACCGGTACTACTTTCGCGTGAATTTCCTATCCGGAAGTCCGGAACCATCGGCGGAACCGGAAGTCGCTTTGACGCCCGGGACACTTCCGGTGGCGGAAGAGTCTCCGCGATCCGGGGCCGATCAGTCCAGGGAGGCGGAAGCACCTGCTGAGGCACCTGCGACCGCCGATACCGGGTCTGCCGGGTTACCGGGTACCGGCGATACCGCCTCGGCCGCGGTACCGGTTGCCGAAACGGCGGTGGCTAAAAACCTCCCTTCCCGGTTTGTACCGGAAGCAGAAGATGCACGCTATTTGCTGGTGGTGGCGGTAAACGACGCCACCATGAATCTTAATAGTACCCGTTTAGGTATTGGACTGTTCAACCGGGGATACTATAGCCGGATGAATTACAAGCATAATTCCAAAACAATTAACAACGAAACCCAGTTGATCTCGGTGACTATTTTTAACAGCCGGGAAGAGGCCGAAGCGTATTATCGCGCGTTCATGGATCGGCGAGAGCAAATTGTGAGGGCACCCGGAGAGATCACCGATATTTTTCTGATCACCCGGGATAATTTTCTGTTGCTGGACTCGCAACAGATCGTAGAGGAGTACGTTAACTATTTCAATTCTAATTACCAGCGAGCGGATGAGTAAGAACAGGAAGAAAAAACAACAACTAAGTCAGGACGAAATCAGACGATACACCCGGATTTTCTGGAAAATCATTTTCGGTAGCGTGGCTTTTGTGTTTTTATTGTTGATGGCTGTGGGGCTCGGCTTATTCGGAAAGCTTCCCTCGCTGGCATCGCTTGAAAACCCGGACAATAATTACGCGGCGGAGGTGCTGTCTTCGGATGGTTCGCTTTTGGGCACGTTTTACGATGAAAACCGCTCCTATGTGACCTACGATCAGATCTCGCCCAACATGATCAAGGCCTTGGTCTCAACGGAGGATGAGCGTTTCTACCAGCACTCCGGAATTGACTTCAAACGGACGGTAGCCAGCGCCATTTTTACATTGCTCGGGGATAAGCAGGGGGGAAGTACGATTTCCCAGCAACTGGCGCTGAACCTGTACGGCTCAGGCCGGGCCCGCAGTTTTCCGGTCCGGGTGATGCAGAAGTTGCGGGAGTGGGTTACCGCCGTCCGGCTTGAGCGCAGGTATACCAAGCAGGAGATCATTGCCATGTACCTCAATACCGTTGATTTCGGAAACAACTCGTACGGTATCAAGATGGCGGCGCGCTCCTATTTCGACACAACCCCCGATAAGCTGACCGTGAATCAGTCGGCCTTGCTGGTGGGTCTGCTGAAGGGAACCTCCCGGTTTTCGCCCCTGACCAATGAGGAGCGGGCCATGGCCCGGAGGAATACGGTACTGAGGCTCATGCGGCAACACCGCGAAATTACCGCGGAAGAATACGAGAGGTATTCAAAGGAACCCATTAAACTGGATCTGCAGCCAACCCAGCATGATCGGGGACTGGCTCCCTATTTCCGGGAATTCCTTCGACTGGAGGTGACCCGCCTTATTAATGAAGGCGAGGTGAAACCAAAGGAAAACGGCGAGAAATACGACGTGTACCGCGACGGGCTCAAAATCCATACGACCATTGACACCCGCATGCAGCGGTATGCCGAAGCCGCGGTGAGGGAGCATCTGGCCGACCTGCAAAAGGAATTCAACAAGCATTGGAAGGGCCGCATTCCCTGGAGTGGAATGGCAGCCGGGTCCAATCCTGTTTTTAAAGATCAGGCCATGACCATCAACCACGCGATCAAGCAAACCGATCGCTACCGGAAAATGGTGATGAACGACCTGCCCGAAGATTCCATCCGCGCGGCGTTCACTCGTCCGGTACGCATGAAGGTCTTTTCCTGGGAAGCTCCGGATTTTTCAAAGGATACGGTCATGACCCCGCTTGATTCGGTTACCTACTATAAATGGTTTTTGCGTTCGGCGCTGATGGCGCTCGATCCGCAGACGGGACATATCAAGGCCTGGGTCGGCGGGCCGGACTACCGTTATTTCAAGTTCGATATGGTCAAACTGGGTAAGCGGCAGGTGGGATCCACCTTTAAGCCCATTGTTTATACCGAAGCGATCGAAGACTTTGGTTATAAGCCCTGTTTCCCCGTGCCGAATATTCCGGTGGAGTTTGAGGACTTTCTGGTTGATGGGAAACCCTATGCCCCGCAGAATTCCGACCTTTCCTTTGGTGGGGTATACACCTTGAGGGAAGGGCTGGCAAAATCATTGAACGTGGTTACCATGTACCTGATCAAGCACATCGGTCCCGCCAGTGTGGTGGACCGGGCCCGGAAAATGGGCATAACAGCGGACATGGAACCTTACCCTTCGATTGGGCTGGGAGTATTTGAAACCACCCTTTATGATATGGTGAGCGCTTTCAGCGCGTTCGCCAACAAGGGAATGCGCAAGCCTCCGGTTTATATAACCCATATTGAAGACCGGAACGGAAATATCATCTACAACAAGATGAGTGTACCCATTGAAGCCATGACCGAGCAGACGGCCTATACCATGCTGCATATGTTGAAAGGAACCTCTACCGTTTCGGGCGGTACCGCCTCGCGGTTGCGATGGATGTTCAATCTGACCAATCCCATTGCGGCCAAAACCGGTACGACCCAGAACAACGTAGATGGCTGGTTTCTGGGCGCTGTGCCGAATCTGGCGGCCGGTGTCTGGACCGGCGGCGACGACCAGACCGTGCGTTTCCGGAGTACCGCGCTGGGACAGGGGGCCAACATGGCGCTTCCGGTATGGGGGAAGTTTATGCAGAAAGTTTACCAGGATACAACCCTGGACATTTCACAGGAAGATTTTCCGCTTCCGTCCGATTCCAGCATCAATCTGAATTTCGATTGTTCAGGCTATCAGGTGCCCGAAATGGCGGCCGATTCTGCCTTTGTTCCGGAAGAGCTCCCGGATAACAGGTTGGATTTTTAAAATGTCTTTCGATCCCAAAAAGGCTGTTCAGAAATTACCCCGGAAGCCAGGCGTATATCAGTTCGCTGACGGGGAGGGGAATATTATATACGTAGGGAAGGCGAAGAACCTTCGTAGCCGGGTGGCATCTTATTTCAAGCCAGATGGCTCCTACGACAATTCCAAAACCAGGGTGCTGGCCACCAAAATCCGTGATATCAAATTCACCATCGTGGATACGGAAATCGATGCCTGGCTACTGGAGAACAACCTGATTAAAAAGTTTCAGCCTCGCTACAATGTGATGCTGAAAGATGACAAGACCTATCCCTCACTGGTTATCCGGAACGAGCCGTTTCCACGCATTCAGGGTACGCGTACGATCGTCCCCGATGGATCGCGTTATTTCGGTCCGTATGCATCGGTTACCATGATGCGTACGATGCAGGAAATGATCAAAAGCCTGTACCCGCTCCGCACCTGCAATCTCAACCTTACCCGGGAAAACATCGAGGCCGGTAAATTCAAGGTGTGCCTGGAGTACCAGATCGGGAATTGCCTGGGACCTTGCGAAGGCTTGCAGTCGGAAGAGGACTACGCCCGGAATGTGGCCGATATCCGGGAGATCCTGAAAGGGAATACCGCCGGTGTTTTGAACAAGCTGCGGGAGCAGATCAAGGAAGCCGCCGAGCGGCTCGACTTCGAAGAAGCCCATCGCTTAAAGGAAAAGCTGGATATTCTGCTGAATTATCAGAGCAAATCCGCGGTGGTCAGTACCGTGATCGATAACGTGGATGTGTTTTCCATCGCGTCGGACGAAAAATACGCCTTTGTGAATTACCTCAAGGTTGCCCGGGGCATGGTGGTGCAGACCCAGACCATCGAGCTGAAAAAGAGACTCGGGGAAAACGATGCGGAACTGCTTCGCCTGGCCATTGGTGAATTCCGGAATCGGTATGGGAGCAAGGCCAGGGAAATCGTGGTGCCTTTCGAGCTGGAAGTGGACGATCCGTCGGTAAAGTTTACCGTCCCCCGGGCCGGGGATAAGAAAAAACTGCTGGAGCTCTCGCTCAAGAACGTATTTTTCTTCCGGAAATCACGCCTGGAGCAGTACGAGAAACTGAACCCCGGCGTGAAGACCGAACGCATCCTGAATCAGATGAAAGCCGATCTCCGTTTGGTTTCCCCGCCAGGTCATATCGAGTGCTTCGACAATTCCAATTTTCAGGGAAAGTTCCCGGTTTCGGCCCTGGTCGTTTTCCGGGATGCCAAACCTTCGAAAAAGGAATACCGGCATTTTAACATCAAGACCGTGGAAGGCCCGGACGATTTTGCGAGCATGAAGGAAGTGGTTCATCGGCGGTACCGCAGGCTGTTGGAAGAAGGAAGCAACCTGCCCGACCTGATTGTGATCGATGGGGGCAAGGGCCAGTTATCCGCCGCCAAGGATGCGCTGAAATTATTGGGAATCGAGCACAAGGTTCCGCTCATTGGGATAGCAAAGCGTCTGGAGGAAATTTATTATCCGGGCGACTCCCTGCCTCTGTACATCGATAAACGTTCGGAAACCCTGAAGGTGCTGCAGCATATGCGGGATGAAGCGCACCGGTTTGGAATCACATTTCATCGGAAGAAACGGGAAAAGGGGACCTTGAAGACGGAACTGGAGATGATCGAGGGCATTGGTCCGAAAACAACTCAGAAACTTCTGCGGCATTTCCGCTCGGTAAAAAGAATCCGGAATGCCAGTCTGGAGGAACTGAAAGCGGTGGTAAGCGCCAAACAGGCGTCAACGATCATCGATTGGTTCAGAGGATCCGTTTAGTATTCCCAGAGGTCGTGTTCGTAATTGAAAATTTCCTCCTTGATCCTGCGCGATTCGTACATCTCGTCTTTCCCCTGCGCATACGCTTTGATCGGAAGTCCTTCCGAGTTGGCCTCTTTGATTACGTAACTAGCGAATAAGCGTTGGATGAACCAATCGTCGAAGGATAGGTTGGTAGCCTGGTTATACGGATTAAAGACCTCCACGCTGGCCAGGACCTGCCTTGCCTCCGGGTAATAGACCCAGAACATCGGAACATATACCGTGTCACCGGTAGGAAGCGGTTGGGCGTAAAGCGGGGCGAGCCCGATAATGCGGGCTTCCATGACCGAACGCTGTTTATCGAAAATCCAATCTTCCTTGATCCGGAATTTCTGTACCGTACCTGGATCGAACGTATTCTGGATGATGGTATCGCGAAGTATGTTGGGATCGTTCAGGTCAGGTACCTGGATGGTGTCGTAGCCTCCGCCCATGCCGGCCATGATCCGGTCGGGAGGCAGCACCTGTCTGAACTCATCGCCGGTATCGTCCGCCGATACGGGATTGGGGTCGTATGCGGTGAGTTCTCCGGCCTTGACGGCATTGAAAAGCACAGTGAATAGGTTGGCGCTGGGATTCACCAGCACCTCGTTCATTTTCTCCCGGACGTCAATTTCCTGCCAGACCCGCTTTTCCCACATCACGTCCGCCTCCCGCATGTATGGATAGGGTATGGGCTGCGCACCGATGGTGTTTTCCTCCTCGTAGGCCTTATCCCGGGGTTGCTGTGTCTGCGCCCAGACCTGTCCTCCCGCAATCAGAAGAGCTCCGGTTAGAATAAACGCTTTCATTTGCTTATCAATTACTGACTCTTATTGTATTCTTATCGCGATTCCCTGTTCCAGCTTGCGGTTTGTTCCATCCCCGCCCTTGACGTAAATATCGTCAATTGCGATCACATCCCCTGCTGCAACCGTATTCAAGGCTTGCTTCATCTGCGGGGTGAGCGCATTGCTGTTTGCAGTCTGCACAAAAGGATCCGCGCGGCGCCTTGAAATGATCATGGTGAAACGCGTCACGGTAAATTGCATATCGAAATCAAAGTTCTCCAAGACCGCAAAGACTCCGGGCTGTACCTTGGCAACCGAGGCGTTAAGCGCTCCGCTGCTGATCCCCCCGAATTTAGGAATCGGAGGAGGGACGGTCCTTACCCGGAAGGTCTGGCTGCCCAGGGCACGGACTTCGCCGCCCACTTCCGCGCTCACCGAAATAACGGCCGTTCCCGGTTCAGAGACCCGGGCCGTATAATTCCCATTCCCGCCCGAAAGGCTTCCGCTGCTGATGGAGGCACGGATACTTTCCCGGGGAATTCCCGGAACCGACACCGAGATCGGGTTATCCACCCCAATGTACAGCACGTTCATTTTGTCGGCCGAAACCACCGCGGTAGGTGCCGAAACCTGGTAAGACTGACTGAAAGGGTATTCTTTCACGGATCCATCCGGACTGGGCACGCGGATGGTTCCCTTGTATTCATAAACGCCCGGCGTGGTGTGGGTGGCGGTGAAGATTGCTTTGTTTCCCTGCACCGGAAGCTGCTGACCGTTGACCACCACGTCCGGTTGCTGCGTGCTGTTGGAGGCGGTCAGAAATATCTGGGCCTGGTAGGGTTGTCCGGTGAGCACATAACTGGTTGGGGCCACCACGGCGGGTTCCAGGACGTCAAACTTGAAATCCGACGCGTTGATTGCCGTAAGGAGATACCTTGAGATTTCCACTTCGGCGTTTTTCGCATCGGTTTGGAGTTTGGCGAGAATAGTGAGCCCGGCCGTTGCCGGAACCGATTCAAACATGACGTGTTCCCATTTCCGGGCACCGGTTGCCGGGTCTTTTGCCTCCAACGGGATGCTCAGGTTGTTCCGGTCTTCCTCGGGAACCAGCGCTAGCAGGTTTTCGCGTGTTTGCCGGATCTTTTCCTTCAGCTCCGCGCCTTTTGCCGTGCTTTCCCGTAGTAAAACCTGGTTTACCGCATCCAGGTCACCGGGCGCGCGAAGGTACCCGGTTTCTTCGTCCAGCCCCACGACGTTCTCTATTTCCTTTTTCAATCCTTCGATGTAGCTGTAAAGCTCATTGGTGTACTGTTGTGCCTGCCGGGCTTTGTCATAAAAAGGTTTTGTTTTGTCCGGGTCGTTTTCCATGGCGGACTCAAAAGCACTCATCGTATTCTCAGCCGTGATGGTAAAACTATTGGTCGTATTTTCCAGGCTTTCTTTCACCGTTCTGAAGGCATCAAGTACCTCATCACTTACGTTCAGAGCAAGCAGGGCGACCAGGACCAGGTACATCATGTTCACCAGCCGTTGCCTGGGTGTTTGTTTAATTGCAGCCATTTAATATCCAGTATCTTTTAACAGGTTTCCAGGGCGTTTCAAACTAAACCTTGGGAGCATTCATGGCTGAAAGCATGTTACCGTAAACGGCATTCAATGCGGATAGATTCCGGGCCAGCCGCGCAACTTCTTCTTTATATTGTTTCGAGTCCTGCAGGGAATCGTTAAAGTTGTTCATGGTTTCGTTCAGGTTCGTGTAAAATTTATTCATGGAACTCAGATGCGCTTTGGAATCCTGTAGTTCCATTTCATATACCGCATTCAACGCCGAGAGATTCTTCGCCAGCGCGCTGACCTGTTCATGGTAGGATTTGGTATCGGCTGCCGAACCGGATATTTCCACCAGCGAAGCCGATGCCTTGCGGTAGGCTTCATCCAGCGCTTCCACGGAACGTGTCGCCGCGGCAACTTTCTGTGTGTACTCGTTGGTGGAGACCGCCGCGTCCGCTACCGAGGAGATGCTGGCGACTTTCTCGCTGAAGGTCCGCAGACCGTTGCCCAGGCTGCTGATGAGTTCCGGTCCGATCTTGGCTTCTTCCATCATCCGGTCAAGCTGTTGCGAAGTTCCCGTGGCCGAGACCGGGCGGGGTCGGGGAGCCGCTTTTTCCGAGTCCTCCGCCAGTTCCGGATAGGCTTTGCTCCAGTCCCAGTCGACGTATTCGGCTTGGGTGGACATCACCAGGAACACCAGCGCCTCACCCATGAGGCCTACAATGAGCATAATCTGCGAGCCGGGCCAGTGAAGCAGCTTAAACAACACGCCCAAAATCACAGGAACGGCCAGGATGGATGCCCAAAAATTCACACTTCGTAAATGGGGAACACGTTTCATATTATTAAAATTGATCGTTGAAGGTATCTTGCTAATAAGCTTTTCCCATCACCGGACTGACGTTACGGAAGCCAATGTATGATTTGGCGGTATCCTGATATTCATACGTTCTGACCCCGGTTTGCAGGAAATAGCCAATGTCTTTCCATGAGCCTCCTTTGACGACCTTGCGCTTCATGCTGATTGGGTCGTCTTCCGTTGCATTATTGGAATAGGTAGGGTTCATATCATGGACAAACATGTAAGATGATTCGTGATAGGTGGAGCTGGTCCATTCCGACACATTCCCGGCCATGTTGTATAAGCCGTAATCGTTCGGGAAATAGGATTTTACATGCACCGTATACAAGCCGCCGTCATCGGCGTAATTGCCACGACCCGGCTTGAAATTCGCCAGAAGGCATCCCTTGCTGTTGCGGATATACGGCCCGCCCCAGGGATAGTCAGCGCCCACCCGGCCTCCGCGGGCGGCCCATTCGAACTGGGCTTCGGTGGGAAGGTACATCAGTCCTCTCGCGGGAAGTCCCCGCCGGGCTTTGTATTGCTGGTTGAAATCGGCTCGCCAATGGGAAAACGCCCGGGCCTGCCTCCAGGTTACACCCACCACGGGATAGTCATCGTATGCCGGATGGGTAAAATATTGCTGGACCATGGGTTCATTCTGAGCGTAGGAGAACTCTGCCAGCCAGACCAGCGTATCGGGATAGATCGCCACTTCGTCCCGCATGATGAAATCAGAGCGCGGTCGGGAGCGGTTTTCAGGGGTTTTGATCGCGGCGGCGCGGTAATCAAACCAGGCGAACTGATAGACCAGTTTGCGCACGTCCAGTTCCCGCCGGCCAAATACCTGGTCATCGCCCTGATAAAATAATCCGGAAAGCTGTTCAAAGTCCAAATTGCTGCGCTTTCCGCCCCATTGTACTCTGTTATCGGGGTTGATGTATTCGGTACCGTCGTCTCCCTGCACCACAAAATCGCCGCCCATCACCTTGGCAGCGATGGAATCCCTTACCCAGTAGACAAATTGGCGGTATTCATTGTTGGTGATTTCGGTTTCATCCATATAGAACGCGGAAACGCTGACCTGGCGATTCGGTGCGGTATGGGAATAGGTGATGTCCTGATCGGTCTGGCCCATCAGAAAGGTGCCCGCCGGAACGTAAACCATTCCATAGGGAATGTCACTTTTGAAGGATTTCCTACCCTGCACACCCACCAGCTCTCCGTTAGCCCCCGATCGTATACCGCATCCCCCCAGGCAAAGCATCAGCCCACTGCCAATCAATAGCACTATTTTACGCATGGAGTATCTTGTAGTTTTCAATACCATATTAGCCAAGGATGCGTTTCTTCCGTAACGTAACTAAAAACGCAACCCGCGCAAAAATATTACATTTGCGAGATAAATCTGCCAATAAAAGTATTAAATAAAAAGGGAAAACGGATAAAAATGGTCCCCTTACTTGTTGACCCGGACCACGTACTCCTCGATTGCCATCGTCATGGAAGGCGCCTCGGGACGTGGAGCGGCGATATCCAGGCGTAACCCGGCTTCCTTCACCGCTTGGTGCGTCGTAGGTCCGAAAGCCGCAATCCGCGTATCGTTCTGCCTAAAATCCGGGAAATTCTGGAACAGGGATTTAATGCCTGAGGGGCTGAAGAAAGCAATTACATCGTAATTGACATCCGCCAGGTCGGAAAGGTCGCTGCACACCGTCCGGTACATGACGCAATCGGTCACCTTGAAGCCCGCTTTCCGCAGACTGGAGGTCAGGTTGTCGCGTGTAACGTCCGAGCAGGGGAAGATAAAGGTTTCTCCCGAGTGCTTTTTTATCACGTCCGGCAGGGTAACACCGCCCGGTTTGCCGAAAAAGATCTTCCGCTTGCGGTACTGAATGTATTTCTGCAGGTACAACGCGGTGGATTCGGTATTGCAGCAATATTTGGTTTCGGCCGGCATTTCATGCCGCAATTCCTCACATATCCGGAAGAAATGGTCAATCGCCGTTCGGCTTGTAAAGATGACCGCGGAATAGTCGGCGAGGTTTATCTTCTCCTTGCGCAGTTCTTTTCCCGGTACCCCTTCCACGTGAATGAAAGAGCGGAAATCTATCTTGAGGTTGTGTTTTTTCGCGAGTTCAGCGTACGGATTCTTATCGTTTTCCGGCTGTGGCTGACTAATAAGTATACTTTTTACTTTCTTTCCTGCTTCTGATACTGACATACTAACTATTAAATAATCCCATTCCCAGGATCAGTAGTGGACAAATTTCGAAGCCGCAAAGATACAGAATTAAATAAATTTTCGGAAACTGAAATGTAGAAACGAGGTACCAGATGCCCCTTGCGTACTGATATACAAAGAAAAGAAGAAACACAATCTGCATCGCCAGGATGCTCAAGCCGGCAATGGCCGGAGGGCCCAGCAACCGGGCAAGGACCAGGATCGGGATCAGAAAGGAAGCGGTCCCGGTGGCGGTATAAAGTATGTACAAGTAGCTGTTCACAAACTCTTTCGGGCCGAAAATAAAGCCGGTCAACCGCAGTAGGAACACGCGCGTCAGGAAGTACAAAATAGCCAATCCGGCAAAGAAGAGATACAGCTCCGGTCCCTTGTAGGGAACCGGCGACTGTTCTGACGGGACAATAAAGTACAGCAGCGCTCCGAACGAAAGGCCGCCCAGCAAAAGGAGCAGGAGGGCCGCCTGCGAATTCAGCATCCCCGGTTCACGGATCGTCTGATTGATAAGCCGGTTGGTAACAAAGCCTTCGAATAGATCCCGCAGGTCTTTTCTGAAAAACCGGACCAGTAAAGCGGTCAGGATCCACAACGAGGCAAGCATCAGCAATTGCCAGCCCGGACGCACCTTCCGGTGCCGGAAATCGAGTCCGGGCGCCGCATAACTTGACAAGGGGTCGGAAGGGATGCGGAAATAGTCAAAATCAGTCGGGTAGTCCCGGTAGAAATCCCGCAAGAAGCCATTGACCGCATTCCGGGTCGTATCGGTGGGGGCAGGTCCCTGCAGCACGGTGTCCGGAAGCACAAACAGTTGTTGCGGACCGGTTTGCGACCAAACCGTCTGGGAGACAAGCAACAGCAAATGTATCAGGACAAGACGCATAATCGGAACCGGTGACAAAGATAGCGGTTAATTCCGTTCTGACCCGGTCCGGTTTTCCAACAGGGTGTCCGGGGGGAATTTCCGCATGGGGCCTACCAGCCGGGGGTAACTTTCAAATATTTCCCCATTGCCCGTAACGCGGGGGTCCTGGGTCTGCATCAGATAGGCTCCCAGCCGGCCCCGGAGATGGTTTAATGCCGCCTCGTACCGCGCGCTGCCGGCCAGATTATGCAGGCAGGCCGGGTCGGCCAGGATATCGTAAAGTTCTTCGGCGGGCCGGCGGTCGGTAATCAGACGAAAGAATTCCGCATACCGGGGATCGTCGCCGTGCCGGATGGTAAACCGTTCGGAAGCCTGATCGATATCGTGGAATTCCGGCGGATCGCCCGAGGGCCACCTTTCCGGCTTGAAATTGCGGATGTAAAGATACTGGCTGGTCCGGATGGCGCGCTGGGGGTAACCCAGGTTGTTCCAACGGGAAGAGGAGTGGCGTTCCCGGGAAGAGAATATCTCCTTCCGCATAGTGTCGATGACGCCGCTTTTCGTACTGCCAAGCAAGGGGAGGAGACTGTTGCTTTCCACCTTATATTCGGGGTAAGGCGCGCCGGCAAGGTCAACAAACGTGGCAAACAGGTCGATCAGGCTGACCAGGTCATCCGAGATGCGGCCTCCTTTTATTTTATCACCCCACCGTACGGCCAACGGAACGTGGATGCCGTATTCGTAGACATTTGCTTTGGCACGGGGAAAGGGCATTCCATTATCCGATGTCACCACGATGAGGGTATTGTCCAATTCACCCGCTTCCTCCAATAGCCTGATTGCCCGCTCCAGATGCTGGTCAAACCATTGGATCTCGAAACCATAGTCCAACATGTCGTCGCGGACTTCGGCCACATCGGGCAAAAATGCCGGTACCCGTACCTTGGACGGGTCCATCCCGTGTTCTCTTCCAATCCCCTTTTTGAATCGCCGGTGGGGCTCATGGGTCCCCAGCCAAAAGAAAAACGGCTGTCCTTCCGGCCGCTCCGCCAGAAAATCCCCAAAATTGCCGGCATAGTCTGTATTGGAAATTTCCGGGGGGCTGTCCATTTCCCGGTCATTGATCAACCTGCCGGCCGGATTCCTTTCCCTTCCCGATGATCTGAAATCACCCGGACCCCATCCCTTTCCGGTAAAACCGATGAAGTAGCCGGCCTGCTCTAATAGATCGGGAAAAGCTACAAACTCCCGTGGAAACAAACTGGCATGCGTGCCGGCTTCTTTGAGCTGCCAGCAGTTCAGCCCGGTGAGCAGAGCCGCCCGGGAGGGGCTGCAGCCCGGAGACGCTACAAATGCATTGTTGAACAGAATCCCTTCACGGGCTACCCGGTCAAAAGCGGGTGTATGGATGGAAGAATCTCCATAGGCCGAGGCATACGGGAAGGACTGATCATCCGAGATCACAAACAGGATATTGGGCCGGCTTCCCGCAAGGGTTTCCCCCGACGGGGAGACCGATGTCAGCTGGCATCCGGTAATCCATAATGAAATAAAAAGAAAAAGGTAGGGGGAAGAAGCCTTCATAGTAAAGAAATTGTTTACTGGACTGTTTTTGCCGATAAAGTTAATACAATGTTCCTAACTTTGCGTTATGCCGGGAATATACATTCACATTCCCTTTTGTAAGAAGGCCTGTCACTATTGTGACTTTCATTTCAGCACCGATCTGGCTTGGCGCGAGGAGCTTCTGGAATCGTTGATGGAGGAAATCCGCCTGCGCAGGGACTACCTCCCGGGGGCGGAGGTGACCAGCGTTTACCTGGGAGGAGGAACGCCTTCGCTGTTGGATGCTTCCCAGCTGCGGGCTTTGTTGGATACGGTCTGCAAGTACCATGTGCTTTCGTCCGATTGTGAAATCACCCTGGAGGCGAATCCGGACGACCTGGGACCCGCTGAACTGGCTCTCCTCCGGGAAACCCCGATCAACCGGCTGAGCATTGGCATCCAGTCCTTTTTTGACGAAGACCTGAAATGGATGAACCGGGTTCATACGGGCAAGGAAGCCTATCGGGCGGTCCGCGATGCCTTGGGGGCAGGATTTGGGAACCTGACCGTGGATCTCATCTATGGCTTTCCCTTATTGACCGATGAGAAATGGCTGGACAATCTACGTACGGTATCCGAACTGGGTGTCAACCATTTATCCTGCTATAATCTGACTGTGGAAGAGGGGACTGCCCTCTGGGCCTTTATCCGCAAGGGGAGGGAACGGCCCCTTTCTTCGGCATGGGGCGCCAGGCAGTTTGACTTGCTGATGGACCAAATGGAGCGACAGGGATTCCAGCACTACGAGATCTCCAATTTCTGCCGGGAAGGTTGTTATTCGAGGCACAATACCTCCTATTGGCAGGAGCAGCCTTACTTGGGAATCGGCCCGTCGGCCCAT
>Ga0207873_1002434_pt1 | contig 15301 bp, 13 predicted proteins | sample BGWIniCompost_FD_187373 | JGI IMG/M metagenome (GOLD analysis project Ga0207873, IMG submission 187373) | Cellulose adapted compost microbial communities from Newby Island Compost Facility, Milpitas, CA, USA - BGW Initial Compost (SPAdes)... ...
CCCCGCCGGTGGCGAGCAGGCGGCGCCGGGATGGGTCGGCCGGTCCGGTGTTCTGGGGCACGGTCAGACTATGCCGCCCACCACTGCCCCCAGGCCGAAGATCGCCAGGTAGGCGACGAGACCGCCTAGGACGTAGGTGAGGCGCTGCCAGCGCGGGATCGGCGAGTTGGAGAACAGGTGGTAGGCGATCACGCCGATGAACGGAACGAGCAGGATGACCGCCGTCCAGGCGATCACCCTTCCCTTTCCGAGCTCCTCTCGTCGAACCAGGTCCCAGAGGGCGATACCGACCCAGGCGGCATACAGCACGAAGGGGAGCAGGTAGGCGTAGAGGCCGAAGAACACTCCGGCCGCGGAGGCGAACAGGACTCCGAACAAGGTCACTCCTCTCGTCTGGTGGACTGAGACGTCATCGGGCAGATCCGGGACTTCGATGGCCTCGAGGTCCGGTCGCGCACCGGCGAACACGTTCACGGCCGGGCGCACCGGCGCATCCGCAGGCATGTTCTCCTGCGGCCCGGGCTTCGGCACGGTCTCGGGGGTGATGATCTCCTTCCACCCGAGCTCACTTTCGGCGACCCTCCCCAGCTGCTCGGTGCTGCCGGCCAGTTCGAACAGCCAGGGCAGTCGCAAGCCATCGCACGACTGGAAGACCTCCAGCCCCACGGGGAGCGTGAACGAGACGTCGTTGCCGGCGAAGCAGTTGCCGGAGGCGGCAGGACCGGCGAGGGCGATGTCGGACCGGCCGGAGCCCTCCACCACGTTTTCGATGATCTCGTTGCCCGACGACATCCACAGATTCTGCGACAAGTTGGGGGTGACGGCGATGCCGTTGGCCGGGTGGTTCACGACCCGGTTGCGGTAGACGAGCGAGTCGTTGCCTCCCGCGACGATGATCCCGTTGCCGTAGCCGGCCCATTCGGTCGTGAACGAGGGTGCCTTGGGGTTGCCGTTGTCGTGGACCAGGTTGCCGGCGATCGTGACGTGGTGGATCGGCGGTAGGAGCTCGGTGTCGAGGGTGTTGGGGACGATGCCGGCGACGTTGTGGCGCCACACCGAGTTCACCAGGTATATCTCCCCCGACGAGTTCGTGCCCGAGTAGCCGAGGCCGTTCCATTCGGCCACCACGTCTGTGATCACCGCCTGACACGGGTCGCATTGGCCGATGTAGAAGCCGGCGTCGGCCGATCCGGAGGCGTACGAGTGCTCGATGAGGCCGTCTCCGGAGTCGAACGCGTATATGCCGTACACCTGGTTGTCGACAGACGTCAGGTACGAGCCGCGGTAACCCCGGACGCCTGTCCAGAAGACACCGTTTTCGGTGGCGTTGCGGACGGTGAGGTTCTCCACCGCCACCCCATCGGCGAAGATGCGGATGCCGTTGGCACGCACGAACTCGGCGTCGATGATCACCTCGTTGCGGTCGACGCCTCGCAGCGTGATGCCGGGGACGGACACCTGAACCTCCTCCCGGTACACGCCGGGAGCGATCAGGATGAGGTCGCCCGGATCGGCGGCATCGACCGCCGCCTGGATGGTCGGATAGTCCTCAGGGACGTTGCGGGTCACTCCGGTCCACTCCGCCGGCGCCTCGGTCGCCGTGTCCCCCACCGCCGCCGGGTCGGGCTCGCCTTCCATCGGCGGAGCGCAGGCGGCCACGAGCAGGAGGAAGGCGAAGAGCCATCTCCTCATGCCGGCTCCTCCACGGTGATGGTGCCTGCCATCCCCTGGCCTTCGGCGGTGCCGTGATAGGTGCAGAAGAAGTCGTAGCTGCCGGGCGTCTCGAAACGGAGCACCGCATCGTCACCCTCGTACTGGTCTAGGCTCCCGAAGACCGTCTCCGTGGACCACGAGCCGTCGGAGGCGACGGCGTTGTGGGGGTTGCGGCCGGCCCCACGGAAGATGACCTCGGTTCCCGCTTCGACGGTGAGTTCGGCCGGCGAGAAACGGTTGTCGAACATCTCGACGACGACACCTTCGGGCTCACCCGAGCAGGCGACGACCAGCACCGACGCAGCGAGCGCCAGGATCGAGCGGTGGATCATCAAGAGGAGCGGCCGAACAGCTTCTTGATCCAGGCCCACAAGCCGGCGAAGAACAGCGAAAGCCCTTTCACCTCGCGGTCGGCCTTCACGGCCTGGGCCTCCGCCACGGTCGTGGCGGCCAGCTTGCCCTCCAAGCACTGCACGAAATCACCGATGAGCCGTTTGGAGATCTCGTTGACGAGACCGGTGCGGCCGAACTGGGCAGCGGGACCCGAGAGCATCACGTCGGCGTCGATCTTGACGGTGGTGCCGCCCCCGTCGGCTTCGGTCAGGGAGTACTCGACCGACACCTGGCCGCGGCTCCCGCCCCGGCGGTCGACGCCCTTTCCGGAGATAGTCGCCGTGCGGGACGCCGGGTCGGGTTCGATCTTCGCCTCGCCTTCGAAGCTGGCGGTCATCGGGCCGAGCTTCACGGTCACGGTCCCGGCGTAGGTGTTGTCGCCTTTGTCCTCGGTGAGTTCGGCGCCGGGCAGGCAGTCGGCGACAGCAGGCACGTCCTGGAAGAACTCCCAGACATCGGTGATCGGCCGTTGGACCGTGAACTCGTGTTGGATCTTCATCTACTCCGCTCTCCGGTGGCTCGACTAGTCGGGGGATCGTACTCTCGCAGACTCGCCGGACCTTTGCGGTCCCGCAGAAAACCACCCTTCTTGCCCCGGCGCACGGCGAGGATCTCGCCCATGATCGACCAGGCGATCTCCACCGGCCCTTCGGCGCCGATGTCGAGGCCGGCGGGGCCGTGGAGCACGGCCCGGTCGTGCTCGTCCGGGTAGCGGCCCCGGTCGGCGAGGTCCTTCAGCAGCCGTTCCAGTCTCTCGCCCGGCCCGAGCACCCCGATGTAGGCGAGACGGCGGCCGAGGGCCTGGTCGAGGTAATCCAGGTCGCGCATGTAGTTGTGGGTCATGATCACCATCGAGGCCGACGGCGACAGGTCGACGGCCCGCGAAAGCTCGGAGGGCCGCACCTGGACCAGTTGGGCAGCTTCGGGAAAGCGCTGTTCGGATAGGAACTGGCGCCGGTCGTCGACGACCCACACCTCGTAGCCGAGCTCCGCCCCGAACCTGACGACCGGTGCGGCGTCGTGACCGGCGCCGCACACGATCAGCCGCCGTGGAGCACCGATCACCTCGACCATCACCTGCTCGCCCTCGGCTTCCGTCACCCGGTGCCAGCCTTCGTGCACGGCCCGTTCGGCGATCTCGCCGTAGGGGCTTTCGTCGCCGGGACGGACGACGGTGCGCTCACCGAGTCGGTCGCCGTCGAGGTGGTGCACCACGACGAAGGGGCGCGCCGACTGGCGCACCTGTTCGATCAGGCGGGCCACCGACGAGGGCGGCTCGACGACGAGTCGGGTGGCACCGTTGCAGCCGATGCCCCATCCCCACACCGCCTCATCGTCGGCGGTGAGGTCGAACTCCACGAGTCGGGGGCGGTCGAGGCGGATCACTTCCTCCGCTTCTCTCTGCAAGTCTTGATCGAGGCACCCCCCTGACACGGTCCCGACGCTCTGGCCGTCGGCGCCGACCAGCTGGCGGGCGGCGAGGCCGCGGTACGTGGAGCCGCGCACTCCCACCACCGTGGCCAATGCGAAGTCGAGTCCTCGGCTGAGCCATTCCTCCGCCGTGTCGAGTATCCGTTCGAGTTCTGCAGTCATCGCCGATGCTCCGTGTCTCCGCCTAGCAGTTGGAGGGCGTGGTCCAGGACCGGCAGGATTGCCGCCAGCGACTCGGTGGCGCCCCTGGGCGAGCCGGGAAGGTTGACGACCAGCGACGCCCCCACCGTGCCGGCGGCGGGACGAGAGAGCGCCGCCATGGGCGTCGACTGGATACCGGCCGACAGCACGAGATGGACGAGACCCGGTGCGGAACGTTCGATGATCTCGGCTGTCGCCTCTGGGGTGACGTCTCGGGGCCCGAATCCGGTGCCACCGGTGGTGACGACGAAGTCGGCATCCCGGGCGGCGGCGACGATCGCCTCTTTGATCTGGTCTTTCTCGTCGGGGACGACGGTGCGTCCCACCGAAACCGCCCCCGCCTCGGCCAGCATCTCAGCCAGGGCGTCGCCCGAGTCGTCGGCTCGGGTCCCGTGGTACACGCCGTCGGACACCGTGACGACGTGGGCTATCCAGTCAGCCATCGAAGCGGACGTTACATGGAATCCACGAACGGGGTGTCGAGTGACGGCGGAATGAGCAGACCGCGACGCAGCAGCAGTTGCGACGCCAGCGCGAAGAACACCAGCCACGCCAGAGGCAGCCACGACCATCCCAACGCTTCCCGCTGGTCTCCTATTCGCACGGTCCGGGTGCCGAGAGCGGCCAACACCGTCGCCACCGTGAAGAGACCGAGGAACGGAAGGGAGGGAACGAGGCCGGTGCCGCCATCGGGCAGGAACACCGGCACGGCGAGGAGGGGCCCGACGACACCCGGGATGAGTGCCACCTTGGCGGTGAAGCGGGCCCGGGCAGCCGGAGTCGAGATCAACGACTGGTGGTGGGCATAGGCCAGGAAGGCGGGAGCGGAGGCGAGCGCCACCGACAGGAGCCCGACGATCCCGGCTGCCGACACGACCAGTTCGAGGCCGGCAGGCAGGTCGAAGGTGTCGAAGGCACTGGACAGGTTGGAGTCTTCGGAGAAGGGCAGCCCGGCGAGGGGCGTGAAGCCCTGGCGGAAGCAGTGGAGCACGATCCACAAGACGGTGAGACGGGCCGCGTCGTAGCGGCGGGATGCCGGGTACAGAGTGAGGAACACGGCTCCGGCGATCAGCGACAGCGCCGTCCCGCCTCCGAAGGCGAGATCCGAGCCGGCGGCCCGGAACGTGACTTCGTTGTGGTACAGCACAGGGGCGCGGTCGGCTATCGCCCCGGCGATGGCGAGTCCCAGGTGGTAGATCAGGACGGCGACGACCACGCCCACTGCAGAGGCGAAAGCCGACGTGAGGACGAACCCGTTGGAGGTCCGCGGACGTTTTGCCTCCTGCACGGAGGCGGCTCCGGTGTCCACGGCCGGTCATCCTAAACCGGCCTATCCGATCGTCTACTGCCCTCTTGGCTTGCCGTGTTTCCGGCGCATGAGCCGTTCGAGGGTCTCCGAGCCGGACACGACCGGTGGTGGGGCCGCCGCCTGCTGAGCTTCGGCGAGCACCTCTTCAACGCGACGCCGTTCCCGCCGCCGCTCGGTCACGAGCCCTTCCCGCCAGTCCTCCACGTCCTCGGAGGAGAATGCCAGTCGTCGCAGCGCCACGTCGAGGAGGAACAGGGCGAGCGCGGCGAGCGTGAGCCACGCCGCCATCGGCAGAAGGGCAGCCCCGCGGGCGGGTGCCTCGTCGAACGCCTGGGCGGGCTCGATCCCCACCCTTCCGCCGGTGGTGGCGGCGATGGCGTTGATCGTGGCCAGATCGGGCTGGCGGAAGGCGAACTCCTCGGCGTAGCCCGACACGGCTCCGGCCGAAGAGGTGAAGCTCGAGCCGTCGGGTCGCTCGAGGGTGACTGCCACCCAATACGGGCCCGGCTCGGTGGCGGAAACGGTGCCGGCAAAGTTCGATTCGCCAGTCTGGGTGAGGGGGATCACCTGGGTTTCGCCGTCGGGCATGCGCACCCGCGCCACCGCCGCCGCTCCCAGCACGGGTTCCCCTGCATCGAGTTCCACGGCCAGCGTGCCTTCTCCGATGGTCACCTCCGGAGGGGTGTCGCGGCCAGCGGGCAGGACGTCTCGCACCAGGGTGCCCCAGAAATCGACGAAGCCCTCCCATGTAACCCACCCCGACGACCAGCGGGCAGTGGCGTCGGAGGTCCAGGCAGTGGCCCGTCCCAGGCCGCGCTGCCAGGTGGCCAGGAGCGGGTCGCCGGGGCCGATCTGGAGGGCGACCGAGGCGGTGGGCTTGGCCTTTGTCGCCACGTAGCCGAGGAGCGGCGGCGCTTCGGTGAGCCCGGCGGTGACCGGCGAGGGTGCCGCCAGGGCCGGCACGAAGGTGCCCTCGTTGATGAGGCCTCGGGCCGCGGTGAGGGTTTCCTCGACGAAGATCTCCGGCACCGAGGCGAGATCCTCTCCGGCGTAGAAACGGCCTCCGCCGACGTCCGCCATCCGACGAAGCGTGGAACCGGGGCCTTCGCCCGTGCCGAGGACCGAGAGGGTCACGCCGGCGTCGGCGATCTGGCGAGCCATCGGCAGGAGATTCGCTTCGTTGGGATCCCATCCATCGGTGAACAACACGATGTGCCGCAGTGCCCCGTCGACCTTCTGCAACTCCTCGAGAGCGGCGCTCAGGCCACGGGCCAGTTCCGTGTCTCCGTTGGGTGCGATGGGCGCCAGAGCCTCCTCGACAGTCAGCGGGTCCGGTTTCGGCTGCAGCGGCAGCACCCACTCGGCTCCACCGGCGACAGCGACTACGCCGACGCTGTCTTCCGGGGAAAGCGCTTCGACGGCGGCGGCGGCGCCTGCTTTGGCGATGTCGGTCTTCACCACCCCTCCCTCGGAGAAGTTGCCCTGCCGGCAGTGGCACGCCCCCATCGAGCCCGAAGAATCGATCACGAGGACTTCGGCGACCGGTTGGCGGCGGACCAGGTCGTCGGGATTGGAGGAGACGGGCAGCACCCGCTCGATCGGGCTTTCGTGGTAGTCGCTCATGCCGTAAGCCCGATCGCCTCCTACGACCACCAGCCCCCGGCCGAGGTCCTCGACGTACGCCTGGAGCGCCGTCCCCTCGGCGTCGGTGGGGCGTGGGTAGTTGACGAGGACGACGGCGTCGTAGGACAGGAGCTCTTCTTCGTCCGGCACGGAGGCGCGCAGGTCGACTCCCAATCCGCTCGCCTCCAGAGCGCGAGCGAGCTCGTCCCCGTCGCCTTCGACTCCTTCGACAACTGCCACCCGGGCAGGGCCGATGACCCGGTACACCCCGGCGGAGACGTCGTTCTCGGGCCGGGTGTCCACCGAGGCGTCGACGGTCACGTCGACGATCTGAAATCCTGCCTCCGGGTTGGCGACGTCGACCGACACCTCGGTGGTCCCCGGGTCCAGTTGGACGGTTTCGAGATGCTCCTCGCCGTTGCGAGACAAAAAGCGCACGGTCGCTTCGGTGGCCACGTTGGAGCGCAGAACCGCCGTCACTTCGGTCGAGTCGCCCACCCGAGCCGTCGCCGGGACCCGAACGGTCTCCACCATCACGTCGGCCGAGTGAGCGGCGTCGAAGGCGACGAAGTCCACGGCGATGCCGTCGTCGGCGAGTTGCTCGGCCGCCGCCGCCAGCCCTCCCGAGGTCGGCACTGCGTCGGTCAATACCACGACCCGGCGCGATCCCTCCGATGGCAGTAGCGAAGCGGCCGCGGTGAGGGCGGTCGTCAGGTCAGTGGCGCTGCCGTCCACTTCGGTGCGGATGCCGTCGAAGGGCCTGACGGGACCTACAGCCCGGTCGAGACGCACGTCGGCCCCGAAAACGGCGATGCCCGCCCGGGTCGGCGGCTGTGCCTCGTCCAGGGCGGCCCGCAGGAAATCCTCCTGGGCTGCCCGCGTCTCAGCGCCGATCGATTCGGACCGGTCCACCATGAACAGGACGGACCGGGTGGCGACCGAGCGCTCGAAGTGCGGACCGGAGGCGGCCACGACCAAGAGGACCACTGCCACCGAGCGGGCGGCGACCGCCCACCGATGCTGGCGGGAGGGGACGGTGCGCTTGCCGCGGGTAGCTACGAACCAGACCAGAGCGACGGCGAGCGGAATGGCGACGAGCACCCAGGGACGGTCGAACCTCATGCCGTCACCTCCCTGCGCCGGAAGCCGGGTCGCTGATGGCCCACCCACCACTCGAGCGCCATCAAGGCCAGGGCCGCGGCGACGATCCACGGCGACCACTCCCGGATGAGGAAGCCCTCGTCGGCGGACTCGCCCGGGGCGGGCGCCACCGCGATCTCGCGGCTCGGCCCAGAGGACTCCGACGGGACGAACCGTCGCACGGCCACCTCGCTCGATGCCACTGAGCCCGTCTCGTCGATGTACTCGATCACATACACCCCGGGCTCGTCGGTGGCGTTGAACGTGGCCGCATCGGGGGCGACTTCCTGCACGTCACCGGACGGCAGCGTGATCCTCGCCCGATGACCCACTGGGGTGAGGAGCCCGATCGGCGTGCCCGCGGGCTCGGTCGACACCGAAACTGCTTCTCCGCCTCCCAGCCACTGCAGCAAGTTGGCGCCCAGGATCGGGAAGGCCACCTGGACCACCAGGTTGGAGTGGGTGAGGTCGAAGGTCGTGTAGACCACCCGGTGGCCGTTCACCTCTCCGAGGAGGATCAGCGGGGTATCACCCGACGACACCAGTGGCAGCCAAGTGAGGGTTTCGATCCGCTGGGCTTCGGCGATCACGGTGTCGGAGAGGTCCACTCCGTCGAGAACCGGGTCTCCGGGACGGGAGAAGGTGACGGCCAGGTTTCGCTCGAGGCCGACGAGGTCCATGCCGTCGGGTGCCGTCTCCGGCCGGATCAGCCAGGTGGGACGGTCGATCTCAGGCAGCGGCCCACCGTCGACGATCAGCATGTCGGCCACGTCCGGGTCGCCGATGGACACTCCCGGAGTGGATTCCAGCAGGGCGGTGAGGAACGGAGAGCCGGCCCCGACCACCGCCACCCGGCGGTCGGCACCGCCTCCTACCACCAGGTCGGCGCGGTCGTCGAGCGGAAGGGCGTCGTTGGCTTCGACGAGGCGGGCGGTGACCACGCTCCCCGGTCCGGCCGGCACCGGCACGACCTCCTGGGCGGCGGACAGCCCTTCCACCGTCATCTCGGTACTCCCCGTCGGCAGCCCGTCGATGTCGATCGCCACTTCGATGGTGCGGGTGTCGGCACCGTGGTTTTCGACCTGCACGAAGACCCGGATCGTGCCTTCGGTGGACGGCTCGGCGTCGAATCCGGAGATCGCCAGGTTGGAGGCGTGGTCGTCGAAGACCATGTGGCTGGCTCCGACTACGGGCTCCTCCGGAAGAGATGCGGGGCCGCCGTCGGAGAAGATCACGACCGTGGTCTCGCGGTCGGGAGCAGCGAGGCCCCGGGCGAGTCGCAGGGCCGTGGAGAGGTCTTCGGCGCCGCCTCCCGGGCGCAACGACCGGATCGCTTCGGCGACCGCCTCCGGATCGGCGGAGAAGGCGACGCGGACGGTGGGGTGCGGGCCCGCTTCCACGACGCTGGCCAGGTTCGCCTCGGAGACGTCTTCGGCGAGGTCGAGGGCGGCTGCCCGGGCCTGCTCGAACCTCCCCGCCATCGCCATCGACCCGGACGTGTCGATCACGAACACGGTGTGGGGCCCGAGAACGGTCGCCTCGGCGACGAACGGGCGAGCCAGCGACAAGACGAACAGGGCGAGGATCAAGAGCTGCAGGATCAGGAGCCACGTCAGCTTCAGGGGGCGCCAGGGAACGGCGGACGAAACCGGCTCCCCGATCTCGCGCCACAGCATCGTGGAGGGGACCCTCTCGGGCCGCCGTTTGGAGCGCAACATGTACAGCACGACGAGAGGCCCGGCCAGGGCCGCCAATCCGAGAGCGGCGGGGACGAGGAATCTCATCGCACGACCTCTCGGCGAGCGAGGCCTTCGAGGGTGCGTTCGGCCGCGCCCTGCCCTGCTTCGACCAGCAGGTAGTCGAGCCCGGCGCGTCGGGAACGCCGCGATGCCTCCAGCGCGAAGTCCTCGACCGCCTTCTGGTAGCCCCGAAGGGCGTCCTCGCTCATGGACACCGCCAGCTTGGCGCCGGTCTCCGAGTCGACGAGGTCGAGGTCACCCGCCATCGGCGGGTACAGCTCCTCGCGGGCGAGGACGTGGAGCACCAGGCCGCCGGCGGTCGGGGCGAGACCGTCGAGGACCTCCCGCCACTCCTCTACGAGGAGATCGGTGACGAGCACCACTGCCCCGCCGGTGGACGCCAGCCGCCGCCCTAGCGAGCGCAGGGTGCCCGGCCCACCGGTCGGACGCGATTCGAGCCAGTCCTCGAGCAGTGGCCACGCCGACAGGTGGCGACCGGCGGGCCCCTGAGCTTCGGTACGGGACCCGTCACCAGGGATTGCCCACAGTCTGACCCGGTCCCCGGAAGCCAGGCCCATGTAGGCGATCATGGCCGCCAGGGCGCGAGCACTGTGCTCCTTGCCGTGCATCTCCATGGACGCCGACAGGTCGACGACGATGTCCAGGGGCAGCTCCTGTTCGGCTTCGAACTGTCGGACCATCACGATCCCGAGGCGAGCCCGGAGGTTGTGGTCGATGCGCCGATAGTCGTCACCCGGCTGGTAGGGGCGGTAGTCGGCGAAGTCGAGGCTCTCCCCGAGGCGGGTGGAGCTGTGGCGGCCGGCCCATTGGGCGGTCACTCTCCCCCGCACGCCGAGCGCCAACCGCTCGAGCTGGGCGCGGAGACGGGGTTCGAGGAGCATCAGGTGACGGTGGCGGAGGCGGGCTGGTTCGGGGTTTCGACCGGCTCGGGATGGGCGGCCAGCACCGCCTCGACGATGTCATCGGGTGAGACTCCGTCGGCGAGGGCGTCGTAGCCGAGCACCAACCGGTGCCGGAGCGCCATCGGGGCGAGCGACCAGATGTCCTCTGTAGCGAGGTTCGGGCGGCCTTCCATCAGGGCCCTCGCCTTGCCGCCGAGTACGAGCGCCTGGGCGCCGCGGGGGCTGGCGCCGTTGCGGACGTAGGTCTTGACCATCTCCGGGGCGATGGGGCTCTGCGGATGGGTCGCCTCGACCAGCGTGGCGGCGTAGCGAAGGAGGTGGTTGCCGGCGGGAAGTGCTCTGACCAACTTGGCCATGCGCTGCAGGGTCGGGCCGTCGAGGACTGCCTGTGGTTCCGCCTCGTCGCCGGCTGTGGTGCGTCGCAGGATCTCGACGAGGTCGTCGGCGGGCGGGAAGGCGACGAGGGCCTTGAACAGGAACCGGTCGAGCTGCGCCTCGGGGAGGGGATAAGTGCCCTCCTGCTCGATCGGGTTCTGGGTGGCCATGACGAGGAAGGGCCGAGGCAGCGGGTGGCTGTCTCCACCGAGCGTGACTGAACGCTCTTGCATCGCCTCCAGTAGGGCCGATTGGGTCTTGGGTGTCGCCCGGTTGATCTCGTCAGCGAGCAGCAGGTTGGAGAAGATCGGCCCCTCGTGGAACACGAACTCGTCGCGTTGGAGGACGTTGGTGCCGAGGATGTCGGCTGGCATCAGGTCGGGGGTGAACTGGATCCTGCCGAACTCGACGGCCAGCACCTTTCCGAGCGTGGCGAGGAGCTTGGTCTTGCCGAGGCCGGGCACGCCTTCGAGGAGGACATGGCCCTCACACAGCGCGCCGATGAGGACGGTATCGACCAGGTCCCGTTGTCCCACGATCACCTTGCCGACTTCGGAGCGGACGGCGGCGATCGCCTCGGCGAACTGCTGGGGTGTGATTTCGTCGTTCATGTGCTCCTCATGGTTGGAGATTCGTGAAGTAATCGCGGACGACGTCGCGCACCGAAGGCGGGACGACGAGAGAGTCGAGCGACCGCAGGGCTCGCTCCTGGTACTCCGCAAGACGATCGGTGTAGGGGACGAGGGGCAGGTTCTGTACGCCTCCCCTCCCGTCGGTGGTGCCTTCCACTTCTCCGGGGTCGTCGCCACCGCCGAGGTCGACCTGCTCGCGATCACCGAGGGCCTCGTCGACGGGATCGAACACCCCCGACCGGTCCGGCCCCGCCGCCGGGTCCTCGTCGCCGGTCCCGCCCGGGCCCATGCCCCCGCTTCCGGTTCCGCTGCCCGGCCCCGCCCCCTGCTGGCCGCCGGCCCCCTGGCTGCCTCCCCCGCCGCCGCCTTGACCTTGGCCCTGCCCCTGGCCCTGGCCCTGCCCCTGGCCCTGACCTTGACCCTGGCCCTGACCTTGACCCTGGCCCTGACCTTGACCCTGGCCCTGACCTTGACCCTGCCCCTGCCCCTGGCCCTGACCTTGACCCTGGCCCTGACCTTGACCTTGGGCCTGTCCGGCCAGACGCCGCTGAGCCTCGCCCAACTCCCCGGCCGCCCGGGCAGTCGCCTCCTGATCGGCGGCCGCGGAGTGGGCCTCTTCGACGGCCTCGGCGGCTCGCTCGAGGGCTTCGGCCGCCTCGGAGGGGTCGGCCTGTCCACTCGCCACTCGTTGCAGGGCTTCTGCGGCCTCGCTCAAAGCCTGAGACAAGGCCGGGTCGACCCCGGCGGCGTCTGCCGCCCTCCCCTCGAGCTGAGAGATGGCATCCGCCAGCGCAGGCTGTTCCCCGGCTTGCAATCGGGACGCCAGGTCACGCATCTGCTCGGCGGCCGAATCGCCCTCTCCGATCGGCTGCTGGCTGAACGACGCCTCCAGCCCGGCGAGACCCGTCCGTTTGGCCAGAGCCGCCGGGTCCAGCGCCTCCGTCAGCTCCTGGCGAGCCTCCCCCAAGGCTTCGAGAGCGCTTTCGATGTTCTCTGCCCGACCCAGCTCCTCGAGGAGCGCCTCCAGCCGATCTGTCACCTCTTCGGGAACCTCTTCCGCCAGTTCCTCGATGCGGTCCGCCTCCTCGGCTATCGCCGCCTGGGCTGCTCTCCGCTCGGCGAGGGCGACGTCGGCCGGCGACGGTGTGAAGACGAGGGCCAACAGAGCGACCACCGAGACGACCGAAAGCACCAGCACGCGCCGGTCGGGGACCAGGGTCGCCACTCCCCGGGCGTCCCGGGCTTCGGCCCATGCCGAGGCCTGGGAGATCTGGCGGCGGGCGAGGGGGTCGGGCTCGGGATCCGCGGCCAGCTCGAGCGCCGTCGTCACCTGGTCGAATCCACCCAGTCGACGGTCCACGGCGATGGCGGCCCTCTGGATGCTGGGGCGTCGCAAGATCGACCACACGACTGCCGCCAACAACGCCACCCCGACCAGGCCGAGAGCGACCGGGTCCGCCCACTCCAGGACCCACTGGCGCGCCACGGCGGCCAGGGCGGCACCCACCGCGGCGGCCACCCCGATCCACCCGGCGAGGCGCCGCGTCAGGCCTGCCGCCAGCAGGCGCCGCCGGGCGGCCGAGACGATGCGCCGGATCGACTCAGGAGCCATTGGCCCTCCGCAGCGGACGTATCCGCGACGCTGGAGCCGTCACCCGCCGGGTGGCACCCACCAGAGCCACGAAGATGATCAACACGTAGATACCCACCGTGAACATCCACACCGGGGGCCGTCGCAGAGGAAGAGCGCGGGCCATGTCGGGACCTAGATCCATTCCGAACCCGAACGCCTCGAATCCCTGACGCTGGAGGAGGAGGACTTCGACGATGTCGAACGGAGTGCCACTCAGGCCGTCACTTCCCAGCGGGTCGACGACGGCCGACACCATCCCCACATACGGGTTGGGCAGGATCGACACGATCTCCCGGCCGTTGGGTGGGAAGGCGAGCCCGTCGGAGAAGATCAGGAGTTCGCCCGCCATCGCCGCCAGCGTGATGAAAGCCAGCACGAACGACCAGGTGTAGGCGGAGGCGACGGCCCCCCGAGAGGAGCGGGCCCGCGACGACGCCCAGATCCCGACACTCCCCAGCATCAGGGCGGTGAGGATCACCATCCCCAGCCCCGCCAGCAGGTCGGTGATCCTCACGCCCCCGAACAGGAGTGGCACGGCGACGACGGGCGCCACCGCCACGAGGAGGAGTACGAAATACGACATCGACGACCACAGCTTCCCGAGCACGATCTGCAGCGGGGAGAGCTGGGTCACCTGGAGCAGATGGAACGTCTGGCGCTCCCTCTCCCCGACGATCGACAGCGACGTCAGGCCGGGGACGATCATCACCACCCCGGTCATGAGGAGGAACAGCATCCCTTCGTAGATGAAGCGGCCCATGTAACCGCCCGCCACCGCCTGGCCCAGCCCGAAGGCGTCCCGGGCCGTGTATTGGGCGATGATGTAGACGAGGTAGCCGATCAAGCCCACGCCCAGGACCCAGAGGGTGACGAAGATCGGGGCCCGGCGTCCCCGGAACCGTTCGCGGACCTCGCGGGCGAGGACCGGATTCAAAGAGAGATTCACTGCGCCGCCTCCTCTTCCTGGGTGAGTTGGAGGAACAGTTCCTCCAATCCGGCGGCTTCGACTCTCCACTCGTAGACCGTTATCCCGGCTTGCACCAGTTCAGCCAGGAGGCCCGCAGAGGTGTCGTCGTCGCCGGCGAGGACGAAGTCGAGGCGTTGGCGCTCGATCGACGCCTCCGACACCTCGGGCCGGGCGCCGAGCAGGTCGAGGGCATGGTCGACGTCCTCGTCAGCCAGCCGGACCCGGACGCGGCGGGCACCCGTGAAGGCGCCGCGGATCGCCTCCATTTCGCCCTGGGCTTTGACCACGCCTTCGTCGATGACCCCCATGTGAGTGCAGATGCCCTCGAGCTCGGCGAGGATGTGGGAGCTGATCAGGATCGTCTTCCCCAGCCGATGCAGCTCGGCGATGAGCTCCCGCAGCTGGACCCGGGCACGGGGATCGAGTCCCGACGCCGGCTCGTCGAGCACGAGCAACTGAGGGTCGTGGACCAAGGCCCGGGCCAGCGAGAGCCGTTGTTTCATGCCGCGGGAGAGCGTGTTGACGTCGGCGTCGGCCTTGTGCGACAGGTCGACGAGAGCCAACAGGTCGAGCACCACCGCCCGACGCTTGGCGGCCGGCACGCCGTGCACGGCGGCGAAGAACTCCAGGTACTCGTAGGCATTGAGGCTGTCGTAGAACCCGAAGAAGTCCGGCATGTAACCGAGGTGCTGGCGCACGACGTTCGGCTCCTTCTCGGGATCCGCCCCGGCGACGCTCACCACGCCGCCGTCGCGGGCGAGGAGGGAGCTGAGGATGAGCATGGCCGTGGTCTTGCCGGCGCCATTCGGCCCGATCAGCCCGAACACACTGCCTTCCGGCACGGTCAGGTCGAGGCCTTTGAGCGCCATGACGTTCCCGTACCGCTTTTCGACAGCCTGGAGCTCGATCACGACGCCTCCCACACGAGCGAAAGGTCGTTCGGGCTCATCGGGTTGTCCCCGAACTCGTTCTGGCCGACGAGACGCACATACACCTCTCCATCAGGGGAAACGGCCTGAGGAGGCAGCGGGTTCTGTATCTCGAAGGGCTCGAAGGCGGCCGCCTCCCAGTTCCAGGCTTCGTACGCAGCCGGGGCCATGCCGAACCGCTGCTCGTTGACGAGCCGCACCGACAGCTGCGGGTCGGGGAGCCGGAAGCGCACCGTCATCTGGTCCGTCGAGACGACCCGTTGCACTCCCCAGTCCAGCCAGTTGATGAAACC
>Ga0207873_1002435_pt1 | contig 15296 bp, 12 predicted proteins | sample BGWIniCompost_FD_187373 | JGI IMG/M metagenome (GOLD analysis project Ga0207873, IMG submission 187373) | Cellulose adapted compost microbial communities from Newby Island Compost Facility, Milpitas, CA, USA - BGW Initial Compost (SPAdes)... ...
CCGATCTCCGGATAGGTGAGCGCCTGGAGGATCGCCTCCATGTGCGCCACCGACCGCCACACGTTGACGTCGTTCCCGCCACCGTCGGCATAACCCATCACCAGCTCGCCGCCGGTACCGGTGTCGCATTGCTGGTTGGCCCAGCACTCCATCGCCTTGTCGATGGTCGCCTGATCGAGGTCCTGGCCGGCGCGGGCGACCGCGGCGAGGATGATGTCCCAGCTCTCCGGCTCGGAGGGCTCGACTGGGCCGAGCGCCTCTTCGATCAGCGCCATGTCGGCCGCCGACGGGTCTTCTCCGTACTCGGCGAGCGGGTTGTCACCGCCCCCGGCGGTGGTGTCGGTAGGTGCCGTAGTGTCGGTGGGCGCTTCCGTCGTCGGCGCAGCCGCTTCCGTTGTCGTGGGTGCTTCGGTGGGGGCCGGGGCCTCAGCCGTCGTGGTCGTGTCCTCGGCCGCACCGCTGCAGGCGGCGGCGATGATCGCCAATACCACCAGCAGACAGACCGTCTGTATCCGTCTCGTCATGTCCTCCTCCAAGGGGTGCCTTCGCTTTCGAATGGATTCGCTGTCCGTTCCGTGGTCGTCGGGATCTCCTTTCTCAACGACCTATGTCTCCGTCGTTTCGGTTTTCAGGCGACTCGGTCGTCGTCGTTCGCGAAGCACCCGCTCCACGGCCTTGATGATCCGGTCCCCTGAAACCAGCATTCCCCCGACGATCACGAGGCCGAAGACCACGTTCTGGATTGCGGTCGGCAGCCCCATGGTGAGAAGCATCTGGTTGAGCCCGGTGAGGAAGACGGCGGCTACGAAAGTCGACATCGACGACGCCAGGCCGCCGGTGAGGGAGGCCCCTCCGATCACCACCGCGGCGATCGGCCCCAGGAGGTACTGGTTGGCGACTGCCACGCCTGGCGTCTTGAGCAGGCCGGCGAGGGCTACGCCGGCGAGGGCGTAGAGCACCGCCGCCACCACGTAGACGAGGATCCGGTTGAGGTTGACCCGGATTCCAACGACGTGGGATGCCAAGGGGTTGGCGCCCACCACCTGGAAGCGGCGCCCCACCGCCGTGTACCGGAACCCGAGGATGAGCAGAACGGTGATGAGGAGACCCAACCAGAACACCGGGCTGATGCCGAGGATCCGTGTGAATGTCCAGTCCGACCACGCCTCAGGGACGGGGCTTTGCACGGGGAACGTGCGTCCGTAGCGGTTGACGATCCCGATCACGACCTGGCCCACCGCCAGGGTGACGATGAGCGGGTTCAGGTTGATACCACCGATTAGGAGGCCGTTCACCAGACCGATGAGGGCGGCAACGCCGCAGGCAGTGAGGATGGCGATACCGATGCGGTCGTCCGATCCCTGACCGACGCCGACCATGATCGCCGCGGCGAGCGTCACGATGCCCGGCGTGCTCAGGTCGATGCCACCGGTCATGACGACGAGCATCTGGCCCAGCGCAGTGATGCCGAGAAGCGCCCCGTAGGGGGCGATCGCCCGCAGCGACACGGAACTGAGCGTCTGGGGCGCCCAGATCGCGGCGACTGCGATCAGCACGAGCAGCGCCAAGTACACCGGCACATACCTCGAAGCGACCACGAACGAGGTGACCGCCGAGGAAGTGAGACGCGGTGACGTCATCCGTCCACCCCGCTGAGGATCCCGGCCGCGGACGCGACACGCGTGCGGGCTTCGAGAGCCAGCGTGCGGACGCGGTCGATGTCGGTTTCGAGGCGGCCTTCTCGCACACGGATCTCGCCGCCGACGATGACCCAGTCGATGTTGGAGGTGTCCATGCCCCACACGACCGCACCGATCGGGTCGTTCACCGGAGCGATGTTGGGCCGATCGGCCCGCAGCACCACGATGTCTGCTTGCTTTCCGGGCGAGAGAGTGCCGGTCAGCGCATCGAGGCCGACGACGCGGGCGCCATCGATCGTCGCGTACCGGATCACCTCCCGCGTCGTGAGGAGGTTGGGCAGGCCGCCCTTCCCCGCGAGTTTGAGGTCGAAATAGGTCGCGTGCTGAACGGAGATCGCCGCCCGCATGGCCGCGAACAGGTCGCCGGGGGCTAGACGCTCGGTAGCCGTGGCGAGACCGGGACGTATCCCCCGGTCGAGAATCCGCTGCATCGGGGGCGGTTCATGGCCCATCGCCATCTCGGCCGCAGGGGCGATCGCGACGCCAACAGACGCAGAGGCGATGGCGTCGAAATCCGAGTCGTCGAGACTCGAGCAGTGAACGAGCGTGACGTCGTCGCGTAGCAATCGGGCGGAGCCCAGTGCGGCGGCGGTCCCCTGCTCGGAGCGGGTGGCGCCGATGTGGGCGTGGATCCTCAAGCCGAGGCTCCGGCACACAGCCCACTCGTCGGCGGCGCGGCCTGGGTCGCCGGCACCCGAGGGTGGGGCGGCGTCGAAGCGGGTGTACGGCAAGGGTGGGCGCTCGGCCAGGTTCTTGGCGGCGGTCGCCCAGTCCTCGTCCGCCCACGTCGGCAGGGCGTGGACCAGGATCGAGCGGACGCCGGCATCGGCGTGCGCCTGGAGAGCGGCATCGAGGTGCTCGGTGGGAACCTCGGCCCAATCGACCACGGTGGTGATGCCCGCCTCGAGGGCGCCCAGCAGCCCGACCAGCGTGGCCGCGTACACGTCGTCACTGGAGTAGTGGGGACCCAGGCGGCTCGGGTCTCCCAACCCGTCGTGACGCCGGAACAACGATTCCCAGAGATGGCGGTGGGTGTCGACGAAACCCGGCATGACGATGCAGTCAGCGGCGTCGACCACGTCTACGTTCCGCGCGCGCAGGTTGGGGCCGATCTCGGTGATCACCCCGTCTTCGACGAGGATGTCCGCCTGACGGTGGTTGCCGACCTTGGCGTCCAGCGTCAGGACGCAGCCGCCACGGACGAGAACACGACTCACGGCGCGCCTCCGCCAACCCCCCTGTCCGTCCACGCTGGGACCGAGCCCGCCGAAAGCGTCAGCCGCAAGATTCAGCGACACTACACGCGGATTTCAAACGTTTGACGTCTCATCCAGGATTTTTCTGGGAAACGATCAGTTCTGCTGGACACGGGCATGGAGCAGTGGTTTATGCTCGCCCGGTGGGTGACCCACGCGAAGACCTGAAGGGCATCGGCGATCGTCTGCGGGAGGAGCGGGTCAAGGCGGGCTTGAGCCAACGGGAACTCGCTCGCCGGCTCGGCGTCTCCCCCAGCCTCATCTCTCAACTCGAGTCCGGTCAGTCGAACCCGTCGGTCGGCACCCTGTATGCCATCGTCACCGAACTCGACGTGTCGCTCGACCGTCTGATCCGCGGCTCCAACTACGTCGCCAACGGCCGGGAATCCGACGAGGAGAAGTCGTCTCCACCCCTGGTCCACCCCGCCGAAAGAAAGGTCATCCATCTGGACTCGGGCGTGCGCTGGGAGCAGTTGGTGCCCGGTGACGGCGACGACGTCGACTTCCTCCTGGCGGTCTACGAGGTCGGCGGCGCCTCCACCCCCGACGAGTCGCTGATGCGTCACCACGGCCGTGAATACGGGTACGTGATGAAAGGCACACTGGGCGTGCAGGTCGGGTTCGAGGAATACGAACTCAGCCCGGGAGACGCCATCGCCTTCGACTCCACGGTGCCCCACCGACTGTTCAACAAGGGCTCGGATCCCGTGGAGGCGGTGTGGTTCGTGGTCGGTCGGAATGGGGCCCACGACACGGCCCGCATCTGACTAGCCGACCAGGCGAACCGCTTCATCGACCGTCGCAGCCACTTCGACTCCGGCCTGAAACTCCGAGGGCTTGCCGTTGGTCACGCCGATGAATCTGCACCCGGCGGCCTCGGATGCGGAGGCGTCCCATGCCGAGTCTCCGATCATCACGACCTCGTAGGGTTCGACGCCCAACTGCCGGGTTGCCTCGATCAGCTGGTCAGGTGCCGGCTTCATCGCCAGGTGGGGCCGCCTCCCTACGACGATCTCGATCCCGATGCCGTGATGGTCGAGGACGGATCGGGCGGTGGCGTCGGTGAGGAGCGTCACGACCGCCGCCGGCCTCTTCCCTACGAGGCGGAGGGCGCCGTGTACCCCGGGCATGGCGACCGTTCGTGGGATCGCCTCACGTTCGTGGGCGTCGATCGCGTCCGACACCGCCCGCCAGCGAGGGTCGCCGGAAAGGGCCACCAGGATCCCCATGGCCCGCCGGGTTTCCCCGCTCCAACCGGTGGGCGGCGTCGGCGGATCGTCCCAAGATCCGATCATGCCTTCGACGTCGGCGAGAGCGGCCCGGTAGTCGGTGTAGCTCTGACAGTCGACGAGCGTGCGGTCGAGGTCGAAGAGAAACGCCGTCATGGAAATCCTCGCGCCGAGGATAAGGCCGAGTCGTTCCGCTCAGAGTGGGCTGCCTGGCGCCGGCCTAGGGCCCCTCGGCCGACGGCGGCTCGGCCCCCGGGGGAAGTCTCGTGAACAGCACCGTGCCGCTGCCCAGCGCCAGCAGCAGCATGGCCACGGCCACGAGGCGGAGGATCTCGAGACCGGTGAGGGGCAGGTCCCTGTCGTCGTCGGGGTCGGCGGCGTCGGTGCCGTCATCGGAATCTTCCCCGCTGATCTGCGAGAGCACCACCCCGAAGTCGGCGTCCAACCGCGATTCGCCGGCGCGAAGGGGTATGACGAACGACGCTGCCGTGGTGAGGTTTCCGTCGACCGAGGCCAGGTCCAATGTGACCTCGTAGGTTCCGGCGACGAGTGCAGGCTGGAGGTAACGCCCATTCGCATCCGTGACCAGGGTCACGTCGACCTGCAGCTGCAGCTCATCGCCCGCAGCTTGGGGGTCGACCGTCTCCGATACCGTCACGATCCTCACTCGTGCTCCTGCTATCCCCGGCTCTCCGGCGTCCTGGACGCCGTTGGAGTCGAGGTCCGACCAGACGGTGTCGCCGATCTCTGCCGTGCCGCCCGTGTCGACCGGGGTCACGGTGGCGCTGTCTTCGTCGGTGACGACGGAACCGTCGGGGACGGTTCCCTGCACGACCGCGGTGTTCTCGATCGTTTCGAAGACCTCGTCCACCGCGCATTCGTAGGTGACGGTCTCCCCTGCGCCCAGGTCGCCGATGTCACGGTCGCAGGCGGGGACGACGAGGTCAGTCACGACGACGTCTGTCAGGTCGACACTCCCAACGTTGGTCACCTCGATCGTGAACGTGTGGGAGTTGCCGCGTGGGACCTCAGCGCTGTCGGGTGTCTTTTCGATGCGGATCGCGCCTTCGACCCCGAGGTAGTGGGATGGATCCGTGGCCGAAACGGGTATTCCGAGTTCGAAACCTGCGAAGCCAGTAGCCGTGGACAGATTTTCGTATTGACCGAGTTCAACCGTCCCGGTGGCTTCGTACGTCCAGGTCTCCCCAGGGTCGAGGAGATCGTCACCGTTGGCGTCCCCACCTTGGAATACGGGGAGCGCGCCTTGGTCGTCGGTCACGTCGACGTTGAGGATCGGCACGTCGCCTGGGTTGGTGACTACGTAGGTCCAGGTGACCTCCGAGCCGACGGGGAGGAGCGGCCCGGTGGGTTGGTCGGCATCCTCTCCGTTGGTGGCCTTCTCGATGTCGATGGCGGCGAGGAACCCGAAGTAGTGGGAAGGATCGGTGTCGGTGACAGTTTGGCCGACGCTGTCCTCTCCAACGACGGTGGCCATGTTCTCGTATTGGCCCCGTGCCGCCACCCCGGTCGCAGTACACGTCATCTCCCCCGCGGGGGCGAGGGTGTCACCGGGGCAGGTGATCGCCTGTGCAGGATCATCGGTGACGACGATCGACTGGAGCGTGTTGTTGCCGGTGTTGGTGACCACGTAGGTCCACTCGACCGGATCATCGACCGCGATGTATGGGCCGGGTGGTTCGTCGGCGTCGAGGCCGTTGGTGTACTTCTTCAGGTGGATCCCCGGTTCGGCGCCGAAGTGGTGGGACGGGTCGGTGTCGGCCACCCGCCGGCCGAAGGGGTCTGTCCCCACGACCCCCGAGTAGTTCACGAACTGGCCGGGTGTGGCGACGCCCGGGGGGATGGCGCACTCCATGTCCTCTCCCGGGTCCAGCGCGTCTTGCTCACAGTCGAGCGTGGTCACACCGCCACCTGCCCGATAGTCGACGGCGATGATGTCGGTCAACGGCGCTGAACCAGTGTTGGTGACCACGTACGTCCAATCGACGGTGTCCCCCACGGGGACATACGGTCCCGTCGGTTCATCGGCGTCGTCACCGTTCGTCGCCTTCTCGATCGTGATCTACGGATCGAGGCCGATGTAGTGGGAGGGGTCGCTGGCGTCGACGGTGGCTCCGATCAACGGGTGCCCGGGCGGCAACGTCACGCCAGGGGGTACCCAGACCTCGGCAACCACCGTGCCGACGTTGGCGTAGGGCTCGTCGGGTCCCGTGTCGATCGCCGTTCCCGACGCCGAACACACGATGGTGGCTCCGGCGATCAGGGGGTCGGGAGCGTCCGACGGGCAGGTGACCTCCACGCCCTGGTCGTCGGTGACCGACAAATCCGTCAACGGAACGTTTCCGGTGTTCGTGACCTCGTATGTCCAGGTGACCGGGTCGCCGGCCAGGATGATCGGGGCGTCTGAACCGTCAGGTGCGTTGGCGTCGCGGCCGTTCGTGTACTTGACGATGTCGACGGAGAACTCGTAGCCGAGATAGTGGGCGGGATCGGCATCGGTCAACTCGATGTCGTCGTCCGGCCCCGGCCCTACCGGGTCGATTCCCGAAACAGTACCGAGGTTGCTGTAGGCGCCGGCGACGGCGGGGACCGAGACGTCGGCTGTACAGGTCATCGTCCCGCCCGGCCCCAATGTGTCGGTCGGACAGGTGACGGCGACGCCTTCACTGTCGTCGACGACGATGCTCTCGACAGTCGCCGTGCTCGTGTCCGGGTTGGTCACCTCGTACTCCCAAGTCACCGGGGTTCCCACGGGAACCAGCGGAGCGATGACGTTGCCGTCGGCGTCGATGAACGCATCGGCATCTCCCGCAGTCCCAACGACGGCACGACCGTGTACTTCTCGATCTCCAGGTCGGCGATGTCCCCGAAGTAGTGCGACGGGTCGGTCACGGGCCCGACGTCGTTGCCCCAACTGTCCACCGCCGTCGCCGTGGCGACGTTGGCGTACTGCCCAGGTTCAGCGGTTCCGACAGCTCTACAAACCAGCCGCTGACCAGGAGGCAGCGCGTCGATGCGCGGGCAGGCGATGGCCAGATCTGGATCAGAGTCCGTGATGGCGATGGTGGAGAGTGTCAAGTTGCCGGTGTTGGTGACCACGTAGGTCCACTCCACCGGTTCCCCGACCGAGATGAACGGCCCGGGAGGATCGTCAGCGTCGACGCCGTTGGTGTACTTCTCGATGGCCATTGCCGCCACCGGCTCGACGATGTTGGTTATCTGGCACGTGATGATCGACTCGGGCGGAATGTCCCGCAGCGCAAAGCCGATCGGGTTCCCGCCCGCGTCCTCGATCACCTCGAACGGGAAATCAGTGTCGGGTGTGTCCGGGGTTCGGAACGTACAAGTCCCGAGGACCGGGGTCACCCCCGGCACGTCGGAAGACTCGACCACTTCGAAGTCGGACGTGATGGTCGGGTTGGTCGGCGTCCACTGGAAGGTGGCGAACCCCGCGGCATCGGTCACGGCGGTGGCCGACGTCGAGTTCTCGTCCGCTCCGGGAGGCAACACCCAGTCGAACTGGGCGGCGGTCATGTTGGTGACGGTGCCGACGCCCTCGAACCCGGTGCCCGCCACGGCGTCATCCAGCGTGTCGGGATCAGGGGTGTAGTCCACGAGCTTGCGGATGCTCACGGACGGAGCGCACAACTGGAAGGCGGCGTTGCGGAGGGCGCCTTCCAACTCGGCGAAGTCGGGTTCCAAATAGACGTCATCCGTTCCGATGTTGAAAGTTCCGTCTCCGTCGAAGACGTCGGGCCCGGACATCGCGATCAGCCGCTGCACCGACTGGTCGTTCTGCAAGGCGGCGCCGACTCCAATTGCGAGAATGTGACCACCGGCCGCCTTCAGAGCGTTGGCGTTGGGGATGGCCGGCCCGAGGCTCGTCGTCGCCGATTGGTTGGTGCGCACCTCGTTGGTGCTGAGCGGAACCTTGGTCCGATATTCGTCGTCGGTCACCTGACTGAGGTTGACGTAGGCGGTGGGGTCGCCGTCTGTGATGAACACCACGAGGTGAGGGATCGCAGGGCTGGGCCTCGGTGCGAAGAAGCGACCCACCCGCATGGCGTCCTCCCAGTTCGTGTATCCGTTGGGGACGTAGCCGTTGGCGATGTAGGAGTCGAACCCGGGTCGCGTGGTGTCGTCGATCGTGACATACGTTCCGCCCGGGTTGCCCCCGATAGAGGGCAGCCGCGCCACCGACGCGAACTCGACGGTGGCCACCGACGACCCGGTGTTGTTGAGCGAGGAGATGAAGGCTCGGTAGGCGTTGCGAACGTCCTCTGTGGCGCCGGCGGTGGCGATCGATGTCGAGGCGTCCAACACCACCAAGACGTCGAGACCGCACGCTCTCTCGAGATCGGGGTTCTCGATCGGAACTTGACTCTCGTTGGGTGCCGATTCCGCCTCCCTTGGAACCAAAACGAGAAGGGTTGTGACTGATAGGGCGGCGGAAATCAGAGAGGACCGCAGCCTTCGGCGGTGTTGCACTCGTGTCAACGCTACGCGTAGACGCGCAGCTGTGCGCTTCGTCCTCGCGCGATACGTGCGGAGGCGACCTAATCGCCGCTGACGGGCGCGCGCCCGTCTCCTGGCTCACCTCGACCGAGTCTTCGACCGCTACGGGTGGACCCCTCTCGAGGCCCGCTATTCGGTGGCCGCCGACTTCAGGAAAGCCATCGCCGCCGCCGCTCCCCCTACACCGGGGCCGCCGCCACCTTCGACAGCGGCGATGTCGGCCGAACTGGTCGAGGAGCTCGCCCGGATCACCTGACCCCTCCCGGCGTCCGACCCAGATCTCCGCCGACGACCGAAAGGGCCTTCGGCTACGTTGAACCAATGCCGTCCCTCACCCGCCCCGCACGAGAGCATCGGGCGTGAGCGACGCCACGGTCGTCTACCTCGTCCTCGGCGGCCTGATCGTCCTGTTCGTCTGGAACAAGGTCCCCGTGGAGCTCGTGGCCGTGTCGGCCCCGCTGACGCTGGTCGCCACCGGGGTGATCTCGGTCGACGAAGCTTTCGCCGGCTTCGGCGACACGACCGTGATCTTCATCGCCTGCCTCTTCATCGTCAGCGAGGGACTCGACTCCACCGGCGTGACGACCTGGGCCGGCCAGCGGATGGTGACGATCGCCGGCGACAGCCGGTGGCGGCTCACCGTCGTGATGATGCTCATCGTGGCCGTGCTCACGGCGCTGATCGGCGTGAACGGTGCGGTGGCGGCTCTGATCCCGATGGTGGTGCTGGTGGCGGTGCGCTCCGGGACTCCGCCGTCGAGGCTGTTGATGCCGCTCGCCTTCGGGGCGCACGCCGGCTCGCAGTTGGCGCTGACCGGCACGCCTATCCACATCCTCGTCTCCGACGCCGCAGCCGAAGCTGGCGAGGCACCTTTCGGATACTTCGAGTTCGCCCAAGTCGGGGCACCACTCGTCGTCGGCGCCATCGCCCTCGCCCTCGTCTTCGGGCGCCGCCTGATCGCCGACCGAGAGCCGGAGACGATCCGGCCGGATCTCGGCGACCATGCGCGCACGCTCATCGAGCACTACGGCCTCGCCGAATGGGTAGCGCAGCTCGAGGTCCCGAAGGGATCGGACCTGGTGGGTACGCCGGCGGAAGCCCTCGCCGACGGAGGCGTGACGATCTCCGACATCACCGGGAAGATCGGCGCCATCGACCTCGCCACCCCGATGCCGGAAGGAGCGGTGCTGACGGTCGAAGGCAGCGCCCAGGAGATCGAAGATTTCGCCCGAGAGCACGGCCTGGTGAGGCGACCGTCCACGGCCGAACCCGACACCCTGATGAACCGGCAGATCGGGGTGGTGGAGCTGATGATCCCCCCTCGCTCCCCCATCGTCGGCGAGCACGTCTTCCCCGGCGAAACGACCGCCAGTGGAGACTTCGTTGTCCTCGCCGTGCAGCGGGAAGGCCAGGACATCCGCACCGAGAAGACCGGGCTGCAGGTCGGCGACACGGTGCTGCTCCAGGGGACTTGGGATGCGCTCGACCGTTTCGCCCCGTCAGACGCCCTGGTCGTCGACCAGCCCACCCAGGTGCGTCGGCAAGCCCTGCCGCTCGGCCCCGGGTCGAAGCGCGCCATTCTCATCACGCTGGGCATGGTCGCCCTGCTGGCGTCCTCGCTCGTGTCTCCCACGGTGGCGGCGGTTTTGGCGGTGGGAGCTCTGGTCCTCACTCGTGTGGTGACGATGCGCCAGGCCTACCGGGCCGTCAACTGGACCATCGTCGTGATGGTGGCGGCCATGATCCCGCTGTCGGTGGCCGTCGAGCGGTCGGGTGCGGCCGAGGCGATCGCCGGGGGGCTCGTGGGCGTCATCGGCGACGCCGGGCCCCGCGCCCTCCTCCTGGGCCTGTTCGTGATCACTGCGTTCTTCGGCCAGCTCATCTCGAACACGGCCACGGCGCTGATCATGATCCCGATCGCCGTCTCCGCCGCCGCCGACCTGGGGATCTCGGTGCGGCCGGTGATGATGTCGCTGACGGTTGCCGCAGCCGCAGCCTTTCTCACGCCGATCGCCACTGCCGCCAACCTCATGGTCATGGAACCGGCCGGGTACCGGTTCGGCGACTACTGGAAGTTCGGCCTGGTCAACTTGCTGCTGTTCGCAGCGGCATCGGTGCTGCTCGTGCCGGTGTTCTGGCCGTTCTGAGCAGGGAACAAGACGGGCCCACGCGGAGCGCAAGGGCGTCACGAAATCACTACTGCGATCGTTGAACCGCCAGCGAAAAGAACCATCATCCGAATTGGAGGCCGAGTTGCCTGCTCCGCTACCCACCACAGACAAGAAGGCACGCGTGGGTCGACCGACACATAGGCCATATCTAGGCGAAGTAGTACGTTCGGTCGGCAATGGCTACGCAAGAGGTCTTCCAGCGAGCAAGGCTCATTCCTGTCTCGGGTATTGCATCTGTGCAGGAGGCCGAAGAGCGAGCCACTTCAGCCTTGCTGGCGGTGCTGTCGGTGGTTCGAGACTTCTCCCGGGCATTGTTGGCACCGTTGGGAGCATCGCGCGCCGACAAGGCGACCGTGGACACCTATTCCGAGGTCATCATGAATTTGGGCGGTCGGAAGATTCGCCCCGACGGCCTCATACGGGTCACCTACGGAAAATCCACCTGGTCTTGCCTGGTCGAGGTCAAGACCGGAACCAACAAGCTCGACGCCGACCAAATCAATACGTACTGGGATCTGGCCAGGAACTCCGGAATCGACCACATACTCACGATCTCGAACGAGATTCCTCCTCAGCCCGGCGTGCATCCAACCGCCGGTTTGAAGGTGCGTTCCAACTCGCGAGTCGGCGTATCGCACTACTCCTGGAGCGAGATCGTCACCACGTCGATCAAGATCCGGGAACACTCAGGAGTCGATGACGTCGAGCAGGCTTGGATTCTCGGCGAGCTCATTCGGTACCTCCAACATCCAAAGTCCGGAGCCTTGGAGTTCGACGACATGGGTCCTCATTGGGTCCCAGTCCGGGATGCTGCACGTGCAGGTGACCTGACAAAACGGTTTGAGGGAATCGACGACGTTTGCGAACGCTGGGATCAGCTACTCAGCTTCGTGGCGATGCGGCTGGCCTCCGACATCGGGGAAGATGTGACTCCGGTCTTGCCACGCAGCCAGCGCGATCCTCGTCAACGTCGCAGCTACCTGATCAACTCCCTGGTGACTACCGGGTTGTTGAGCGGGTCGCTGAGGGTCCCCAATACGGCAGGAGACATCGACCTCCTCGCCGATCTGAGAGCGCAGCAGTTGACAGCGTCGATGGACCTAGGCGCCCCGGAAGACCGAGGAGCACGCGCACGCCTGACCTGGCTGATAAGGCAGCTGGATGACGCTCCCGGGGACGTCCTCATCGAAATCTATCCCAAGGGAGCGCGTTCTCCGACATCATCAACGCTCGATCGACTCCGGCAGGATCGGGATGCCGGCCTCAATGAGCAGAAACAGGAGCCAAACCGATTCCGGATCCTTCTTCGGCGGCCAATGGGTATGGGACGATCCGTCGGCCGCAAGAACCCGGGATTCATCACGTCCGCGTTGGGTCTAGTAGACGAGTTCTACGGCGAAGTCGTCCAACGGATCACCCCATGGCAAAGGCCAGCGCCTCAGCTGAGGAAGCAGCCAGCCCATAGTGTGATTCTGGAAGCAGAGTCGATCCTCGAGGGGAACGAATCGGCCTGGCAGGCGGAAGGGGACGATTCAGAAACCTCGCCCACACTCACACACCTCGGCCAGAACGAGACTTGGCAAGAGTCTGGCTCAACTCACTGACGCCCTCCGGGCATCAGCACCGTCCACCAGACTTCGCGGCCCACCGGTCGTACGCTTCAAGACACCGTCCATACTTCACCCATGGGCTTCGGGCAAGGAGGAGGCTTGGCCGGCGACCCGACCCTCGCCGACCCTGCGGTCGAGAGGGCTCTGGCAGAAGGGAGCGACGCCCTCCAGGAAGGAAGGTGGGACGGCGCCCGCGCCATCTTCGAGGACGCCGCGAGAAGTGGTCACCCAGATGCCATCGACGGGCTGGGGCGCGCCCTGTGGTGGACCGGCGAGACGGAGGCGGCGATCGCCGCCCGGACCCGTGCCTACCGCGCATATCGGCGGGCGGGGAGACTCGACGACGCGGTGCGGGTGGCGGTGTGGCTGGCGTTGGAGTACGGCGCCGTGCCCGGCCGGGAGCACCTCGCCAACGGATGGATCAGCCGGGCCGAGAGCCTCGCTCCTGCCGGATCGCCGGCGTCGGCCTGGGTGAGCCTGGCCCGAAGCGTCATGGAGACCGACCCCGTCCGGATGGCCGCTCACGCCGAAGCGGCACTGCAGCAGGCCCGGACGTTCGACGAACCCGACTTGGAGATCCGCGCCCTGGCCCGCTCCGGGCTCGGCCTGGCCTTGTCGGGGCGCACCGCCGAGGGAATGGCCCGGCTGGACGAGGCGATGGCGGCGGCATCCGCCGGTGAGGCGGACCCGGAGGTCTTCGCCGAGGCGTGCTGCGACATGGTCACCGCTTGTGAGGCCACCCTCGACGGACGGCGCCTGGAGCAGTGGGGTCAGGTCGCCGAGCGCTTCCTGCGGCTCAACTCCCATCCCCGCCTTCTCTCGTTCTGCGGCGCGTGCTGTGCCTCGGTGCTGGCGGCGCGCGGCGACCTCGAAGGAGCCCAGCACTGGCTCCGCTGGACCATCGACCGTCTCGACCGGTCCGGTCACCACGCCCGGTGCGTCGACCCGAAGGCCAAGCTCGCCGAGATCCGGGTGGCGCAGGGTCGCTTCGAGGAAGCAGACGCGCTCCTCGAGGGAATCAGGGGGCGGCCCGAGGCGCTGCGGGCGGCGGTGGCTCTCCATGTCGCCCGCGGCGAACTGGGAGCAGCGGCTTCACTGCTCCATCGCCGTCTGGCACGGGTGGGCCACGACTCCCCCGCCGCCATTCCGATCCTGTCGCAGCTGGTGCCGATCCACCTGGCCCGCCGTGACATCGACGGCGCCGCCGAGTCGGCACGGAGGCTCGAGGCTCTCGCCGCAGAGACCAGCCTGGACCGCCATTTCGCCGAGGCAGAGGTCGGCCTGGGCCGTGTGGCTTCGGCGGAGGGGCACCACACGGCCGCCGTCGCCGCCTTCACCTCGGCGGTGGAGCGCTACGAACGGGCTCGGATGACGGTCGAGGCCGCACGGGCCAGGTTGCTGCTCGCCGAGGCGCTCGCCGACGAGGACCCGGAAACTGCCAGGGCGGAAGCACGGTCGGCATCGGCGGTCCTCAACAAGGCGGGCCTGACCGCGGAGGCCGACCAGGCCGATGCGCTGGTCAGGTCGTTGGGCGGGAGGGGCCGCGTCGGGCCGAAGGTGATGGGCCTCCTCACCAAGCGGGAGCGGGAAGTGCTCGAACTGGTAGTAGAGGGCTTGACCAACGCCGAGATCGCCGACCGTCTCTACATCAGCACCAAGACCGCCGCCAACCACGTCAGCAACATCCTCGTCAAGCTCGGCGTCCGCACGCGAACGGAGGCCGCGACGGTCGCCCTCCGTCTCCGCTCCGAGAGTGTCGGCTGAGGGTCAGTCTTCTTCGAAGACGCCGATCACGTTGCCGTCGGGGTCGGTGAACCAGGCGGCCTTGTGCCCGCCCATCTCGACGATCCCCGACACGGTGACGACGCCGGCGCCCAGGTCGTATTCCTCGAACACCACACCCCGCTCCCGCAGCGCAGCCACCACCTCCTCGATGTCGTTGACGCCGAAGCCGGCCTCGGTGTGCCCGCACCCGACTCCGGAGCGGGTCCGGAACACTTCGAGCCACGTGCCCTCGCCACAGCGGTAGTGGAGGGCCTCTCCCTCGATCTCCTCGGCCAGCTCCAGGCCGAGGACATCGGAGTAGAAAGCGCGGGCCCGGTCCAGATCGGAGACCGGCACGCTGGCGCGGATGGGGTACCGCGCCAGCACCATCACACCGCCTCCTCCATCATCGAGGGCTCCACGGCTCCGATCTGGACGAGGAGGCCGTAAACGTCCACGTTGGACCAGATCTCGGCGATGAGGCCGTTCTCGACTCGGAGGAAGTGCATCTCCGCCACCTCGATCTGCCGGCCCGTGCCCGGGACGCCGAAGAGCTCGCCTCGATGGGTCCCGCCGCCGCGACCGCGAACAGCCACCCGGTCGCCCTCGCACACGATGTCCTCGATGGTGAACGAGGCGTCGGGCACCGCGTTGAGCCAGTACCTGGCCTCCTCCTTGACGCCTTCCCGACCCTGGTTGCTCGACGAGTGGTGGATCAGGTCCTCGGTCACGCACGAGGCGATCTCATCGGGGTCGTGACGGCTGAAGGCCTCGAAGAACCGGCGAACGACTTCCTTGGGATCCGTGGACATCGTTCCTCCTTCCTGTTCGGATCACCGGCAACGTGCCACCGGTCCGCCGCAGAAGCATGAGGAGGATTCCCTATTTCCCGGCACGGAGAGTTTGGGGATGCCAGGATCCACCGGCAGCGATAGGTGGGCCCGGCAGGACTTGAACCTGCAACCAACGGATTATGAGTCCGCTGCTCTGACCGATTGAGCTACGGGCCCGGGTGGACGCCGCGGCCGAGGGG
>Ga0207873_1002437_pt1 | contig 15286 bp, 14 predicted proteins | sample BGWIniCompost_FD_187373 | JGI IMG/M metagenome (GOLD analysis project Ga0207873, IMG submission 187373) | Cellulose adapted compost microbial communities from Newby Island Compost Facility, Milpitas, CA, USA - BGW Initial Compost (SPAdes)... ...
CCGCTGCGCCTGCCGGTGGCCGCGGAGGATGATGCCGACGAGCTGGTCGAGCTGGCGCTGCGCGACAACTTGCAGCTGCAGGCCGCCCGCCTGCACGCCGACACGCAGCTGAAGGCTGCCGGCTTCGTGAAGGGCCTGTGGTGGCTGCAGGGCGCCGAAGCGGGTTTCGGGCGCGAACGCGAGGCCGATGGCAGCCGCAAGCGTGGTCCCTCGCTGGGCGTCGAGCTGCCGCTGTTCAACCAGGGCCAGGCCGAGCGCGCCGAGGCCCAGGCCCTGCTCGACCGGGCGCGGGCGCAACTGGCCCTGGCCGAGCTGCAGGTACGCGAAGGCGTGCGCGCCAGGGCGCAGGCGGTGGCCGAACTGCGCGACGTGGTGGACATCCACCGCCGCGCCCTGCTGCCGCAGCGCGAGGACATCGTCGCCCGCCAGCAGGAGCGGCAGAACTTCATGCTGATCGGCGTGTTCGAGCTGGTGCAGGCCAAGCTGGCCGAGTACGACGCCTACCAGGGCCATATCGAGGCCTTGCGCGACTATTGGCTGGCGCGGGTCGAACTCGGCCGCGCGGTCGGCCGGCGGCTGCCGAGCGCCGATGCCACCGGTGAAGCCGCCGAGCCTGAAGCGGAAGACACCGCGCCCGAGCACGGCGGGGAGCACCACCACCATCACCACCACGGAGGCCAGCCATGAGCCTGACCCGACGCGATCTTCTGCTTGCCGCCGGCGCCGGCCTCGCTGCCAGGCCGGCCGTGGCCGGGTCCCAGGCGGGGCCCGCGAATCCCGAAGTTGCGCCGCCCGTGCGCCGCACGCCTGGCGGGCGCGTGCATACGCTCAACGGCTGGTCCCTGCCCCACCGCATCAATGGCGGCGTCAAGGAATTCCACCTGGTCGCCGAAGAGATCGAACACGAGTTCGCTCCCGGTTCGAAGGCGATCTGCTGGGGCTACAACGGCAGCACGCCTGGCCCGACCCTCGAGGCGGTGGAAGGCGACCGGGTGCGCATCTTCGTCACCAACCGCCTGCCCGAGCCGACCACCGTCCACTGGCACGGCCTGATCCTTCCCAGCGGCATGGACGGCGTCGGCGGCCTGTCGCAGCCGAAGATCCAGCCGGGTGAAACCTGGGTGTATGAGTTCACCCTGCGCCAGCACGGCAGCCACATGTACCACCCACACGTGGACGAGATGGTGCAGCTGGCCATGGGCATGATGGGCCTGTTCGTGATCCACCCGCGCGGCGGCGACCACGTGGACCGCGATTTCGCCTTCCTGCTGCACAACTTCGCCCTGCATCCGGGTACGCGCCGGCCGGATCCGTCGGTGATGCAGGACTTCGACCTGTGGACCTTCAATTCCAAGGTCTTCCCCGCGATCGAGCCGATCGTGGCGCGCAGCGGCGAGCGGGTGCGCCTGCGCATCGGCAACCTGAGCATGTGGAACCACCCCATCCACCTGCACGGCGTGCAGTTCGAGGTCACCGGCGGCGATGGCGGGCGCTGGCCGAAGGCGCAGTGGCGGCGCGAGGTCACCGAGATCATCGGCGTCGGCCAGATGCGTGACATCGAGTTCGAGGCCGTGCCCGGCGACTGGGCCCTGCACTGCCACATGGCCCACCACACCATGGGGCCGATGGGCCACGGCATCCCCAACACCCTGGGCGTGGACCAGCGCGGCGTCGAGGAGAGGATCCGCAAGATGCTGCCCGGCTATATGGCCATGGGCCGCGACGGCATGGCCGAACACCAGGAGCACACCGACAGCGGCCACATGCGCGGGCCGGAGAACACGCTGGCGATGATGGCCGGCAAGGGTCCCTTCGGGAGCATCGGCATGGGCGGCATGTTCACCGTGGTGAAGGTGCGCGACGACATCGCGCCGGGCGACTTCAGCGACCCCGGCTGGTACCGCCATCCGCCCGGCACGGTGGCCAGGCGGGTCAGCTCCGACCCCGGTTTCGGTGCCCCGGTGCGCCGTCAGAATTCATGAGGATAAAATCCATGAAAAACATTGATATACGCAACATTCTTAAAGTGATGATGCTTGCACTGATGCTGCTGCCCGGCCTGGCCTCCGCCCGGGACCGCAGCCCGGTCGAGCACCCGCTGGACCGTCCCCTGGTGACCGTGCACAAGACGCCCTGGTGCGGCTGCTGCAGCCAGTGGATCGAGCACATGCGCGAGCACGGCTTCGAGGTCAGCGTGATCGAGGCGGCCGACCTGGGCCCGGTGAAGCAGCGGGTCGGCGTGCCGGCCGGCAAGGGCTCCTGCCACACCGCCGAGGTCGAGGGCTATTTCATCGAAGGGCATGTGCCGGCCGAAGACGTGCGCCGGCTGCTGGCCGAGCGCCCCGCCGCCCGCGGGCTCACCGTGCCCGGCATGCCGGCCGGGTCGCCGGGCATGGAGCGGCCGGACGGCTACGTCCAGCCCTACAGCGTCGAGCTGATCGGCGAGGACGGCAGCGCCAGCGAGTGGGCCCGGCACGGCGAGGCGTCGGGGCACTGAGCGGAAAGCCGGGCCTGCAACGGGTTGTTGCAGGCCCGCCGTCCCCCCTTGCTTGACCCTGACACGATGGGAACCCACATCCTCCTGAGCGGTTGTTCCGCCCGTTGCAGGAGTTCCCCATGAATGCCCCCGCCCCCGCCTCCCCGTCGATCCGCTTCGGCGTCACCGGGATGAGCTGCGCCTCCTGCGCCGGCCGGGTGGAGCGGGCCCTGGCCGCCCTGCCCGGCGTGACGTCGGCCAGCGTGAACCTGGCGACTGCCAGCGTCACCGTCGAAACCGACGGCCGGCCCACGACGGCCGACCTGGCCGAAGCGGTGCGCAAGGCCGGCTACGGCGCCGTCCTCGAGGAAAGCACGCCGGCGCCGGAACAGGCGCGGATGCGCAGCGCATCCGCCCGCCGCGAACTGCGCCACCTGATCATCGCCGCCCTGCTCTCCCTGCCCCTGGCCCTGCCGATGCTGGCCATGCCCTTCGGGCTGCACCGGGAACTGCCGGGGCTCTGGCAGCTGGCCCTGGCCACGCCGGTGCAGTTCTGGCTGGGCTGGCGCTTCTACCGGGCCGGCTGGGGCGCGCTGAAGGCACGCACCGGCAACATGGACCTGCTGGTCGCGCTTGGCACCAGCGCCGCCTGGGGCCTGAGCGTCTACCACCTGTTCTTCGCCCCGCACCAGCACGGCCAAGCGCCCCTGTACTTCGAAGCCTCGGCCGTGCTCATCACCCTGATCCTGCTGGGCAAGTGGCTGGAGGCCCGGGCCAGGTACCAGACCACCGAGGCCATCCGCGCCCTGCAGGCGCTGCGCCCGGCCACCGCCCGCGTCCGCCACGGCAACGGCCACGAGATGGACGTGCCGGTGGAGCGCGTGCGTCCCGGCGACCTCGTGGTCGTGCTGCCCGGCGAACGCCTGCCGGTGGACGGCGAGATCCTCGAAGGCCGCAGCCACAACGACGAATCCCTGATCACCGGCGAATCCCTGCCCGTGCCCAAGGCACCCGGCGACCGCGTCACCGGCGGCGCCGTCAATGCCGAGGGCCGGTTGCTGGTGCGCGCCACCACGGTCGGCGCCGAGTCGGCGCTGGCCCGCATCATCCGCCTGGTCGAGGACGCGCAGGCGAAGAAGGCACCGATCCAGCGCATCGTCGACCGCGTCAGCGCCGTGTTCGTGCCGGTGGTGATGCTCATCGCGCTGCTGACCTTGCTGGGCTGGGGTTTCGCCGGCGGCGACTGGACGCAGGCCACGCTCAATGCGGTGGCGGTGCTGGTGATCGCCTGCCCCTGCGCCCTGGGCCTGGCCACGCCGACGGCCATCATGGCCGGCACCGGCGTCGCCGCCCGCGCCGGCATCCTGATCAAGGACGCCGAGGCCCTGGAGACCACCCGGCACCTGCGTACCGTCGCCTTCGACAAGACCGGCACCCTGACCGCCGGCCATCCGCGCCTGCAGGCCGCCGTGCCGGCCGAGGGCGTGCAGGAAGATGAGCTGCTGCGCCTGGCGGCCGCCCTGCAGCAGGGCAGCGAGCATCCCCTCGCCCTGGCGGTGCTGGATGCCGCCCGTGATCGTGGCCCGCTGCCGCCGCCCGCTGCCGGTGTCACGGCCCTGCGCGGCCTGGGCGTCGAAGGCCGCGTCGACGGGCGCCGGCTGTTGCTGGGCAGCGGCCGGCTCATGCGCGAATCCGGCCTCGCCCTGGGCGCGCTGGCGGGCCGTGGTGAAGAGGAAGCGGCGCGCGGCCACTCGGTGTCCTGGCTGGCCATGGAGGCCGACGACGGCCTGCGCCTGCTCGGCCTGCTGGCCTTCGGCGATCCGCCGCGGCCGGAGGCGGCCGAGGCCGTGGCCGCCCTGCGCGGCATGGGCATCCGCCCGGTGATGCTGTCGGGCGACAACGCCGGCGCCGCCCGCGCGGTGGCGGCGGCCGTCGGCATCGCGGCCGAGGATGTGCGGGCGGAAGTGCTGCCGGCCGACAAGGCCGAACAGGTCCGCGCCCTGGCCGCCGAAGGCCGGGTCGGCATGGTCGGCGACGGTGTCAACGACGCCCCGGCCCTGGCGGTGGCCGACGTCGGCTTCGCCATGGGCGGCGGCACCGACGTGGCCATGCACGCTGCCGGCGTCACCCTGATGCGCAACGACCCGCGCCTGGTGGCCGACGCCGTCGACATTTCCCGCCGCACCAGCCGCAAGATCCGGCAGAACCTGTTCTGGGCCTTCGTCTACAACGTGGTGGGCATTCCGCTGGCGGCGGCCGGTCTGCTCAACCCGGTGATCGCCGGCGCCGCCATGGCCCTGTCCAGCGTCAGCGTGGTGGGCAACACCCTGCTGCTGCGCCGCTGGCGGCCGCGGGCGCGGCGTTGAGGGAGGATCGTCCATGGCCATCAAGCAGCCACGACCGGAACTGGCGGACGCCCGCCGCCAGGGCCTGCACAACATCGGCGAGGCCTCGGCCCTGAGCGGAGTGTCGGCGAAGATGATCCGCCACTACGAAAGCATCGGCCTGATTCCGCCGCCGGCGCGCAGCTTCGCCAACTACCGGCTCTACAGCGATGCCGACGTGCATCGCCTGCGCTTCATCCGCCGCGCCCGCGACCTCGGCTTCCCGATGAAGCGCATCGAGGCCCTGCTGGCCCTGTGGAGCGACCCCGGACGCAGCAGCGCCGAGGTCAAGCGCGTGGCCCTGGAGCATGTGAACGAGCTGTCGGAACGGATCCGGCAGATGCAGGCCATGCAGCGCACCCTCGAGCAGCTGGCGCGCTGCTGCCATGGCGACGATCGGCCGGACTGCCCGATCCTGGACGACCTGGCCGGCCCTGCCCTTCAGGCCAGCGAGCAATAGCGCCAGCAGCCTTCCGGCGCCTCGGCCAGGCCCTCGGGCCGGGAACCGGCCGCCGCCGCCAGCGCCAGGAAGCCGCCGGCCACCGGCCAGGTCCAGGCTTCCGCTTCCCCGGCCGGGCAGGCCCGGGCCAGCAGGCTGCGGCTGAGGCTGCGCTGCAGTCCCCGGCCGGAGCGCTTGGACCAGGCTTCCAGCAGCGCCCAGTGCTGGCAGAAATCGTGCTGCTGCCGGTCGTCCGGCAGCCGTTCCAGCGCATCCGCCACCTGCGGCGCGAACATGCCGCGGGCGATGCGCGGCCAGTCGCGCTCGCGCTGTCGCAGCGTGAGGTCCAGGCCCAGCGGCACCTGGCCGACCGCGGCGGTCACCCAGCGGCCGTCGTGGCTGATCGAGGCATAGGGGCCGGCCTGCCCTTCCGTGGTGTACAGCCGGCGCTTGCCGTCGGCTTCGCGGCACAGCAGCCAGGCCCGGTCCGGCGTGCCGGTGAAACGCGCCGCCAGCTCCTGCAGCAGCCGGCGCCCGGCCAGGAACTGCTGCCGCCGCAGCGGCGCCAGCAGGTGCGACAGCCGCTCCCGGTCCTGGTCGGACAGGGGCGGCAATGCGGATTCGTCGGCCTCGACGGCCTGCAGCGCCAGCAGCACGGGCATGCGCGGATTCTCGCATGGGCCGGCGCGGTGGATTCCATCGCCGGAAAAGCCGAAGGCCCGCTTTCGCGGGCCTTCGTGCGTCTCCTCGGTCTTCACCTCGGGACGTCTGAGTTGGCGTCCCCACGGGGATTCGAACCCCGGTCGCTACCGTGAAAGGGTAATGTCCTAGGCCTCTAGACGATGGGGACGTTGATTAGTGGTGGAGCTAATCGGGATCGAACCGATGACCTCTACAATGCCATTGTAGCGCTCTCCCAGCTGAGCTATAGCCCCACCGATGGAAGAGGCGCGCATTTTAGACACGCCTCCGAAACTCGTCAAGCGCAAACGGTGCGCCGTTCATCGGCGGGCGCGGGGTCGTCCGCCGGCATCAGGGAATGGGGGCCGTGCCCCTGCCCTTCAAGATAGTCCAGCCACTTGTTGAGGAAACCGTTCATGCGCAGGCGGTGGCCCACCATCACCTTCAGGCTGGGGCGCAGGCCGAGCACATCCTGCCAGTGCCGGCCGACGTAGCAGTGGGTGGCCTCGGCCTGGCGGGCGTCCCGGTAGAGGCGCACGTAGGCGGAAGGATCGGGCTGGCCGGTCAGCTGGTCGCGCATGGCGTAGCTCAGGCGCAGCTCCACGGTGTAGGGATGCAGGGCCAGCACTTCCAGGTGCAGGTCCAGGCCATCGCGGCCGCGGGAGACATAGGCGCCGGCGCCCAGGGCCTGGGGCTGGAACAGCCGGGTCAGGCGCAGGAAGTTCTCGCCATACAGCCCCATGAGCCAGGTGAACCGGCCCATGTGCGGGATGCTGATGCGGTGTGCTTCCGTGGTCGCCATGGACCGATGCTAGCAGGCTTCCGCGCCGGCGGAAGCCGGGCCGGGCCGGGGTGAGCGGTCCACCGCCGGCCGGCATTCAGCGCCCTCTCAGAACATCACCCGTTCAAGGCCCAGGTGGCTGAGCACCTTGCCGGCGATTTCCTCGATCGAGGAATGGGTGGTGCTGAGCATGGGGATGCCCTCGTGGCGGAGGATGGCTTCGGCGGCGGCCACCTCGGCCCGGCAGTTGTCCAGGTTGGCGTAGCGGGAATTGGGCCGGCGCTCGCTGCGGATCTGCTGCAGCCGCTCCGGGCTTATGCTCAGGCCGAAGAGCTTGTTGCGGTAGGGCCGCAGCCGGTCGGGCAGTTCCCGCTTCTCCAGGTCCTCCGGGGTCAGCGGGTAGTTGGCCGCCTTCACCCCGTAATGCAGGGCCAGGTAGAGGCAGGTCGGCGTCTTGCCCGAGCGGGACACGCCCACCAGGATCACGTCGGCCTCGCGGTAGTCCAGGTTGACGCCGTCGTCGTGGCTGAGGGCGTAGTTGGTGGCGCTGATGCGGCGCTCGTAGGCGACCGGGTCCACCAGGCCGTGGGCGTGGCCGATGCGGTGGCTGCGCTTGATTCCCAGCTCCTCCTCCAGCGGGCGGATGAAGGGCTCGAACACGTCCAGCATCAGCGCCCCGCTCTCGCACAGGCGGGCATTGAGCTCGGGCTCGACGATGGTGTTGACCACGATCGGCCGCTTGCCCGTGCGCTCGCCGGCCGCCCTGATTTCCGCGATCACCTGGTCCACCCGCTCGTGGCTGTCGACGAAGGCGATGCGGCGGGTGGAGAACTCCACGCCGTTGAACTGGGTCAGCAGGCTGTGGCCAATGGTTTCGGCGGTAATGCCGGTTCCATCGGATACGTAGAACACCATGCGCCGGTCAGGCATGCCCGCTGATCCTCCAAGTGATTGATTCTTCAACCGAATGCACGATTCCGGGGGCAAGTAAAGCTTGTCCGGAAGGGGCCCGGGACCGCATCATACGCGCCCTGTAATCCCTTCCGGCGGGCCCGGCCACGGGTCCGCGACCCCGCAAGCGTCACGGAGAGCGACTTGAACGCCGACGTCCTTTGGCTGCATGAACTCCGCTTGGCCGACCTTGGCCAGGTGGGCGGCAAGAATTCCTCGCTGGGCGAAATGATCGGCCAGCTCTCCCACCTGGGCGTGTCGGTGCCCGGCGGCTTCGCCACCACGGCCGATGCCTTCCGCCGCTTCATCGCCCACAACGACCTGAGCAAGCGCATCTTCGATCGCCTGGCCACGCTGGACGTCGAGGACGTCGACGCCCTGGTCAAGGCCGGTGCCGAGATCCGCGGCTGGGTGATCGACGCGCCGCTGCAGCCGGAACTGGACAAGGCCGTGCGCGAGGCCTACCGCAAGCTCTGCGCCGACGCCGGCGTCGAGAACGTGGCGGTGGCCGTGCGCTCCTCCGCCACCGCCGAGGACCTGCCGGACGCCAGCTTCGCCGGCCAGCAGGAGACCTTCCTCAATGTCAGCGGCGAAGAGGACGTGGTGCGCAAGGTCAAGGAGGTCTTCGCCAGCCTCTACAACGACCGCGCCATCGCGTACCGCGTGCACCACGGCTTCAAGCACGAGGACGTGTTCCTCTCGGCCGGCGTGCAGCTGATGGTGCGCTCGGACGTCGGCGCCTCCGGCGTGCTGTTTACCCTGGATACCGAATCCGGCTTCCGCGACGTGGTCTTCGTCACCGCCAGCTGGGGCCTGGGCGAGAACGTCGTGCAGGGCGCGGTGAACCCGGACGAGTTCTACGTCTACAAGCCCACCCTGCAGGCCGGCAAGCCGGCGGTGCTGCGCCGGACCCTCGGCGCCAAGCAGATCCGCATGGTCTATTCCGACCAGCCCGGCGAGCGCGTGCGCAACGAGGACACGCCGGCCGAGCTGCGCAACCGCTTCTGCATCAGCGATGCCGAGGTCGAGGAACTGGCCCGGCAGGCGCTGATCATCGAGAAGCACTACGGCCGTCCGATGGACGTCGAGTGGGCCAAGGACGGCATCAGCGGCAAGCTCTACATCGTCCAGGCGCGCCCGGAGACGGTGAAGTCGCGCGCCCACGCCACCCGGATCGAGCGCTACCAGCTCAAGGCCCGCGGCGAGGTGCTCAGCGAGGGCCGCGCCATCGGCCACAAGATCGGCTCGGGCGTGGCGCGGGTGATCCGCAGCCTCGACCAGATGAGCAGCTTCCAGGCCGGTGACGTGCTGGTGGCCGACATGACCGACCCCGACTGGGAGCCGATCATGAAGCGCGCCGCCGCCATCGTCACCAACCGCGGCGGCCGCACCTGCCATGCCGCCATCATCGCCCGCGAGCTGGGCGTGCCGGCCGTGGTCGGCACCGGCAATGCCATGGCCGCCATCGAGGACGGCCAGGAAGTGACCGTCAGCTGCGCCGAGGGTGACACCGGCTACATCTACGCCGGCAAGCTGGACTTCGAGGTCAGCACCACCGACCTGGGCAACATGCCTCCTGCCCCGCTCAAGATCATGATGAACGTGGGCAACCCGGAGCGCGCCTTCGACTTCGCACAGCTGCCGCACCAGGGCATCGGCCTGGCCCGCCTGGAGTTCATCATCGCCCGGCAGATCGGCGTGCACCCGCGCGCCCTGCTCGAGTACGGGCAGCAGACGCCGGAGCTGAAGGCCGAGATCGACCGCATCACCGCCGGCTATGCCAGCCCGGTGGACTTCTACGTCGAGCGGCTGGCCGAGGGCATCGCCACCCTGACCGCGGCCTTCGCCCCGCACTCGGTGATCGTGCGCCTGTCGGACTTCAAGTCCAACGAGTACGCCAACCTCGTCGGCGGCCGCCGCTATGAGCCGCACGAAGAAAATCCGATGATCGGCTTCCGCGGCGCCTCGCGGTACATCCACCCGGAATTCCGCGACTGCTTCGCCCTGGAGTGCAAGGCGGTGCGCAAGGTCCGCGAGGAAATGGGCCTGGAGAACTGCTGGATCATGATCCCCTTCGTCCGCACCCTGGACGAGGGCCGCGCCGTCATCGAGGAACTGGCCCGCAACGGCCTGGAGCGCGGCAAGCACGGCCTGAAGGTCATCATGATGTGCGAGGTGCCGTCGAACGCCCTGCTGGCCGAGGAGTTCCTGGAAATCTTCGACGGCTTCTCGATCGGCTCCAACGACCTGACCCAGCTGACCCTGGGCCTGGACCGCGACTCGGGCATCGTCGCCGGCCTGTTCGACGAGCGCAACGCGGCGGTGAAGAAGCTGCTGTCCATGGCCATCTCCACCGCCCGTGCCAAGGGCAAGTACGTCGGCATCTGTGGCCAGGGCCCGTCCGACCATCCGGACCTGGCCGAGTGGCTGATGCAGCAGGGCATCGAGTCGGTGTCGCTGAATCCCGACACCGTGGTCGATACCTGGCTGAGACTGGCCAAGCTCAAGGCTTCCTGATCCGATGACCCAGGCCTCCACCCCCGCTCCGCTGCCGGCTGATCCGTTCGCGGATCGGGTGGAGGGCCTGGTCTCGCACCTGATCGAGGGCCTGGGCGCCACCCCCTGGGTGGTGCGCCTGGGCGTGGCCCTGCTGATCGGCCTGGTCGGCTGGACCATCCTGAAGCTGCTGGTGCGTGGCCTGGACCAGGTCATGCAGCGGGCGGTCGCCGACGACATCCTGCGCGACTTCCTGCGCAACCTCGCCAGCGCCCTGGGCCTGGTGGTGGTGCTGGTGGCGGTGCTGGACGCCCTGGGCGTGTCGACCACCTCGCTGCTGGCGGTGCTGGGCGCGGCCGGCCTGGCCATCGGCCTGGCGCTGAAGGATTCGCTGGCGCACCTGGCCTCGGGCGTGATGCTGATCGTGCTGCGGCCGTTCCGCGCCGGCGACGTGGTGGAGATCGCCGGCCGCGTCGGCGAGGTCGAGCGGGTGCGGGTCTTCCACACCGTGCTGCGCACGGCGCAGAACCACCAGGTCACCCTGCCCAACAGCCTGATCACCGCCGAGCCCATCCTCAACTTCACCGCCCGCAAGGTGCGCCGCGTGGACCTGCCGGTGGGCATCGGCTACGGCGATGACATCCCCGGGGCGCGGGCGGTGCTGCTGGACCTGGCCGCGGCCGAGCCGCTGGTGCTGGCCAATCCGGCGCCGGAGGTGGTGGTCGACAGCCTCGGCGACAGCGCCATCAACCTGGTGCTGAGGGCCTGGGTGAAAACGGCCGACTTCGGCAATGCCCGCAGCGCCCTGCTCGAAGGCATCCACCGCGAGTTCGGCAAGGCCGGCATCTCCATCCCCTTCCCCCAGCGCGACCTGCACGTGTATCAGCATGGGCCCGCCGGGGCCGGCAAGCCGCCGGCGAACGGCGACGCCTGAGCGCGGCTCAGGCCGGGCGCTTGCCGCCCAGGGCGCCCATGTGGGCGCGGTAGTGGGCCAGCTCGGCCACCGATTCGCGGATGTCCGACAGGGCCGTGTGCGCGCCCTTCTTGTTCACCGAGGCCAGCACCTCGGGCGCCCAGCGCCGCGCCAGTTCCTTGAGGGTGGACACGTCCAGGTTGCGGTAGTGGAAGAAGCGCTCCAGCGCCGGCATGTGCCGGGCGAGGAAGCGGCGGTCCTGGCAGATCGAATTGCCGCACATCGGCGACTTGCCGGCCGGTACCCACTGCGCCAGGAAGTCGATGGTGCGCTGTTCGGCCTCGGCCATGCCCACCTGGCTGTCGAGCACACGCTGCCAGAGGCCGCTGCGGCTGTGGGTGTTGCGGTTCCACTCGTCCATGGCCTCGAGGCGGGCCAGCGGATGGTGGATGGCCAGCTCCGGGCCCTCGGCCAGCACGTTGAGCTCGCTGTCGGTGACCAGGGTGGCGATCTCGATGATGGAGTCGCTGTCCGGGTCCAGGCCGGTCATCTCCAGGTCGATCCAGATCAGGTTGCGTTCGTTGGCGGACATGGCGGGCTGGCAGGTCGGGACTGGCCGGCATCATACTTCAGGCCATGGACCCGCTCGCTTCCCTGGACCACTACCGCGTCATCACTTCCATGCTGGCCCCGGCCCTGCTGATGGCTGCCACCGGCTCGCTGCTGATCTCGGCCAACAACCGCCTGGCCCGCGTGGTGGACCGCCTGCGCAGCATCATGGCCCGGCTGCGCAGCGCCGACGCCGAGGCGCGCAGCGCGCTCGAGGTGCAGGTGACCCGGCACCGCCGCCGCGCCCACCTGGTGCTGCGTGCCTGCCAGATGGCCTACATCGCCCTGGGCTGCTTCATCGGCACCAGCCTGGCGCTGGCGGTGGACGCCTACTTCGGCTTCCGCCTCAGCCTGCTGCCGACCGTGCTGGCGGTGCTGGGCGTGCTGTCGCTGCTGGTGGCCAGCATCTGCATGAGCCGGGAAGTCGGCCTGGCGGTGCGCAGCTTCGACCAAGAGCTCGACATGGAGCTCGAACGCCACCCCGACTAGCCCAGCCCTTGTTCTGACCCCACGCCACACCGGGGTCCGCCACACCGGGGTCAGAGTAAAGGGTCTGACCCCGGGGTCAGAGTAAAAAGGGTCAGAACAAACCCGCTACGCCTAAAGGGCGGGCTTGGCGCGCTTGCGGCGGAAGTAGTCGGTGAGGCGCTGGCCGGCTTCCTCGGCCAGCAGGCCGCCGTCGACCTGGACGCGGTGGTTGTGGCGGGAATCCTCCAGCAGGTCGAAGACGCTGCCGGCGGCGCCGGTCTTGGGGTCGCGGGCGGCGTAGACCACCCGCGCCACCCGCGCGTGCACCAGGGCCATGGCGCACATGGCGCAGGGTTCCAGGGTCACGTAGAGGGTGGTGCCGGTGAGCCGGTAATTCTGCAGGCGCTGGCCGGCGCGGCGCAGGGCCACGATCTCGGCGTGGGCGGTCGGGTCGTGCTCGTTGATGTTGCGGTTGGAACCCTCGGCCAGCAGCTCGCCCTCGGCGCTGACCAGCACCGCCCCCACCGGCACCTCGTTGTCCTCGCGCTCGGCCCGGTCGGCCACCGCCAGGGCCTGGCGCATCCAGCGTTCGTCCTCGGCGGTGAATTCGGGGTGGCGGCGCATGGGAAGGCCTGTGGTGGAAGCGCGGGAATTGTACGTCCGCCAACACCCGTCCCGCGACCGGGGCCCTGGCCCCTCCACGCCTCCGTTTCCGTGAATGCAGCCGACCGCAACCGCACCGGAGACCGGCATGACCCGAACCCTAGTCGCCCTGCTCCTTGCCTGCCTGGCGGCCGCCGCTATGGCGGCCGAGCCCGCGACCGACGAGATCAACGCCCTGTCCCTCTACGCCGGCACCCGCCAGGTGGACCACCAGGGCCAGCCCGTCAACGATTCGCACCTGCTCAACGACGGCGTCGCCACCCGGCACAGCCAGTTCGAGGTCAGCCGTACCGGCGAGCCCACGCTCAGCCTGGTCTTCCAGCTGGCCGAGCCCTACGACCTGCACCGCCTGGAAGCGGTGAACTCCTTCGAGGAGGACGGCTACCCGGGCATCTCCACCCGCCGCCTGCGCCTGGAGCATGGCCCCTCGCACGAAGGCCCGTGGACGCCGGTCACCGAGGTCGAGCTGGCCAAGGGCACCAAGCCGCAGGGTTTCGCCTTCCCGCCGGTGAAGAACGTGCGCTACCTGCGCGTGACCTTCCTGGAGAACTACGGTGAGGAGCGCTGGTGGAACCTGACCGAGCTGGCCGTGTACGGCCGCCGCGTCGCCGAGCGCGGCGCGGCGGACTTCTCCGGCACCTGGGAAACCACCTACGGCTTCATGCACCTCACCCAGGAAGGCGAGCGCGTCTACGGCTGCTACGGCAGCGAGGGCGCCAACCTGGTGGACGGCGTGGTGGACGGCCAGTCCTTCTACGGCAGCTACACCGAGGGCAACACCGTCGGCCCCATGTCCTTCGTGATGACGGTGGAGGGCGAGATGTCCGGCATCTACGGCACCGGCTTCATCGACCCCACCCGCTACCGCTGGGACGCGGTGCGCACGAATGACGCCCAGGCCATCAACTGCGGCGGCCAGGCCGACGAGGAATCCGAAGGCATCGCCGACGAGCTGGCCAACAACGGCCGCGTCGTCCTGCGCGGCATCCTCTTCGACACCGGCAAGGACGTGATCAAGCCCGAATCCATCCCGGTGCTGGAGGAACTGGCCGAGGCCATCCGCAAGGCCGGCGGCCGCTACCTGATCGAAGGCCACACCGACAACCGCGGCGGCGAAGCCTTCAACCAGACCCTGTCGGAGAAGCGCGCCGAAAGCGTGAAGCGCTGGCTGGTCGAGCACGGCATCGACGCCGCCGCCCTCTCGACCGAAGGCCACGGCATGAGCCGCCCGGCCATGCCCAACGACACCGACGCCGGCCGCGCCGCCAACCGGCGCGTGGAAGTGGTGAAGCTGTAAGCCGGCACAACCCGGTGCGGCCGCATCCCGCGGCCGCACCGTCCTTCCTCAGGCCGCCGCCAGCACCTCGACCACTTCGCGGAAGTGCCCGTCGCGCTCGGCCCAGCGCAGCGGCAGTACGCGCTGCACCAGAATCTCCTGCGGCGTCGGCTGCTGCCCGAACAGGGCCATCACCTCGTCCATGTACTCCTGCAGCGGCTGGTAGTCCCCGCGATCGGCCTGGCCGGGCGTGAGGTCGGTGCGGACCGCCGGCGGCGCCAGCTCGATCACCTCGACCTGGCCGCGCAGGTGCGCCCGCAGCGAGACCGTGTAGGAATGCAGCGCCGCCTTGGTGGCGCTGTAGGTCGAGGCCCGCGCCATCGGCACGAAGGCCAGGCCGGAGGTGACATTGACGATGGCCGCATTCGGCTGCGCCTTCAGCGACTCGATCAGGGCATCGGTCAGGCGGATCGGCGCCAGCAGGTTGGTGGCGACCGTAGCCTCGGCATCGGCCAGGTCGCGCCGGCCGCTGATGTCCTCGAAGCGCATGATGCCGGCGTTGTTGACCAGCACGTTGAGCCCCGGGTGCTCGGCGACCACCTGCCGGGCGAAGGCGGTGATGGCGTCCCGGCTCTCCACGTCCAGGCGCATGGCGTGGTCGCTCCGTAGTGGGTGGCAGTGGCGACAGGCTAGGCACCGGGCCCTGGCGGTACTTGCCACCGGGAACGCAAAACTTGCCTGATCCTGCCGATTCCGGCTTGCGGGCCGGCAGGCGGCGCTATAGTCGGCCCCGACGGCAGGAGGCCCGGCGATGGAAGAACTCAAGCAGGTGGTACGCCGCTACGCCGCGGCCCAGGCCGATCACGACGGGGTGGTGCTGGTGCCGGCGGTGCCGGGGCTGCGCATGGTCTGCGTGGAGGCGCCGCGCGGCCTGACCCACACCTTCTACCGCCCCCTGGTTTGCCTGGTCCTGCAGGGGGCCAAGCGATCGCTGGCAGCGCTGAGTACCTGCTGCCGACCTGGCGTGAGTCGCCGCTGTTCGACCGCCGCGACCGCGCCGCCCTGGAATGGACCGAGGCCCTCACCCACCTGGCGCAAACGGGCAGCATCCGGTGAGGGGGCGCTGAGTGCCCTTATTCCACTCCTGTC